>Ga0075368_10000417_pt1 | contig 12536 bp, 12 predicted proteins | sample EndMethybrTD3033_FD_71518 | JGI IMG/M metagenome (GOLD analysis project Ga0075368, IMG submission 71518) | Populus endosphere microbial communities from Tennessee, USA - Endosphere MetaG P. TD hybrid TD303-3 | ecosystem: Host-associated > Plants > Roots > Endosphere | place: USA: Tennessee... | reverse complement strand
GATCCGGCGTTCTGGACCGGCCATGCGCCGCTGCTGTTCCCCATCGTCGGCGCGCTCGATGGCGGGCATTACCGGCTATGCGGTTCGGCGCACGAACTGGCCAAGCACGGCTTCGCGCGCCACAGCCGCTTCGAATGCATCGCCCGGGACGCCAGCCACGCCGCGTTCCGTCTGACCGGCAGGGAAGCGACACACCTTGCCTATCCGTTCGCTTTCGCGCTCGACATGGTGTTCCGCCTCGAAGGCCGGACGCTGCGGATGGCGGCGACCGTCACGAACCGCGATGCGGCGGGGGACATGCCTTTCAGCTTCGGCTTCCATCCCGCCTTCGCCTGGCCTCTGCCCGGCGGCGCGGCGAAGGAGGACCACCGCATCGTTTTCGCGCAGGCCGAGCCCCGGCCGATCCGCCGGATCGATCCGGCCAGCGGTCTCCTGCTGGCGGAAGCGCAGTCGACGCCGGTCGTGGGCTGCACATTCACGCCCGATGCTTCGCTGTTCGAAGCCGACGCGCTGATCTGGGATAGCCTGAACAGCCGCTCGCTGACATTCGGCGCGCAGGGGGGCGCCAGCCTCGCCATCGATTTCCCGGACACGCCAATGCTGGGCGTGTGGCAGAAACCGGGCGCGTCCTACCTCTGTATCGAGCCGTGGCAGGGCATCGCCGATCCTGTCGGCTTTGTCGGCGACTTCCGCGACAAGCCCGGCGTGGTTCTCCTGCCGGCGGGTGAGGCGCGCAGCTTTCGGATGGACGTGACGGTGCATCCCGCCCCCTGAATCCGGGGAACGGTGGACGCATCGCACGCCACAGGCTAACGGCCGCCACCATGTCCAATCGCCGCACCTTCGCCATCATCTCCCATCCCGACGCGGGCAAGACGACGCTGACCGAGAAGCTGCTGCTGCAAGGCGGCGCGATCCATCTTGCCGGCGAGGTGAAGGCGCGCGGCCAGGCGCGGCGCGCGCGGTCGGACTGGATGAAGATCGAGCAGCAGCGCGGCATCTCGGTCACCAGCTCGGTGATGACGTTCGAGCGAGACGGAATAACCTTCAACCTGCTCGACACGCCGGGTCACGAGGATTTCTCGGAAGACACCTACCGCACGCTCACCGCCGTCGATTCCGCCATCATGGTGATCGACGCGGCGAAGGGCATCGAGCCGCAGACGCGCAAGCTGTTCGAGGTCTGCCGCATGCGCTCGGTGCCGATCATCACCTTCGTCAACAAGGTCGACCGCGAAGGCCGCTCGCCGTTCGAGACGATGGACGAAGTGGCCGACGCGCTGGCGCTCGACGTCGTGCCGATGAGCTGGCCGGTCGGCATGGGCGGCGTGTTCCAGGGCGTGCTCGATCTTTCCACCAACCGTGTCAGCCGCCCCGAAGGCGACAGCCGCGAGTTCTTGGGGAAGGTCGACGACGCGCCCGAACTGCCTGCCGATATCGCCGACGAGGTGGAGTTGGCGCAGGGCGGCTATCCCGAATTCGACATCGAGGCCTATCGCCACGGCGATCTCACCCCGGTCTATTTCGGTTCCGCGCTCAAGAACTTTGGTGTCGCCGAACTGATCGACGCCATTGCCAGGTTCGCTCCGCCGCCGCGACCGCAGCCCAGTGAGGCCGGGACGATCCAGCCGGAGGACAAGGAAGTCACCGGCTTCATCTTCAAGGTGCAGGCCAACATGGACCCGCAGCACCGCGATCGGATCGCCTTCATGCGGCTGGTGTCGGGCACGTTCCGGCGGGGCATGAAGCTGACGCCTTCGGGCCTGGGCAAGCCGATCGCCGTCCATTCGCCGATCCTGTTCTTCGCGCAGGATCGCGAGATCGCCGACAGCGCCGAGCCGGGCGACATCATCGGCATTCCCAACCACGGCACCTTGCGGGTGGGCGACACCCTGAGCGAGGCGAACAAGGTGCGTTTCACCGGGTTGCCCAACTTCGCGCCCGAAATCCTGCGCCGCGTGGTGCTGAAGGATCCCACGAAGACCAAGCAGCTCAGGAAGGCGCTCGACGACTTGTCCGAAGAGGGCGTGATCCAGGTATTCTATCCCGAGATCGGCGCCCAGTGGATCGTCGGCGTGGTCGGCCAGCTTCAGCTCGACGTGCTCATCAGCCGGCTGGAGGCGGAGTACAAGGTCGGCGCGGTGCTGGAACCCGCTCCCTTCGACACCGCCCGCTGGCTCAGGGGCAGCGACGCGGCGCTGCGCGGCTTCGCCGATTTCAACAAGTCCAACCTGGCCAAGGATCGCGATGGCGATCCCGTGTTCCTGGCGAAGTCGGCCTGGGACGTGAGCTATCAGCAGGAACGCAATCCCGAGCTAACGTTCAGCGCGACCAAGGAACGTTGACGGCGGCCGGTTGTTAGCAACAAACGGTACAATGCAGCTCTCCGTCGCCAGCTACAACATTCACAAGGCCGTGGGGCTGGATCGCCGCCGCGATCCCGACCGCATCCTGGCGATCCTGCGCGAGATCGACGCGGATGTCGTCGCGCTGCAGGAAGCGGATCGCCGGTTCGGCCGCCGCGAAAGCGTGCTGCCGCTGCATGCCATCGCGGAGCAGACGCCCTATCGCGCGGTGCCCCTGTCGATGCGGCCGGACAGCATCGGCTGGCACGGCAACGCCCTGCTGGTGCGGCGGGACATCGAAGTGGCGGATGTCGCCATCGTGCCCCTGCCGGTGCTGGAGCCGCGCGGGGCGATCCGCATCGATCTGCTGGCCGGCGGTCGGCGGCTGCGCGCCATCGGCATGCATCTCGACCTGTCCGGGCTTCGGCGGCGGCAACAGGTGCGCTCGGTGCTCAGCCATGTCGAGGGTTGCGGCGAACCTTGCCCGACCGTGCTGATGGGCGACTTCAACGAATGGGCGATGCATGGCGGCTGCTTCCGGGAATTCGGCCGGGGCTGGCGGCTGCTTGCGCCGGGTCGCAGCTTTCCTTCGCGCCGGCCGGTGGCGCAGCTCGATCGCATCGTCGTTTCGGACAGCTGGGACGTGCTGCAGACGGGCGTACACCATAGCGCGTTGGCCGCGCGCGCGTCGGACCACCTGCCTGTCTGGGCAAGGCTGGAGCTGCCCAAAATTTAGGCAGATGCACAGGATTCAGGCGGCGCGCCATATGGGGCAAATGACGTAGGCGCTCCGGCGCGCTGGAATCCTTACAAAAGCTTAATCTGGCACACCCCTTGCAATGCCCCTGGTGCCGGCGCGTGGCCGGCGGCTTAGCAGGGGATAGGCATGAAATTCATCATCGCCATCATCAAGCCGTTCAAGCTCGACGAGGTGCGCGAAGCGCTCGGCGCCATTGGCGTCGCAGGCATGACCGTCTCGGAAGTCAAGGGGTTCGGGCGGCAGAAGGGGCAGACCGAGATTTATCGCGGCGCGGAATATTCGACGAATATGCTGCCCAAGGTGAAGATCGAGGTCGCCGCACCGGACGATCTGACAGATCAGATCGTCGAGACGATCCAGCAGACCGCCAGCACCGAAGCGATCGGCGACGGCAAGATCTTCGTGCTCGATCTCGCATCGGCCGTCCGCATCCGCACGGGTGAATCCGGGGACACCGCGCTGTGATGGGGCCTGTGATGGGCCGGGTGCCGAACACTGCGCTGGGCCGGGAGCTCACCAGAACTTCCGAAAAGGGGGAATCCACCATGATCCGCAAGATTCTTTGCGGCGCCGGGGCGTTGGGCACATCGCTCTTCGCCGCCACCGCCGCATTCGCCCAAGAGGCGACCACGGCCGCGACGGAAGCGGCCGCTGCCGCATCCGCGGTCGCGACCGAAGCTGCTGCGACCGCGACCGAAACCGCCGCCGCTGCGGCAACGACGCTCATCAAGGCGCCCGATGCCGCGGCGATGGCCGGAATGGTCAACAAGGGCGACGTGTCCTGGATGCTTATCAGCACCGTCATCGTGCTGATGATGTCGGTGCCCGCCCTGGCTCTGTTCTACGGCGGCCTCGTGCGCGCCAAGAACATGCTGAGCGTTCTCATGCAGGTCTTCATGATCGCCTCGCTCATGGGGATCATGTGGTGCGTCGTCGGTTACTCGATCGCCTTCACCAGCGGCGGCGACAACCACTTCTTCGGAACCCTCGACAAGGCCTTTCTGATGGGCGTCGATTCGACGACATTCGGCGCGACCTTCAGCAATAACGTCTACCTGCCGGAAATCGTGTTCGTCGTCTTCCAGATGACCTTCGCGATGATCACCCCGGCGCTGATCGTCGGCGCTTTCGCCGAACGCATCAAGTTCTCGTCGCTGCTGATCTTCTGCGTCCTGTGGTCGCTCGTGGTCTATTACCCGATGGCGCACATGGTGTGGTACTGGGCCGGACCGGACTTCCTGGCCGACGCGCCGACCGACGCCGGCCTGCTGTGGGGTTGGGGCGCTCTCGACTTCGCGGGCGGCACCGTCGTCCACATCAACGCCGGTATCGCCGGTCTGGTGGGCTGCATCATGGTCGGCAAGCGTACCGGCTATCCCAAGGAGCCGATGCCGCCGCACTCGCTGGTCATGACCATGATCGGCGCGAGCCTTCTGTGGGTGGGCTGGTTCGGCTTCAACGCCGGCTCCAACCTCGAAGCCAACGCCGTCACCGCCGTCGCCGTCATCAACACCATGGTCGCCACTTGCGCCGCCGCGGTCGCCTGGACGCTGGTCGAACAGCTTCACCACGGCAAGCCGTCGCTGCTCGGTGCGGTCACGGGTGCGGTTGCCGGTCTGGTCGCCATCACCCCGGCCGCCGGCCTGGGCGCGCCGATGACCTCGATCGTCCTCGGCCTCGTCGTTTCGCCGATCTGCTACCTCTTCGTGGCCTCCATCAAGCCGAAGCTCGGCTATGACGACAGCCTCGACGTGTTCGGCGTGCACTGCATCGGCGGCATCGTCGGCGCGATCGCCACGGGCATCGTCGCTTCGCCGGCACTCGGCGGCCAGGGCGTGTTCGACTACACCGTCTTCCCGGCGGCGTTCGATCCCAGCACCTACAGCATCAGCGGCCAGGTCGTGACCCAGATCAAGGCGGTGCTGTTCACGCTCGCCTGGTCGGGCATCGGCTCGGCGGTCCTCTACTTCATCATCGACAAGACGATGGGCCTGCGTCCCTCGGTCGAAGAAGAGCAGCAGGGCCTCGATCTCACCAGCCACGGTGAGCGCGCCTACAACATGTAAGTCACTCCAGTTTGGCGGGGTCGGACCTTCCTCCTCTCCTCCCCGACCCCGCCATCCCTTGTTCCTCCTGCGAACAGCAACCTAAAGGCCGGAGCCAGCCGCTCCGGCCTATTTTTGCGTCCGGCGTGGGCTATCGACCGTTTCAGCGCAGCTGAATCAGATGCGGCGCCAGCCCGCTCCCCCGGGCCGCCGCCGCTTCCGTGTCAGTGGATCAAATTAGAAACGCCCGCCGAAGACCGGCGGGCGCGGGGTGTTCCGGTTCCGGAGCGAAGGGTCAGTCCCTGCCGGCGGCCAACATGTCGACCAGCGCGCGCACCGGCGAGATGTCGTAGCCGGCGCCGGCGGCCTGGGCGGCCAGCCGCGCGGGATTGGCGCCCCGGCTCGCTTCGGCCAGCGACCACAGCAGAGTAGAGCGCGTGCCCGAGCGGCAATAGGCCAGCACCGGCCCGCCGGCATTGGCCAGCGCCGCGGCCATCGCCTGGACCTGGCCTTCGCTGAAGCCGGCGTGGGTTACGGGAATCGCCACATAGTCCAGCCCGGCGGCGCGGGCGGCGGCCTCGATCTCGGCGCCCGGCGTCTGATCGTCGCTCTCGTCCTCCGGGCGATTGTTGATGACCAGCTTCACCCCTTGCGCCGCAGCCGCCTCGATCTCGGCGACTCCGATCTGCGGGCTGGCGAAGACAGTATCGGTGAGCTGGCGGAACATGGCGTTGTACTCCGTGGTGCGATTGCAGCCTGATCGCGGCTTCTGTGCCAATGCCGCGCTCGACTGGCAAGCAAAGCCGGGATTTGCCGGAGCGGGACAATTTTGAGGCGGGCCGAAAGCTTGCCCGTGATTCCGTTCGCTATTGTTCAGAATCTCGTATATGCCAGAGGATGCAGAGGAAAAGATCGCGCGCGTGCGTGCGATTGCTGCCCTGTCCTTCGGCGCGATTCGTCCGCGCTGCCGGAGTGGTCGTATGGGGCGAAGAAGGTATAGTCGACAACATGGGTTTTGACAGAGGTCGTCGCGGTAGGGGACGCGACAAGCGGGACGGTTTCGGAGAGGAAGGTTTCGATCCTTTCATGGGCGGCGGTGACCGCTTCGGGGGCGGCGACAGGTTCGGCGGCGGTGGCGATCGCTTCGGCGGCGGCGGCGACCGTTTCGGCGGTGGCGGCAATCGCGGCGGTTTCGGCGGCGGTGACCGTGGCGGCTTCGGCGGTGGTCCGCGTGGCGGCGGTGGTGGCGGCTTCGGCGGCCCGCGCGGCGGCGGTGGCGGCGGCGGCGGAATGCCTGCCCAGGTCATCGGCCAGGCGAAGGGAACCGTGAAGTTCTTCAATTCCGGCAAGGGTTTCGGTTTCATTCAGCGCGATGAAGGCGGCGAAGATGTGTTCGTGCACATCAGTGCTGTCGAGCGCGCCGGCCTGGAAGGGCTGGCCGAGGGCCAGAAGCTGGAATTCACGCTCGTCGATCGCGGCGGCAAGGTTTCCGCCAGCGACCTGCAGATCGTCGGTGACGTGATCGCCGTGGAAAAGCGCGATGCGGCTCCGCAGCGCGAACTCACGGGCGAGAAGGCGACCGGCACGGTCAAGTTCTTCAACACCATGAAGGGCTTCGGCTTCATCACGCGTGACGATGGCCAGCCCGACGCTTTCGTGCACATCAGCGCTGTCGAGCGTTCCGGCCTGTCGAGCCTCAACGAGGGCGACCGGCTCGAGTTCGATATCGAAGTCGATCGACGAGGAAAGTATTCGGCGGTCAACCTGGTGCCGCGTCAGGGTTGATCCTGCCTAAGCGCTACGGCGCACCTGCTTCCGGTGACTGACCGGAAGCAAGCAACAGCATAAACGCGCAGATGGCGGCCCTTTTGGGGGCCGCCATTTGTCGTTTGCGTTTCCCGGCCTGTTTTCCCGGCCCGATTCTACCGATACCTATCGTGATCGCTCGGCCGGCTTTCCATCCAGTTCGAAGTGCAGAGGAATTTGAAGATGTCGATCACACCGCTCATGCCCGTCTACGCCCGGTGCGACGTGCGTCCGGTGCGCGGTGAGCACTGCCACCTGATCGGTGAGGACGGCCGCCGCTTCCTCGACTTCGCCAGCGGCATCGCGGTGAACATCCTCGGCCATTCGCACGCCGGCCTGATCGCCGCGATCCAGCGCCAGGCGGCAACCGTGATGCACGTGTCCAACCTCTACGGCAGCCCGCAGGGGGAGCATCTCGCCCAGCGGCTGGTCGACCTGACTTTCGCCGACACGGTGTTCTTCACCAATTCCGGCGCGGAGGCGGTGGAATGCGCGATCAAGACGATCCGCGCCTATCACCAGCATGTCGGCAACGATCACAAGTTCGAGATCATCACGTTCAACAACGCCTTCCACGGGCGCACCCTGGCGACGATCAGCGCGTCGAGCCAGGACAAGATGCACAAGGGCTTCCTGCCGTTGCTGCCGGGCTTCCGCTATGTCGAGTTCGACGATCTCGATGCGGTGAAGGCCGCCATCGGCCCGAATACGGCAGGCTTCCTGGTCGAACCGATCCAGGGCGAAGGCGGCATCCGCACCGCCTCGGACGCGTTCATGCAGGGGTTGCGCGCGCTGGCCGACGAGCACGACCTGATGCTGGCGCTTGACGAAGTGCAGTGCGGCGTTGCCCGCAGCGGCACGTTCTATGCCTACGAGCAGTACGGCATCGAGCCCGATATCCTGGCGAGCGCCAAGGGCATCGGCGGCGGCTTCCCGTTGGGCGCCTGCCTCGCCACCGAAAAGGCGGCGCGCGGCATGGTCGTGGGCGCGCATGGCTCGACCTATGGCGGCAATCCGCTGGCCATGGCGGCGGGCGAGGCGGTGCTCGACGCCATCGCCGAGGAACAGATCCTCGCCAATGTCGTCGACAAGAGCGCCAAGCTCGTCGCCGGGCTGCAGCAATTCATCGGCAACTATCCCGACCTGTTCGAGGAAGTGCGCGGGCGCGGGCTGCTACTGGGGATCAAGCTGAAGATGGAGCCGCGCGCTTTCGTCGCCCATCTGCGCGACAATCACGGGCTGCTGACGGTCTCGGGCGGTGACAACACCTTGCGCGTGGTGCCGCCGCTGGTCATCGACGACAGCCATATCGAGGAATTCATGGAGAAGCTTTCGGCCGGCGCCGCAAGCTATGTGCCCGAGGAAAAGCAGCAATGACCCGGCATTTCATCGACCTTACCGACGCGGGCGGCGATGCCGTCGCCGCCATGCTGAACGACGCGCTGACCCGCAAGGACGCGCGCAAGGGCTGGACCAAGGGTCGCGTCGATGCCGACGCGCCGCTCGCCGGCCATGTCCTCGCGATGATCTTCGAAAAGAATTCCACCCGCACGCGCGTGTCGTTCGATGCGGCCATGCGCCAACTCGGCGGCAATACGATCGTCATGGAATCGGGGACCACGCAGATCGGCCGGGGCGAATCGATCGCCGACACCGCGCGTGTCCTGTCGCGGATGGTCGATGCGATCATGATCCGCACCGACGATCACGCCAAGATCGAGGAACTGGCGCACTATGCCAGCGTTCCCGTCATCAATGGCCTTACCGACCTTTCGCACCCCTGCCAGATCATGGCCGACCTGCTCACCGTCATCGAGCATGGTCATGCCTTGCCCGGTCTCCAGCTCGCCTGGCTGGGCGATGGCAACAACGTGCTCAATTCGCTGATCGAGGCGGCGGGACTGATGAAGTTCACCATCCGCGTCGGCGGTCCGGCCGGTTACGAGCCCGATGCGGGCTTTATCGAGCGTGCGCGCGCCGCCGGCGGTGAGGTGATCCTGACGCCCGATCCGCGCGAGGCGGTGGCCGGCGCCGATGTCGTCGTGACCGATTGCTGGGTGTCGATGGGGCAGGAGGGCGGCGACGTCCACATCGCCGCGATGCAGCCCTACCAGGTCGATGACGCCCTGATGGCCGCAGCCTCGCCCAAGGCGATATTCATGCACTGCCTGCCCGCGCACCGCGGCGAGGAAGTGACCGACGCGGTCCTCGACGGCGCGCAATCGGTCGTCTGGGACGAGGCGGAAAACCGTATCCACGCGCAGAAATCGGTGCTGCGCTGGGTCTTCGGCCAGTTGTGAAAGTCGACGTGACGATCCCCGAGGGGGAGACCGGTTTCGACCGCGTGCTCTCCTTCTCGGTGCCGCAGCGCGATGCGCGCGGGCGCATCCTGCGCCTGGGGCCGGTGCTGGACACCATCCTGTCGGCGCACGGCTACCCCACCGCCATCCGTCATCTGCTGGCCGAGGCGCTGGTCCTGACCGCGCTGATGGGCTCTCTGCTGAAAGACGAAGGCAGCCAGCTGACCATGCAGGCGCAGGCGACCGGCGGCATCGTCGACCTTCTGGTCTGCGACTATCGCTGCGGCGAACTGCGCGGCTATGTTCGCCACGATGTCGAAAAGCTGGCGGCGCTGGAGACCTTCCCGTCGCTCCAGGCGATGTTCGGCGAAGGCTATCTGGCGCTGACTTTCGATCTGGCGGAAAAGGGGCAGCGCTATCAGGGCATCGTCCCGCTCGAAGGCGCGTCGCTGACCGAGGCGTGCGAGGCCTATTTCACCCGATCCGAACAAGTGCCCACGCTGATCCGCACCGGGGTGCGCTGGGATGGCGAACATAGTGTCGCCGGCGGCCTGTTGATCCAGCACTTGCCCGAAGGCGAGGAAGGGCGCGAGCGGCTCCACGTGCGGCTCGACCATCCCGAATGGGAGCATATCGCGACGATGGCGGGCAGCACCCGCCAGGAGGAACTGGTCGATCCGGCGCTTTCGCTGGAAGCCCTGATCTGGCGCCTGTTCCATGAGGAACAGGAAGTGCGCGTGGAGCCGCAGGCAGTGCTCACGCGTGGCTGCCGCTGCACGGCCGACCACTACCGCAGCGTATTGTCGCGCTTCTCCGAAGAAGATCGCATGGAAATGCGCGGAGACGACGGGCTGATCGCGGTGGACTGCGCCTTCTGTTCGAAGGTCTTCAAAATTTCGGCGTAAAGCCACCGTTCACCGTCAAAATGCCACAGTTTGCCTCTAGCTGCCCTGAGCCGCGGCGCGTATCGCGGCGTCTCACAGCACTACGGGACTTCCGGGAATTACGGCGATGAACATGCGACTTCGATTTGCCATGGGCCTCGCGGCCATCGCGATCGGCGTAACCGCCGGGGCCGGTGCGCCGCTTCTGGCGCAGCGGCCGGCGCTGGCAATGCTCGGCCAGCTCGAACGCGGCAGCTGGGAATTGCGGACGCGCGAACCGGGCGGCCGGGTCGAACGGATTTGCCTGCGCGACGCGCGCCGCCTGATCCAGCTGCGCCATCCCGCCGATAATTGCGAGCCGCTGGTGGTCAGCGACACCGATGGCGAAGTCACCGTGCAGTACACCTGTCGCGGCAAGGGCTATGGCCGCACGCAAATCCGCCGCGAATCCAATCGCCTGGTGCAGATCGATTCGCAGGGTATCGCCGACGGCCTGCCTTTCGCCTTCTCCGCCGAAGCGCGCCGCGTGGGTGACTGCGCCGCGTGAGGATGGCCGGCGCGATTGCCAGCATCGGCCTTAGCGTCTAGCCGCTGGCGATGGCTGGCATTCCTTCAGGTTCGGGCCGCGAGGCCGTGGTGCTGCTTTCGGGCGGACTCGATTCGATGGTCGTCGCGGGTCTGGCGCGCGAGGCTGGCTATCGCATCAAGGCGCTGACCATCGACTACAACCAGCGCCATCGCCGCGAGATCGACGCCGCCCACGCCATCGCGGCGGAATTGGGGGCGGAGCGGCATGTCGTCCTGCCGCTGGACTTGCGCCAATTCGGCGGATCGGCGCTCACCGCCGACATCGCCGTGCCGAAGGAGGGCGTGGGTGAGGATATTCCCGTCACTTACGTGCCGGCGCGCAACCTGGTCTTCCTGTCGCTGACCCTGGCCTGGGCCGAAGCGCTGGGATCGCGCGACATCTTCATCGGCGTCAATGCGCTCGACTATTCCGGCTATCCCGATTGCCGGCCCGAGTTTATCGCCGGCTTCGCCGATCTTGCCGACCTGGCCACCAAGGCGGGCGCCGGTGGGGAGCGTTTCGCCATTCATGCCCCGCTGCAGTTCCTCGGCAAGGCCGAGATCGCGGCGGAGGCGGACCGGCTCGGTCTCGATTCGGCGATGAGCTGGTCATGCTACGATCCGCAGCCAGATGGACGGGCCTGCGGACTGTGCGACAGCTGCCGCCTGCGCCGCGCCGGCTTCGCCGCGGCGGGGCTGGTCGACGGACTGGACTACGCGGCGGACTGATCGGACACGTCTCGCCTGAAAGCCGCGCCGGCGATAGCCAGGCACGGCTTCCGACATTCCCGACAGATGAAATCAGCCGCGCGTAAGCACGCCGCAGGCGATACGGCCGCCGCTATTGCCGCTGGGATCGGTGCGATAATCGTCGGCAGAGGCGTGGATGACGATCGCGGCGCCATCGGCATCGAAGAGCTGCGGCTCGATCGCCGCCCAGGCCTCGCTCAAGGGAACCGTGAGGCTGCCCTTGCCGTCCGCGCCGACAACGATGTTGGGCAAGTCGCCCAGATGCGCGCCCTGCGGATTGTCGCGGCCGTGCATCTTGCCATGTGGATTAAGGTGCGCGCCGGCGCTGGCGAAATCGGGTGCGTCGCAGCGGCCGACGGTGTGGATATGCGCGCCGTGCTGCCCGGCCGGCAGGTTCGCCACTTCCAGCCGCAGTTCGGTCGTGCCGCCCTTGGTCACGAACGTCGCCGTGCCCCTGAGCGCGCCGTCGGCGGCGGTCAGCGCGGCGGTTACGGCGGGAGAAGATGCGCTCTGCGCCGGACCGGTTTGGGTGCAGGCCGGCAGCAGGAGGACGGGGAGCAGCAGCGTGGCGGATAGTTTCGGCATCTGTCGTGGTTCTCCAGCAAGAAATTCGGCCCTGTCATGCCCCGATCATGACCAACCCCAGTCATTACGGACCCCAGTCATGGCGCACCAGGGTGAAACGAAAAAGGGGCCGGATTGCTCCGGCCCCTCGATCGTTTTGCTGTGTGGCGTCGAACTTAGTAGCCCGAACCCGGACCGTAAGTGATCTCGACGCGACGGTTCTGCAGCTCGCGGACACCATCGGCGGTCGGAACGCGCGGGTTCGATTCGCCGAAGGCCTGGCTGGAGATCACGCTGTCCGGAATGCCGCGGGCATTCAGGTACGAACGGGTCGAGGAGTTACGACGCTCCGACAGGCCCTGGTTGTACTGGGTGCTGCCCGAACGGTCGGTGTAACCGGCGAGCATGATCGGAACGCGGTCGCAGCTGCCATAGGCAGTGATCGCGCTGTCGAGGATGGTCGCGGCTTCCGGCGTGATGTCCGACTTATCCCAGTCGAAGAACACGATGTACGG
>Ga0075368_10000416_pt1 | contig 12538 bp, 13 predicted proteins | sample EndMethybrTD3033_FD_71518 | JGI IMG/M metagenome (GOLD analysis project Ga0075368, IMG submission 71518) | Populus endosphere microbial communities from Tennessee, USA - Endosphere MetaG P. TD hybrid TD303-3 | ecosystem: Host-associated > Plants > Roots > Endosphere | place: USA: Tennessee... | reverse complement strand
ACGGGTGCCAAGCCGATCCTGCAGGAATCGATCGAGCGCTACGTGGCGGCGATCGGCGGCGCCTACGACCGGGCTTGATCGCGCGGCGCAGCTTCTTGCGGCTGCCTGCTTTGATGGCAACCTCACATCGTCGTCACGGTCGGGCTCGTCCCACCATCTATCCATCAGCTCGCTCCCGTATTTGCAGTTGGCTGGATCCTCGGGACAAGCCCGAGGATGACAGTGGTGGTGGTCACTCGGCCGGCTGCGCCCCCGCGCAGCTGATGCGCAGGCGGTTGGTGCCGGCGATGCGCCGGTAGTCGATGTGGGTGGCGCGATCGCGGATCAGGGCGATGCCGAAGCCGCCCTCTCGCGCCGTCAGCAGGCTGGTCGGTTTTTCCGCGGTGGGCCAAGTGCGCAGATCGAAGTAGGCCCCGTTATCGGAGATCACGGCGATCGCCTGCTCGCGCTGCAGCTCGATCTCGACGGCAATCTCAGGGTGGGCCGTATCCTTGAACGCGTAGCTGATCAGGTTGGCGAACACCTCGTTGATGCAGAGCTTCAGGTCGGCGGCAAGAGAAGTGTTGAACTCGCAGCGCAGGAATGCTGCATCGAGCCACTGGTTCAGACGCACCACGTCGGAAACCACCGGCTGCAGGGCGATGCTGTCGCGAACCGTCATTTATTGCATTCGGCAATCGCGGCGGCCTCGTCGGCGGCGATGGGAATGATGGCATCGATGCCGGTCGCGCGCAGAACCTTGATGGACTGCTCGCTGACGTTATAGACAACGAGCCGGCCGCCCTTGTTGGCAAGGGCTCGCGCCGTCTTGACCAGGATGCGGATGCCGATCGAGGCCAGGAAGCTCACCTTGCCGAGATCGACGATCACCTTCTTCCTGCTGCCGGCGATGACGTTGAATGGCATGTCGAGCGTGCCGGCGCCGGCGATGTCCAACGATCCGTCGAGCACGATTTTCAGGACATTGCCGGGAAGCTCGACTTGCTCCATGCGCATGTTCGTCACTCCGCAGTGCTGCTCGATGGTGATGTGAAAGAAATTCGTTGGCCGGGCCACTCTATAGAGAGCCCGTCCGGCATGTAAGCAGCCGCACGCCAGGCTGCGCTCGGACGCCAATTTGACGCAAGGCGTGCTCGATCCCGTGAAGGATTGTGACAGAGCGGAGTGCAAGGGCCTTCGACCTCGTTTGCGCTCAGACGCCCAGCACGGTCTTGCACGCGCTGATCATGGCGGCGCAGGCTTCAGCGCAGTTCTTGCACTCGACGTGGTGGAATTCGTGCTTGCGGCACTCGTCCTCGCAGTCGCTGCACACGCTGACGCACACGCGCGCCATATCCTTGAGCCGCTTGGCATCCTGAGCAGCGAGTTGGCCGATGGTCGTGCAGACCGGCAGCATGGCGAGCTGACTGCCGTCATGCCTGGTCGACGAACGGCGCGTCGCCCGGCTACATCCGATAGGCGTGGTCGCCGCTTCGGTTAGCGCGCGTGCACGTGAACTCGACGCCGCTTGGCGGAAGCTGCTGCTCACCTTCGACGCAACTCAAGCAATCCGTCGATCTCTGCCAGCCTGGCAGTCGCCTGCCACAGCCGCTCGGCATTCTCGTCGTCCTCGGCCAGCGGGTTGGGACGCGACAGCTTCTCCTTGTAGAAATAGCGGCCGGTGGTGCCGGCGAATTCACGCGCCGACGCCAGTCGCACGAGCCGACGCGCACCCGTCTGCGGCGAACTCCCGAACAGGTGGATGAGCGCGAATGCGAGCGGGATCAGTCCTCCGGCCTGGTAGCCGAAACTGGTCGCCACTTCGCCGGGATGCACCGAATTGGCGGTGACCTGCCGGCCGGCCCAGCGGCGGGCAAGTTCGCGCGTGAACAGCACGCAACAGAGCTTGGCGTGCGCGTAGGCATAGAACGCGTCGTACCGGTGCTCGAGCCTGAGGTCATCCAGGTGCAGCGTGGCGAGATGGTGCAGGCAGCCTGCCGTGTTGACGACGCGGGCAGGCGCCGCCGCAAACAGGCTCTCGCGCAGACCGTGGGTTAGTACGAACGGAGCGACATGATTGAGGGCGAAGGTGCGCTCAAAGCCGTCCGGCGTGATCTGGCGCGACGCGAACATGGCGCCGGCATTGTTGAGCAGCACGTCGACGCGCGGCTCGGCTGCGGCGATGTCGGCCGCGACCCGCTTGACGTCGGCGAGGTTGAGCAGGTCGGCATAATGGATGCTGTGCGCTCCGCGCGGAAAGTGATCACGCAGGTGAGCAAGCATGGCCTCTCCGCGTTGCGCGTCGCGGGCTACCATGACGATGCGCGCGCCCATCGCGGCCAACGCTTCGGCCGCCGCCCGGCCGATACCCGATGTTGCGCCGGTGATGACGCAGGTCTTGCCCGCCATGCTCGGCGTGCTCTCCAGCGGCCTGGCGGCAATCGCCTCACGGACGAATTGAGGCAGGTAGGCCTGCGGGGCTGCCAGGGACAAACGCGCTAACACGCTACTCATGTGCCACCACCCGATCACATTGAAGTTTCGTCCGTCCCCGCAGAGATGATGTTGTCAGTCGAACTTGGCGGGTTTGGGCGGGCTTTTGGGCGATGACGGGGCCTCTCTGGGGCGAATAGTCTCGCTGAGCGCACAACCAACCGGCGGCCCGCAGCACCACGGTCCGTACACGAAGCAACCGGATCGGGTCGGGTCAGGCGCGCAGGAACCATCCTGAGTACAACGCGTGTGTTCGATGCCCACGCAACAGACGTCAGAACCTGTTCGTTGGCGTCCCCGGCGTCGCTGGAATTCATGCAAAAGGGCACCCGAGCTGTCGCTCAGGTGCCCTCCGCAAATTGCAACCTCAGAACTTCTCGTGCGCCTTGTCGGCGATCTTGTCGGCAGCGTCCTTGATCGTGGACTTGGCCTCGCCGACTTTCTGCTGCGTCTTGCCCTTGACCTGCTGAGCCATACCCTCGACTTGCATCTGCTCGTTGCCGATGGCTTTGCCGACGCCTTCCTTGACCTTGCCGCCAACCTGGTTGGCCGCACCCTTGATCTTGTCTGTCGCGCTACCCATGGTCGTGATCCTTCTGAATGCTTCGTCGGCAACTAAACCCGGCAGTGCGGCATCGGTTCCGCTCAAGGTGTGTGTGTGATTTGGGGGTCGCGGTCCGGTGCCGCACCGCTCAAGGCGCACGCCGGAGCCGACACCAGGTCGCCGCGCAGTGCCGCTACGGAGGCGGTGTTCCCAGCGCGCGGTAGAGTTCGTCGACATAGGGCGAGCTGCCGGAATGCAAGATCACGAGCATGTCCTCTGCCCGCGTCATGGCGACATAGAGCAGTCCGCGTTCGATGCTGTCGTCGCGGTTCTTGAAAGTCGAGGGCAGCAGATTGGTCCACAGTAGCACGACGATGCGGAACTGCAGGCCGCGTGCACTGGGCATTGGCAGAATCTTCACCGCCTCGTCGCGCAGTTTACCGGTCTGCTGGCCACCCGCCAGCGTCACCGCCCGCGCGACGCCGTTCAGTCGCTTGTGGAGCTCCATCACGTCTGCTTTCGGATGACGCCTGGGATAGAGCACGGCGATGTCGCCGGGCACCACACGCCGGCGCCGTCCGCCGGTGTCGAGGCCGGCCCGCAGCCACGTTTCGATCAGCGCCGCGGCGTACTGCATCTCGCTAACGGCATCGTCGAGCCTGACCAACAACGGCTCAGGTCCGGAGCGGATGGCGGTGTCAGGCTCCACCGGCAGGGCGAGCACGCCCTGCATGCCTTCTGCAAGCGGCGCGGAGAACGGAAGTGCGGCGTGGAGTATCTCGGAGGTGTTGCGGTAGTTGCGATCGAGATCGAACTTGCGGTTGATGACGCGGCCGGCGGCATGGATGCCGGCATCGGCCCAGGTGAAGTCCCGCTTGCGATAGAGCGCCTGGCTGCCGTCGCCGACGATCAGAAGATCGCCGGTCTCGGAATCCCTGAGCGCGAGCCTGGCACATTGGAACCAGGAGCAGGGCCAGTCCTGGGCTTCATCGATCAGTACGGCGTCGTAGCGGCCGCACAGGCCTGCGTCACTCTGCAGTCGAGCAAGCTGGCGCTCGCCGAAGGCGTCGTTCTCCTCGCCCTTACTGTATTTGATGCCACAGTTGCGAGCCCAGCGATGGAAGGTCATTACCGTCACGGTGGGCTGGCCGGCCAGCGCAGCTTGCAGATGCTGCGCGAGCAACCGGTTGTAGCACAGGACCAGGATGCGCTTGTCCGAGTCTTCCGCCAGCATCTTTGCCCGGGCGATCAGCAGTACGGTCTTGCCCGAGCCGGCCACGCCATAGACGATGCGATGACCATCGCCGATAGCGTGCGCGTTGCGCTCTTGGCGCAGGTCGAGTACCGCGAGATCGGTCTCGCCTGCGCGAACGACGATCTCCGGATGGATGACGCTGCGCAGGACGTCGATCTGGGTCGGCGTCAGCTTCGGGAATGGCCACCAAGGATCGAAGCAGGCCTTCAGCCTTGCCAGCAGGGCATCCGGCTCAAGCGTTTCCCAGGCAGCGAGCTCGTCGCGAGCAATGGTCGTGCCTGGAGGGAAGAGGCGGGCCAGATCGGGTGCCCCGTCCTCGATCTGGCTGCGGGTGATGTTGCTCAGCACCGCAATGTGGGCGAACGGGAAGACAAAACGGCCGGCATGGGGACCTTCGTGCTGCAGCACCATGCGGGTGCTCGGGTGCTTTTCGCACTCATGCATCAGACGGAACTTATATTTACGGGCCTGTTCGAGCGGATGTGGGTGCTCCTTGGCAACACCATCGCGCGTGACCGTAACTCCCTTCGGGTTGACGCTACCCAGCTCGCTGAGCCGCCAGCCTTTCACTTCGATAACGAGTACGCCAACGTCGGGAAGGATGACGATGAAATCCGGATAGCGCCGCCGCACCATCGGCTCGTAGTAGACGAGGCAATCATCCGGCAGCCGGGCCAGAGCGGCGGACACCCGCCTCTCGCCGGCAGTGGCCGACGCCGGCAACCTGTCTGGGATCATCTCCGGCATGGCCTCCGGCAATGCCATGTGCTCTGGCCCTTGTCGAGCAGTAGACGCCGGTTGCTAGATCGCAGGGTCGTCGGACACTACGCCCGCTTGGGGTAGATGATGATCGAGAGGTATTGCATGGGGGTCTCGATCAGCTCTTCGGGGCCGTGGCGGGCGGTGGCGTCGAAGAACAGGGCGTCGCCCGGCTGCATGAGGTAGGTGCGGTCGGCGTGCCGGTAGCGCACCTGGCCGGACAGCATGTAGAGGAACTCGACGCCTGCGTGGCGGAAGCTAGTGTAGGGCGCGGCGTCCTTCCTGAGCGTGATCAGGTAGGGCTCGACGCCGAGGTCTCCAGCCAGCGAGTGGCCGAGCAGGTCGTAGAGGTGGCCGGCTTTGGTGCCGCGCCGCTCGATGCGCACGCCGGAGCCGGCCTTCACGAACGAGCAGTCGCGGCGCTCCTCGGTCTCGGCGAACAGGGCGCTGATCGGCACATTGAGAGCCTTGGCGAGCGCGTCGAGGGTGGCGAGCGAGGGCGATATGCCGCCGTTCTCGATCTTGGACAGCATGCCGGCGGAGATGGAGGCCGCCGCACCGAGCTCGGCCACTGTCAGGTCGAGCGATTTGCGCAGGCGCCGCACCTCGCTGCCGATGTTGGCTTCCAGCGTGCGCGGCGGGCCGCTGGGGGCCGACGAGCCGGTGGTGAGGTCGTCGTCGCCGGCCGGCTGAGACGGAGATGGGTTCGGCGTGGTCTTGGAGCGGGGCATGGCGGTCTCGTCCAATGGGTCGATGCCTCACGTCATCTCCGCGAAGGCGGAGATCCACGCAACCTTAAGCAGGACGTTCCGCCTTGCGTGAATGCCCGCCTGCGCGGCATGACGTTCGTCCGTTTCCTATCACGAAACAATAGTGACTGTCAGTTGACAATGCTGCCGTGGCGTGCGAGCGTTTTGGCCTCTCGCGGCCAGCAGGTTTCCCCTTCATGTGCGGCATCGTCGGTCTGTTCCTGAAGGACAAGGCGCTGGAGCCGCAGCTCGGCGGCCTGGTGGCCGGCATGCTCGCCACCATGTGCGATCGCGGGCCGGACTCGGCGGGCTTTGCCGTGTACGGCGACAGCCAGCCCGACCGGGTCAAGCTGACCCTGCGCGGGCCGTCGCCGGCCGCCCTGCAGGCGCTGGTGCCGAAGCTTGCCATGACCGCGGGGACGCCGGTCGCGCCGGTGATGCGCGATACGCATCTGACCATCCTGGTGCCGACCGCATGCGAGACGGCGGTGCGCGACGAGATCGCGGCCTCGGCGCCCGAGGTGACGGTGGTCGGCGCGGGACGGCGCATGGAGATCTTCAAGGAGGTCGGCCGGCCCGATACGGTGGCGAGCCGCTTCGACCTTGCCCGCATGAGCGGCACGCATGCCATCGGCCATACGCGCATGGCCACCGAGTCGGCGGTGACGACCAACGGGGCGCATCCCTTCACCACCGGTCCCGACCAGTGCCTGGTGCACAACGGCTCGCTGTCCAACCACAACGCGGTGCGGCGTACGCTGGTGCGGGAGGGGTTGAGCTTCGAGACCGACAACGACAGCGAGGTGGCGGCGGGCTACCTGACCTGGCGCATGCGCGAGGGGCTGTCGCTGGGCGATGCGCTGCAGGCTTCGCTGCGCGATCTCGACGGGTTCTACACGTTCGTGGTCGGCACCGAATCTGGCTTCGGCGTGCTGCGCGATCCGATCGCCTGCAAGCCGGCGGTGATGGCCGAGACCGAGCGCTGGGTGGCGTTCGGCACGGAGTACCGGGCGCTCGTAGACCTGCCGGGCGTCGCGGCGGCGAAGATGTGGGAGCCGGAGCCGGCCAAGGTGTATTTCTGGGAGCGGGGCTGATGCGCACGGTCGATCTCGCAGTGGCACCGCTACGCGAACTGAATGCGGCCTTGCACAGCTTGAAGCCCGAGACCAACGAGCGGCGCTGGCGCGTCCTCAACCCGCGCGGGGCGCATGCGGTGGCGGCGGGCATCGACGCAGCCGTGCGCATCGAGATCGAGGGTCACGTCGGCTACTACTGCGCCGGCATGAACAAGTTCGCCACCGTGGTGATCAACGGCAACGCCGGCCCGGGCGTGGCCGAGAACATGATGTCGGGCAAGGTGCACGTGACGGGTGACGTCTCGCAGGCGGCGGGCGCGAGTGGATGCGGCGGGCTGCTGCAGGTCGACGGCAACGCAGCGGCGCGCTGCGGCATCTCGATGAAGGGCATCGACATTGTCGTGAAGGGGTCGGTCGGGCACATGTCGGCGTTCATGGCGCAGGCCGGCAACCTGGTGGTGCTGGGCGACGCCGGCGAGGCGCTGGGCGATTCCATCTACGAGGCGCGGCTGTACGTGCGCGGGAGCCCGAAGAGTCTCGGCGCCGACTGCATCGAGAAGCCGCTGCGCGACGAGCACAGACGAGACCTGCGGCGGCTGCTGGATGCGGCCATGCTGGGCGGTGAGGTGGATGTGGCCGAGTTCAAACGCTACGGCTCGGCGCGCGCGCTGTATCACTTCCACATCGACAATCTGGGGTCGTACTGATGGGCGATTCCAGCAAGGACGCCGAGCGCTGGATCCATACGCCGCCGAGGAAGTCGGCCACCTTCGACGATGCGGCGATCGCCGAGATAAGGCGTGCGGCTGCGACCGGCATCTACGACATGCGCGGGGCGGGAGCGAAACGCAAGCTGCCGCATCTCGACGACCTGCTGTTCGTCGGCGCCTCCATCAGCCGCTATCCGCTGGAGGGCTACCGCGAGAGGTGCGCCACCGAGGTGACGCTGGGCGCGCGCTTCGCCAAGAAGCCGATCACGCTGAAGATCCCGGTCACCATTGCCGGCATGAGCTTCGGCTCGCTCTCCGCGCAGGCAAAAGAGGCGCTGGGTCGAGGCGCCAGCGCGGTCGGCACATCGACCACGACGGGCGACGGCGGCATGACGCCGGAGGAGCGCAAACATTCGAGCCTGCTGGTGTATCAGGTGCTGCCGTCGCGCTACGGCATGAACCCGGACGATCTGCGCAAGGCCGATGCCATCGAGGTGGTGGTGGGCCAGGGCGCCAAGCCGGGTGGCGGCGGCATGCTGCTGGGGCAGAAGATATCCGAGCGCGTAGCTGCGATGCGCATGCTGCCCGAAGGCATCGACCAGCGGTCGGCCTGCCGGCATCCTGACTGGACCGGCCCGGACGACCTGGAAATCAAGATCTTCGAGCTGCGCGAGATCACCGACTGGGAAAAGCCGATCTACGTCAAGGTCGGCGCCTCGCGGCCCTACTACGATACGGCGCTGGCCGTGAAGGCCGGCGCCGACGTGGTGGTGCTGGACGGCATGCAGGGCGGCACGGGGGCGACGCAGGATGTGTTCATCGAGCACGTCGGCATCCCGACGCTTGCGGCCGTGCGCCCGGCGGTGAAGGCGCTGCAGGAGCTTGGCATGCATCGCAAGGTGCAGCTGATCGTGTCGGGCGGCATCCGCAACGGCGCCGACGTGGCGAAGTGCCTGGCGCTCGGCGCCGATGCGGTATCGATCGGCACGGCGGCGCTGATCGCGCTCGGCGACAACGATCCGAACCTGGAGGACGAGTATCGCAAGCTCGGCACGACCGCGGGCGCCTACGACGACTGGCACGAGGGCCGCGATCCGGCCGGCATCACCACGCAGGACCCGGAGCTGGCCAAGCGCCTCGATCCGGTGCTGGCCGGCAAGCGGCTCGCAAACTACCTGTCGGTGTTGACGCTGGAGGCGCAGACCATCGCGCGCGCCTGCGGCAAGAGCCACGTGCACAACCTGGAGCCAGAGGACCTCGTTGCGCTCACCATCGAGGCCGCCGCCATGGCCGGCGTGCCACTCGCGGGTACGGACTGGATACCCGGCAAGGGCGGAAAATGAATGCAGTCGGGGGATACACTCGCGGGCGCCGCTGGTTGCCGCCTCCCCCTGGAGGGGGGAGGTTGGAACGCCACGGACTTAGCTCGCACAACTCCGCGCTCGCGCCAAGCATTAACAGGCGAGCTAAGTGCGATGGCGTTCCTGGTGGGGGTGTCCTTGTCGCATATTTCGCACGTCACCCCCACCCGACGCGTCCAGCGACTTAGGCTGGCCGTCGCGTGCGGGTCGCGGTTGGTGATGGCCAGCCTAAGCCGCGGACGCGTCGCCCTCCCCCCTCCAGGGGGAGGCAAAGCCCGGGGCGCCGGCTGGTGTTTGCGAGCAAGCCACTTTGCTGGGGTTCGCGGACGATAGGCATGCGGTGGTCGTGGTTGAAAGCGCAGGATGACTCGCCGCCGCACGCACCGGCCAGCATTGGATCGCAGACGAATTTGGGGTCGAGGAGGGATGGGATGACGTCGCTGGCAACGTACGCGAAGGAGCACGGGGTCAAATACTTCCTGATCTCGTTCGTCGACCTGTTCGGCACGGTGCGCGCCAAGATCGTGCCGGCCACCGCCATCGACGCGATCGCCAAGGCGGGCGCGGGTTTTGCGGGCTTTGCAACCTGGCTCGACATGACACCGGCCGATAGCGACATCCTGGCCATGCCCGGCGACAACAAGGTCATCCAGCTGCCGTGGAAGCCCGAGGTGGCGTGGGTGCCGGGCGACCTCGTCATGGATGGCAAGGAGGTGACGCAGAACCCGCGCCAGATCTTGAAGAAGGTGATCGCCGCCGCCGCCGCCGAAGGCTACGAGCTGAAAACCGGCGTCGAATGCGAGTATTTCCTGATTTCGCCCGATGGCAGCGCCATCTCGGATGCCGCCGACACGCAGTCCAAGCCCTGTTACGACCAGCAGGCGCTGATGCGCCGCTATGACGTGATCGCCGAGATCTGCGATGCCATGATCGCGCTCGGCTGGAGCCCCTACCAGAACGACCACGAGGACGCCAACGGCCAGTTCGAGATGAACTGGGATTACGACACCGCGCTCGCCACCGCCGACAAGCACGTGTTCTTCAAGTACATGGCCAAATCGATCGCCGAGAAGCACGGCCTGCGCGCCACCTTCATGCCGAAGCCCTTTTCGCACCTGACCGGCAACGGCTGCCACGTCCACGCCTCGCTGTGGTCGACGAAGACCGGCAAGAACGTGTTCGAGGACGCGTCGGGCCCGCTCGGCCTGTCCGAGACCGCCTACCACTTCATCGGCGGCGTACTGCATTCGGCCGAAGGGCTGTGCGCCATCACCAATCCGACGGTCAACTCCTACAAGCGCATCAACGCACCGCCGACCCTGTCGGGCGCCACCTGGTCGCCCAACACGGCCACCTACACCGGCAACAACCGCACGCACATGATCCGCATTCCCGACGCCGGTCGCTTCGAGCTGCGCCTCGCCGACGGCTCGGTGAACCCGTACCTGCTGCAGGCAGCCGTGCTGGTGGCCGGGCTGGACGGCATCCGCAACAAGCGCAATCCGGGCCAGCGGCTCGACATCAACATGTACACCGAGGGCCACAAGGCGGAGGGCGCCAAGAAGCTGCCGCTCAATCTGCTCGATGCGCTGCGGGCCCTTGAAGGATCGCAGGTTCTGCGGGAAGGACTGGGGCAGGACGTGGTCGGCTCCTACCTCAAGCTGAAGCGCGAGGACTGGAGCGCATACGCACGGCACTTGACCGAGTGGGAGCGCCAGACCACGCTGGACTGCTGAGGTCAACCAAACGGACCCGTCATCCCGGAATCTCGTGTCAGCGAGATATCCGGGACCTGGGAGCCCAGCGCGATTCGCAGTCCTGGGATCCCGGATGCGCGCTGGCGCGCGTTCCGGGATGACGGGTAATGAGTGCTTGTGGCCCTGGGTCCCGGGTCGTCGCGGCGCGACGCCCGGGATGACGGGTGATGGATGGGAAGCGCATGCGCTACAACGCCCTTTCGCTGGTCAAGAATGCGCTCTCCGGCAACCGCAGCTGGAAGCCGGCCTGGCGCGATGCCACGCCGAAGGCTGGCTATGACGTGGTGGTGATCGGCGGCGGCGGCCATGGACTCGCCACGGCCTACTACCTCGCCAAGGAGCACGGACTCACCAACATCGCCGTGCTGGAGAAGAGCTGGATCGGCTCGGGCAACGCCGGCCGCAACACCACCATCATCCGCTCCAACTACCTGATGCCCGGCAACGTGCCGTTCTACGAGTTGTCGATGAAGTTGTGGGAGGGATTGGAGCAGGACCTCAACTACAATGCCATGGTGAGCCAGCGCGGCGTGCTGAACCTTTACCACTCCGACCCGCAGCGTGACGCCTACGCGCGGCGCGGCAACGCCATGCGCCTGAACGGCATCGATGCCGAACTGCTCGACCGCGAGCAGGTGCGCGCGATGGTGCCCTATCTCGACTTCGACAGCGCGCGCTTTCCGGTGCAGGGCGGCCTGCTGCAGGGCCGAGGCGGAACGGCGCGACATGACGCGGTGGTGTGGGGCTATGCACGCGCCGCCGATATGCGCGGCGTCGACATCGTGCAGGGCTGCGAGGTGACGGGCATCCGCACGGATAACGGCCGCGTGACCGGCGTCGAGACGACGCGCGGACTGATCGGCGCCGGCAAGGTGGCTCTCGCCGTGGCCGGCAACTCCTCGAGGCTGGCGGCGATGGTGGGCCTGCGCCTGCCGATCGAGAGCCACGTGCTGCAGGCCTTCGTGTCGGAGGCGATCAAGCCGCTGGTCGACACGGTCATCACATTCGGCGCCGGCCATTTCTACGTGAGCCAGTCCGACAAGGGCAGCCTGGTGTTCGGCGGCGACATCGACGGCTACAATTCCTATGCACAGCGCGGCAATCTGCCCGTGGTCGAGGACGTGTGCGAGAGCGCCATGGCGCTGATGCCGATGCTCGGCCGCCTGCGCGTGCTGCGCTCGTGGGGAGGCATCATGGACATGTCGATGGACGGCTCGCCGATCATCGACACCACGCCGGTGGAGGGGCTTTATCTCAACTCCGGCTGGTGCTACGGGGGGTTCAAGGCGACGCCGGCCTCGGGCCTGTGCTTTGCCCACCTGATCGCCCGCAACACGCCGCACGATGCGGCCGCCGCCTACCGCCTCGACCGTTTCGCCACCGGCCGCCTGATCGACGAAAAGGGCGCCGGCGCCCAGCCCAACCTGCACTGAGAGAAACAGAGAGATCGCATGCGGATTGCCTGTCCCTACTGCGGCAGTCGCGACGCGCGCGAATTCCTCTACCATGGCGCCGCCGATCCGGTGCGGCCTGATGCTTCCGCGCCAGACGCGCTGGCCCGCTTCACCGACTACGTCTACCTGCGCGACAACCCGGCCGGCGCCTTGCGCGAGCTTTGGTTTCACACCGCCGGCTGCCACAGCTGGCTGGTGGTGACGCGCGATACGCGCACGCATGCGATCAGCGCAGTCGAGCCGGCGCACACGCGACCCCGGCCGACGGCGGTAGAGGCCGGCTAGTGTGATGATCGAGAAATTCACCGGAGTTCGCGGCGTGGTTCTGAGTGAATTTCTCGATCTGAATCACACTAGAAAGTCTCTGATCCTAGTGTCCCTTATGATTCCGAAGTTCGCTC
>Ga0075368_10000414_pt1 | contig 12548 bp, 14 predicted proteins | sample EndMethybrTD3033_FD_71518 | JGI IMG/M metagenome (GOLD analysis project Ga0075368, IMG submission 71518) | Populus endosphere microbial communities from Tennessee, USA - Endosphere MetaG P. TD hybrid TD303-3 | ecosystem: Host-associated > Plants > Roots > Endosphere | place: USA: Tennessee... | reverse complement strand
GCCGTCCGCGCGGCCCTGTGGGGCCGGTGCTCCGCGCGTCGCTCAGGGGCGTGGCGCGGTCGCCCGAGGTGACCCACTGCCCAAGCCGCCCGCGACACGGCATTCTGCTGCCGGCGCGCGGAGCGCCGGCCCCACAGGGCCGGGCCCGGGGAGCCACGAACGCAGGCCCAGACCCAACCCCGACCCAACTAGGCTCACGACCGTGCCCGACCAGAGTCTGTTGTTCGTGGCCGGACTGGGGCGGTCGGGCACCACGGCACTCATGGAGGTGCTCGTCGCGCACGACGAGGTGGCGCTGGGGGTCGAGCGCTACAAGCGGCTCTACCCGCGCGACGACGAGCCGGTGACCAGGGAGCTGTTCGGCCAGGAGCGGTTCTTCGACTTCAGCGACGGGCTCACCAACCTCACTCCTGAGCAGGCGCCGGAGTGGGCGCCCCACTACGAGGCGATGCGGGCCAAGTGGGGCCGGGCGCGCTTCGTCGGCGACAAGATGGTCGCGATCCGGCTCCAGCACGTCTGGGAGACGGTGCCCGACGCGCGGTTCGTCTGCATCGTGCGAGACCTCGAACCGGTCGCGGCCAGCTGGGAGGCGCGCGCGAGGGACCCCGACGACCGGGGCTGGGCCGCCGACCAGGACGCCACCAAGGCGGTGGCCGGCTGGAACCGCTCGCTGCGTCGGGTCCGCCGCGCGGTCAGGCAGCGCCCCGACCATGCGGTGGTCGTCGAGTACGACCGCTTCTTCGGAGACGAGACCGGCATCAGCCTCGACAGGGTGCTCGCGTGGTTGGGGCTGGACCGCTCCCCCGAGATCGACGCGGCGTTCGCGCAGGTGCACGCGACGTACGTCGAGAAGGTGGCGCCCAAGCGGCGCACCCTCTCCCCCGAGACGCTCGCCTTCCTCGAGGAGCACGCGGAGCGCGACGTCTGGGACCAGGTCACCGGCCGGCTAGCCCTGTAGCTCCCGCTCCATCTGGTCGGCGACGACCGACTCCCGCCCGGCGCCCTCGGCCCGCAGCCCTGCGACGACACCGGCCCGGTCCTCGTCGGACCGGTTCTGGCTCAGCTTCGCCTTGGCCTCCACCCGTTCGATCGTCAGCTCGAGGCCGACGATCGCGCGCAGCTGCTTGTCGACGAACACCGCCGGAGCATCGCTCACCGCCCACGGCTCGGGACGACTCGCCTCGTGCCGCTCGGTCAGCATCGTGACGGCACGCCGGAGCCACGCCGGGTCCTCGTGACGGCGCAGCCGGCCGGTGACGTGCACCGCAGAGTAGTTCCACGTGGGCACCACCCGGCCGTGCTCGGCCTTGGTGGCATACCAGGACGGCGACACGTAGGCCTCGGCATCGGTGACCACCGCGAGAGCGGCGACGTCGTCGTCGGCCGGGATCGCGCGCCAGTGCGGGTTGGCCCGCGCGATGTGCATGACCAACCGGTCGCCGTCCCAGACGACAGGCAGCCTGGTCGCGAGCGGATAGCCGCCCTCTCCCACGCTGACCAGCTCGGCGGCACCGACGCCGCGCACCATCGCCCGGATCGCCTCGGCGTCGTCGAGGGTGTGGAACTTCGGCACGTACATGCCGCCATCCTCTCGCGGGGTCTGCATCACGTGGTCGCGGGCGACAGCTCCTCGTCGTGCGCGATGTGGCTGAGCTGGCGCCAGATCAGCACGACGAACACGGCCGAGCCCACGAAGGCGAACCAGAACGGCGCGGTGACGCCCCAGCGCTGTGCGATCCCGCCGCCGATGGCGGCGCCGACCACGAGGCCGCCGTACACGCCCATGAGGTTCACCGCGCCCACCCGGCCCTGGAGCTCCAACGGCACCGCCCGCTGGCGGATCGTGATCGAGGTGGTGCCCCAGATGAACGCGTGCGCCCCGAAGACGAAGAACACGGGAAGGGCGACGTACGGCGACGTGGCGGTCGCCAGCGCGAAGTGCGTGAACGTCTCGATGATCAGCCCGATCCGCATCAGGTTGCCGAGGCTGATGCGCCTGGTCAGCCAGCCGTAGGACAGGGTGCCGAGCAGCCCACCCAGCGCGCTGACGGTGGTGATCAGGCCGAAGCCCACGCTGCCGAGCCCGAGATGCTCGGTCGCGTAGAGCACCAGCACCGACCAGGCCGCGCCGAAGGTGACGTTGAAGATCAGGATCGTCAGCACCAGCGTGCGGACGGCGGCGTGGCGCCAGACCCAGTGGAACCCTTCGACGATGTCGTGCCAGACCGGGCGCTGCTCGTCCGGCGAGCGGCCGTGGGCCGGCAGCTCCAGCCGGGCGATGAGGAGCACCGCGAGCAGGCCGAGGACCGCCTGGGTGGCGAACGGGATGAACTGCCCGACCGTGAACAGGAACGCCCCGATCGGCGGCGCCGCCAGCTGGTTGATCGTGACGAAGCCGGTCTGCAGGCGCGCGTTGGCGAGCGCCAGGTCGTCACGGGCGACCAGCATCGGGAGCAGGGTGCTGGCCGTGTTGTCGGCGAACACCTCGGCCGTCCCGAGCAGGAACATCGCCACCAGCACCAGCACGATCGGCGCCGCGTCGAAGGCGACCGCCGCTGCCAGCAGTACGAGCACACCGCACCGGAGCAGGTCGACGGTGATGATGATCAGCCGCCGGTCCAACCGGTCGGTGAGCGCCCCGGCCCAGAGCCCGAAGACCATCGGCGGCGCCCACTGCAGCAGGGCGGCGAGCGCGACCAGGAACTCCTGGTCGGTCTTGGACGCGACCAGCAACGGCCCGGCCGCGAGGGCGATGCCGTCGCCGACGTTGCTGGTCCACGACGAGGCCATCAACAGCCTGAACCCACGCCCGAGCCGCGACGGGGCCAGGACGTCGAGCAGAGGGGTCACAAGGACAGCACGCTAACGCCGCGCCGCCCCCCGTTACACCTGGTTTCCCGACCGGAGTCGGCAGCACCAGGCGGCTGAAGGGGTGCCTGTCAGGCGGGCTGCATCTCCTGCATGCGGGGAGCGGTGTCGACCAGCAGCTCGGCGGCCCGAGCGGCCACGAGCTTGTCGTTCTCCTCGCTGAGCCGGACCACGAGGGCCTCGAGCTCGCCGACCCGCGCACGCAACCGAGTGTTCTCGGCAGTAAGGCGGGGGTCGCGCAGGTCGCTGTTCATGTAGCCGATCAGCGCCTTGGCCATAGATGAACCTTCCGGGTGTTCAGCGAACTGGTTCTGTGAGCTGATCCACGTGCTGGACCGTCTTCAAGCGTCCCACTCGCCGGGCCTCCGGTCAATCTGCCGCAACGACCCGGGGAACCGCTGCGCGGCGCCGCCGCGGGACGGGCTGGCAGACCGGGCAGAAGTACGACGATCGGTTCATGAACGCCACGCGGCGCATGGCGGCGCCGCAGCGGTCGCAGGGCTCGTCCTCCCGCCCGTAGGCGTGCAGCGAGCGGTCGAAGTAGCCGGACTCGCCGTTGACGTTGACGTAGAGAGCGTCGAACGACGTGCCGCCCTGGCCGAGCGCCTCGTTCATGACGTCGCGGGCGTGCCCGAGCAGCTCGCGGACCTGCGTCGCGGTGAGCCGCTCCCCCGCCCGCTCGCCGTGCAGCCGTGCCCGCCACAGCGCCTCGTCGGCGTAGATGTTCCCGACGCCAGAGATGAGGTTCTGGTCGAGCAGCTGCCGCTTGACCCCCGACGAGCGGCGCCGGACCCTGGCGACGAAGGCGTCGTCGTCGAACTCAGGGTCGAGCGGGTCCCGGGCGATGTGCGCGATCTCCGGCGGCAGCTCGGCGCCGCCCGCGGAGACCGAGAGACCGCCGAACATCCGCTGGTCGACGAAGCGGAGGTCCTTGGACTGAGCCTGTCGAAGGCCGGCCCCTTCCCCGCCGCCCTCGAGGGCGATCCGCACCCGCAGGTGTCGCTCCGGCTCGGAGCTGGGCGGCTGCACCAGCAGCTGACCACTCATGCCGAGGTGGCCGAGCAGTGCGTCGCCGTTGTCGAGCGGCAGCCAGAGGTACTTGCCGCGGCGCCGGGCGTCGTCGATCCGCCGGCCGGTCAGCGCGGCCGCGAACCCCTCGGGGCCGCGTGGGTCGCGACGCACCGGCCGCGGGTGCAGCACCTCGACCGAGGTGATGATGGCGCCGAGGACGTGTCGTGCGAGGCCGGCGCGGACCACCTCGACCTCGGGCAGCTCAGGCATCCTCGGCGGCGTGCTCGACCGCCTGCTCCAGGGGGTCGGAAACGCCGAGGACTGCCGCGATGTCGCCGTAGGCCGTCTCCGCGGCGGCCTGCTCGGCCTCCTTCTTGGAGTGACCGACGCCGTTGCCGTAGAGCTGGTCGGCGACCCGCACCTGGGCGGTGAAGGTCTTCATGTGGTCGGGACCCTCGTCCTCGATGATGTATTCGGGGACGCCCAGCGAGTGCTCGGCGGCGAGCTCCTGGAGCGAGGTCTTCCAGTCGAGGCCTGCGCCGAGCGCCGAGGCCGCCTCGATGAGCGGGTCGAAGAGCCGGTGCACGACCTGGGCCGAGACCTCGATGCCACCGCTGAGATGGACGGCACCGATCACCGCCTCGACGGTGTCGGAGAGGATCGAGGCCTTGTTGCGGCCGCCCGTGGTCTCCTCCCCGCGACCCAGCTTGATGTGCTCGCCGAGCCCGATGGCGCGGCCCACCTCGGCCAGGGCGCGCGCGTTGACGACGGCTGCCCTCAGCTTGGCCAGCCGGCCCTCGGAGAGGTCCGGGTGGGTGGTGTAGAGGGTCTCGGTGACGACGACGCCGAGCACGGAGTCACCGAGGAACTCCAGCCGCTCGTTGGTCGGCAGCCCACCGTTCTCGTAGGCGTAGGAGCGGTGGGTGAGGGCGCGCTCCATCAGCCCGGGGTCCAGGACCGGATCCCCGAGTGCGGCGCGGAGCTGCGCGTAGTCGGTCAGTGGACTGATCGGCTGGGGAGGCGGATCAGAGAACCTGGCGACGGTCGTTGCGCGCGCCGTACTGGCCGCAGTTGCCGCACGCGCGGTGCGGCAGGTGCTTGGCGCCGCAGGCAGGGTTGGCACAGTTGACCAGGGTCGGCGCGGTGGTCTTCCAGGCCGAGCGACGGTGGCGCGTGTTGCTGCGCGACATCTTCCGCTTCGGGACAGCCATGGTCTTGTCTCTCTCTCAGTTCTGCTCGGTCTGCGTGGTCTGCGTCAGGTCGGCCAGTGCCGCCCATCGGGGGTCGATCGCCGCATCATGTGTGTGGTCGGGGTCGTCGGCCAGTCGTGCTCCGCACTCGGCGCACAGGCCTGGACAGTCGTCCATGCACAGCGGCTGGAACGGCAGTGCGAGCACCACCGCATCCCGCAGCAGCGGCTCCAGGTCGACCAGGTCGTCCTGCAGCGTGCTGACCTCGTCGTCCTCCCCGGGGAGGGCGTGGTCCTCGTAGACGAACAGCTCCTGGAACCTGACGTCGATCTCGTCGGAGATCGGCTCCAGGCACCGCGCGCACTCCCCTACGAGCGAGGCGTGCGTCGTCCCGGTGACCAGCACCCCCTCCATGACCGCCTCGAGGCGCAGGTCTAGCTCGACCGGCGACCCTTCGGGGACCTGGAGGACTTCGATGCCCAGATCTGCCGGCGCGGCCACCGTCCGCGACATCTCACGCTGGGACCCCGGGCGCCGTCCGAGCTCGCGCGTGTCGAGCACGAGCGGCGCTCTCGGGTCCAGGCTGTTCAGAAGTCACTTCCGGTATCCGGGCAAACAGATCCAATCGAGAATCGTACGCGGGCGTCCTCGCGGGGGCCAAATACGTACCGTCGGGTCACTGTTCGCCGGCGGCCCGCCGCTCTGCCAGCCGCTCGGTGAGCGGGCCGAGCACGAAGCCGGGCACCAGGCCGGAGACGTCGCCGCCGAACGCCGCGACCTCCTTGACCAGGCTCGACGCCAAGAAGGACCACTCCGGGCTGGTGGGCACGAACACGGTCTCGACCCCGGTGAGCGAGGCGTTCATCTGCGCCATCTGCAGCTCGTAGTCGAAGTCGCTGACCGCGCGCAGACCTTTGACGATCGCAGTCGCGCCACGCTCGGCGCAGAACGTCGTGAGCAGCCCCGTGAACCCGGCCACCGACACGTTGGACAGCCCGGCGGTCGCCTCCTCCAGCATCGCGAGGCGTTCCTCGGCGCTGAACAGCCGGTGCTTCGACTTGTTCACTCCGACCGCGACGATCACCTCGTCGAAGAGGGTCGAGGCCCGCTGGACGATGTCGAGGTGCCCGTTGGTGACGGGGTCGAACGACCCGGGGCAGACGGCTCGGCGCATCACGACTCCTGTGGGTCCTCTGGGTTCGCAGCGGCGTGACCGTACCAAAGGGTGGTCTCGCCGTAGCGCTTGCTTCGCTCCCCCTCGATGCCGGGCGGCCACGCCGGCTGGGGGCTGCGGGACGAGCGCTCGACCACGACCATGGCCCCCGGGACCAGCCACTCCTTCGCCGAGAGCAGGTCGAGGTCGGCGCCGACGGCGACGTCGTCGAGGGGGTACGGCGGGTCGAGGAACACGACGTCGTAGGGCGCCGAGGGCGGCGTGGTCAGCACGTGGGCGACGTTGCCGCACACGACATCGGCCTTGCCGAAGCCCAGCGCCCGGGCGTTGTCGCCGATCAGCCGGGCGGTTCGACGGTCGGACTCGACCAGCGTGACGACTCCGGCGCCACGCGACCAGGCCTCGAGCCCGACCGCGCCAGACCCGGCGTAGAGGTCGAGGAAGCGCAGCCCCTGGAGCGAGCCGCACCACGCCTCGATGCTCGAGAACAGCGCCTCGCGCACCCGGTCCGTCGTGGGTCGGGTCTGCTGGCCTGCGGGCGCGGTGATCCGCCGTCCCCCTGCATTGCCCCCGATGATGCGCGTCATATGACCCTTGACCTTAGGGCCTGTCGATGAATCCCATGGCGGCGCCGGCGCCGCCCAGCACCCGCGCTGGCTGCGTTGCCGGCGCTCGAAAGACACCCGGTCTGCCAACGCGCCGGCGCCTTCCCATCGCACGCACCGAACGACGCTGGCATCCACCGAGGATTCATCGACGCGCCTAGGACTTCTCGATGAACTCGCCCTCGGCCGACGCCTCCATCTGGGTGACGGCGGCGCGGAGGAGGTCATGGCCGGCGAGGTCGCTGTCGGCGTCGAGGAGCGCCTCCGCGGCGGCGCGGGCGGCCAGGATCGTCTTCTCGTCGCGGAGCACGCGGAGGTTCTGGAGGGTGGACCGGAAGCCGGACTGGGAGCGGCCGAGCACGTCGCCCTCGCGGCGCTGCTCCAGGTCGACGCGGCTCAGCTCGAACCCGTCGGTGGTGGCGGCCACGGCGTCGAGCCGGTCCCGAGCCGGGCTGCCGACCTCGGCGCGGCTGACCAGCAGGCACAGCCCGGGTTGGCTGCCCCGGCCGACCCGGCCACGGAGCTGGTGCAGCTGGGAGATGCCGAAGCGGTCGGCGTCCATCAGCACCATCGTCGTGGCGTTGGCGACGTCCACCCCGACCTCGATCACGGTGGTGGAGACGAGGACGTCGAGCTCCCCGGCCGCGAACGCGCGCATGGTGCGGTCCTTCTCCTCCGGCGGCAGCCTGCCGTGCAGGGCCGCGATCCGCAGGCCGTGGAGCTGGTGGGTCTCGAGCTCGGCGACCACGTCCTCGACAGCCGCGAGGGTGGGCCGGCTGGCCTCCGCGACGCGCTGGTCGAGCTCGGCCTCGTCGTAGGTCGGGTCCATCTCGCCCTGCTCGAGCTCGTCGCCGGCGATCCGGGGGCACACGACGAAGGCCTGGTGGCCCTTGTCGACCTCCTCGCGGACCCTGGTCCAGACCCTGGAGATCCACTGCGGCTGCTCGGCGAGGGGTACGACGTTGGTCTGGATGGCGGCCCGGCCCGCGGGCAGGTCGGAGAGCGTCGAGGTCTCGAGGTCGCCGAAGACGGTCATCGCAACGGTGCGCGGGATCGGGGTCGCGGTCATCACGAGGACGTGCGGCGGCGTGCCCGCCTTGTCGGTGAGGGCGGCCCGCTGCTCGACGCCGAAGCGGTGCTGCTCGTCGACCACCACGAGGCCGAGGTCGAAGAACTGGACCTGGTCCTCCAGCAGCGCGTGGGTGCCGATCACGATGCCGGCCTCACCGATCGCCAGCCTCGAGAGCGGCTCGGTGCGCTGGGCCTTGGTCATCGACCCGGTCAGCAGCTCCACGTTGGTGCCGCCCATCATCCCGCCGGCCGCGAGATCACCGAGCATCGCCGTGATCGACCGGTGGTGCTGCTGGGCGAGGACCTCGGTCGGCGCCAGCAGCGCAGCCTGTCCACCCGAGTCGACCACGCGCAGCATCGCTCGGAGCGCGACGAGCGTCTTGCCGGAGCCGACCTCGCCCTGCAGCAGGCGGTTCATCGGGTGTGGCTGGGCCAGGTCGTGCTCGACCTGCGCGCCCACGTCGCGTTGCCCCCGGGTCAGCTCGAACGGCAGCCGCTCGTCGAACGCCGCCAACAGGTCGCCCTGGCCACCGTCGCGCGGGCGGGCGCCCATGGCCCGCAGGGCGCGACGCCGGCGGCCCAGCACCAGCTGGGTCACCAATGCCTCCTCGAACCGGTAGCGGTGCTGGGCCCGCCGGATCTGTCCCCAGGAGTCGGGTGCGTGGATCCAGTCGAGCGCCTGGCGGGCATCGAGCACGTCGTGCTCCCGACGCACCTGCTCCGGCAGCAGCTCCGGGAGCTCGTCGACCACGGTGCGGGCGAAGGCGATCGCCCGCTGGAGGTCCCAGGACTCCACACCCTTGGTCAGGGGGTAGATGGGGTAGAAGGCGCCGATCGCCTCCACCGCGAGCTGGGCGTTGTCGTCCTCGGGGTGCTCGCCGTCGCTGCCGATGAGCACCATCTGCGGATGGGTGAGCTGCCACTCGCCGCGGAAGGTGTCTGCCTGACCCAGGAAGATGCCGCGCCTCCCCTCGTGGAGCCGGCCCGCCTGCCACTGCGCCATCCCCTTGTTCTTGGCGAAGAACGACATCCGCAGGGACGGGCCGTCGGTGCGCAGGGTCACGTCGAGGCGGTAGGCCGTCCGGCGGGTCCGGCGATCCAGGTAGGTGTTGACCTGTGATCGTGCGATCTCGCCGACCAGGGTGAGGAACTGACCCTTCTCGAGCGTCTCGAGGGAGGTCAGCTGCCCGGTCTCGACGTAGCGCCGCGGGAAGTGGTGGAGGAGGTCGTCGACCGTCTCGATGCCCAGCCCCTCGACGATCCGCTCGTTGCGGGCGCGGGAGCGCTTGTCCTTGGGCTCGCCAAGGACGGTCTCGACGGGCGAGTCGAGGTCGATCACCGTGTCGCTCCTCGTTGTCCGGCTATTCGACGGCCACCAGCAGGGGGTAGCGCTCCTGCCCACCGTCGTACACCACGACGTCGACAGTCGGGTGCATCTCCTCCAGCCAGTCCGCGCAGGCCCGGGCGAGGGCGCCGCCCGCGTCGTCGTTGCCCGACACCAGGGTGACCATCTCGCCGCCACCACCGAGCAGCCGCCCGAGCACGTCCTTCGCCACCTCGGTGAGGTCCTGACCCACGACGACGAAGTCGCCACCGATCGCCCCCAGCACGTCGCCCGGCTCGCACGGACCGGCCATCGTGATCGCCCGCCGGGCGGCCACCGTGACCGCCCCCTGGCGGGCGTGACGCGCGGTCGCGGTCATCTCCAGGACGTCCTGGTCGAAGGTGCGGCCCGGCTCGTGGACCGCCAGCGCCGCCAGCCCCTCGACCTGCGCGGTCGTCGGGATCACGGCGACCCGGATGTCGTGGTCCGTCTCGGCGGTGCTGGCCGCGACCTGGGCGGACCGGACCGAGTCGGGGTCGTTGGGGAGCACGACGACCTCCTCGGCGCCGGACCTCGCGATCGCCTCGAGCAGCATGCCGGTCGAGGGCCGGTCGCCCGGACCACCGCGCACGACGATCGCCCCGGCCTCCTCGAACAGGCCGGCCAGCCCCGGCCCCGCCGCGACCGCCACGATCGCGCGGCCGACCCGGGCCCGCGGCTCCCGCGCGGTGACCTGTTCGGCGAAGTGCGTCACGCGCACGCGGTGCGGCCGGCCGGCCTCGATCCCGGCTTCGATGGCGGCGCCGACGTCGTCGACGTGGACGTGGACGTTCCAGAGCCCCTCGCCGCCGACCACGACCAGCGAGTCGCCCAGCCCGCCGAGGGTGACGCGCAGCGCGGCGATCGCGTGGTCGGGGGCGTCGAGGAGGTACATCACCTCGTAGGCCGGCCCGCCGTCGTCCACGAGGTCCGCGCCCGGCTCGGCGAGACCATGCTGGCTGAGATTGGGCTGCGGGACCCGCCGTCCGGCCTCCACCGGCGGCGGTCGCCTGCCGGTGAGCGCGGTCTCGGCCGCGTCGAGGATGACCACCACACCCCGTCCGCCGGCGTCGACCACGCCGGCGTCTCGGAGCACCTGCAGCTGGTCGGGAGTCCGTGCGAGTGCGTCGCGGGCCGCAGCGGCACTGGTGGTGAGCACGTCGCGCGACCGGACCGTCGGCTCGCCCTCCAGCAGCTCCGCGGCGGCCTCCGAGGCAGCCCGGCAGACGGACAGCATCGTGCCCTCGACCGGAACGCCGACCGCGGCATAGCTCGCGTCGGTGGCGCGCTTGAGGGCGTCGACCATCACCGCGCCGTTCCGCTCCTCCGGCGCGGCCTCGGCGATCCGCCGGATGATGGCGCGGAGCATCTCGCTGAGGATCACCCCGGAGTTGCCACGGGCGCCGAGCAGGGCCCCCTTGGTGAACGCCTCCAACAGGGCGGTGCGGTCCGCCCCGCTCGCGGCCTTCTCACGCACGGCGTCCCGGGCGGCGGCCATCGTGAGGTAGAGGTTGGTGCCGGTGTCCCCGTCCGGGACCGGGTAGACGTTGAGCGCGTCGATCTCCTCGCGGGCGCCGGCGAGGGCGTCCACCGCGATGTCGATGAACGAGAGCACGGTCGCGAGGTGGATGCCGCCCCCCACAGTGCCCGGTTCGCTCACGGGGGCGAGGCTAGTGGTCACCGCCGGAGGTTCGTCGGATGTCCCGCACCCCGGGCCACCCCCGACGAACTTCCGGCGGCAACCACTAGCGTGACGGGCGCGATTTCGGTGGGAGCGACCATTCCGATATTCTTCTTCGGTTGCCCGGACGCCGGGCACCCACAAACGCTAACGATCCAATCTCCAGGAGCTCACAGTGGCCGCCGTCTGCGACATCTGCGCCAAGAAGCCCGGCTTCGGCAACAACCGGCCGTGGTCGCGCAAGATCACCAAGCGCCGCTTCGACCCCAACATCCAGCGGGTCCGCGCGACCGTCAACGGCACGCCCAAGCGGCTCAACGTCTGCACCGGCTGCCTGAAGGCGGGCAAGGTCACGCGCTGACCTCCGCTTCTCGCTGAGGCCGTCATCCCACCCGGATGGCGGCCTTGCTGCTTCTAGAAGTGGGTCCAGCCGGTCTCACCGTCGTACGCCGCCCCGTCGACGGTGATGCCTTCGCCGTCCTGCACCGAGCCGATGGCGGTCCAGCCGTCGGGGACCGTTCCTGCGGGGAACGTGGCGAGCAGCGAGTGGTCCTCGCCGCCGCCCAGGACGAAGGAGATCGGGTCGGCACCGGTGGCCCCGGCGACCGCGTGCAGCGGCTCGGGCACCTCCAGCGCCTCGGTGCGGACGTCGATCGCGACCCCCGAGCTCTCGGCGAGGTGACCCGCGTCGGCCAGCAGCCCGTCCGAGACGTCGATCATCGACGTGGCCCCGGCCTCGGCGGCGGCCGGTCCGGCGTCGTAGGGCGGGCTCGGGCGGCGGTAGGCCTCGACCAGCACCCGCGGCGAGCGGAACCCCCGGCTCAGGACGGCCAGCCCGCCGGCCGACCAGCCCTGCCGGCCGGTGATCGCCAGGACGTCGCCCGGCTGCGCGCCCGAGCGCAGGACCGGCGTCTGGGTGCAGGCGCCGATCACCGTGACGGCGATGACGACCTGGTCACAGCGGGTCAGGTCTCCGCCGACCACGCTCGCGCCGACCAGGTCGCACTCGGCTGCGAAGCCGGCCGCGAAGTCGAGCGCCCAGCGCGCCGGCAGGTCACTGGGCGCACCGAGCCCGATCGTCAGGGAGTGAGCACGGCCACCCATGGCGTTGATGTCGGAGAGGTTCTGCGCAGCGGCCCGGTGCCCGACGTCGGCCGCCTCGACCCAGTCGTTGCGGAAATGCCGGCCCTCGATCAGCAGGTCGGTCGACACGACGACGTGGCCCTGACGCACCCGGAGCACGGCCGCGTCGTCGCCGGGACCGACCAGCACGTGCTCGCCCTGGCTGAACAACGGGGTCAGCTCGGCGATCAGCCCGAACTCGCCGAGGTCTCCGAGGGTGGCCTCCGGCGGGAATGACATGGGCGTACCTCCTCACAGACCGGCGTAGCGAGCAGCGTTTCGAACCGATCTGGCAAGGCGGAGGGGCGCAGACGTGCTTGTCCGCCCATCGAGCACCGACAACGCGGCCAGATCGAGAGCGAAACGTCGCGTAGCAGGCGGGGTGTGAGGAGGTGCGCCCATGGCCTCATCACAGCAGAAGCACGGCGTACCGTGTCTATGACGTGCCGCAGCCGCGCGATAG
>Ga0075368_10000411_pt1 | contig 12582 bp, 12 predicted proteins | sample EndMethybrTD3033_FD_71518 | JGI IMG/M metagenome (GOLD analysis project Ga0075368, IMG submission 71518) | Populus endosphere microbial communities from Tennessee, USA - Endosphere MetaG P. TD hybrid TD303-3 | ecosystem: Host-associated > Plants > Roots > Endosphere | place: USA: Tennessee... | reverse complement strand
TCCCGGCTGCGATCCGACTCCGTGCGCGACCGGCGATCGCTGATGGACGGCGAATCCCAGGTGGATCGTCCCCAGCCGGGGCCATCCCAGCCGGAGCCACCCAAACCGCCCGGCCGGGCGACTGCCGGCGAGGCCAGCGCGGCGACAAGGCAGAGGGTTAGGCAGGAAAAGAGGGGTTTCATAAGTCCGGTCGCCTCGAACAGAGGTTGCTGCCCCCGGACCTTGCTCTATGTGGGGATCGCTTGCGGCCGGATGAACGACACATCGTCCGGCAAACGACGCCCTTCAGTGTCAAAGACATGGCTCATCGGGCCGTCCACGGCTTGACTTCCCCCGGCTCTCACCCTAACGGCCCGGCTTCAAATTTAGGCGGCACGCGCCGCGGAAGAGTAGAACCATGAAGATTCGCAACAGCCTGAAGTCGCTCAAGGATCGTCACCGGGATAACCGCGTGATCCGTCGTCGCGGCCGCACTTACGTCATCAACAAGACCAACCGCCGCTTCAAGGCGCGCCAGGGCTGATTGCTGCGTCCTCGCGAAGGCGGGGATCTCTGGCGGCGGGCCGGTCCTCGACAGAGGCATGAGGCTCCCGTCTGCGCGGGAGCGCCGGCATGGTCGAAATCCCCGTAGCGGACCCGATAGGGGCCCCGGTTGCGGCCGTCGTCTTCGACGTCGGCCGTGTCCTGTTTCAATGGGACCTGCGGCATCTTTTCGCCAGGCTGATAGACGACCCCGCTGAGGTCGAACGGATCGTGACCCAGGTGGTCACTCCCGAATGGCATTTCGAGCATGACGCGGGACGTCCGCTTGCCGAAATGGTGCCCGAGCGCATCGCGCGCTTTCCCGGGGACAAGGCCCTGATCGAGGCTTACGCCGCCCGCTTCAACGACAGCATTCCGGGGCCGGTCCCCGGTAGCCTGGAACTGGTCGAAGCGCTTCACGCGCGCGGCGTGCCGCTTTACGCCATCACCAACTTCGGCGCCGATTTCTGGCCGGGCTTCCGCGCGGAGCAGCCGATCTTCGACCGCTTTCGCGATATCGTCGTTTCGGGCGTGGAGAAGCTCGCGAAGCCCGATCCGGCGATCTACGCGCTGGCTGCCGGCCGTTTCGGCCATGCGCCGGGCGAGATGTTGTTCATCGACGACAGCGAGGCGAATATCGCCAGCGCGCGGGCCTGCGGCTGGCAGGGGCACCACTTCACCGACGCGGCGGGGCTGGCGGACGATCTGCGCGGGCGCGGATTGATCGGGTAACTTCGTCGTCCCGGATCAAGTCCGGGACGACTTCGAAGGTGGCCTCACAGCCGCAGCCCACGCGGCGTCACTGCCGTCTGCACCATCTGGAACAACCCCTCGATAACCAGCGCCATCGCGGCGGCCGGCAGAGCGCCTTCCAGGATCAGGGCGGTGTCGTTGAGGCGGATGCCGGTCAGGATCGGCTGGCCATAGCCGCCCGCGCCGATGATCGCGCCCAGCGTGGCGAGGCCCACCGCGATCACCGCCGCCGTGCGGATGCCCGCCATGATCGTCGGCAAGGCCAGCGGCAGTTCGATCCGGCGCAATCTCGCCGAACGGGAAAGCCCCAGTGCGTCGGCGCTGTCGAGCAGGGCGGGGGCGATGCCGCTCAGCCCGGCGTGGGTGTTGCGCACTATCGGCAGCAGCGAATAGAGGAACAGAGCGGCAATGGTCGGCGCCGCGCCGATGCCCAGCAGCGGGATCAGCATGACGAACAGCGCCAGGCTGGGGATCGTCTGCAGTACGCCCGTGGCGGAGACCAGCAGCGCGCCGAGCCGTTGATGGCGCGAGGCGAGAATGCCCAGCGGCAGCGCCACGATCAGCGCGGCGATCAGCGAGACGGCGACCAGCCAGAGATGTTCCAGCGTGCGGTCGCGGATTCGCTGCCAGCGGGATTCGCCTTGCGCGCCGCCCGTGTCGAGGCCCAGCGCGAGGCGTGCGGCGTTGGTCTCGCTCATCCCCGCCATCGTCACCCGGCGGTTGAGATCGCGCATCTTCGCTTCGTCGATCGTCCCGGCCAGCCCGTTCAGCGCGGCGACCGCTTTTGCCGGCAGGCGGGCGCGATAGACGAAGACGGCGTCGTAAAGGGGGAAGAAATTGCGGTCGTCGCGCAGTACGACAAGGTCGTAGGCGGCGATCTCCGCGTCGGTGGTATAGGCGTCGGTGACGGCGATCTGCTTCGCCGCGAGCGCCCGGTAGGCGAGGTCGTGGTCGATCCCGCGCACCTTCAGGCCGCCGAAGCCATAGGCGCGCGACAGGGCGGGCCAGCCGTCCTGCCGGTCGACGAACTCGCTGGAGAGACCGATGGCAAGGTCGGGATGGCGGGCAAGATCGCTTATCGCCGCGATGCCAAGCCGCTTCGCCATATCGGCGCGCATGGCGAGCGCATAGCCGTTGGAAAAGCCCAGCGGGCGCGACATGGCGAGGCCCTGCGCGGCGAGCGCGCGGGGCAGGGCGGCGTCGCTGGCCAGATGCTGGCCCGAGAGGATTTCGAAACGCAGCGTGCCGGTGTAGTCGGGATAGACGTCGATCTCGCCGGCCCTGAGCGCGTCCCACAGGATGCGGCTGCCGCCCAGTTCGCGGCGATGGACGGCGGGCACCCCGGCGCGCTCCAGCGCCAGTTTCGCGACTTCGCCAAGGATGACGCCTTCGGTGAACTTCTTGGACCCCACCGTTTCGGCCTGCGCCGGCGTCGCCAGCAGCATCAACGTCGCCAGCAGCATCAACAGGGCGCACAACCACCTCACAACGCTTCCTCTGCGGCGATGAACCCGCGTACAAAGGCGTCGACAGGCCGCTGCGCGAGGTCGACGATGGAGCCTTGCTGGACGATGGCGCCGTCGCGCATCAGGACCGCGCGTCCGCCGAAGAAACGTGCCTCGCGCATCGAGTGGGTGACCATGACCACCGTCTTGCCCAGCCGCGCGAAGATATCGCGCAGTTCGCCCGCCAGCCGCAGCCGGGTGATCGGGTCGAGCGCGGAGAGCGGCTCGTCGAGGAGCAGCACGGCCGGGTCGAGCATCAGCGCGCGCATCATCGCCACGCGCTGGCGCTGGCCGCCCGAAAGTTCGGCGGGGAAGCGGGCGAGCTGGCTTTCGTCCAGCCCGACGAGCGTCGCCAGTTCTGCGATGCGCGTCGCGATCCGCGCCGCGGGCCAGCGCAGTTCCCGCGCCATCAACGCCACGTTGCCGCGCGCGGTCAGGTGCGGGAACAGTCCGCCGTCCTGGATGACATAGCCGAGCCGCTGGCGGACGGCGCGCCAGTCGTTCACCGGCGCGCCTTCGAACCGCAGCGAGCCGGTGAATGGCGTCAGTCCGGCGAGCGTGCGCAGCAGCGTCGATTTGCCCGAGCCCGATGGCCCGAGCAGGACCATTGTCTCACCCGCGTCGATGGCGAGGGAAGTGGGGGCCAGCGCCCGCGTGTCGCCATAAGCAACGGCAACATCGGCAAGTTCGAACATCAATTCGCCGGTGCTGAAGCGGGGGCGGGCACCGGCAACGCCACGCGCCGCGCCCTCACGATGCGAATCGGCTGTTCCAGCAATTGCCCTTTCAGCACGCCTTCGCCCTTGGTGGGGGAAAGCGGTGCGTCGTAGATGCGGCGGACCACGTCCATGCCGCTCGCCACATGGCCGAAGGCGGCGAAGCCCGCGCGCTTGTCGGGATCGGGGCTGGCCGGATCGGCGTCCAGCCCGGTCAGGTCGGACAGCAGGATGGAGAAGTCGCCGCTTGCCGTGCCCGGCGCCCAGCGCGCCATCGATATCGCGCCGGCGGTGTGGCGGATGCCGGTGACGTTGGTCGGCTCATGCGCCACGCCGGGCAGGTTACGGCGGGGATCGCCGCGCGTGCCCGCCTGGATCAGCCCGTTGGGCGGATCGCCCCAGGGTAGCCGCATCACGCGATAGAACACGATCCCGTCGAAGCGTTTCTCGCGCACATAGCGCAGGAAGTTGCGGCTGGTGATCGGCGCATGCTTGGCATCCAGATCGATCTCGATGGTTCCCACGTCGGTGTCGAGCGCCACGCGCACGGTGTCGGGAAGAGGTTCGGGCGCACGCGGCGCGGGGGCGGCGGCCAGCAGCAGCGGGGCGGCGAGCAGGGCGAGTCGGGCGTTCATCGCGCGATAGTGCGCGGATCGGACGAGCAATCAATCCTCCCCGGCACGGGGAGGGGGACCGCGACGCGAAGCGGCGGGGTGGAGGGGCACGCGCCGTGATCACCGCCTGTGCCCCTCCACCACCTTCGGTGGTCCCCCTCCCCGTGCCGGGGAGGAATTGCGCGGGTCACATTCTTGCGGCTTTCCGCTAAAGCCCCGCCGTGCCTTTCGAATCCTTCTCGATCCGCCGCCCGGCGATAGCTTTCATCTTCGTCACCGGGGTGCTCGATGTGATGGCGATGGGGCTGGTGATCCCGGTGCTGCCGCCGTTGATCGAGGAGTTCGCCGGATCGCGCGCTTCCGCCGGCATCTGGAACGGCGTGATGACCGCGCTCTGGGCGGGGATGCAGTTCTTGTGTTCGCCGATCATCGGATCGCTGTCGGACCGCTATGGGCGGCGGCCGGTGATCCTCATCTCCACCGCCGGCCTTGCGATCGACTGGGCGCTGATGGCGCTGGCGCCGAATTTGTGGTGGCTGGCGGTCGGAAGGCTCATCGGCGGCGTCACCTCGTCCAGCTTCACCGCGATCTATGCCTATATGGCCGACATTACCGAACCTGAGCAGCGCGCCCGCGCCTATGGCCTGGTCGGCGCGGCGTTCAGCCTGGGGTTCGTCGCAGGGCCGGCGCTGGGCGGCGTGCTGGGCGAATGGGGGCCGCGCGTGCCGTTCTGGACGGCGGCCGGGCTTTCGGCGCTCGCGTTTTTCTATGGCTGGCTGATCCTGCCCGAATCGCTTCCGCCCGAGCGACGCATGGCTTTCGCCTGGAGTCGGGCCAATCCGCTAGGCGCGCTGCGGTTGCTGCGTTCGCACCCCGAACTGTCGCGGCTGGCAGGCGTGTCGCTGCTGCTCTACTTCTCGCACCACGTCTTCTCGGTGGTCTACGTGCTCTACGCCGGGCACCGCTATGGCTTCGGGTCGTTCGAGGTGGGGCTGATGCTGGCGCTGGCCGGCGTGCTCGACATGGTCATGCAGGGCTGGGCGGTGGGCCGCGTGGTCAGGCGGCTGGGCGACCGCGCGACGATGGTGATCGGCCTGTCGGGCGGAACGCTGGGCCTTCTGGCCATCGCCGCCGCGCCTACCGGCTGGTGGTTCGTCGCCGCGCTCTTTCCCAACGCGCTCTGGGGCCTTGCCATGCCGACGCTGCTGTCGCTGATGACGCAGCGCGTGTCGGAAAAGGAGCAGGGCCAGCTTCAGGGCGCGAACAACAGCGTCGCCAGCATCGCCGGGGTTGTCTCGCCGCTGTTCTTCGGCTGGGTCTACAGCCAATCGGTTTCGCTGCCGGGCCTCAGCTTCTATATTGCCGCCGCCATCCTCGCGCTGGGCGCGGGGCTGGCGCTTCTCGTCACCCGCGCCTCGGCGCCGCCCATCCCGACCGAAAGCGAGCCTCGATCATGACCCAAGCACCCGAACTCGTCCTCGCCGGCGGCACCGTGCACACGCCCGCCGGACCGGTGCAGGCGGATGTCGCCGTGCGTGATGGAAAGATCGTGGGCGTGGGCAGCTATCCCGATGCTTCGCGGCGGATCGACTGCACCGCGCTGGACGTGCTGCCGGGCGTCATCGATTCGCAGGTTCACTTCCGCGAGCCCGGGCTGGAACACAAGGAAGACCTGGAAAGCGGCAGCCGCGCGGCGGTGATGGGCGGGGTCACGGCGGTGTTCGAGATGCCCAACACATCGCCCAACACCGACACGGCGGACCGGGTGGCGGACAAGCTGAAACGCGCCAACCACCGCATGTATTGCGACCACGCCTTCTATGTCGGCGCGACGGCCGACAACGCCGAGGACTTGAAGGAGCTTGAGCGCATTCCCGGCACCGCCGGCGTCAAGATATTCATGGGCGCGTCGACCGGCAGCCTGCTGGTGGCCGAGGACGAGGCGCTGGCCCGCGTGCTGGCCAGCGGCAGCCGCCGCGTCGCCATCCATGCCGAGGATGAGGCGCGCATGCAGGAACGGCGCGACCTGCGCGTTGCCGGCGATGCTTCCAGCCATCCGGTCTGGCGCGACGACGAAAGCGCGCTTCTGGCCACGCAGCGCATCCTGCGCCTGGCGCGGGCTGCGAAGCGGCCGATCCATGTGCTCCACATCACTACGCCGGCCGAGCTGGAACTGATAGCGCAGCACCGCGACATCGCCACTTGCGAAGTCACGCCGCAGCACCTCACGCTGGCGGCGGAGGACGCCTATCCCCGGCTCGGCTCCTATGCCCAGATGAACCCGCCGATCCGCAGCGCCGCCCACCGCGACGGGCTGTGGCACTGGCTGCGTCAGGGGGTGCCCGACGTGCTGGGCTCTGACCATGCGCCGCACACCCGCGAAGAAAAGGCGAAAACCTATCCCGACAGCCCCAGCGGCATGCCCGGCGTGCAGACGCTGCTGCCGCTGATGCTCGATCACGTCGCCAATGGGCGGATGACGCTGGAACGGCTGATCGACATGACCAGCACCTCGGTGCAGCGCGTCTTCGGACTTGTCGGCAAGGGGCGGATCGCCGCGGGCTACGACGCAGATTTCTCGGTGGTCGATCGCAAGGGCAGTTTCACGGTGGACGAGAGCTGGCTGGAAAGCCGCTGCGGCTGGTCGCCGTTCACCGGCATGGAGCTGAAGGGCCGGGTGATCGGCACCATTGTGCGCGGGCACGTGGCGATGTGGGAAGCCCAGCTCGCCAACGCGGGAGAAGGCGAGCCGCTACGCTTCGCCTCGGCGCTCTGATCGGGTCCGTTGCCACAGGTCCCAGCTGAAGATCGCGATGGCGGTCCAGATCACGACGAAGCAGGTTAACTGAAGCTCGTTCAGCGGCTCGCGGAACACGAACAGGCCGCAGGCGAAGACGATCGTCGGCGCGATGAACTGGACGAAGCCCAGCGTCGAATAGTCCATCCGCCGCGCCGCCACCGCGAACAGCAGGAACGGGATCGCCGTGGCCAGGCCCGATGCGGCGATCAGCAGATCGTCGGTGGTGTTGCGCCCGAAGCTCATCCCCGCCGGGCTTTGCGCATACCAGGAAACGATGGCGATGGCCGGGATCAGCAGCACGGTCGATTCGATGGTCAGGCCGGGCAGCGATCCTACAGCCACGAACTTGCGCACCAGGCCATAGGCGCAGAAGCTGATCGCCAGCGCCAGGCTGATCCCCAGCATGTCGCGCGCGCCCCAGGCCAGCAGCGAAACGCCTGCCGCCGCCAGCGCCACAGCGATCCATTGCCGGCGGCTGAGCTTCTCGCCCAGGAACAGCGTGCCGGCCATGACGTTGACCAGCGGGTTGATGTAATAGCCCAGGCTAGCGGCGAAGACGTGGCCGCCCTGGATCGCCAGGACATAGACCAGCCAGTTGATCGCGATCAGCATCGCGCTGACGGTCAGCAGGCCCAGCACGCGCGGATTGCCCAGCGCTTCCAGCACATCCTTCGCCTGTCGCCGCAGCAGCACGATCGCGGCGCAGATCGGCAAAGTCCACAGGACGCGCCAGCCGATGAATTCGAGCGCCGGAATGTGGTGCACGAACCGCAGGTAAAGCGGCAGCAAGCCCCACAGGAAGTAAGCGCCGATGGCGTGCGGCAGGCCGCTCGGCGGTCTCTGAGAGGGCATATCCATGGCTCGGCGGGGTCTAGCCGCCCCTTTTCGGCCCGACAAGCATCGCCTCGTCGGCGGGATTCTTCGGCTCGTCGCCTTTTCTTCGAACCTGACGGCGGCGTTGTAACCTGTTCAGCTACGCGGCGTTAAACCTGAACACATCACGAAATTCAACACGTCGAACCCATCAGGAGAACGATCATGAAGAACCTTATCAAGTCGACCGCTCTCGGCATGGCGACCGCCAGCATCTTCGCCGTTGCCGCTCCCGCCATCGCCGCCCCGTCGTTCGACGCGCCCCATGCCGCCGCGCCTTATGCCTCGCATGTCAATCCGGCCGCGGAGGACAGCGCGCAGGGCTGGCGCGAGCGTCGCTATAACCGCGACAACTACTACGGTAACGGTCGCCGCTACGATAACCGCGACAATCGCTACAACCGCCAGACCTGGCGTGGGCGTGACGGCCGCTATTACTGCCGCCGCCAGAACGGCACCACCGGTCTGGTGATCGGCGGCGCGGTCGGCGGCCTTGCCGGTCACGAGATCGCCGGTCGTGGCGACCGCACCCTCGGCACCATTCTCGGCGTGGCCGGCGGTGCGCTGCTGGGCCGCGAGATCGACAAGGGCAGCTCGCGCTGCCGCTAAGCCTCTTCGATGAGGCAGGACAGGGCGCTCCCGGACAACCGGGGGCGCCTTTGTCGTGTAAGGCCCACACCGGACGTTAAGCATATTGCGCTAGCTGGGCCGGCATGATCGGCGGGACGACAAAAAGGACAGCCGTGCTGGCACTCGCTTGCGCCTTGCTGCTGGCGGGCTGCGGCGAAGGCGGGAAATCCGTCCCGAAGCAGGCGGTCGACGATCCGGCGCTCGGCGCGGCGCTTGCCGATCCGATCATGGTCGATGCCGACCTTGTCGGACAGAACCAGGGCTTTGCCGCCGTCGTGGCGACCGGGCCGACGATTATCGAATTGCCGCTGCTCGACAGCAGCCCGGAAGCCGTCGCTGCCGCGAAAGCCGATGCGGTGCGGCTGGCCGGCGGGTCGATCAAACCGGCCCCCGAACCGGCGCAAGGCAACGCCGCCGACGCCGCGATCCGCGATGCGGTCACGGCCGGGCAACTGGCGAAGGCCGCCGATGCCGCTTGTGCCGACAAGGCGGAATACACGGCGCGCTGGGCGGCCGCCCTGCCCAAAGCGCTGCCCGTCTACCCACGCGGCGCGGTGCAGGAGGCGGCGGGAAGCGACGCCGACGGCTGCGGCCTGCGCGTGGTCAAGTTCGCGACCCCGGTGGAAATCGCCGACGTTCTGGCCTTCTACGCCACTCGCGCCGGGGCGGCCGGCTATGCCGTGCGCCACAGCGTCCACGATAGCGATCATATCCTGTGGGGGGCGAAAGGCAGGGCGGCCTACCTCTTGCGCGTGCGCCCAGGAGACGATGGCCTGACCGAGGCCGATCTGGTCGTCAGCGGCGGGTAGTTCACTTCGCTTCCCGCAACCCCACGCCGATCAACGCGCGCGGCTGTTCCATTTCCGACGATGCGACCGGATAGGCGCAGTAATCCGCTGCATAGAAGGCGGACGGGCGATGGTTGCCCGACAGGCCGATGCCGCCGAACGGCGCGGAAGGCGATGCGCCGATGGTCGGGCGGTTCCAGTTGACGATGCCCGCGCGGATATTGGCCCAGAAGCGGTTGTAGTCCTGCGGGGTGCCGCCGATCAGCGCGGCCGACAGGCCGAAGCGGGTGGCGTTCGCCTCGGCGATGGCCTCGTCGAGATCGTCGACTTTCACCACTTGCAGGATCGGGCCGAACAGTTCGACGTCGGGCCGTTCCTTCATGGCGGTGGTGTCGATGATTGCGGGGCACAGGAAGGGCAGCGAATCGTCGGGTCGGATCAGGTGCTTGATCGGTTTGCCGCCATGGCTCAGCAGGTAGAGGAAGCTTTCGGTCAACCCGTCCGCCGCGTGGTTGTCGATCACCGGGCCCATGAACGGAGCCGGCTCGTCGAACGGGGCGCCGACGATGATCCGGTCGGCCAGCCGCTTCACTTCGTCGATCAGCGCGTCGTACATCGATGCCTTGACGATCAGCCGCCGCCCGGCCGAGCAGCGCTGCCCGGCGGTGGTGAAGGCCGATTGCACGACCAGCGCGGCGGCGTCGGCGATCAACGGCGTGTCCCAGGCGATCATCGGGTTGTTGCCGCCCATCTCTAGCGCGACGATCTTGTCCGGCCGCGCCGCCAGCTTGCGGTTGATGGCGATGCCGGTTTGCGCCGATCCGGTGAACAGCACCCCGTCGATGCCGTCATGCGCGATCAGCGCCTGGCCTTCCGCCACCCCGCCGACGACCATCTGCAACACGGAAGCGGAGACGCCCGCGCGGTGGAAGCAGCGCACCAGCGCCTCGCCGGTGGCCGGGGTCTTTTCGCTCGGCTTGAAGATAACCGCGTTGCCGGCGATCAGCGCGGGCACGATATGGCCGTTGGGCAGGTGGGCCGGGAAGTTGTAGGGGCCGAGCACGGCCATCACTCCGTGCGGCTTGTGCCGCAGCGCGGTGGTGCCCTGCATCGCGCTGTCGAGCTTGCGCTGGGCCGTGCGCTCCGCATAGCTGCGGATCGACACTTCCACCTTGTTCACCACGCTTTCCACTTCGGAACGCGATTCCCACAAGGGCTTGCCGGTTTCGCGGGCGATGATCGTCGCCAGCAGGTCGGCATCCTTGCGCACTTCGTTGGCGAAGCGGCGGACGATCTCCATGCGGGTCGATAGCGGCTGCGCCGCCCATGCCGGCCAGGCGCGGCGCGCGCGGGAAACGGCTTCGTCGACATCGCTGACCTGCCCGCGCCACAGTTCGGCGCCGGTCGCCGGTTCGTGGGAAATGATCTCGCTGGCGGTCACTTGGGTCCGGATTTCCCGATTGGGGGGTGCTGTCACTAACATCGTGCATAACCCTAGGCTTTGAAAGCCTTATGATCGGTTCACACGCTCAGGCTTCCGTGCGAGGCGGCGGCCCCAGCGCTTCACCCAGCCGCCTGATCGCGGAGACCTGGTCGGCCAGCGGCTGCCAGTCGTCGCGTTCGTCGATCGCCGACCAGATGCGCTCGACCTCGTCGATGACCAGGGTGGGCGGCGCGTCTTCTCGCCACAGGGGGTGATCGTCGGCCCCGGCGCTTTCGTAAGCCGCCAGCAGTTCGCCGAACTCTCCTTCCGCTTTCCTCCGTCCGCCGCGATGGGCGTGGAAGAAGGCGTCGGGCGCGATCCCGCTGTCGATCATCGCCCGTTCCGCCGCCGACACCAGCGCCATGTCCGCCTCATACCCCCGCGGCGTCACGCCCAGTCGCCATGTGAAGCGGCGCGCCATCGCCTGCTGGTAGAGCGGTCCGAAGCGGTCGAGCGCCGCCACCAGCGGCTCCGTTTCGGTCAGGAGCCGCAGCGCCACGGCAAGCTGGCCGCAGTTCCACAGGATCGCCTCGGGCTGGCGGCCGAAGGAGTAGAGGCCCGAATGGTCGAAATAGGCGGCGGTGAAGCGCGCATCCCATTGGGGCAGCCAACGCCAGGGGCCATAGTCGAAGCTTTCGCCCGACACGTTCATGTTGTCCGAATTGAGCACCCCGTGGACGAATCCGGCCGTCATGTAGGACGCGGCGAGGTCCGCCATGCGCGCGACCACCTGGTGCAGCAGGATCGCCGCCGGCTCGTCGCGGCCGGGCGCGTCCTCGGGCGGGGGCGCGCCGGGAAATTCGGTCAGGCAGTAGTCTACCAGCGCCGCCATATGCTCGCGATCCTCATAGGCGAGCAGGCGCTGGAACGTGCCGATGCGGATATGCCCATGGCTGAGCCGGACGAGCACGGCCGAGCGGGTGGGGGATGGCTCGTCGCCGCGCTGGAGCTGTTCGCCGGTCTCGATCACCGAGAAGGTCTTGCTGGTGTTGGCCCCCAGCGCTTCGAGCATTTCGGTCGCCAGTATCTCGCGCATCGCGCCTTTCAGCGTCAGGCGGCCGTCGCCGGAGCGGCTGTAGGGGGTGGTGCCCGAACCCTTGGTGCCGAGGTCGAGCAGCCGGCCGGCATTGTCGCGAAGCTGCGCGAACAGGAAGCCGCGCCCGTCGCCGATGTCGGGATTGTAAGAGCGGAACTGGTGCCCGTGATAGCGCAGCGCCAGGGGCTGCGGCAGATTGCCCGGCAGCGGCTCGAAGCGTCCGAAATGGGCGATCCACTGCGCGTCGGTCAAGTCCTCCAGCCCCACTGCCGGCGCCCAGCGATGGTTGCGGAAGCGCAAGTCGTGGCGCGGGAACCCGGCCGGCGCCACGGGATCGGCGATCCACGAGGCCAGTGGCAGGATGCGCGGATCGGGGCTATAGGGCGCGGATTGCGGTTCGCTTCTCATCGGGCGATACTGGTGACGATATGATCGCCGCACAAGTTCGACTGTGCGTGGACGACCCTGGGGCGCGAATGACCGAATACGCGGATTGCCATTGGACGAGCCGCGACGGGCTCAAGCTGCACTACCGCGATTATGCCGGGCGACAGGATCGCCCGCCGCTGATCTGCCTGCACGCGCTGACCCGCAACGCCCGCGATTTTGCGCCGCTGGCGGATCGGCTGGCCGGCGAATGGCGGGTGATCTGCCCCGAGATGCGCGGGCGCGGGGAGAGCGCCTATGCCAAGGATTCGTCGACCTACAATCCGTTCCAGTATGTCGACGACGTCAATTTCCTGATCGAGGAACTGGGGCTGGACCGCTATGCGCTGATCGGCACCTCGCTCGGCGGGCTGATGGCGATGATCATGGCGATGAACGCGCCCGAACGGATCGTCGGCGCGGTGCTCAACGATAT
>Ga0075368_10000408_pt1 | contig 12594 bp, 11 predicted proteins | sample EndMethybrTD3033_FD_71518 | JGI IMG/M metagenome (GOLD analysis project Ga0075368, IMG submission 71518) | Populus endosphere microbial communities from Tennessee, USA - Endosphere MetaG P. TD hybrid TD303-3 | ecosystem: Host-associated > Plants > Roots > Endosphere | place: USA: Tennessee... | reverse complement strand
CACGGATCGCGCGCTGCCCCTTCCGGGGATCGACCTCGACGGGTCACACGGGGCGTCCGAGTTCGTTGCGTGGTACGACGGACATCCCGATGCTCCCCGGACCTGGCCGCTCGACGCGGAGAAGGTCGCCGTGCTCGGCGTCGGCAACGTGGCCCTCGACGTCGCCCGCATCCTGGCCAAGACGGGCGATGAGCTGCTCACGACCGAGATACCCGCCAACGTCTACGACTGCCTGCGCAGGAGCAGGGTGCGCGAGGTCCACGTCTTCGGACGTCGCGGACCCGCACAGGCCAAGTTCACCCCGCTCGAGCTCCGCGAGCTCGATGACAGCCCGAGCTTCGAGGTGGTCGTCGCAGCCGAGGACATGACGTTCGACCGGGCCTCACAGGAGGCACGACAGGAGTCGAAGCAGCTCGACATGGTGGCCGCCACCTTGGAGAGCTGGTCGGAGCGTCCCGTAGGGGGCCACCGACGCAAGGTCTTCCTGCACTTCTTCGAGTCCCCCGTCGAGATCCTCGGCGAGGACGGCCGAGTGGTGGGACTGCGCACCGAACGCACGTCCCCCGACGGCCCCGGGAACGTGGTCGCCAGCGGTCAGCTCACCGACTGGCCGGTTCAGGCGGTGTATCGAGCTGTCGGATACCGGTCGCGGAGTCTTCCTGGCCTGCCGTTCGACCCGCGACGAGGCACGGTTCCCAACCTGGCCGGGCGTGTCCAGACCCTCGACGGCACAACCATGACGGGCGTCTACGTCACCGGATGGATCAAGCGTGGTCCCGTGGGCCTGATCGGCCACACCAAGGGTGACGCCAACGAGACGGTCGAGAACCTCCTGTTGGACTCACCCGGTTTCCAGGCGGCCGAAGAACCGTCCGAGGATGCCGTCCTCGCCCACCTGAACCGAGACCGGGTCCAGTACACGACCTGGGACGGCTGGTACCGGCTCGACGCCCATGAACGAGGACTCGGCGCAGCACAGGGTCGCGAGCGGATCAAGGTCGTGGAACGTGACCGCATGCTGGCGATCAGCAAGGTTTCCGAGGCCGACCAGAGAGCTGCTCACCAACCATCTGTCTAAACGAAAGGTGGGCTACGCCCATGACCTACAACCTGGCGACCCTGTTGGAAGGCACGGCGGCGACGTACCCGGATCGTGAGGCGATCGTGTTCGGGGAGATGCGACTCACCTACGCCCAGATCAATGACGCCGCGAACCAGGTCGCGAACCTGTTGGCGTCCCGCGGCATCGGGAAGGGGGACAAGATCGCGCTCAGCTGCCCCAACCTGCCGTTCTTCTCCATCGCTTACTTCGGCATCCTCAAGGCCGGCGGCGTCGTGGTTCCGCTCAACGTTCTGTTGAAGGGCCGGGAGGTCGCCTACCACCTCGACGACTCCGACGCGAAGGCCTACTTCTGCTTCCAAGGCACGCCCGAGCTGCCGATCGGGCAGGAAGGTCACGCCGGCTTCGAGCAGGCCACCGGCTGCGACCACTTCTGGATGATCACCGCCGACCCGGCGGCACCGGCGCCGATCGAGAGCGCCGAGACACTCGGGCAGGGCCTGGCCGGGCAGCCGACGACGTTCGACACCGTCGCCACCAACGAGGACGACACAGCGGTGATCCTCTACACCTCGGGGACCACCGGACAGCCCAAGGGAGCCGAGCTGCGACACCGCAACATGCGGGACAACGCGTTGCTGGGCGCTGCGCTGTTCGGCGCCAACGCCGAGACCGCCGACACCTATCTCTGCGTGCTGCCGCTCTTCCACTCCTTCGGCCAGAGCGTGATCCAGAACGGCGGGTTCGCCAACGGGGGCAGGGTCGTGATGCTCCCGCGGTTCGACGCCGGCGTGGCCCTGAACACGATGCTCAAGAACAAGGTCACCTTCTTCGCCGGGGTGCCGACCATGTACTGGGGGCTGCTGGGTGCCCTCGACGGGTCCGACGTCGACGTCAAGGAGATCGCGGACAACCTCCGCGTCGCCGTGGCCGGCGGGTCGGCGCTCCCGGTCGAGGTGCACAAGGACTTCGAGCAGAGGTTCGGCGTCACCATCCTGGAGGGCTACGGCCTGTCCGAGACCTCGCCGGTCGCGAGCTTCTCGAAGCTGGGCGACGACGTGCGGGTGGGGTCCATCGGTACGCCGATCCCGGGTGTCCAGATGAAGCTCCTCCAGGCCGACTCGTGGGACGAGGTCGCGGAAGACGCAGAGGGCGAGGATGCGATAGGCGAGATCGCGATCAAGGGCCACAACGTCATGAAGGGCTACTACAACCGCCCCGAGGCCACCGACGAGGCCATCCAGGACGGCTGGTTCCGCTCGGGCGACCTCGCCCGGCGCGACGCCGACGGCTGGTACTACATCGTCGACCGCTCCAAGGACATGATCATCCGCGGCGGCTACAACGTGTACCCACGCGAGATCGAGGAGGTCCTGATGACCCACCCGGACGTCTCACTGGCCGCCGTCGTCGGCATACCCCATCCGAGCCATGGTGAGGAGATCAAGGCCGTCGTGATCCGTGCCGAGGGTGCCGGCATCACCGCCGACGAGCTGGTGGCCTGGGGCAAGGACCAGATGGCGTCCTACAAGTACCCACGCGTCGTGGAGTTCGTCGACGCCCTACCGATGACCGCCACCGGGAAGATCCTCAAGCGCGAGCTGTCCTGAGACGCGAGTCAGACCGTCCTGCGCGCCGGCGCCCAGCTTCTCGCGCACCAGCTCCTCGACCAGACGGGGATCGGCATCCTTGATGCGGGGTATGCCGTGGACCCACTCGTGGTCGGTCATCCCTGGGTTGTGATGGGTCGTCCCGTCCGGCCAGAACACCTGCGGGCTCCCCTGGATCGGCAGGGTGGAGCTGACCTCGTAGTCGGCACGGACGTCGGCCCGGACCGGCTCGGTGCGCCACACGCGCAGGATCTCCGAGATAGGCAGTGGTGCGGCGGCGGTGTCGTCCCCGACCTCCAGAGCGCGCACCAGCCCCGCCTCGACGCTCACGTCGACCGACTCGCGGAAGAACGACAGGCGCAGCCCGTAGTCCACGTCCTCGGCCATCCGGTCACCTCCGACCCGGCGCGCGGCGGCCACGAGCTCGAACGCCGGGAGGAACGTCGAGGGCCACGAGTCGTTGTCGAAGCGGTTGAACAGGGTCGGCTCGTGGTTGGCGAGCACCGCTGTCTCCGTGGTGACGATGTCGCGGGGAGTCCCCCTCCCGTTGACCCACTCGAGCGGCCAGGCGCGTGCAGTGATCACCAGGTCTGCCAGCCCGAGCTCCTCCCGCGCCGCTCGGAGCCTGTGCACGGCCACCAGCGCCCACGGGCAGTGCAGGTCCGACCACACCTCGATGTCCACGGGGCTACGGCCCATCGTCCGAGGGCTCGAGGCCGGTGGCACCGACGACCTCTCGCCAGACGTCGAAGCCGTGCTGGAAGGCCACGACGCCGGCCTCGGGGAGTGCGATCTCCAGCGCCTCGAGGATCTCCTCGGCCGTCACGCCCAGCTTCAGGGCCACCCGGATGTGGCTGGCGATGTGGGCCGGCTGCGACCGCATCACGGTCAGGCTGAGGATGAACAACAGCTCCTTGGTCTGTGGACTGAGCAGCCGTGGAGAGAGGTACGCCGCGCTCACCAGCTCGTCTGCTGCCTTCAGGACCGGGAAGTCCTGCGCGGCCATCACCTTGTGGTAGTCGAGGACGTAGCCACGTCGGGCGACCATGTCGTCCAGGTAGCGCTGGGCCTCGGATCGGTCGTCCGGGGTGGCTTGGTCGTCGGTCATCGGCGTTCCGTTCTCGTGGATGGGGCCAGAATCTCGTTGTGCTGGCTGACGACGAGCTCGCGGACGGTGCGCCGGAACTCGGTGAAGTCGGGGTCGGAGGCCAGGGCAGCCCGCCTGGTCTCTCGGTCGCCGGCGTCGGCGTACTGCCACAGGAACACCACGGTGTTGAGCTGGCCGGTCTCGACGGCGAAGACTCCCAGCGGGTCGCCGAGGTGACGGACCTGCGTGCTCCTGCCTTGAACCCACCAGGCCTCCAGGTAGCGGACTGCTCCGCCCGGGACCAGCGCGTAGCGTCGCTGCTCGACGATCACCGCGCGGCCCCCAATCGCTCGCGTAGCGTGGCGAGGGCAGCGTCGAGGCCCTGGGCCGTCGTCAGGGCGGCCACGTAGCGGTCCGGACGGAGCACGACGACGTTCCCGGCGCGGTCCTGGAACCAGGCGCGCAGCAGGCTTTCGACGTCCTCCACGACCACGGTCGCCGGCCATCGTCCCGTGGCCCGCAGATGTCTCTCGCCGGCCCGGGACTCGACGACCCTCACCACGGACGCACCCAGGCCCGCCAGCCACTCCAGACCCTGCTGGTCCAGGTCGCTGACGGGGTCGCACTCGAAGCCCAGGACGGAGAACCCGGCCCCGAGCACCTCGTCGAGCTTGACGCACCGGCCGTCGAGCTCGACGTCGGGCTGGATGAACATCCGTCCGACGCCTGGTGGTTCGCGGCGGGACCGCGGTCCGGGCACGACGATGCCGTCCTCGTATCGGGGCAGCGGCTTGAACTTCATCTCGACGACCCAGCTCTTGACCGCGGGTGCGATGGTGGCCGCACGGAGCAGGACGTCGCGGGTGAACGCCGTCGAGACCCGCGTGGGGCTGAGGATCCGACCGAGCCGGGTCGACAGGTCGATCATCGAGCGGGCATGGACGCGCCGCTCCTTCTCGTACGTCGCGAGCAGGCCGGGCCCGGCCTGGCCGCGCAGGCACGCCGCCAGCTTCCACGCGAGGTTGGACGCGTCCCGGAACCCGGTGTTCATCCCTTGCCCGGCCCAGGGCGGCATCAGGTGGGCGGCGTCGCCGGCCAGCAGGACGCGCCCGACCACGAACCGCGACGCGAGCCGCGAGTGGTGGGTGTAGACCCGGGCCCGCACCACCTCCAGCTGCTCGGGCTCGTCGACGTGGTGACCGAGCAGCTCGAGGACCTTCTCGGGGGCGAGCATCTCGTCAGCGTCCTCGCCGGGGAACAGCATGAACTCCCAGCGTCGGTAGTCGTGCGGCATGTGCGCACAGACGTAGGGTCTGCGGGGGTCGCAGTGCAGCCCGGTGAAGGGCGCGTCGAGCGGGTCGTTCGCACAGTCGACGACCACCCAACGGCGCGCATGGGTGTCGCCCTCGAGGGGCACGCCGAGCAGCTCGCGGATGGTGCTGCGACCGCCGTCCGCAGCCACGACGTAGTCCGCTCGCAGCTGCGACTCCGTGCCGTCCGCGGCCCGGACCGCCAGGGTCGCCGACTCGTCGGTCTGAGTGAGTCCCACCACCTCACGACCCAGCATGGTGCGCACGTGCGGGAACCGCTCCAGCCCCGTGCGCAGGGCCTTCTCGGCCAGCGGCTGGACGAAGACGTTGCGGCGGTACCAGCCGTACTCGCGCGTCGTGGGGCGTACGTCGGCGAAGCACCGGCCACGCGCGTCGAAGAACTTGAGCGGGACGTTCTGGATGGTGTCGGCCAGGATCGGCTCGACGAGGCCCGCGGCCTGGAAGGTGCGGAGTGCCTCGTCGTCGACACCGATCGCCCGGGGGTAGTCGATGATCTCGGTCGTGCGGTCGACCAGCACGGTTTCTATGCCGTAGCAGCCGAGCAGGTTGGCGGTCATCGTGCCGACCGGGCCGGCACCGACCACCGCCACCTGGGTCCGTCGTAAGGCCCCGGGACTCACGGTGCGGGCTCCCGGAGGAAGTCGCCCACGAGGGCGGCGTACTGCTCGGGGTTGTCGTCGTGGGCGTAGTGGCCCGCCCCGTCGACCGTGGCCCAGCGCAGCAGTCGCTGTCGGCGCGCCATCTCCTCGCACGTCGTCGCGCTCAGGAAGTCGGAGAGCTCACCGCGCACCACGAGTGTCGGGCACGCGAGCTCCTCGACGCAGCGCCACAGGTCGATGCCGCGCGCCGGGTCCCCCTCGAGCCGGGCTTGGGCGATCCCGGCCATGTCCAGCCGCCAGACCCAGCTGCCGTCCTGGCGGCGCCGCAGCGTGTGCGACAACCGCGAGGCCACCGCCGACACCGACAGGGTGGGGCGCAGACCGCGCCAGTAGTCGGCCGCGGCCTCCAGGCTGTCGAACGACGGCGGGATCCCGGCCATCTCGCGCACGATGCGCTCGGACCCCGGCCCGGTGGTGGACGAGCCGGGACCGATGTCCTCGACGACGAGGCGCTCGACGAGGTCGGGATGGCGAGCGGCAAAGACATACCCGGTGGTGCCGCCCATCGAGTGCCCCACCATCGCGAACCGCGCCAGTCCGAGCTGGCCGACCCAGTCCTCGATGTCGGCGACGTAGCTCTCGGTGACGTAGCGGCGTTCGGGGTCCCACGCGCTCTCGCCCCGCCCCCGCGCGTCCAGGGCCAGCACCCAGTGGTCCCGGGCGAGGTCGGCGGCCAACGGCTCCCACGTCGCCGAGTAGCTGCGCAGCCCGTGCAGGAGCAGAACCGGAGGGCTGCCCGGGTCTCCCCACTGCCGGTAGTGCGCATCGAGCCCGTTCAGCGTGAGGTACGCCGAGCGGCCCGGTCCGGCGCCGGTCATCCTCAGTGCAGTCCGTCCTCGCCGACGACCTCGCCGGCGGCGATGCCGCCCAGCCTGGCGTGCAGCCGGCCCCGGGTGGCGAAGGCGAAGGCGATCACGACCTCGTCGGCTCGCGGGGCATCACCGAACGAGACCGTGATCGTGTCGTAGTTGGAGCGCACGTAGAGCGCGTCCTTGTGGGCCAGCGGGATGTCGAGGATCGCGCCAGCCGCACCGACCTTGCCCGTCGAGGGCACCCAGGACTTGCCGCCGCCGACCGCGGCCCGGACGGGGTCGGCGAACACCGCCGTCAGGAAGGCGTTGCCGTGCTCGTACTCCCCCGCGCTGCCGACCAGGCAGGACTTCCCGTAGCTCTGGACGGCACCCGGACCCCAGGCGGCGGCCACCCGGCGTCCGACCTCCTCGCCCAGCAGTGCCGACGAGTCGACGATCTCTGCCAGGTCGACACTCGACCGCCCGGCGTACGGGTTGTGGATGGCTGCCGCGATCACCAGACGACGCAACGGCTCGCCGTCGGCGGGCAGCCCGGCCTCGTTGGTGAGGGTCTCGTCCTCCTGGTGGAACCACTTGCGGATCCGGTAGGGCCCCAGGTTGGCCAGCACGTCACTGGTCATCTCGTCCGTCATCACGTGTAGAGGGGGTCGATGACGAACGGCTCGCTGGGCGCGTTGTGCTGCCCGAGGACGGCGATGCCCTCTTCGTCGTCGTGCACGGTCTCGGCGAAGAACTCGAACCGGTTGCCGTCGGGGTCCTCGAAGTAGAGACCGAAGCCGACCTTGTGGTCGGTGGTCTTGACGACGTTCACGCCCTTGGACAACAGCATCGCGTGGAGCCGGCGCAGCTGGTCGAGATCGCCCTCGATCTCCAGGCCGTAGTGCTGCATCCCCAGCGTGCCTTGGGCCGAGCCGTCGGGTGCCTGGATGAGAGCGAGGTCGTGGTGCTTGCGCCCGAAGGAGAGGAAGATCCACTGCGGGCCTCGAGCGGTCACCACCATGTCGAGCACGTCGCAGAAGAACTCCGACGAGCGCTCCATGTCGCTGACCCACAAGGAGAGGTGGGTGCGCAGCACCACCGGCTTGGCCAGCGGAGCCTGCCCCTCCTCGGGGCGGGGCGAGAGGTCTAGGTCGGACATGGCGGTTGGCCTTTCTGTGGGATGAGGGGTGGCTAGTGGCCGGCCGCGGGAGCGGCGGGGGCGACGTGCGGCGTCCAGGCGACATCGGTCACCTCGGGGAAGGTGCGCCACTCCTTGGAGAAGCTGCGGCCGCCGTCGGTGGAGCGGTAGAGGTCGCCGTACTTGGTGCCGGCGAAGACCAGGTCGGGGTCGGCGTCGTGCACGCCGAAGGCCCACACCGTGGAGCCGGCGGGCACGTCGAGGGTGGACTGCTGCCAGGTCTGGGCGAGGTCGTCGGAGCGGAAGATCCTGGTCTCGGTGCCGGGCGTGCCGTCCCCGATGCCCAGGAGCAGCGAGCTGCCGCCGGGGAGCTTGGTGACCAGGCGGGTGTAGTAGATGCCCCAGGTGGCGCGGGTGTCGGTGCGGGTCCAGGTCTCACCGTCGTCGGTGCTGACGAAGATCGCGTTGACGACCAGGCAGACCAGGGTCTTCGGCGGGCCGTCGAGGACCACGACGCAGTGCACGTCGGACCCGGTGACTCCCTTCGGCAGGGACTTGGGCGTCCCGTCCGTGCGGGTCCACGTGTCGCCGCGGTCGCGGGTGAGCCACAGGCCGCCCTCCTCGATCCCGAACCAGGCGGACCTCTGGTCGACCTGGTCCCAGGCGATGGTCAGGATGCGCGGCTTGCTCACGCCCGCGCAGTGCTCGGGGATCTCGGGGGCCAGTCGCGTCCACGAGCCGCCCCCGTCGTCGGTGCGGTACATGACCGCCCGGGCCGGGGCACCGGTGCCGACCAGGATGCTCTCGGGCCGGTGCGGGTCGATGGCGATCGCCCAGACCTGCTGGCCGTCGAACGGCGAGCCGACGCGCTTCCAGGTCACTCCCGCGTCCTCGCTGCGGGCCAGCCCGACATCGGCACCGGCCAGCACGACATGGGGTTCGGTCGGGTGGACGGCGAGGCAGCGGACGACGGCGTCGAACTCCACCTCCTGCTCCAACGGGATACGTGCCCAGGTCGCGCCGTCGTCGTTGCTGCGCAGCACGCCCTGTCCGGCGGTGGCCACCAGGATGGTTCCCTGCATGTGTCTGCTCCTGAGCGAGAAGTGGATGGTCAGAGGAAGATGCCGCGGGTGAGGCCGCCGTCCATGCCGAGCGACTCCCCCGTGACGCCGCCGGAGCGCGGCGAGGCGAGGAAGGCGATGACGTCGGCCACCTCGGCGGCCGAGAGCACCCGGCGGATGGGCGTGCGGTCGATGAAGTTCTGCTCCACCTGCTCCGGGGTGATCCCCTCAGCGGCGGCGTTCTTGGCGTAGAGCTCGTGGATGTGCTCGGTCTCGACGACGCCGGGGTGCAGCGTGTTGATGGTGATCCCCGCGGGGCCGAGCTGGTCGGACAGCGCCTTCGTCATGTGCACCACGGCGAGGTTGCGCATCCCCGACAGCGCATGGCTGGACCGGCCGGTGAGTCCTCCGATGTTCACGATGCGGCCATAGCTCTGCTCGCGCATCTGGGGCACCACGGCCTGGATGCAGCGGAAGTAGCCGACCACCTTGGTGTTCAGGTCTGCCAGCAGCGCCTCCGGGTCGGCCTGCTCGACGTCGTTGCGGACCAGCCCCGCCGGTGCCGCCGCACCGTTGACCAGGATGTCGACGCGGCCGAGCCGCTCGACGGTGGTCGCGACCAGCGCCTGCACCGACGCGGTGTCGGTGGTGTCGGCCGAGAGGGCCAGCACCTCGCCTTCGCGCTCCTCGGTGAGCTCGGCAGCCGCGGCCTCGAGCAGCGGCAGCCGCCTGGCGGCGACGACCACCCTGGCCCCGCGCCCGAGGAGGGCACGGGCCACCTCCTTGCCGATGCCGAGCCCGCCGCCGGTGACGATCGCCACCTGGCCGGCCAGGGACTCGCGGTCGTGGTGCGGATCGACGGCAGTCATGACAGGTTCACCCACACGCTCTTGGTCTCGGTGTATGCCTCGAGGACCTGACGGCCCATCTCCCGTCCCCAACCGGACTCCTTGTAGCCCCCGAACGGGGAGGCCGGATCGGTGAGGTTGTAGCAGTTGACCCAGACCGTGCCGGCCTTGATCGCCCCCGCGATCCGGTGCGCCTGGGTGAGGTCGTTGGTCCAGATCCCGGCCGAGAGGCCGTACGGCGTGTCGTTGGCCCGCGCGACCAGGTCGTCCACGTCGCGCCAGCGCATCGCGGTCAGCACCGGACCGAAGATCTCCTCGCGGACCACGCTCATGGAGTGGTCGGTCTCGGTGAGCACGGTGGGCTCGAGGAAGTAGCCGCCGTCGTGGTCGGGGCCGAGGCCGCCGGGCCGGCCACCACCGGCCGCGACCACGGCTCCGTCGGCGACTCCCGCCTCGACGTACCGGGAGACGGTCGCGAGCTGGCGGGCTGAGACCAGCGGGCCCATCTGGGTGGCCGGGTCCTGTCCCGGCCCCACGACCAGCGACCGGGCCCGGTCCAGAAGCTCGGCCATCAGGTCGTCGTAGATCTTCTCGTGCACGTAGAGGCGCGAGCCCGCGGTGCAGACCTGACCCTGGTTGAAGAAGATCGCGCCGGCAGCGGCGTGCGCCACCTGTGCCGGATCGGCGTCGGGCAGCACGATGTGCGGCGACTTCCCACCCAGCTCGAGCGAGACCTTCTTCATGTTCCCCGTCGCCGCCTGGGCCACGAGCCGGCCCACCTCGGTCGAGCCGGTGAACGCCACCTTGTCGATGCCGGGGTGGGCGGCGATCCGGCCGCCGACCACCGCGCCCGGGCCGGTGACGACGTTGAGCACGCCCGGTGGCAGGCCGGCCTCGGTGCAGAGCTCGGCCAGCCGCAACGTGGACAGCGAGGTCTCCTCCGCCGGCTTGAGCACCACCGTGTTGCCCATGGCCAGCGCGGGCGCGAGCTTCCAGGAGGCCATCGACACCGGGAAGTTCCACGGGACGATGGCGCCGACGACGCCGACCGGCTCGTGGACGGTGTAGTTGAGCACCTGCAGCCCACCCCGCGGCGACACCGGGATGGTGCTGCCCTCGAGCTTGCTCGGCCAGCCCGCGAAGTAGCGGAACAGCTTCACGGTCGTGCCGACGTCGACGGCCCGCGCGACGCTCACAGGCTTGCCGTTGTCGAGCGACTCGATGAGGGCGAGCTCGTCGCCGTGCTCCTCCACCGTGTCGGCGATCGCGTGCAGCAGCTCCCCACGGTCCAGGGGCGAGAGGCCTCGCCAGTCGGGTGCGGTCAGTGCGCGGCGTGCCGCCGCCACCGCGAGGTCGACGTCCGCCTCGCTGCCGTCGGCGATGCTCGCCAGGTGCCGGCCGGTGGCCGGGTTGAGCGACTCGAGCAGCCCGCCGTCGGCGGCCTGACACCAGCCGCCGTCGATGTAGTGGCCGTGCTCTCGGGACACGAACGCCGCGACCTCGCTCTGCAGATCTGATGGCGTAGTGCTGGTCTCGGTCATCTCACATCACCATCTCGACGAGGTGGGGGCCGTCGGCGTCGAGGGCTGCGCGGAGCTGGTCGGCGAGCTCACCGGCGGTCTCGGCCCGGGTGGCGGGCACGCCGTGGGCCTGGGCGAGCGCGACCCAGTCGATGGCGGGGTCCCCGAGGCTCGTCAGGCTCCGCGCCTGGGGGCCCAGGTCGTCGTTGTCGTGTCGCGACAGCTCGGTGCGCAGCACGTTGTAGACGTGGTTGGCGGCGACGAGCACCACCACGTGGCAGCGCTCGCGGGCCATGGTCCACAGCGCCTGCACCGTGTAGAGCGCGCTGCCATCGGACTGCAGGGCGATCACCGGCCGGTCCGGAGCCGCGACGGCAGCGCCGAGGGCGACCGGCAGCCCTTGCCCGATGGCGCCGCCGGTGTTGGTCAGCGAGGTGTGCGCCAGCGCGCCGGGCGAGGCGGTGAAGAACGGGTAGCCGCAGGTGCCGCCCTCGACGGACACGATGGCTCCCTCGGGGAGCAGTGCGGCCACGGTGGCTCCGACCGTCGCCCCCGACAGCGCCAGTCCAGCTTCCGGCAGCACGGGAGGCGCCGGCACTCGGGCGTCCTCCGTGGCACCGAGGGCCGCCGCGAGATCGAGCAGCGCCTGCTCACCGTCCTCCTCGTGGTGGCTGAGCCGGTGCTGGCACTCCTCCGGTGCGAGCCGGCTGGCGATGCCGGCGTAGCCGAAGTAGGCGACCGGGTCGGCAGCGCCGACGAGCACGACCCGCTTGCCGGCGAGCGCGTCGATGGCGACCTCAGGGAAGTAGGGCAGCCGGTCGATGTCCGGCAGCCCGCCGCCGCGCTCGACCCGAGCCGGGAAGGTCTCGGTGTAGAGCGCGGCCCCGGTGAGCCGCGCGATCCGCCCCGCGGCCCGTTGGCCGTCGCGGCTGAGCGCCGAGCCGCCAAGCAGGAGCACGACCTGTGGACCGTGCTCGCGCAGGAGGGCGACGACGTCGTCGACGTGGCTGGCGGGCACCCGGCTGCGTTGGTAGTCGGGCGCCTTCACGTGCTCGGGCGTGCCTGCGGCGGCTCCGGCGACCGAAAGCTGCTGCAGGTCGCTGGGCACGACGAGCGTCGAGACAGCGGAGAGCTTCACCGCGTCGTCGACGGCGCGGTGGACGTCCGCCGCGAGAGACTCTGCCGCGCTCGAGGTGAGCACCGTGCCGACCACCCTGGCCAGGGCGGCGATGTCGGAGGTGAGTGGTGCGTCGTACGCCAGGTGCCAGGTCGCGTGGTCACCCACCACGTTGACCACCGGTGTGTTGGCCCGGCGTGCGTTGTGCAGGTTGGCCAGCCCGTTCGCCAGCCCCGGGCCCAGGTGCAGCAGGGTGAGCGCCGGACGGCCCGCCATCCGCGCGTAGCCGTCTGCCGCGCCCGTGCACACGTTCTCCTGCAGGCCGAGCACCGCGCGGACGCCGGGCACCTCATCGAGCGCGGTGACCAGCGG
>Ga0075368_10000405_pt1 | contig 12621 bp, 10 predicted proteins | sample EndMethybrTD3033_FD_71518 | JGI IMG/M metagenome (GOLD analysis project Ga0075368, IMG submission 71518) | Populus endosphere microbial communities from Tennessee, USA - Endosphere MetaG P. TD hybrid TD303-3 | ecosystem: Host-associated > Plants > Roots > Endosphere | place: USA: Tennessee... | reverse complement strand
TGGGCCGCCGTCCAGCCCTACGACAAATGGCCCGAGCCCGGTGAGCTCCGCCGCGTCGGAGGCTCGCTGCTGGAGTTCGCGCCCAGCGGAATCTACGTCGAGGACTGGAGGCTGCAGAGCGGCTGCTCGGGCCCGCTGGTCGGCCTGCGGCTCCTGACCGAGGACGGCGCGCCCCGCGACGGCGGTCTGGTGATCGCCGGCGACCACGCCCTTCTGGCGCTGGGCCGCCTGGCCGAGCTGGAGAGCGACGATCCCCTCCCGCTGCAGGCGGCGCGTGGCGTCGATCCCGCCCGCCTGTTCGCCGCCGAGGCTCGCTATGCGGTGCGGCAGGGGGGCCGCTATGTCGTCAAGCTGGCCACCAACCCCTTCGCCGAGGGCGAGCCTCTGGACCTGGGCGGCTTCGAGCCCGGCCCCGAGGCCGACCTGCTGCGCCAGGGCCCACGGCTCTGGCGGATCGACACCCTGCTCGCCGAACAGCCCATCCCGCTGGCCACGCCGGCGGCGGCGGCGGGGCGGGCCTGGCTCGAAGGAGAGGGTGCGCGCCTGCCCGGCGTGACCTGAGCCTGCTGCGCGACAGGAACGCGAGGTTTTGCTACTCCAGCGGGCATGCGCGAGGCGCGCCGGCTCACCGCTACCGATCCCGCCCTGCCGATCCCGGCGGCGGAGGTCGCGCGCATGGTCGGTTGCGCGCCGGGCGACTGGCGCGAACTGGCGCAGCGCTTCGAATCCACAGGCCAGAGCCTGGGCGGCGGCGAGAGCGTGCGGCTGGCCGACTATTTCCGTCTGCTGCGCTGGCTCGCCACGGTCAGCGGCGAGGAGACCTTTTCTCTTTCCCAGCGGCCGGTGCTGTTCGGCGGCGTGGAGCTGGTGCTCTCCCGCGCCCGCGGGGCGGCGACCCTGGGCGAGGCGCTGCAGCGCATCGCGGCGGCCTACAACCTGCTGCACGGCGGCGAGTACAACCGCCTGGAGTGGCGTGGCGCCCAGCTCGTTTTCGCCATCCGCGACGAGGGCTATCCCTACACCCGGCCCCATGACGAGTTGCTGCACTTCGCCCTGGAATCCACCCTGATCTTCCTGCTGGGGGCGGTCTGCGAGCTGGCGCAGGCCGACGTCAGCGCCTCGATCCGCCGGGTGATGACCCGGCGGCCCGAGCCGGCGGGGGCGGGCGTTGCGGCGCTCGCCTTCTGGACTGCGCCGGTGCAGTTCGGCTGCGACGCCTACGGCCTGGCCTTCGACGGCGCCCTGGCCAAGCTGCCGCTCGGCCACGCCCGGTCGGACCTGCCGGCCGACGCCGCGGTCCATGCGCGAATCCTGGGGCTGATCGAGAGTCGTCGCCTGGCGCTGGCGACCCTGGCCATCGACGACGAGGTCCGGCGCGCGCTCGGCGACGGGCTGCCCGACCAGGCGTCCGTGGCCCGGCGGCTTGGCCTCTCGGTCGCCACCCTTCGCCGGCGCCTCGCGGAGCGCGAGCTCAGCTTCCGGGCCCTGCAGCAGGAGCACCTGAACGTCCGCGCCCAGGCCCGCCTGCGCGAGGGGGCCCTGGTGGCTGAGATCGCCGACGAACTGGGATTTTCCGATCCGCGCGCCTTCACCCGCGCCTTCCGGCGCTGGAACGGCTGCACGCCATCGGCCTTCCTGGCGGAGCTTCGCCAGGTCGCCTGAGCGAAATAGTTCCCTCTCGAAAGACGGAAGCTGTCCTCGTCAGCTTGGCCGACGCGCCGTACCTCGACTGTCAGGGCCCGCAGAGACGGGGCTTTTCATGTGTCCGACAGGGGGAAACCAATGTTCCGGCCCAAGACCATCTTGTTCGCCTGCGCCGCGAGCCTTGCGCCGCTGGCCGCCGCCCAGGCCCAGGGCGCTCCCGAGGCGCCGCAGGCGAGCGTGCAGGAGCTGGTGGTCACCGCCAGGCGCACCTCCGAGACCTTGCAGACCGTGCCGATCGCCATCTCCGCCTTCACCGGCCAGGGGCTGGACCGGATCGGCGCCACCGACGCCACCTCGCTGCAGGGCCTGGTGCCCAACCTCAACCTGGTGCAGGGCCGCGGCAGCGCGGACGCCGCCAACATCTACATCCGCGGCCTGGGCCAGCCCGACGCCCTGCAGACCTTCGACCCGGCCGTGGGCGTCTACCTGGACGACGTCTTCCTGGCCCGCATCCGCGGGGTCCTCTTCAACCTCTACGACCTGGACCGGGTGGAGGTGCTGCGCGGGCCGCAGGGCGCCCTCTATGGCAAGAACACCATCGGCGGGGCGCTGCGCTACATCACCCGCAAGCCGGGCCGCGACCCCTACGTCAACCTCGTCATGGGGGTGGGAAACAAAGGCCAGCACGAGCTCAAGGCCACCGCCATGGGCCCGGTCAGCCCGACCCTGGCGCTCGGCGCCTCCTTCTACCTGGCCGGCCATGACGACTACGTCCACGACCAGCTCACCGGCCGCGGCTACAACAACCAGCGCAACATCGCCGGGCGCCTGCAAGCCGCCTGGACGCCCAGCGACAGCTTCCGCATGGACCTCTCGGCGGACTACATCCACGAGAGCCCGCACATGACGGTGGGGCAGGAGACGGCCAACGTCTACCGCACCAACATCCTCCCCCCCGCCGGGGTGGGCGCGGTCACCATCCTCTATCCCGGCGCCCAGAACGGCGCGGGAAACTGGAACTACACCGCCCCGATCACCAATGCGGCCTACCTGACCAACCGCTCGCCGCTGAACGCCTCGGGCGTCTCGGCGGTGGAAAGCTGGACGGTTTCGCCGGCGATCACGCTCAAGTCGATCAGCGCCTTCCGGCGGATGAACTACGACGACCGGATCGACATCGACGCCACGCCCTTCCAACTGGGCGACGTCATCGTCGGCGTCACCCAGCGCCAGCTCAGCCAGGAGTTCCAGGGCAACTACGAGGCCGGCCCGATCAAGGCGGTTGGCGGCGTGTTCTTCATGCGGGAGAACGTCAAGTCGACCCAGTACGCCTTCGGCAACGACCTGTTCAGCCTGTTCGGCGGCCCGTTCCCGGCGCTGCGCTACATCGCCGACGATCAGGTGACCAAGAGCTACGCGGCCTACCTCAACGCGACCTACAGCCTGACCAGCGACCTGCGCCTCACCGCCGGGGTGCGCTACACCAAGGAGCACAAGCACTATCAGCGGCTGACGACGGTGAACGGCGCCTCGCCCTTCGCCTTCGACGTGGCCAAGAGCTGGGACAACGTCTCTCCGGCCGTGGGCGTGGACTGGCAGGCGGCGCCCAACATCCTGACCTACGCCAAGGTCTCCGCGGGCTTCCAGTCGGGGGGCTTCAACGGCCGCGCCAACAACCCCGGCCAGCAGACGCCCTACGCGCCGGAGAAGGTCATCACCTATGAGCTGGGCTCGAAGACCAGCTGGCTCGACCGCACCCTGATCCTGAACGGCGCCCTGTTCTACAACGACTACCGCGACTTCCAGGCCAGCGTGACGCGCTCCTTCCCCGATCCCAACCCGGCCAATCCGCCGATCTTCGTGCAGACCGTGCTGAACGCCGGCAAGCTGCGCACCATGGGGGCCGAGTTGGAGATGGCCTGGACCCCCAGCAGGGCCTTCCGCATGGACGGCCAGGCCGGCTACCTGGACGCCAAGTACAAGCGCTTCAACGACGCGGCCTTCATCACCGCGGCCAATCCCACGGGCGACCGGAGCAACCAGGATCCGGCCTTCTCGCCCAAGTGGACCGCGCGCATCTCGCCGGCCTACACCTTCGACCTTGGCGAGGCCGGCGCTTCGGAGGCGGGTTCGGTCACGCTGGGCGTCGGCGCCTCCTACCGCTCACGCATGGCGCTGGCTGTCGACATCGCCCGGCCCAATGGGCAGGTCTACGAGAACCTCTACCAAAACGGCTACACGCTCTATGACGCGCGGCTGGTCTGGCAGAGCGCAGACCGCAACTACACCGTGGGCCTCTATGGCAAGAATTTGGGCGGCAAGGTCTACAAGACCGACGCCCAGAACTTCCAGGCGGTGGCGGGCGTCCAGACCGTCTATTACGGCGACCCGCGCACGGTGATGCTGCGCATCACGGCGCGCCTGCGTTAGGCGCAAGGCCAAGGCTGCAGGCGAAGGATCGGGTCCGATGAGCGACTTCGCCTGGGTGAGCTGGCGCGGCGCCGACGGGACGCCCCTGACGGCGCGAGACTATGCGGCGCAGGGCGGCGAGCTGGGCCTGCCGGTCGTCTGCCTGCATGGCCTCACCCGCAATTGCCGGGACTTCGAGGACCTCGCCCCCTGGATCGCGGCTCTGGGCCGCCGCGTGCTGGCCCCCGACATCCGCGGCCGTGGACGATCGGGCTATGCGGCCGACCCGGCGACCTACCAGCCCGCGGTCTACGCCGCCGACGCGGTGGCCATGCTGGACGCCCTGGCCATCCCCCGCGCCGTGGTGGTCGGCACCTCGATGGGCGGCCTCATCGCCATGGTGCTGGCGGCCATGGCGCCCCAGCGGATCGCGGCGGCGGCGCTGAACGACGTGGGCCCGCAACTGGCCGCCGCCGGCCTGGCCCGGATCGCCAGCTACGCCGGCCAGGCGCCCGCCGTCGCCGACTGGGCGGATGCGGCGGCCTACGCGAAGGCCGTCAACGGGGCGGCTTTTCCCGCCTACGGACCTGCCGACTGGGCGGCGTTTTCGCGGCGGCTCTTCCGTGACGGGGAGGAGGGGCCGGTTCCCGACTACGACCCGGCGATCATGCAGCCCCTCGCCTCGGCGGCCCCGGTGGATCTTTGGCCGCTGTTCGCAAGGCTGGCGGAGGGCGGTCGGCCGCTCCTGCTCCTGCGCGGCGCCAATTCCGACGTGCTGGAGGCCGACGCGGTCGCCGGGATGCGCCAGGCCGCGCCGCAGATGGCCTATGCGGAGGTCGCGGGCGTGGGCCATGCGCCGATGCTGGACGAGCCGCAGGCCCGGGCCGCCTTACAGGCCTTTCTCGCCGCCGCGCCCTGACCAGGCCGCGATCCGCCCAAGGCGGCGCGCGTGATGACAAGGCCGGCGCGCACGGGCTTCATCCTGCCATAAGCCTCGGCTAGGCGTGGCGCTCGCCGCCGCTGGGCGCGGGCCCTGGATTGCTCTAAGGGTCCCTCCCGTCAATTTCACCAACCTAGGAGCCGGCCATGCGCACGCTCATCCTGGCCGCCTTCTGTGCAGCCCTGATCCCCTCGCTCGCCAACGCCGCGACGGCCGCCCCCGCCGAGAGCGGCGTGACCGCCGACGCCCGCTGCCTGCTGACCATGGCGGCCCTCAGCTCCGCTCAGGACGCCACGGCGGCCCGTTCCGGACAGATCGGCACGGTCTTCTTCGCCGGCCGGATCAAGGCCCGCGAGCCGGGCTTTGACTTCACCGCGCGTCTGAAGGCGATCGCCACGACGATGACGGGCGATGTGCTGCAGAACGAGCTCAAGCGCTGCGGACCGCAGGTGCAGGCGGCCATGGGCCAGCTGGACGCCGCCTTCCAGGCCCTGAGCCCCGCGCCCGCCCAGACGCCGGCGCCCGCGCCCGGCAAATAGGCGCCGACGTCGACGCCGCCTTGCGCTTGGCGCGCTCGGCGGTAGATGGGGCGGGAAGATCGGCGTCCGTCCCGGGCGCGACCATTCGGGAGGACCGGCCATTACGCGTTATTCGGTGATCGGCGGCACGGGGGCGCTCGGCAAGGCGCTGGCCATCCGCCTGGCTTCGGCCGGCCATGAGGTCTGGATCGGCTCGCGTTCGGCCGACAAGGCCCAGGCGGCGGCCGCCGAGGTCGCCGAGCTGGTCGGTCGCGCGGTCAATGGCGCGGCCTACGCCGATGCGGCGGCCGCCAGCGAGGTCTGCTTCCTGGCGGTGCCCTACGCGGCCCAGGTCGAGACCCTGGCGGCGATCCGGCAGGCGGTGCAGGGCAAGGTGGTGGTCGACACCACCGCGCCGCTGAAGCCGCCCAAGGTTGGCACCGTGCAACTGCCGGCCGCCGGCTGCGCCGCCGTCGAGACCGCCCAGGCGCTGGGGCCCGAAGTGCGCGTGGTCTCGGCCCTGCAGACCATCGGGGCCGAGAAGCTGGCCGCCGGCGGGGACATCGACGCCGACGTGCTGGTCACCGGCGACGACAACGAGGCGGTGGAGCAGGTGCGCGCGGTGCTGGGCGAGATCGGCCTGCGCAGCTGGCACGCCGGCCCCCTGGCCAATTCGGCGGCGTCCGAGGCGCTGACCTCGATCCTCATCCAGCTCAACCGCCGCTACAAGCTGGGCCAGGCGGGCATCAAGGTCTCCGCCGAGAAGCTCAAGGGCGGGCTGACCGTCAAGCCGGTCCAGGGCCTGCCGATGTTCACCGCCGGCGACGACCTGGCTGGCGCCATCGCCGAGGCCCTCGTGGCCTCGGGCGACAAGCTGCTGGCGGGCGATGTGCTGGTCGTGGCGCAGAAGGCGGTCTCCAAGTGCGAGGACCGCGCCGTCCTGCTGGCGAACGTCACGCCCACAGACCGCGCCCGCGAGGTCGCCGCCGCGTCCGGCAAGGAGCCGGCCGCCTGCGAGCTGATGCTGGGCGAGGCCAGCGAGGTCATGCGCGCCGCGCCGGGCGTGGTCATCACCCGCCACCGCACGGGCCACGTCCTGGCCAACGCCGGGCTCGACGCCTCCAATGTGTCCGCCGAGGCGGGCGAGACCCTTCTGCTCTGGCCCAAGGATCCCGACGCCAGCGCTCGCGCCCTGCGCGCCGCCCTGGAAGCGCGGTTCGGCGTGCGCATCGGCGTGATCGTCAGTGACAGCCTGGGCCGCGCCTGGCGGCTGGGCACCACCGGCCACGCCATCGGCGTGGCGGGCCTCAAGCCCCTGCGCGACCGGCGGGGCGAGAGCGACCTCTTCGGCCGCGAGCTGCAGGCCACCCTGATCGGCGTCGCCGACGAGATCGCCGCGGCCGCGTCCCTGGTGATGGGCGAGGCGGCCGAAGCCATTCCCGCGGCGATCGTGCGCGGCGCGACCTATGTGGCGGACGAGACCGCCGGCGTGGGCGAGATGCTCCGGCCGCTGGACCAGGATCTGTTCCGGTAAGACCATGGCGCTCGACGGCCATGTGATCGCTGTGTGCGGCGGGGTAGGTGGCGCCAAGCTCGCCTTCGGCCTGGCCCGAACCCTCGAGCCCGGCCGTCTGACCATCGTCTGCAACACCGGCGACGACTTCGAGCACCTTGGCCTGCACGTCTCGCCCGACATCGACACGGTCGTCTACACGCTCAGCGAGCTCTCCGACCGCGAGCGCGGCTGGGGCCTGGCGGGCGAAACCTGGAACTTCATGGACCAGATCCGGCGCTTTGGCGGGGCGGACTGGTTCAACCTCGGCGACCGGGACCTGGCCATGCATGTCCAGCGCACCCAGCGCCTGGCGGCGGGCGAGCGCCTGACGACCATCACCGCCGCGCTCGCCGGCGCTCTGGGGATCGCCCACCGCCTGCTGCCGATGAGCGATGATCCGGTGCGCACCTGTGTCGCGACCGACGCCGGCGACCTGCCGTTCCAGGAGTATTTCGTCCGCGCCCGCTGCGAGCCCCGGGTGCGCTCGATCCGCTTCGAGGGCGCGGCGCAGGCCAGGATCAGCCCCGAGCTTTCCGAGACCCTGGCCCGCCGCGACATCGGCGCGGTGATCATCTGCCCCTCCAACCCCTATCTCAGCATCGATCCGATCCTGGCGGTTCCCGGCCTGCGCGAGGGCCTTGCGGCGACCGGCGCGCCGGTGGTGGCGGTCTCCCCCATCGTCGGCGGCGAGGCGATCAAGGGGCCGACGGCCAAGCTGATGCGCGAGCTCGCGGTCGATCCGAGCGGGGTTTCGGTCGCCAGGCACTATCGCGGCCTGCTCGACGGGCTCATCATCGATCACGTGGACGCCGCCGAGGCGGCGAAGCTCGAAGCGGAAGGACTGGCCGCGCTGGTGACGGGCACGGTGATGCAGAGCGACGAGGACCGCATCCGCCTGGCGCGCGAGGCGCTGGCCTTCGCCGGGCGGCTCAAGGGCGCGCGATGAGCATTCATGCGGTGATCGCGGTGCGGGGCGGGGCGCAGGCCAAGACCCGCTGCGCGCCCGGCCTGGACGAGGCTGGCCGCGCCGAGTTGGTGCGCGCCATGATGCTGGACATGGTCGCCGCCCTGCTGGCCGCGCCGCGCATAGACCAGGTGGAGGTGGTCACCCCGACTCCGGAACTGGCCAAGGCCGCGCGCCTGGCAGGCGCCCTGGCCGTGCTGGAGCCGCAGGCGCTGGGCATCAACGCGGCCCTGGAGAGCGCCCGCGCGCGCCTGCGCGCCGTGGATGGCTCGGCGGTGATGGCGGCCCTGCCGGGCGACCTGCCGCTGCTCGATCCTGCCGAGCTCGAACCGGCTTTCGATCTGGCCGGTCCCGGCCGCGTCGTGCTGATCCCGGCCCTCGCCGACGGCGGCACGGGCGCGGTGGTGGCCAGGGCCGACGCGCCCTTCGCCTTTTCCTTCGGCGCCGACAGCTTCCGCCGGCACTGGGCGGCGGTCGAACACGCGGGCCTTGAACCCGTCCGCCTGGACGCGCCGAGCCTTGGCCTGGACATCGACGGGCCGCAGGACCTGGCGGCGGTGGGCGAGCGCCAGGCGGGCGGACACACCACGAAATTCCTGGCCCGCCGCCTCAGGCCGACGGAGGCCCTGCCATGAGCGTCTCGACCCTCCATCGCCATGAGCTGCTGGACGCGTCCCTTTCCGACCTGACCGCACGGGCGCGGGAGATCCGCGACGCGCGAGGGCCGGCGCGGACCACCTATTCGCGCAAGGTCTTCATCCCGCTCACCGAGCTTTGCCGCGACACCTGCCGCTACTGCACCTTCGCCAAGGCGCCGCGCCGCCTGGCCCACGCCTTCATGCCCATCGAGGCGGTGCTCGATATCGCCCGCCAGGGCGCGGCGGCCGGCTGCAAGGAGGCGCTGTTCACCCTGGGCGACAAGCCGGAGCTGCGCTACGCCGCCGCCCGCCAGGCCCTGGCCGCCCTGGGCTTCGCGACCACCGTCGACTACCTCGTCCACGCCGCCGGCCGGGTGTTCGAGGAGACGGGTCTCATCCCGCACATCAACGCGGGCGTCCTGACGCCGGAGGACTACGCCCGCCTGCGCCCAGTCTCGGCCTCCATGGGGCTGATGCTCGAGAGCGCCTCGGACCGGCTCTGCGCGCGGGGCGGGGCCCACTTCGGCTCGCCGGACAAGCGCCCGGCCGTGCGCCTGCAATCCATCGCCCGGGCCGGGGAGGCCAAGATCCCCTTCACCTCGGGCGTGCTGATCGGCATCGGCGAGACCGAAGCCGAACGGCTTGATGCGCTCGAGGCGCTCGCCGAGCTGCATCGCCGTCACGGCCACCTGCAGGAGGTGATCGTCCAGAACTTCCGCGCCAAGGCCGGCACCCAGATGGCGGACGCGCCCGAGCCTTCGGAAGAGACCCTGCTGCGGACGCTCGCCCAGGCGAGGATCATCCTGCCGACCGATGTCAGCGTGCAGGCGCCGCCGAACCTCAATCCCGGCCGCACCGCCGCCCTGATCGGGGCGGGCCTCGACGACTGGGGCGGCATCTCCCCGGTGACCATCGACCATGTGAACCCCGAGGCCCCCTGGCCGCAGATCGAGGCGCTAGGCGCGGAATGCGCGGCCCTGGGCCTGCCGCTTGTGGAGCGGCTCACCGCCTATCCCCGCTTTGCCCTCGACGGGGCGACCTGGCTGGATCCGAAGGTCGCCAAGGCGGTGCGCAAGATGTCCGACGGCGAGGGCCTGGCGCGGACCTGCGCCTGGAGCCCGGGCGTCGCCGATCCGGCGCCAGGCACGGTGGCGCGGCCGCTGGGCGGCGCGCCGGCGATCGGCCTGGAGCCCAGCGTGGACGTCGCCATCGCCCGCGCCGTGCGCGGCGAGACCCTGACGGAAGGGGAGGTGGTTCGCCTCTTCGCCGCCCGGGGGGCTGCGGCCGAGACGGTGGTGGCGGCGGCCGACGAGCTGCGCCGCAGCGTCAGCGGCGAGACGGTGACCTACGTCATCAACCGCAACATCAACTACACCAACATCTGCACCTTCGGCTGCACCTTCTGCGCCTTCTCCAAGACCTCCACCAAGGCCGGCACGCGGGACAAGCCCTATGACCTGGAGCTGGAGGAGGTGGCCGCCCGGGCCGCCGAGGCCTGGGACAAGGGCGCCACCGAGGTCTGCCTGCAGGGCGGCATCCATCCCAAATACACCGGCCAGACCTACGTCGACATCCTCAAGGCCGTGAAGCGCGCCCGCCCGGGCCTGCACGTCCACGCCTTCTCGCCGCTGGAGGTCAGCCAGGGCGCCGCCACGCTGGGCGTGCCGGTTCGCGACTACCTGAGCCGGCTGAAGGACGAGGGCCTGGGCTCGCTGCCCGGCACGGCGGCGGAGATCCTCGACGACGAGATCCGCGACCTCATCTGCCCCGACAAGGTGAACACCGAGGAGTGGCTGCATGTCGTGGGGAGCGCCCACGAGGTCGGCCTGCCCACCACCTCGACCATCATGTTCGGCCACTGCGAGCGGCCCGAGCACCTGGCCCGCCACCTCCTGCGCCTGCGCGCCCTGCAGCTTCGCACCGGCGGGATCACCGAGTTCGTGCCGCTGCCCTTCGTCCACATGCAGTCGCCGATCTACCTGCGCGGCCAGGCCCGCAAGGGCCCGACCTGGCGCGAGGCGGTGCTCATGCACGCGGTCAGCCGCATCGTGCTGCACCGCGCGATCGGCTCGATCCAGGCCTCCTGGGTGAAGCTGGGCGTGGATGGCGCGACCGCCTGCCTGAACGCAGGCGTCAACGACCTGGGCGGGGTGCTGATGAACGAGTCGATCAGCCGCGCGGCCGGCGCCGCCCACGGCCAGGAGGTGACGGCCGACGACCTGGCCGCCGCCGCCGCCGCCGCTGGCCGGCCGATCGCCCAGCGCACGACCCTCTACGGCGTCCCGGCGCCTCGCGAGCCGCAGACCCTCGCCGGCTGACCGATTTGCGGCCCGCCGCGGGGAGCTAAAGCGCAGCCGCGTCGTTTTAGGTCCGGCGGTTCCCACGCCGTCGCGCCGATTGAGTTCATGTCCATGTCCGCGTCTCCTGCCGAGACCCTCCCGCCAGGCCGGGACGGCGTCGCCATGCCCCTCGCCCGGTCGGTGGCCGACGACCTCGAAGCCATTCTCCCCCCCGCCCAGTCCGCGCCGCCGGCCCGCAGCCGGTTGCGGCTTGGGGCAGGGGGCTCGCCATCGCCCCGCGCCCCGGAGCGCCGCGCCGGCCGCCTGGGCGCGCTCCTGGCCGTCGCCTTGCTGGGCGTGTCAGCCGGCGCTCTGCTGGCGCACCTGCCCGCGCGGTCGCCGCCGCCGCCGCGCCCGCCGCTCGCCCTGCCTCAGCCTGAGGCGTTCGCACCCGCCCTGGCCCTTCGGCCGGCCATCGCCGCCGCGCCGCCGCCAGCGCGTGTGGCGCCTGTCCAGGCCCCGCCGGCGCGACGGCCGGCTGTCCAGGCGCCGGCCAGCCGGGCGCACGCCGCGCCCCAGGTCTGCGGCGCGCATCGCCGCTGCGGCCGCGTCGACGTCATGGCCGCCGACCGGCGACTGCGCAGCGCCTACGCCGCCGCCGTGCGGGCGGGAGTCGCGCGGCCGGTGCTCGCGTCCTATCGCACCCGCTGGGCCCGGCTGCGACCGCGGGCCCCCACCGATCCGGCGCGCGTGGTCGTGGGCTATCGCGGGATGGCCGGCGACCTGGAGCGGCTCGCCCGGCGCCCGCCCGCCCGGTGGGCTCGTCATCACCCGGCGTCTCACCGGCCGTGAGCGCGCGCCCCGCCGCCTCGGCGCTGCAGCGCCCCGAAGGTCCTGCGCGGAGCACGGACGGCCAGCTCCTCTACGCGGTGGGCGACATCCACGGCCGATACGACCTCCTCAAAGACCTGCTCGCCCAGATCTCCGCCGACAGCGCGAAGGTCGCCGCTGACCGACAGGCGCATCTGGTCCTGCTGGGCGACTACATCGACCGTGGTCCGGACTCGGCCCGGGTGATGCAGGCCCTGGTCTGGCTGCAGCGGCAGGGCGGCTTCGCCCTGCGCCTGATCAAGGGCAATCACGAGCAGGGCCTGCTGGGCTTCCTTGAGGACCCGGAGCGGGGCGGCGCCTGGCTGGCCTACGGCGGGGCCCAGACGCTGTCCTCCTACGGGGTCACCCCGCCGGACGCCACCGAAGGCCCGCCTGGCCTGGTGCGCGCGCGGGACGCGCTGATGGACAGCCTGCCGGCCTCGCACCTGCAGATGCTGGGCGAGCTGGAGCTGATGGTGGTGGTCGGCGACTACGCCTTCGCCCACGCCGGCGTGCGGCCCGAACGGCCGCTGGAGGCCCAGGCCGAGGCCGACTTGCTGTGGATCCGCGGGGGCTTCCTCGACGCGCCGGGACCGTTCGAGCGGGTCGTGGTCCATGGCCACACCTGGCTCAACGACCAGCCCCAGATGATGGGCTGCCGCATCGGCGTCGATACGGGCGCCTATGCGACGGGCGTGCTCACCGCCGTGAGGCTGGACGGGCCGGAGGTGACGATCCTGCAGGCGCGCGAGCGTTGAGCCGGGCCCTTTCGCCGCCGTTGTCGAAATAGCCGCTCCAGTCCGG
>Ga0075368_10000403_pt1 | contig 12665 bp, 15 predicted proteins | sample EndMethybrTD3033_FD_71518 | JGI IMG/M metagenome (GOLD analysis project Ga0075368, IMG submission 71518) | Populus endosphere microbial communities from Tennessee, USA - Endosphere MetaG P. TD hybrid TD303-3 | ecosystem: Host-associated > Plants > Roots > Endosphere | place: USA: Tennessee... | reverse complement strand
GTGACCGGCTCGGCGCGATGGCCGGCGCCGTCGAGCGTCTGGATGAGCTTTGCCGCCCCTGCTGCATCTGAGCGATACGTGACGACGACGCTGGCGCCCTCTTCGGCAAGCAGCCGCGACGTTGCGGCGCCAATGCCCCCCGACCCGCCGACGACGACCGCCACCTTGCCCGCAAGCGGGTTCTGCCTGGCCATGTTCGCGCTCACTTGATGGGAGGCGCGGGGAGCACCGATTGGCCAGGCTCCATGACGAACGTGTACTCCAGGGAGTACCACTCGCCGCTGACGTCTGCGGCCGGCGCCTTCTCCGTATGCTTGCGGTAGTCGCCGACTAGCCGGCGCGTGACCCCGAACACCACGTCGGTCTCGAGAAACTTGTCGTCGTCGACGAACACCTGCGTGATCAGCGTCTTGTAACCCGGCTTGAAGAGTAGGAAATGCAAGTGGGCGGGGCGGTATGGGTGGCGATCCTGGGCGCGCAGCATCTCGCCCACGGGTCCGTCCATCGGCACCGGATAGCTCCCAGGCTTCACGGAACGGAAGCTGAAGCGACCCTCAGAGTCGGTGGTGAATTTTCCGCGCAGGTTCATGTCAGCCTGCGCCGCATCCTGGTTCTCATACAGGCCGACCGGGGAGGACTGCCACACGTCAACCTCGACCCCAGCCAATGCGCCACCCGAGCCGTCGCGGACGCGGCAATTGGCGAACAGGGCTGGCCCAGGCGTCGGCGAGCGGACGGTGGATTCCCCGTTAGCGGTGCGCGGCGAGCTGGCGCGCCAGAAAGGTCCGAGCAGCGCGGCGGCCGTCTCGGTATTGCCAGCATTGCCGTTGTTGAGAAGGCAGACGAGGGTCGAGAACCCGACCGCATCGGAGCAAAGCACTACTTCGTTGTGCGTGTCGTTGGTGCGTTGCCCGAGGCCGACGACGAACTCAACCGCCTTCTCCCATTCCGGCTCCGTCAGTCGGACCTCACGCGCAAAAGCGTGCAGGTGGCGCACCAGGCTTGCCGTGATTTCCTTGAGGCGCGGGTTACTGGCTCCCGCCATGGCCGCCAGTACGGCCTCGGTGACGTCCTCCTGGCGCTCGATGATCATGCGGCCTCCCGATGCGACTTGTTGCGGGTTGCGCTTCATGCAATCGTTTGCATAAGAGTTCTAGCAGGATCGGCGCACTCGTCAATCGACGGGCGACGCGTGTGCGACCGGCTTTCGCCGCGGTGAGGTTCGATGCAATACGTCCCGCGCGCAGCGCTGTTGAAGGTTTTCTGACCGGCAACCAGGGTCCAGGTATGAGCCGCAAGGCGACAGCGATGGCCGACCAGAGCATCACGCTGCGCTGCGTTGCTGAGCGTGCGCAGGTGCATACCTCAACGGTTTCCCGCGCCCTCGATCCGGCGCGGCGCCATCTCATCGCCGACGCCGTGGTGGCACGCGTCGAGACGCTGGCGCGCGAGCTAGGTTACCGGCGCAATCCAATTGCAGCGAGCCTGCGCACACGGCGATCGAAGCTCGTCGGTGTGCTCGTACCCGATATCGCCAATCCGGTGTTCTCGCCAATCATCTCCGGGCTCGGCGAGGCGCTCGCCGCCGGCGGCTATTCGACGATCGTCGCGGATGCCGGCTCTGACGCGAAGCGGCAGAAGCACCTGATCGACGAGCTGATGTCGCGCCGCGTCGACGGACTGGTGCTCGCCACCGTGCGCCGCAACGACCCGGCCTTGCGCCACTGTCGCGAAGCTAAGGTGCCGGTGGTTCTCGTCAACCGGCGGGACGAGTCCGATCGCGCGCCATGGGTCGTCTCGGATGATCGACGCGGCATCGGGCTTGCCGTCTCGCATCTTTGCAGCATTGGCCACATCCGCATCGGTCACATTGCTGGACCGCGCCACCTCTCCACCGGGGCGCAGCGCCGCGCGGGGTTCATCGAGGCGATGCGGGCCTACGGCCTGCCGCCGGTCGCCAGCGATATCACCGAAGCCGCATCCTATGATCGGGAGGCGGGAGAGGCCGCCGGCAACGCTCTTCTGGATGCGGCACCCGACCTGACGGCCATTGTGGCCGCCAACGACCTTCTGGCCCTCGGCCTGCTGCGGGCGCTCAAGGCACGCAACCTCTCCTGTCCCGCGCATGTTTCGGTGACGGGTCACAACGACATGCCTCTGGTCGACATGGTCGAGCCACCGCTCACGACCGTGCGGATTGGGCCCCGTGCCATGGGGCTGGAGGCCGGTGCGCTGCTGCTGGCATTGCTGCGCGGCGAGCCTGGGGCCGACGAGCGCCGCGTACTGCTGGCGCCCGACCTGGTAGTCCGCGCGTCAACGGCCGCTCCGCTCCGGCGTAAGTCATAACGGAAATCCATTGGCTGCGCCGGCCCCACAGCCACGCAGACATGGCGGGATCTGACAAGGCGGTGGGATCAGCGATTGGCAGAACACCAAATCATAACACGCCGTTGCGTGCCGTCCCGGCAGGCACCCGCTCCGCCGTTTGCTGCAGCTTGCGGAACCCGGCAAGCGCTCCAAAGGCTTCCGAACTCAGCGATCTGCCGCCTTCTTTGGGACAACGCCTTTCGGCACATCAATCCGATCGGATTGGTTTCCCGTGGTGTGAACGGCCCACGTCATGAGCTCGGACCCTGCTTTGGAAAAGGCTTGGTCGAGCGCAGCGACGGCGGCCGTCGCCGCCTCGCCGTCAACGCGCGTCGTTGCGGCAAAGACTTGAGTGGCAACAATGTGCCCTTTCGCGTTGAGAATTTTTCCCGCGAGTTCCACCTCGGCAGTGCCGCTCGGCGACGCCACCAGCCGAAACGTGCGGACATCGATCAGCAGTTGAAAATCAACGTGGAGAGCTTCGAGGGGACGGCTGATGCCGGCAAAGGCATTGGCATCCTCCAAGCCGCGTATGATTTTTGTCTGGAGCAGTTTCGGCAACGTGTCGCTCCATTGAGCGTCGGTCAGCGCGGTCGTCGGGCCATCGGGCAGAGCGCGCTGGATCTTGTCACTGTCCAAGGCTGCCAGCGCCGTCGGATCGGCAATCGCGACCTGCAGGTTGAGCGGCTTTTCGAGCGGCGTCAGGAGACGGGGCGTGCTGAGCTCGTAGGTAAGCACACGAGCCTTGGCGCCGCCGGTCATGCGCTCGAGGCCGGCAACGATGCCGTCGACGCGATCTGAATTGCGGGCGAGTGCCTGTGCAAATGTATCAAGGTTGGCAAGCACGCTCTTGATCGGCTGGGCATTGTCAGCCAACAGGCCATCGAGGCGCTTCAGGGCTTCGCGAGCGGCCTGTGACATACTCTGGCCGGCGCCCGGCTCGGCGATGAGAAGAGGTAGCGCGCCCTTCACGGGGGCGAGTGCCTCGCTTGAGCTACCACCTGTCAGCGCGATTACGGGTGAGCCGGTCAGGCCCTGGAAATCGATGCCGACCGTGGTGCCCGCACGTACCGGCGTGGTGCGCTCGATCGCGATGGTCGCCAGAACCTGGCGGGCATCTACCGCGTTCAGCTCCAGCGTCGCCACCTCGCCTACGCGGACCCCGTTGAACAGGACGGCTGAGCCCGCGAGCAGACCGGATACGGGGCCATCGAAGCGCACCTGATAGATGGCACGCGTCCGCAACGCCCCGGCATTGTTCAGCCAGTACACGAAAGCAAATCCTGCGGCCAGCACCGCAAGGGTGAAGGCACCCATCTGCACGTAGCGAGCGCGGATTTCCATCGATCAAGGTCCTATGACAGCGGCTTCGTGCGCCGGGACATGGGCGCGCTTGCCTTGAAAATACGCCTGCATCCAAGGGTGCTGCGATTGTCGCATGTCGGCAATCGAGCCGACCGCAATGACTTGGCCGTCGGCCAAAGCCGCTACGCGGTCGCAGACGGTCGTTAAGCTCTCGAGGTCGTGCGTGACCATGAACACGGTCAAGCCGAGCGTCTGCTGTAGAGTCTTGATCAGTCTGTCGAAGTCGCCGGCGGCGATCGGGTCGAGGCCCGACGTCGGCTCGTCCAGGAACACGATCTCGGGATCGAGAGCAAGCGCCCGCGCCAGCGCCACTCGCTTGGTCATGCCGCCGGACAGCTCGGAGGGAAGCTTGTCTCCGTCACGGCGATCGAGACCGACCATCTCCAACTTGGCGAGTGCGATCTCACACATCAGACGTTCCGAAATGCCGAGATACTGTCGCATCGGGAACTGCACGTTCTCCAGTGCGGTCAGCGAGGAAAACAGCGCACCTTGCTGGAACAGGACGCCCCAGCGTCGCTCGATGGCCTGCCGCTCAGCGTCGCTTGCCCGGTCGAGATCGACGCCCAGCACCTCGATGGTCCCCTGGCGTTTGGGGAGAAGGCCGATGATCGTTCGCAGCAGGACCGATTTGCCGCTGCCGGAGCCGCCCACGAAACCTAGGATCTCGCCGCGGCGCACGTTGAGCGAGAGATGGTCGAGCACGATGCGGTCAGCGAAGCCCACCACAACGTCGCGCACGGAGATGGCCGATCCGGGCGTAGGTGTCTCCATTTGCATTACATCCCGATCGAGGCAAAGAAGATGGCAAACAGGCCGTCCAGCACGATCACCAGGAATATGGATTTGACGACCGAGCTGGTGGTCTGCAGCCCGAGCGATTCGGCGCTGCCCTTGACCTTGAGCCCCTCCGAGCAGGCGATGGTGCCGATCGCCAGCGCCATGAACGGCGCCTTTATCATGCCGACCTTGAAGTGGGTGACGGAGATCGCCTCCCTGAGCCGTGCGATGAATATCTCGGGGTTCATGTCTGCGTATAACCAGGCGACCAGCCCCCCGCCGTAAAGCGCGGCCATCGATCCAAGAAACGTCAGCAGCGGAAGGCCGACGATCAGGGCAACGACACGTGGCAAGAGCAGGATTGCCACCGGATCGATCCCCATGGTGCGCAGGGCGTCGATCTCCTCGCGCATCTTCATGGAGCCGAGCTCGGCGGTGTAGGAGCTGCCCGACCGACCGGCAACCATGATGGCGACGATCAGCACGCCGATCTCGCGCAGCACCAGGATGCCGACCATATCGACCACGTACTCGTCGGCGCCGAACTTGCGGAAATGGAAGAAGCCCTGTTGGGCGATGATCCCCCCGATCAGGAACGTGATCAGGGCGATGATCGGCACCGCCTGCCACACGACGCGGTCCAGATGATACACAACCGACGTGAGACGAAAGCTTTGCGGCCGCATCAGCATCGCCGCGAACGCATGCGCCAGAGCCCCCAGCATATTCAGGAACACTATCAGGTCACGACCGAGATCGGCGACGCCCCGCCCAAGCTGCTCCAAAGCCAACACGAGCCGGTTTGCATTGGACGGACGGGGTGGCGATTCGCGGTTGGTCGTGTGTACCTCTGTGAGCAGCCCGTCGTAGCGAGCCGGCAAGTCGAGAATGCGCATGTCTGATCCGTGCGCCTGCCAGGCCCGCACAAAGCGCTCGAGCAGCCACGCGCCATAGGTATCGAATTCCTCCACCTCCCTCATGTTGATCGTGGCCGGGCCGAGGGGGAGGACCTCGCGTGACATGGCCTCGACGAGCAGCTCCAATTGCTTGGCGTATATCGCTGTCCATGCACCGGTGGCCGTCAGGGCGACGTGTCCGTCGGACTGCGTGCTGCTCAATTGCGGGATATGGCCCAAGCCCGATACTCGATAGCTGGCGGAACGAGAGAGGGCGAACCTGACGCGTCTGCAATGCAGCGCCTTTGATTTCGGTCAAAGGATTTTGCTCCCACCTGACGGAGGATTGTTGCGACGCAGAATGCTGTGATGATGGAGTTCGGGATCATGTGCTTTGTGCATTCAGCCAGTAAGGCCCGCCTCCGTCTCATCGGCTTGGCTCTTTCGGTCACTCTTGGCATGACGGCCATGCCCGGGTCGCTGACGGCTCAGGGCAAGAACGCCGATCCGGTACGCGGCCAGGAGCTCGCACGGCGACTCTGCGCTGGTTGCCACGTGACCGAGCCCAACTCGGCTCTGGCGATCAATCCGGATGTGCCAAGCTTTGCGGCGATCGCCAAGCAGCCGAATGTGACGGCCGAGCGACTGGCCGGCCGCATCATCGTGCCTCACCCGGCGATGCCGAACACGCAACTGACGGTGGCCGAGATCCGCGACGTCATTGCCTACATCCTGGCATTGAAGCCGGACCGCTAGCCGGGGCGGCGCGCGGAGGAGGGGTACGAGACCCCTGCCGGCGCGGGTTGAGGTTCATGGATATGCGAGCGCCGTGTTCGAGTCTCTGCGCTAGGCGTTCGCAGACAACTTCTCGCTCCGGAATTTGCGCAACAGGGCAAGGACAGGATCACCGCGGGGCAGCTGCTGGCGCAGCCCCGCGCGTCGGCAAAACCAAGGCTGGCCGTTTTGGCAGCCCTACCGCTTTCGACGCGTCGGGCGCCAGCGGAGGGTTGGGATTTTGTCGATCCGCAGCGCGGCGTCGACTACGCCTATGTCACCAATCGGACGGGCGCGAAGGTCTCTGGTGCCCCGAGCGAGGTTGCGGTGCGCGACACGGTGGCGGCGGTAGTCGGCGTGTAGGACGCAATAGGCGAATCCGTATTGTGCCCTACGCTAGCGAGCCTGGGTTCGCGCGTGCGGCGCCTTGAGGGGCAGCACGTCGGCAAGATGGTCCTGCAGCTCGCTGGCCGGCAGCTTGACGAGGTCTTTCGCAAGCTCAGCGGTCACGCAGGCGCGCACGCTCTTGGCGAGCGCCTCCCGCAGATCGCCGAGGGTCGTCGGGGGCGCCACCAAGACCAGCTTGTCATAGCGCTGGTCGGCAAGGCTCATCTGCAGGGCGCCGGCGATCTTGTGCGCCAAGTCTCGTTTCAGCTCCCGATGCGGGTCGCTGCGGGGGGCCTTGGCGTGGCTGGCGTGTCCATGTGATTCGAAGACCCGCCCGGGGTGATCGCTGACGAGGTCGTGCGTGGGCGGCAGATCGATCTTGAAGGCGATGTCCTGCACGGCATCGAGCGTTGGTTTCTCAGGCGTAAACTGAAGCACCTTGGCGTGAGCCCCATCGGCAATCACGACCCATGTCCGTTCCGATTTCATAACCATACCTCCGGGGCTCCTGTATCGTCCTGGCATTGACTTGGTGTCACGGACACCGGCGATCAACTGCCGTGACCACCCATCATGCCGACCATCGGAATGATCATTTCGTCGGCTTCCTTCTTCTGATCGTCGGACAGAACCGCATACACGCCCTTCAGGCTGGCCTTGATCAGCTTGATCTGCTCGAGCCGCGCGCCCAGGAACTGCTCCTGCGCGTCCAGCCGGTCAGGCAGCGGTTTGGAGCGGTCGTCGCCGGCCAGGATGGCCTTCATGCGCTCGTTGTGTTGCTTGGCGGCGGCGCGCACCGCATCGGCGAAGGCGTTCCAGGGAGCGGTCTGCGCGTCCGTGATCTTCAGCTCCGCCTTCATGAAGGCGAGGCGTCCCTCGACTCTTTCCAGCATCATGTCGGAGCCGCGGCCCCATCGCCCGAACATGCCCATGCCCCAGCCGGGGCCGTCGTACCACATGCCTCCGCCGCGTTCGCCGCGCTGCGGTCCTTGTGCCTCGGCCGATCCGGTCAAGGACAGGGCCATGACGAGTGCGCATGACATCGCTGCCAGGTGACGCTTTCTCATGTAAGCCTCCTAGAGGATGACGTTTCCAGTCTGATAGGCAAGAAGACATGGCCCCGAGAGGTTCCGCCTTGATACCTGTCAATGGTCGGCGTCTTCGCGCAGCACCCAGGTGTCGCCCAGCTTGCGATAGCGCATCTTGACCGCCGCCCAAGCCACCCGATGCGCGATCTCCTCGATGCGAGCCGGATCGGTCTCGCCGTAGGTGCGCCACGCAGCGTTGAATGCACTGCGGAAGATGTCCTGGGCGTGGGCCGACAAATGCTCGCGCACGGAGCGCGGCAGGTCGTGGTTGGATATGTAGGGCATGGCTGGTTTCTCCATGCATGGTCGGGTTCATCACAACGGACGGCCAGCCATCCCGGTTTGATCTCGGTCAAAGCCGGCCTCGCGCGACAACGCGATGCTGGACAAGGTGCAGCGACCGAAGGCCGTCAACAATGCGCGCAAGATTGGCAGTGACCGCTTGCCTTGGTCTGTATGTGCTCGGCGTTCCTGCTGTCGCTCAGGTCTCGGTGATCGAGCGGGGAGCCGGCATTGCCACCAAGCAATGCTCGCGCTGCCATGCCATCGGACCCAGCGGCGCAAGCCCCATGAGCCTGGCCCCGCCATTTCGCGACCTGAGCAAGCGCTACCCCATCGACAATCTGGCCGAGGCCTTTGCCGAAGGCATCGTGACCGGGCATCCGGCCATGCCGCGCTTCACTTTCGAGCCGCGCGAGATCAATGCGCTTCTCGCCTTCATCGACAGTCTGAACCCGTCAGCCGGGCCGGCCCGCAAGCAATAAACCTTTACTGCTTCGTGCGCTGGCCATCCCTTCAAGCGTATCCGAGCCAGCGCCAGTAGGTAGCGCCGAGGACGAGCACGAGGCCCAGCGCGATCACGGTCAGCGCCAGGCCGGTGCGCACGAAGTCCCTGGCCTCGAACGTCTCGGTGCCGTAGGCGACCATGTTCTGCGGCGCGTTCACCACCAGGATGAACCCGAAGCTGACGACAAACTGCAGCAGTATCGTCATCCCGACGATATTGATGCCAGGCGTCGCCACCCCCTGCAGAACGGCAATGACAATCGGGATCATCGCCGAGGCCAATGCGGTGGCGCTGGCGAATCCCAGGTGGATGACGGTCAGGAACAGGCTCAGCACCGCCAGGATGAAGAACGCGCTGGCGTTCTTAAGGCCAAACTGGGCAACCACAAGGTCTGCAAGCCACACGGCGCCCTTGGTCTGCAGCAGCGCCGTGCCGAGGCTGATGCCGATGCCGAACAGCACGACGGTTCCCCAGGGAATCCGCGGCTGGGCCTCCTTCCACGTCATGATGCCTACGCCTGGCAGGAACATCAGCGCTACTGCGGCAACGGTGGTTGAAGAGGTATCGAAGCGGTGCGCGATCCCCTCTGTCGCCCAGAAGGCGAGAAGCGTCAGCGAGATCGCCAGCAGCTTCTTCTCCGACGCCTTCATCGGGCCGAGCTCAGCGAGCGATTTGCGGATGGCCTCGCGTCCGCCCGGCACTTCTTCGACCTCCGGCGGCATCAGGCGGGTCATGACAAAGTAGAGCGCAATGGACATCAGGATGGCGAAGGGGGCGGCGGCCACGAACCATTCGAGCCAGGTGATGGTGGTCTGGAAGGTCTTTTCGATGAAGCCCACGGCGACCATGTTCTGGGCCGCGGCGGTCTTGATGCCGACGTTCCAGATGCTGGCGGTCTGGGTGGTAGTGATCATCAGCATGCTCGCGAACGCACCCTTCCGGCTCACCCCGAACGCGGCAATGATGCCGAGCGTGATGGGGACGAGGCAGGCGACGCGCGCCGTCGTCGACGGCACCAGGAAAGCCATTACGAAACCGACGAAGATGGCGCCGATCACCACATGCCGGGTCTCGGCGCCGACGCGGGAGAGAATGACAAGGGCGATGCGCTTATCGAGGCCGGTGGCAGTCATGGCTGCCGCGAGAAAGAGCGCGGATGCAACAAGGGCCAGCGCGGTGTTGGCAAAGCCGCTGAAGGCGAGGGCCAGTCCCGCGCTCGTTCCCATCAAGGTCGCCGGGTTGGCCGGATTGGGTGACAGGCCAAGGAGGAATGCCATCAGCGCCGCGATCACGACGGCCGAGACGGCGTAGTCCAGCGCTTCCGTCATCCAGACAACGACCGCGAAGGCAAGCACGGCCAGCATGCGATGGCCGGCTACGGGAAGGCCGACCGGCGTCGGCAGCAGCATGATGCCGATCAGGGCGAGTACCGCGAGCAGCAGACCCCAATTCTTGAGAAACGAAGCATCTTTTAGGTGTAACGCGGCTGCGCTGCCTTCAGGAGTCGGGTGGGCCAACGACATGACGGTCCTCCTAGCGCATGAATTCGGCCAGTGTTCACACGCAGTCGTCGCGAGCTTTGCGCAAGATCAATGGGGAGGGCGCACGTCGCATCGACGGCGAGATTGACGCCGATCAAGGCAGCAGGTCTCGTGGAAGGCCAGTCTTTTAGGAAATCAGCAGCCGTAGAGATCTGGAGACTGCCATGTTCAAGCACATTCTGATTGCGACCGATGGCTCCGAGCTGGCCGAGCGCGCGGCCTCCCAGGGTTTGGAGCTTGCCAAGGTGGTCAACGCCAAGGTGACTGCCGTCACCGTCACGGAGCCATGGTCCGCCGTGGTCGTCGGCGAGGCTGCGTTGGCGGTCCCTTACGCGGCCTATGAGAAGGGTGCGGCCGAGAACGCTGCCAGAACCCTCGGGCGCGCCGCAGATTTGGCCAAGAAAGTCGACGTCGCCTGCGCGACGGTGCACGTCAAGGAACAGTACCCGGCGGAAGGCATCATTGCCGCGGCCAAAGAGAAGGGCTGCGACTTGATCGTCATGGCTTCGCACGGCCGTCGCGGTCTCGCCAAGCTGCTGCTCGGCAGCGAGGCAACGAAGGTGCTGGCGCTCAGCTCTGTGCCGGTCCTGATTTGTCGCTGAGCCGAGCAAGCAGAGAGGAGGTACCACGATGCGCGGCCGCTTGCTTGTTGCCTTGATGGTTTGGGCTGCGCTCGCCATACCCGCTACGCGCGCGCAAGGCACCGAGCCCAACGTCTACTTCTTCTGGTCGGCGAGCTGCCCCTACTCCAAGATGGCGCGCACGTTCCTGCTGAATGCCCAGGAGAAGGACGCAAATCTGACCATCCGCGAGTTCGAGGTCGATCAGAGCCTCCCCAACACTTTGCTGCTCGGCCGACTCTATGAAATGATCGGCTTGCCTGAATTCTGGGTGGTGCCGGTCGCCGTGATCGGTCACAACGTCGTCATTGGATATATCGACGACGAGACGACCGGGAAGGAGATCCTGGGCCACGTTACCGAATGCAGAAAGACCGGTTGCCCGGACGCGGTGAGGAAGTTGCTGGAAGAGCCGGGTCGGTTCGACGAGGCGTCCGCGTCAGGCTCGATCAAGCGGGTCGGATGCGTGCAGGATCGCAAGGCATTGCAGGCGCTGCGCGCCGCCCGCAAATGAAACTTGGGCCATAGCCCGGATCGGCGCGGCGCGCGCTGCCCGGTGGGAGCGGGAGGTCACCCCTTCGTCAGGGTCACGCTGACGCTTTTCATCGGGATGCCTTGCGTCGTGATGGAAACGGTTTGGCGGGACCCGCTATAGGAAACGGCCATGGTTCCGGAAAAGCCGCCGCCCTCGATGGACAGCGTCATACGACCGGCGGCCATCTGCCCGTTCGCCCCGCCCGACGCATTGAAGGTGCGCTCTTCCCAAGTGCCGGACAGCTTTTCAGCTTGATGCGTAAGGGCACCTCGGACCTCGATATCATTGGTCGCGCTCTTGCATCGGATGGCCAATGCGAGTTTCCGCCCGCCGCCGGTATAGTAGGCGTTGCACCGGATGCCCTCGACGTCGCCGTTTTGGTAGCGCACCTGTCCCGATCCCGACCACGCGCCAAGCAACCCGTCGAATGACCCATCGGGGTTGGCGGCGGCGACGCTGGTGCAGGCGGCAACTGCCAGGGCGGCAATGCTCGGCCACCAGAGTCGACGAAGAGAGACGGTCTTTCCAGGCGGCCGCTGCATGATCGTCCCCCGTATTGTGCCTCGCGCTGTACGCCCTGAGCATTGTAGGCAGTGAATAGACGCGGGGTCGATCATCTCCCTTGATCACGGTCAACAACGGGGAGCATCGTTACCAATCGTCGGCAGCCGAAGCCCCGTGGGTTGCGCAACACATTCCTCTCAAAAGCAGACCGAATGCAAGCGCGACCGCGATGTTCGTTTCGCGATTGTGGCCGTGCTGGCAAAGTGGCATTCATCCCAGAGGAAAGCCCTGATCGGTTTCGGCGCCCAGCACATCGCCGTCACCGGCAGCACCGGCAACGGTCAAGACTTCAGCACAGGTCACTTCTTCTGACTGGAGGCAAGTCGAAGGGACTTGGAATGTTCGGGGGATACTGGGAATTATTGCACATGCGCATCGTGATTTGTGGAGGATGATCGTCAAGGGTAACGTGACGACCTGCAACAAGGGGGAAGATGATGAGCGACATCGCGGAGCGAGTGAAGAAGGTTGTTGTCGAGCGCCTCGGGGTAGAGGCAAGCAGGGTCACTGAAACCGCGAATTTCAGCGATGACTTGGCAGCGGAAAGCCTCGACAAGATCGACCTTGTGATGGGCTTCGAGGAGGAGTTCGGCTGCGAAATTCCCGATGCGGCGGCCAATGCAATCCTGACGATCGGTGATGCTGTGAGATATATTGAAAAGCAGGCAGCCTGAGCGGGGGATTTGCGTGGGAGGTAGACGTTGTGGGCTGCTTCGAGCAGGACCGGTGGCATGGCTGATTCTGGCTACCGCGTTGATGGGCACTAGTGGCGTCAGTGCGGCGTCCCCGACCCCTGAGGAGTATGTGCGCGAAGTTGGAGGAGATGCGCTTATCGTGCCGGCAGGTCAGCTTACGATCGACGGTCACAAAGTCATCTGCGGCCACCGCCCAACCGTGATGGACTCCAAGCTGGACGACTACGGCGCGGCCTACCCAGGCTTCCTCATCCTCAATCCCAAGC
>Ga0075368_10000401_pt1 | contig 12702 bp, 16 predicted proteins | sample EndMethybrTD3033_FD_71518 | JGI IMG/M metagenome (GOLD analysis project Ga0075368, IMG submission 71518) | Populus endosphere microbial communities from Tennessee, USA - Endosphere MetaG P. TD hybrid TD303-3 | ecosystem: Host-associated > Plants > Roots > Endosphere | place: USA: Tennessee... | reverse complement strand
ACCACTGAGTCCGCCCAAGAACCGCACGCACTACCTCTACGTCGCCGTCATCGTGGCGGTCGCGCTCGGCATCCTGGTCGGTGTCGTCGCACCCGGCTTCGCCAAGGAGCTGAAGCCGCTCGGCACCGGCTTCGTGAGCCTGATCAAGATGATGATCCAGCCGGTGATCTTCTGCACGATCGTGCTCGGCGTCGGCTCGGTGGCCAGCGCCGCCCGGGTCGGCAAGGTCGGCGGTCTCGCTCTCGGCTACTTCCTCACGATGTCGACGGTCGCGCTCGGGATCGGCCTGGTCGTCGGCAACCTGATCAAGCCGGGGGAGGGCCTCCGCCTCGACGACGCCGCCGCCTCCGCGGGGCAGGAGCAGGCCGCTGCCGGCCACGGCAGCACCACGGAGTTCCTGCTCGGGATCATCCCCGACTCCATGCTGTCGTCCCTGACCAGCGGCGAGGTGCTGCAGACCCTGCTCGTCGCCCTGCTGGTCGGCTTCGCGCTCCAGCAGATGGGCGCGGCCGGCAAGCCGATCCTGCGCGGTGTCAGCCACGTCCAGCGCCTGGTGTTCCGCGTGCTCTCGATGATCATGTGGGCAGCCCCGGTCGGTGCCTTCGGTGCGATCGCCGCGGTCGTGGGCGAGACCGGTCTCGACGCCCTGAAGAGCCTGGCGATCCTGATGGTGGCCTTCTACATCACCTGCTTCCTGTTCGTGTTCGTCGTGCTGGGGACGTTGCTGAAGGTGACGACGGGCGTGAACCTCCTCAAGCTGTTCCGCTACCTCGGTCGCGAGTTCCTGCTGATCGTCTCGACGTCCTCGTCGGAGTCGGCGCTGCCGCGGCTCATCGCCAAGATGGAGCACGCCGGCATCGACAAGCCCACGGTGGGCGTCGTGGTCCCGACCGGCTACTCGTTCAACCTCGACGGCACCGCGATCTACCTGACGATGGCGTCCCTGTTCATCGCCGAGGCGATGGGCGACCCGCTGTCCATCGGGGAGCAGATCTCGCTGCTGGTCTTCATGGTCATCGCGTCCAAGGGTGCGGCCGGCGTCACCGGCGCCGGCATGGCCACCCTGGCCGGCGGTCTCAGCTCGCACCGACCGGAGCTCGTCGACGGCGTCGGTCTCATCGTCGGCATCGACCGCTTCATGTCCGAGGCGCGGGCGCTGACCAACTTCGCCGGCAACTCGGTCGCCACCGTGCTCATCGGTCACTGGACGGGCGGCCTCGACCGGGCCCAGCTCGACCGGGTGCTCGACGGCGGCGACCCGTTCGACGAGACCACGATGCTCGACGACGACGAGCGCGAGTTCGAGTCCGGCCCGGAGCTCGACGAGGCGATCGAGCCTCAGCCGGTGGCGTCGAGCGCGTCCAGGCAGTAGCGGGCGATGACCGCCCGGTCATCGGCGATGCGCTTGGTGTCGTCGGTGGCCGGGCGGTCGAACAGGTCGACGGGCACGGTCGACAGGCCGGTCATCAGCATGGAGCGGATGGCGTGTGCGCGGCGGACGACGTCCTCGGGGATGTCGCAGCCCTCGTCGCGCAGCCCCGCGACGTACGCCGGGACGATCGTCTCGTCGACGGCGGCCAGGGTCTCCGCAGAGCGCTTCCCGATCTGGACGTCGCCGACGAGCAGCGTCTGCAGGTCGAACCCGACCGGCGCCGCTCCCCAGAACCCGAAGTCGATCATCACCAGGTCGTCGTCGCCCTCGCCCGCGAGCAGGTTGTTGGGGCAGGCGTCACCGTGGCTGGTCAGCCGGGGGAGGGCGTCACCCTCGAGGGCGAGGTCGAGGTAGCGGGCCGCGGTCGCGCGCATCCGCTCGCGCAGCTGGTCATCGAACGCGGCGCACAGCGGGTGCTGCCAGACGTCATCGCCCGTCAGCATCGGGATCACGTCGACCTCGACCCGGCCGCGGGCGTAGGACTCGAGGTTCCAGTCCACGTCGCGCAGCTCCGCCAGAGGCGCCACCGCTGGACTCGCGGCGAGCCGACCGAGCAGGTAGGCCGCACGTGCGTACCGCCCGAGGTCCCACCCGACCTCGCGGACCGGCACCTCCTCGATCCAGATCGCCGCCGACAGCTCGTCGAGGTCGACGACGTCCAGGGCCCGGGGCATGGTCAACCCGTCGGGAAGCCGGTCGGCGAGGTCGGAGCGGTACACCTCGGCCTCGGTTCGCCACGGGACCGTGGCCGCGGCCATCTCCTGGAACTCCACCGGCACGAACTGGAAGAACGGGTGCCGGGACCACGACTGGATGTGCTTGACGAAGATCCGCCACGGTTCGGTGCCGTCGGCCGTCGTGGCGGTGCCGGACACCCAGTGCCGGGACGCGGTCGTGATGGCCGGGATGTCGTAGGCGACCTCCTCGACGCGGACGTCGCTCAGGACTGCCGAGTCGACGTGGAGCAGGTCGGCGACCATCCGGGCGAGCTGGTCATCGGTGACGTCGGCCGCGCCGAGCAGCGAGCGGTTCCCCATGGGAGCAAAACGTAAGGCAACCTTACAAGATTGGCAATGCCCGGTCCACGATCCCGCGCAGGTCGCCGCCGTCGAGCGCCCCGAACGTGCCGTCGTACGACGTGCCGAGCCGCGAGGCGCAGAACACGTCGGCGATCTCGGCAGGAGAGAACCGGACGAGCAGCGACCCCTGGAGCACGGCGGCCATCCGGCCGGCCAGCCGTCGGGCGCCGACCTCGAGCGCGCCGGGGTCGCCCAGCATCGAGCCCAGGAGGGCGAGGGTGTCGTCGATGGCCCGGTCCAGCCGCGGGTCGCCGCCCCTGGCGAGCCCGACCTCGCTGATCCAGGCGTCGAGCGCCTCGGGCTCGCGGGACAGGGCGCGCAGGACGTCGAGCGCGTTGACGTTGCCGGAGCCCTCCCACACCGAGTTGAGCGGTGCCTCGCGGTAGAGCAGCGGCATCTGCGACTCCTCCACGTAGCCGTTGCCGCCCAGGCACTCGAGCGCCTCGGCGGTCACGGCAGGGGTGCGCTTGCAGACCCAGAACTTGGCGAGCGGGAGGGCGATCCGGCGCAGCGCGGCCTCGTGCGGGTCGGCGAGGTCGTCGACGGCGGCGGCCAGGCGCAGGGCGAGCACGGTGGCCGCCTCGGACTCGACGGCGAGGTCGGCCAGGACGTTCTGCATGAGTGGCTTGTCGATCAGGAGCGACCCGAACGCGGAGCGGTGGGCGGTGTGCCACGCGGCCTCCGAGACGGCCCGGCGCATCAGTGAGGCGGAGCCCCCCACGCAGTCGAGGCGGGTGGCGGCGACCATCTCGATGATGGTGCGCACGCCGCGGCCCTCGTCGCCGAGACGGAGCGCGACCGTGCCGTCGAACTCGAGCTCCGACGACGCGTTGGACCGGTTGCCGAGCTTGTCCTTGAGCCGGACGACGTCGAGCTGGTTGCGGGTGCCGTCGGGCAGCACGCGCGGGACCAGGAAGCAGGTGACCCCAGACTCGGCCTGGGCGAGCACGAGGAACACGTCGTTCATCGGCGCCGACGTGAACCACTTGTGGCCGTGCAGCGTGTAGGTGCCGTCGGTGTCCGTCGGCCGGGCCTCGGTGACGTTGGCACGGACGTCGGAGCCGCCCTGCTTCTCGGTCATGCCCATGCCGGCGAGCACGCCGAGCTTGGTCGAGGGGACGCGCAGGCCCGGGTCGTAGGTCGTGGAGGCGAGGAGCGATGTCCACTCCTTGGCGATGGCGTCGTCGACGCGCAGCGCGGGGATGGAGGCGTAGGTCATCGAGACCGGGCAGCCGTGGCCGGGCTCGGTGTGCGACCAGGCCATGAACCCGGCCGCGCGCCGGACGTGCGCGTGCTCGTCGCCGTCGGCCTGCCGTTCCCACGGGGTGGCACCCAGGCCGTGCCCGATGGCCCGCTCGAGCAGCCAGTGCCAGGACGGGTGGAAGTCGACCTCGTCGACGCGGTTGCCGTAGCGGTCGTAGGTCCGCAGCACCGGGTGGTGCTCGTTGGCGAGCCGACCGTGCTCGCGGGCCTCCTCGGTGCCGGCCTCGGCGCCGATCCGGACCAGCGAGTCCAGCACCTCTGGACCGCCGTGCCGGAGCACCGCCTCGCTCAGTGCCAGGTCCGCCGTGACCACGTTGTGGCCCGCGAGCAGCGGTACTTGGTTCGTGGCACTCCGGATGTCTCCCCGATGCGGCTCAGCCATGCGGATACCGTACGACCATGGCGGCCCAGGAGGGCCTGGTGTCCGACCGGGTGCACCGGGCGCGCGACCTCGTCTGGCGACTGATCGTCACCACCGTCAGCAGCTGCCTTCGCTACCGGGTCACCGGCCTGGCCGCCGAGGCGGCGTTCTTCGCGGTGCTGTCGGTGCCGCCGCTGATCTTCGCGCTGGCGGGCGCGATCGGCTACGTCACCGCCCAGCTGGACGCCGGCCAGATCAACGACATCCGCGACGCCGTCCTCGACCTCTCCGGCAGGCTCCTCACGGACCGCGCCGTCAGCTCGATCATCGAGCCCACCCTCAACGACGTGCTCCGCGGCGGCCGGTTCGACGTGATCTCCCTGGGCTTCGTGCTCGCGCTCTGGTCGGGGTCGCGGGCCCTCAACGTCTTCATCGACACGATCACGGTGATGCACGGACTCGGCGGCCACCGCGGGATCATCCGGACCCGGGCGCTGTCCTTCGTGCTCTACATCCTGGCGCTGGTCACGGGTATCGCCGCGATCCCGCTGATGGTCGCCGGCCCGACCCTGCTGGGGGAGTGGCTGCCCGAGAGCGCCGACTTCGTGCTCCGCTTCTACTGGCCGGCCGTCGCGGTCATCTGCATCTGCTTCCTGGCCACGCTCTACCACCTGTCGGTGCCGGTGCGGACGAGCTGGCGGTTCAACCTGCCGGGCGCGGTCTTCTCGCTCGTGGCCTGGGTCCTCGGTTCCGTGCTGCTGCGCTGGGTGCTCACCGTGACCGCGTCCGACTCGCGGTCCATCTACGGTCCGCTGGCGGCGCCGATCGCGGTGCTGCTGTGGCTCTACCTCGTCGCGATCGCGGTGCTGATCGGCGCCGCGGTCAACGCGTCGTTCGACACCGTCTTCCCGCAGCTGAGCACGACGCGCGCCCGCAGCGGCCTCCTCCGTCGTCCCAGCCGCGACGAGCAGTAGTTTCAGAGCGTGTCCGAGGCGAGCAGCGAGCCCGGCGGCCTCGGCCGCGGCAAGGTCGCCCTCCCTGAACGCACCAGGTCGCCGTGGTGGGAGCTGACCAAGCGGCTGCTGGCGGCGGTCGCGATCCTGGTCGGCACGGTCGCCCTGGTCTGGTTCGACCGTGACTCCTACGCCGACAACAACGACCCGGACAACACCATCAGCCTGGTGGACGCGATCTACTACACGACCGTCACGCTGAGCACGACCGGCTACGGCGACATCGCACCCGTGGACGACCATGCCCGGCTGCTCAACGCCTTCCTGATCACCCCGGCCAGGATCGCCTTCCTGGTCCTGTTGATCGGGACCACGCTCGAGGTGCTCGCCTCCCAGGGCCGGGACCAGATCCGCGTCGCTCGTTGGAGGAGAAAAATGGGACGTCACGTCGTCGTCGTCGGCTACGGCACCAAGGGCCGCAGTGCTGTCGAGACCCTGGTCGGCAACGGCTGGGACCGGGACTCGATCGTGATCGTGGACCCGAGCGCCGCAGCGCTCACGGACGCCCACGCCGACGGGCTCGCGGTCGTCACCGGTGACGCCACGCGCCGTGAGGTGCTGCGCCGGGCCGGCATCGCCGAGGCCGACCAGGTCATCATCACCACCGACCGGGACGACTCGAACGTGCTGGCCACGCTGACCGTGCGCCAGCTCAACCCGGACGTCTACATCGTCGCGTCCGCCCGCGAGCACGAGAACGCGCCACTGATGAAGCAGTCGGGCGCGAACTCGGTGATCACCTCCTCCGACGCCGTCGGTCGGCTGCTGGGCCTGTCATCCCTGTCGCCCACGCTGGGTGCGGTGATGGAGGACCTGCTGACGTACGGCGAGGGACTCGAGGTGGCCGAGCGCGAGCTGCTCGTCTCGGAGGTGGGCAAGCAGCCGCAACAGCTGCCGGACCAGGTCATCGCGGTGGTCCGCGACGAGAAGGTCTACCGGTACTTCGACCCGACGGTCACCCAGCTCGCCCGCGGGGACCGGCTGATCGTGGTGCGTCCCGCGAAGGAGCTGCCGTGGGCCCCGCGCCCGGGCACCCACAACGAGGACCTGGCGACCGACGACTAGTCCGAACGTTCGAACGTCTGTTCGAACATGTGTCACCATGGGCCGGTGGCGGGCGGTATGGGCGGCGGGTGGGGCAAGCGCGGCAGCGGCGTCCCCCTCGCCGAGCGCGCCCGCGCCGGACTGCCGGTGGACCCGCCCGCGGAGGGGCCGTCGTGCCCGGCGCGGCACTGCTGGGTCGCGGACGCCGCGGACGGCCGCGGGGTGAAGCGGCCGGGACTCCTGGTGGAGTGGCGCGAGGTGGACGGCCGCTGGCAGGGCCGGGTGGTCTACGTCGGCCTGCTGCGCGCCGGAGCCTGGGCCCTCGTGGAGGAGTGGGTCCCGGCGGAGCTGCTCACGCCGAGCTGAGGACCGATCCGCCCGTAAATAGTGATGAACCGCTGGCGTCTCGGGTCACCAGCGGTTCAACAAGAAGAAAGTTACCCAGCCGGGGAGCCGGGACGGAAGTGTTTCCGGGGTGATCGAGCGAATATCACCCGATCGGACCACCTCAACTAGTCCGACGGGAAGCCCGCTCGCGCCGACGGGTGGCCCGAAGACGGCGGAGCCGGCGGACGAGGAGGGGGTCGTGCTCGAGCGCCTCATCGGAGTCGATGAGCAGCGAGAGGGCCCGGTAGTAGTCCGGCGCGGACAGCCCGAAGCGCTCACGCGCCGCCCGGTCCTTGGCGGTCGCGGAGCGCCACCAGTCGCGTTCGAAGGCCAGGATCTCGCGGTCGCGGTGGGTCAGCTCGGCCATGCCCCGATCCTGTCATCCGCTCCACAGATGCCCGAAAGGGGGAGGGCGTCGTGAAAATGCCCCTGGGCAACGAATTCCGTCGTCGGGGCAGGCGATCCGGTGGTGATCCAGACCAGGGCGTGTCGTTCTTGCACGGAATACCCCGCTAGGTATAACTTTGTCGCGAGCTGTCCGGGGGGTCAGCTCCAGCCTTCCGGGGGGTCGGCTGTATCCATGGGGGTTTCACACACGTGTCAGCGTTCATCCGGGCGCCGCGCCGCAACACCGTTGCGCCGCGCGTCAGCATCGTCGTACCTGCTCTCAACGAGGCCGCGAACCTGGCCGTCGTGCTGCCGCAGCTGCCGGACGTCCACGAGGTCATCCTCGTCGACGGCGGCTCGGTAGACGGCACCATCGCGACCGCCCGCCGGTTCCGGCCCGACATCGTCACCGTGCTCCAGGCGCGCCGGGGCAAGGGCAACGCCCTCGCCGCGGGCTTCGCGCGGGTCACCGGCGACATCGTGGTCATGTTCGACGCCGACGGCTCGGCCGACCCGGCCGAGATCTCGCGATTCGTCCAGGTCCTCAAGGAGGGCGCGGACTTCGCGAAGGGTTCGCGCTTCACCCAGGGCGGCGGGTCGGAGGACATCACGTCGGTCCGTGCAGCCGGCAACTGGGGGCTCAACACGATCTTCAACATCGGGTTCGGCCGCCGCTACAGCGACCTGTGCTACGGCTACAACGCCTTCTGGGCGGACCTGATCCCGCTGCTCGACCTGCCGGACCACCGCACGCCGATGCCGCGCAACGGCAAGATGCAGTGGGGCGACGGGTTCGAGATCGAGACCGTCATCAACTGCCGCTTCGCCGCCGCCGGGGTCGAGATCGTCGAGGTGCCCTCGGTCGAGAAGCTGCGGATGTTCGGCGAGTCCAACCTGAACGCGGTCTCCGACGGCCTCCGGGTGCTCAAGACGCTCTTCACGGAGTGGCGCCGCGTGCGTGCGCTGCGCGAGCGCGTGCGTCCGGCGCACCGCCGCCCGCGCGAGCTCCCGGCCGCCATCGACCGGGTCATGCCGGTCAAGGTCGCCGCCTGACCTCTGCTGCACCGCAGCAGACACCGAGCGTCCCTGGGCGCGCCGGGTCGTCCTTTCGGGCGACCCGGCATAGCCCGAACGGGCCATTCGTCCGCGCCGATCGGCTGGTCTTTGGTTGGTCCGCGTACCCCGGGGGGTACGGGTGGAGTTGAGCCGTACGTAGCACCTGTTACGGAGCACCCCCACCGGCTCACCCAGGGAGATCGCCATGGCACGCATCCTCGTCGCCGACACCGACAAGTCGATTCGCGATCTCGTCCGATTGCGGCTCACCGCCTGGGGACACGACGTCGTCTCCTTCGCCGACGGCCAGTCCGCGCTCCACGCCTGGCGCGAGGAGCACTTCGACCTGACGCTGGTGGACCTCGACCTTCCGCGCGTGTGCGGGCTCGACGTCCTGCGGGCCATCCGGGCCACCGACCGTGCCGACTGGCCGACCGTGGTGGTGATGGCCGACTACGCCCGCAAGGGCGAGGCCGCCCTGGCCTACGACCTGGGCGCCGACGAGTTCGTCGTGAAGCCGTTCACGCTCGGCTTCCTCACCTCCTTCGCCAGCGCCCTGCTGGCCGACGCGGCCGGCGGCGTGCGCCAGGCCGTGCCCGCCTGACGCTCCCTCCTTGCCCGTCAGCGGGCCTCGACATCCCCCCACCCGAGGCCCTCTGGCGGGCTTCCACGTGCGCAGGGTCGTGTGCCTAGGCTGGCGGCATGACCGAGGAGACCAGGCGTGTCGCGATCATCATCGGTGCCGGCCCGGGCGTGAGCGGGTCGTTCGCGAGACTGCTGGCCGACCACGGCTGGGACGTCGGCCTGGTGGGCGCCGACGCCGACGTGCTCGAGGAGCTGGCCGCTGACCTGCGGAACCGCGGTGCGACGGTCGGTACGTCGCTGGCCGACGTGACCGACACGGAGGCCGCCACGTCGGCACTCACCCGGATGGCCGACCACACCGGACGGGTCGACCTGCTGCACTTCAACCCCAGCGCGTTCCGCGAGAAGGACCCGCTCGAGCTGACCGTCCCGGAGCTGCTCCAGGACGTGGCGCTGGGCGTGGGCGCGCTGCTCACCTCGGTCCAGGCCGTGCGGCCGTTCATGGCAGCGGGTGCGCGGGTCAGTGTCACCGGTTCGATGGCTGCCGACGAGCCGAACCACCGCGCCGCGTCGCTCGGGGTGCAGAAGGCCGGCGTGCGCAACCTGGTGCACTCGCTCGACGCCGCTCTGGAGCCGGACGGCATCCGGGCCGTGTCGGTGACCGTGCGCGGGTCGCTGGGCAAGGAGGGGCCGTTCACGCCGGACCGCGTGGCGGCCGCCTTGTTCGAGGCGATCAGCCAGGACGAGGAGTCCTGGCGCAGCGAGGTGCCCTACGCCGGCTGAGCGTCCTCGGTGACGTCCTGGACCTCGTCCGTCTGCCCTCCGGTCTGCCCTCCGGTCTGCTTGGCGCGCTGCTTGGCGGACTCGCGAGCGGTCATGAACACGGAGATCACGTCCGCCGGGTCGTAGTTCGCGTGCCCCGGGGCCCGCGCGACGACACCCCCCGTGGCGGACTCGGTCGCCTCGTCGCCGGACATGACGGTGGACGCCCAAGCGGCCAGCGCGCTGTCCGTCGATCCTGCCTTGTCGGTCATCTGTTCCCTCCGTGTGTGGCCCCCCATAGAGCCAACGCGAGAAATGCGCCGAGGACACGCCTGACGCCCAACATCTGGCCGGTGCTCGGCTCGGCACCACCCGACCGGGCTATGCGGGTGTGGACGGTCGGGCGAGCGGCGGTACTTGCGCTGTGCGGGGCACTAGTGTCCGGCCATGAGCACGCCCTCACCGCCGCCGGCGGAGCCTGCCGTCACCTCGACACCGTCCGTGCCCTACGGGCCGTCGGCGTCGGAGCCGGCCGGTGTCCCCACCGGTGTCGCCACCATCGACCTCAGCAGGTCCGGCGTCGCGGGCACGGCGGGCAAGTGGGCACTGCGGCTGCTGCTGCCGATCGTCCTGCGCGCGATCTTCCGGGCGATCTTCCGGTGAGCAAGCCGGCGGCCGATGCGCCCGTGGTGCCCTACGGCCCACCGCTGCCGGCGCACGTGCCGCCGCGCTGGAGGATCAACAAGAGGGACGCCCTCGTGCTCGGCGCGAAGGTCGCGGCGCCGTTCGTGATCGGCGCGATCTTCAAGGCCATGTCGAAGCGCTGAGCCGCCGTCCGGTCGGACGACTCAGGCGTGCAGCCGCACGCCCTCGTCGTAGGTCTGCTTGTGCAGCTGCAGGTAGACGAGCGTCTCGGTCCCGGTGATGCCCGGGATGCTCCGGATCCCCTCGGAGACGACCCGCAGCAGGTGCTCGTCGTCCTCGCAGACGACCTCCGCGATGATGTCCCACATGCCGGCCGTCAGCACGAGGTAGGTCACCTCGTCGATCTCCGCGAGCGCATCGGCCACCGGCTCGAGCGGCCCCTTCACGTCGATCCCGACCATCGCGCTGCGGGCGAACCCGAGCTGCAGCGGATCGGTGACCGCGACGATCTCGAAGACGCCGACCTCGATCATCCGCTGCACCCGCTGGCGCACCGCGGCCTCCGACAGTCCCACGGACTTGCCGATCGAGGCGTAGGACCGGCGGCCGTCGCGTTGCAGGGCCTCGATGATGGCCCCGGAGGTCGCATCGATCTGGACGTCGCCGACCTTCATGCCTGGGAGGGTACCGGCGCCGCCCGGTCGGGGCCGCTACCTTGGCGCCGATGGCACGCGACCCGAACATCCCCGCCGCCTTCGACGTCTTCACCCTGGTGGTGCTGCGCCGACCCGGCGACGCCCCCGAGATGTCCGACGAGGAGCTGACCACGCTCCAGTCGGCTCACCTGGCCTACCGGGCCGGCCTCCGTGAGCAGGGCCTGATCGTCGTGAACGGTCCCTTCGACCACCAGAGCGACGAGTCGTTCCGCGGGATGTCGATCTTCGCGTGCGACCCGGACCAGGCGGCGCGCCTCTCGGACGGCGACCCGTCCGTCGCCGCCGGGCGGCTCGCGTACGACGTCATGGAGTGGTGGGTCGCCGCGGACTCGGTGGCCTTCCCGGCGTTTGGCGGGCCGGTGGGGGACCGCCGGTCGATGGACGACTGACCCAGCGCCTAGGAGTCCTGCGCCAGCTCCTGCGAGTGCGCCTCGGCCGCCTTCTCGAGCTCGGTCTGGAACTTGGGGAGCTGCTCGCACAGCGTGCGGACGGCCTCGTCGGTGAAGTGGATGACCTCGAGCTTGGTCAGCGCCACGAGTGACGCCGTGCGCAGCGTGTGGCCGAGGATCGCCTTCTCGCCCATCACGTCCCCGGCGGTCAGGGTGTTGATCTGCTCGCCGTTCTTGCGGACGGAGACCTCACCGGACTCGATCAGGTAGAGCTTGTCCGCACCCGTGCTCTGCGTGATCGGCGACCAGCCCTCCGGCACGGTCAGCGACTTGCCCGCGCTGATGATCTTCTTGGTCTCGGCTGCGTCGAACGCGTCGAGGAACGCCATGGTCGGTGCCTTTCGGACGGGTGTCCTCCCCGACCGGAGTGTCGCCCGACATGCGGTTCGCGTCCAGCCCGAGTCGCCAACCTCACCCGCGCCGCCAGAGGTCCCGTCAGGACGGGACCATGCGCCCGCCGAACCGAGACGTCCGACCCTGAGCACCACCCCGGTCCGCTCATAGCGTGGAGACCGAAGCGGAGGCACACGATCACCGCCAGGAAAAGGAGTCATCATGCGCTCGGCATTCGACAAGCTGATCTCATGGACGGGCCTGGCACTCGCCGCCGTCCTCATCGCGGCCGGAGGTCTGCTGACCTGGGCCAACACCTTCATCGGCGACCAGGTCCACGACCAGCTCACGATGCAGGACATCACCATGCCGGGTGGCGACGCGATCGCCGACCTGCCCGCCGCCGACAAGAACGTCCTCAAGCAGTACTCCGGCAGCAAGCTGGACACCGGCCCCGAGGCCCAGGCCTACGCCGACCACTACATCCTCGTCCACATGAACGGGGCGAGCGACGGCCAGACCTACGAAGAGGTCAGCGGCCAGTTCATCTCGCTCTCCGACGAGGAGAAGGCAAGCCCTGAGGGCCAGGCCCTCGGTCAGCTTCGCCAGACGCTGTTCATGGGCAACACCCTCCGTGGGCTGCTCCTCTACGGCTACGCGTTCGCCACGATCGGCACCATCGCCGGGATCGCCGCCTTCGTCTCCTTCGGAGCCGGCGCCCTCCTGCTGGTGCTCTTCGCCCTCGGCATCTGGCACTCCCGCAAGGCGAGCCAGACCGACGAGCGCCCCGCGAAGGCTGAAGTCCTCCAGCCCGCCTGAGCCAGCAACGACGGTTCCCCAGGATCATCGGATCCTGGGGAACCGTCGTCGTCACGGGTGTCCCAGCCGGACGGGTGCTGCCGAGCGCGCCGTCCGGCTGGGCTCATGATCCGCCAACGACAGAGCCGCGCCACCGACATCGGTGGCGCGGCTCTCTCCGCTCTGGTGGGCGATACTGGGTTTGAACCAGTGACCTCTTCCGTGTCAAGGAAGCGCGCTACCGCTGCGCCAATCGCCCTCGGTGAAGTTGTTCGAGGTGGGTACGGGATTTGAACCCGTGTACACGGATTTGCAGTCCGTTGCCTCGCCTCTCGGCCAACCCACCGCGGATGGGTCGAGACCCTCTCCGAGCGGACGACGAGGCTCGAACT
>Ga0075368_10000400_pt1 | contig 12709 bp, 12 predicted proteins | sample EndMethybrTD3033_FD_71518 | JGI IMG/M metagenome (GOLD analysis project Ga0075368, IMG submission 71518) | Populus endosphere microbial communities from Tennessee, USA - Endosphere MetaG P. TD hybrid TD303-3 | ecosystem: Host-associated > Plants > Roots > Endosphere | place: USA: Tennessee... | reverse complement strand
GATCGGTGCCAATCCCGAAGAAGACGTGCGCATGGGTCGGATATAGTTGTCATCCCGGAATTGGCGCAGCCAATATCCGGGACCCAGGATATTTGTCGGAACTTCAGCTCTGGGTCCGGGCTCTGCGCGCTGATGCGCTCCGGCCGGGATGACAACAAGAGGACTGCCCATGCCTGCTCTTTCCGGCCTCCAAGCTCTCACCCAGGGCGGGATCGTTTCGCCCTTCACCCGGGGGCGACGGCTGTTTGAGAACGTCAAGCCCGGTCACGCCAAGCCGATCGAGCTGACCGTCGGCGATCCGCGCGAGACGATGCCGGCGTTCGTTACCGCGAAGCTTGCCGAGGGGACCGACCTCGGCAGCTATCCCAAGATCCGCGGCTCCGACGAATTGCGTAACGCGATCGCTGCCTGGATCGGCCGCCGCTACGGCCTTGCCGGCGTCGTCGATGCAACGCGCGAGATCCTGCCGATCAACGGCTCGCGCGAAGGCCTGTACTTCGCGGCGCTGCCAGCAGTCGGCCGCAAGCAGTTCGACGGCCAGCCCGTCATGCTGGTCACCAATCCCTATTACCAAGCCTACGTGGGCGGCGCGTACGGCACCGGCTGCGAACCGTTCTATCTCAATGCCACGGCCGCCACCGGCCATCTGCCCGATCTCGACGCGCTGGAGCGCGAGCCGGACATCCTGCGCCGCACTGCCGGCTTCTACCTGGGCTCGCCCTCCAACCCGCAAGGCGCCCTCGCCACGCCCGACTACATCCGCCGCGCGCTGGCGTTGGCGCGTCGCTACGATTTCATCCTTTTCTTCGACGAGTGCTATTCGGAGATCTACACCGGTGCACCCCCAACCGGTGGTCTTGAGGTCGCCGCCGCCACGCCCGAGCGCTTCAAGAACCTGCTCGTCTTCAACTCCCTGTCCAAACGCTCGAACCTGCCCGGGCTGCGCTCGGGCTTCGTGGCCGGCGACGGCGATCTCCTCGAGACGCTGGCCGAGATCCGCAATCAGACGGCACCGCAGATGCCGGGCGTCGTGCAGCACGCGTCGACCGCGGTGTGGTCGGATGAGGCCCACGTGGTTGCCATCCGCCAAGCTTATCGCGCCAAATTCGATGTGTGCGACGAGCTGTTGGCCGGCCGCTTCGGCTATCAGCGGCCCGCCGGCGGCTTCTTCCTGTGGCTCGACATGAGCCACCTCGGCAACGGCGAGCAGGCGGCGTTAACCATTTGGCAAAAGGGAGGTGTCAAGGTCATACCTGGCGCCTACCTGGCCCAGAGCGATCGAGAGGGCATCAATCCTGGCGATCGTTACGTCCGCGTCGCACTTGTGCAAGATGCGGCCACCGTCAGGGAAGCGCTGGAGCGTGTCGTTAAGGTTTCCGCGTAACCGCTTTAGTGTGGCATGGCGTATCGAGGTGTCGCCCCCTCGCTTCAGGCCTCCCTTACCGGGTGGCTCAGAGGGTGGCTTTGCAAAGTGTCGGGCGCGATCATGCTGGCTGGCTGTGCAGCCGGGGCATTGAGCCTGCTCACCTGGTCCGCCGCCGATCCCAGCCTCACGCACGCCACCAGCGGCGCCACCCAAAATCTGCTCGGCCCGATCGGCGCCATCCTGTCCGACCTGCTCATGCAGATGGTGGGCCTCGGCAGCGTCTTCGTTTTCCTGCCTCCCGTTTTCTGGGGCCTGCAACTGCTCAATGGCGAGACCGTGGATCGCGTTCGCACCAAGCTGATGGCGGCGCCGATCGCCGTCATCCTGCTGGCCAGCGCGTTCGCCTCGCTGCCGTCCACCGCCAACTGGCCGATGCACCACAACTACGGCGGCATCCTCGGCGATCTCAGCATCGAGCTGGCCGCCAGCCCGCTGCTGCCGATCAATGCGGACCGAGCCTGGGGTGTTGCTGGCGCGCTTTGCTTCCTGGGCGGGCTACTGTTGCTGGGCACAAGCCTTGGCCTGACAAAGCGTGACCTGCAGCAGATGCGGCAGGAAGCCCAGCGGCTCGGGCTGCAGGGCTTGAGCACCAGCTGGCGCTTGCTGGTTGATTTCGCCGCCGCGCGTCGCGAGCCGTTACTGGCTGCGGTCACCTCGTATCGCATGCCATCGTTTCACATCGAGCCCACCTTCGAACCAACGCTCGAGCCGACCTTCGACCGCGCGCCGCGCAGCACGACCTCTCCCGTCATGCTGCTGGAGCCGGATGAATCCATGCGCGATGCCTCCTTCGACCGCAAGACGGAGCGCGAAAGCCGGGCAATCGCCGAACGGTTCGCGCCGCAAGCCAGTGACGGCGCCGCTGCTCCGCTCGAGCTGAGCCAAGATCCGGCTCTGCCGGCACTTGCGGATGCCCCATCAGTATACAAGCGGCCTCCGCACAGCATTCTGCGGCGTCCGCCTGCGACTAGGCCGGCCTCCGAGCTGGACCAGGCCGCGCGCCAGCAGGCCGCCACGCTGCAGGCCGTCCTCGCCGATTTCGGCGTGCGGGGCGAAGTGAAGGATATCCACCCAGGTCCGGTCGTGACGCTGTTCGAGTTCGAGCCGGCACGGGGCGTCAAGTCATCGCGCGTTGTTGCGCTGGCCGACGACATTGCCCGTTCGATGAGTGCCGAGTCCGCACGCGTGGCCGTCGTGCCGGGCCGCAATGCCATCGGCATCGAGCTGCCGAATACGCGCCGCGAGACGGTGTTCCTGCGCGAGCTGTTTGAATCGGATGCCTTCCGGTCGACGGACGCCACCCTGCCACTGGTGTTGGGCAAGAGCATCAACGGCACGCCCGTGTTCGCTGATCTGGTTCGCATGCCGCATCTGCTGGTGGCCGGCACCACCGGCTCCGGCAAATCGGTCGGCGTCAACGCCATGATCCTGTCGCTGCTGCATCGGCTGTCGCCCGACCAGTGCCGCTTCCTGATGATCGATCCCAAGATGCTGGAGTTGTCGGTCTACAACGGCATTCCGCATCTCCTCGCCCCCGTCGTCACCGATGCGCGCAAGGCTGTTGCCGCGCTCAACTGGGTGGTTGGCGAGATGGAGGATCGCTATCGGCGCATGGCCAGCATTTCGGTGCGCAACATCGACGTGTTCAACACCCGCGTGCGCAGCGGGCGCACGCCCCAGCCCGGCGCGCTGGAGCCGATGCCCTACATCGTGGTGGTGGTGGATGAGTTCGCCGATCTGATGATCGTTGCCGGCAAAGAGATCGAGGCAGCCGTGCAGCGCCTGGCGCAAATGGCGCGGGCCGCCGGCATTCACCTCATCATGTCGACGCAACGGCCCTCCGTCGACGTGATCACTGGCACCATCAAGGCCAACTTCCCGACCCGCATCAGCTTCAAGGTCGCCTCCAAGATCGACAGCCGCACCATCCTCAACGAGCAGGGCGCCGAGCAGCTGCTGGGCCAGGGTGACATGCTGTTCTCGGCGGGCACGGGACGCACCCTGCGCGTGCATGGACCGTTCGTGTCCGATGAAGAGGTGGAAAGCATCGCCTCCTACCTGCGGGAGCAGGGCGAGCCGCGCTACGTCGACGGTGTCACCGATGTCGTCGATGGCCCGGGAGACACAGTGAGCCCGGCGCGCCCCAGTGCCGACGATCTCTACGAGCGGGCCGTAGCTCTCGTGCTCGCCGACCAGAAGGCCTCCACCAGCTACCTGCAGCGCCGTTTGGGCGTGGGCTACAATCGGGCCGCCGACCTGATCGAGCGCATGGAGCGGGAAGGCGTCTTGAGCGCTCCCGGCCACCAGGGCAGGCGCCAGATCCTGGGTCGCGACACGGCATCCTCCCGCGCCCGCTGACCCGCTCATTTCCGGGGGCAAGTGGCCGCGCCGCGCTTGTCCACAAGAATGTCCTGGCTAGTATCCGCCCACAATCTCGTCTCAATGTTGGGACAAACGGGGCATACCGGTGACAACCAGTGTCCGGAAGGCCGCTGTCTGGGGGATCTCGATGAACGCACGCATCGCGGCGCAGCTTGTGTTACTCGCGACGCTTGGGGTGGCTTCGGCCTCGGTGATGGCGCAGGACGCCAAGAAAGGGCTGCCCACCAACCCGGTCGGAGCGGGCACCTGGACCCAGACGGTCAACAAGGAGCCTCTCAGCGGCGGCGAGGAGCTCGACAAGAAGCAGCTCGAGATCGTGCAAAGAGTGAATGCCTATTTCAATCAGATGCCTGATTTGAAGGGCAATTTCGTACAGACCAGCGCCGACAACAAGCGCGCTCGCGGCAAGTTCTACATCAAGAGGCCGGGCAAGTTTCGCTTTGACTACGCGTCCCCCAGCCGGCTGCTGATCCTGTCCGATGGCGACTACCTCGTCATTCAAGACAGCGACATCAAAACCGACGATCGCGTCGGTCTCGATCAAACACCGTTCAGAGTGCTCTTGCGCAAGGACGTCGACCTGCTCAGGGACGCGCGCATTCTCGAGGTCAAGGACGTCGACGACGTGATCGCGGTGGCCCTGCAGGACAAGAGCCCGGATGCCCCGGGCCGTATCCGGATATTTCTTGCCAAGAAGCCCTCGCTGGAGCTGCGCGAGTGGATCACCACCGATTCCCAGGGCCTCGATACCCGGGTAGAGCTATCCGAGCTCACCAAGGCCGATGACCTGGACCCGGGGCTGTTCAAGCCGCCGGCGATCGCTCTCGAAAAGCTCCGCCAGTAACGGTTGGCGCTGCACCCGACTCACCCCTGTGCCTGTTCGGGACCCAGGCAAACTTAAAAACTGGGGAAAACTGAAACAATCCGTAACAATTTCGTGATATCCCCCCGCTTGGCCATTGAAATGGTCACTACAAGTATTATTTGTTGGTTGTAGCGAGCGATGTCACTCTTCATCGGTAGTGCCCCCCGTCTAGCCGAAGACATTGCTTGCGGTGCCGGCTTCCCTCCCGGCACCTGCGCATGACGCGCTTCTTGCGCCCAACTCCTCCCCCGGGGTTGGGCGCTTTTCTTTTGGCGACCGTGTGACCTATTGGACGCGCTGTATCGGCTGTGCTGGGCTCTCGGCGAGATGAGCCAGCTGAGCCGTCACCAATCTCGTTTCCCTGGCTGAGTCGGTGTCGCTTTGCGCGAGCAGGCGATCGATGCGCATCAGGCCGCTGGCTGCCTTGCGCAGCCGCTCGGTGATGTGCTGCGAAAGCAGGTCGGCCAGAGACGGGTCCGTAAGCATCAGACCGTGCATCGCCGAGCGTGTGATCTTCAGGCAATGAACACGCCCTTTGGCGACGATTGTCGCCGAATAGGCGTGATCGACCAGCATGGCCAGTTCGCCAATCAGCGAGCCGGACGGCAGCAACTCTCCCGGCGCCGCTGCGCGCTGAGCATCTCCGGAGACGAGCAGGTAGGCGGCTTCGCCGGACACGCCGGCTTCGGTGATCGAGTCACCCGATCGAAATTTTGTTTTCTCTGCCACTCTGGCAATTTCGGAGATCTGCGCGGCGCTGAGGCGGGCGAAGATCGGGATGCGCTCCAGTAGCGCAACAATCGCGTCGACGGACATAAACAACCTCCACGAAAGCGAGACGCCTCCGGGAGGAAACTGCGATTCGTATGGCGAAATCCAGTCGAGCCGGCGCGCAGGTGAATAAGCTGTGCGCAGGCCGGAGATCAGGGGACCAGCTTGTAGCCGCCCGTCTCGGTTACCAGCAGCTCGGCGTGCGAGGGATCCTTCTCGATCTTCTGGCGCAGCCGATAGATGTGCGTTTCCAGCGTGTGTGTCGTGATGCCCGAATTGTAGCCCCACACTTCCTGCAACAGCACGTCGCGGGTCACGACTTTCTCGCCGGCGCGATAGAGATACTTCAGGATCGAAGTCTCTTTCTCCGTCAGGCGGATCTTGGAGCCCTTCTCGTCCACGAGCAGCTTGGAGGCCGGCTTGAACGAGTAGGGCCCGATCGCAAAGACGGCGTCCTCGCTCTGCTCGTGCTGGCGCAATTGTGCGCGGATACGGGCGAGCAGCACGGCGAACTTGAACGGCTTGGTGATGTAGTCGTTGGCGCCGGAATCCAGCCCCAGGATCATGTCCGCATCGGAGTCGTTGCCGGTCAGCATGACGATCGGGCTCTTGAACCCGGTCTTGCGCAGCAGCTTGCACGCCTCGCGGCCGTCCATGTCGGGCAGGCCGACGTCCAGCAGAACGAGATCCAGGTGCTCGGCCTTGACGATGTCGATGCCCTTTGATGCGGTGCCCGCAGTCAGGACCTCGAACTCGTCGTGCAGCGCCAGCTGGTCCTTCAGCGACTCGCGAAGATCGTCGTCATCGTCGACGATGAGCAGCTTTCGCGCTGTGCTCATGCCATCTGCTCCGCGGATATTGTGGATGTTGCCGGCAACGCGCAGTCTAGCACCAGAATTGGAACGGAAACAGGGTGCTCGCGCCCGCCGAAGGTTGAGGTTTATGAAGCGTAGATATCAGCGCCGGCAGGCCGTGGCGACCGTCGTGGTTGTCGCACGGTCTGCCGGGGCCAAGACGGGGTACGTACATCTCGGCCCATTGCGGTTCCCCTGCGCACTTGGTCGCGGCGGCAGCCGCATGCGCAAGCGGGAAGGCGACGGCGCCACTCCGATCGGCCGCTGGCCCGTCCTTCGCGTGCTGTTCCGTGCGGATCGCCTGCCTCGCCCACGCACCGCGCTGCCGGTGCAGCGTATTGTCCCCGAGGACGGCTGGTGCGACGCACCCGACGACCGCAACTACAACCGTCCTGTCCGACATCCCTATCCTGCGAGCGCCGAGCGATTGTGGCGCCAGGACGCCCTGTACGACGTGGTTGTCGTGCTGGGGCACAATCAGAAGCCGCGCCTGCGCGGAGCCGGCAGCGCGATCTTCATGCACGTCGCCAGGCCCGGCTACCTGCCGACCGAGGGCTGCATCGCCCTGCGGCGCGACCATCTTCTGAGGCTGCTCGACCGCCTGCAGCCCGGCTCGGAGGTCGAGGTGCTGCCCGTTCGGCGCGGGCAATAAAAAACGCCCGGAGTTTTCACTCCGGGCGTAGCAGGAGCACGTACCGGGGAAAATGGCGTGCTCGACAAATGCGACGGGGCACCGATGGAGCGCGGGCCCCGCCGCAAACCGCGTATCAGTAGTTGTAGGCGCGCTCGCCGTGATCGACGAGATCGAGACCCTCGCGCTCCTGGTCCGTACCCGGACGAAGGCCCACGACCACTCGCAGCACGATCAGGATCATGAAGGTGCCGACACCAGACCAGCACAGCGTCAGCAGAACCGCCTTGGCCTGCGTGATCACCTGCGGGATCATGTCGTACTCGGCAACTTTGTTGACCGTGTAGTCGAACCAGCTGGTGCCACCGAACAATGGGTTGGCGACGATGCCGGTGCCGATCGCGCCGATGATGCCGCCGACGCAGTGGATGCCGAACACGTCGAGGGCGTCGTCATAGCCCAGCGCGTTCTTGATGGCGGTGCAGAAGAAGCAGCACACCCATCCGGCGACGATGCCGAGGATGATCCCGCCCATCGGACCGGCGAAACCGGCCGCTGGCGTAATCGCAACCAGGCCAGCCACCGCGCCGGAGGCGGCGCCGAGCAGGCTCGGCTTGCCCTTGAACAACCGCTCGGCAATCAACCATGCCAGAGCGGCCGCCGCGGTCGCCACGAACGTGTTGATCATGGCCAGGGCGGCGGTCGAGCCGGCTTCGAGAGCCGAACCGACGTTGAAGCCGAACCAGCCGACCCACAGCAGCGAGGCGCCGACCAGCGTGAGCGTCAGCGAGTGCGGAGGCATCGCTTCCTTGCCGAAGCCGACGCGCCGGCCGACCATCAGGGCAGCCACCAGACCAGCGATACCGGAGTTGATGTGCACCACCGTGCCGCCGGCGAAGTCGAGCGCGCCCCACTGGAACGCCAGACCGGCGTTGCCCGTGACCACGGACATAGCGGCTTCAGCAGCAGCCTTGGCGTCGCCTGTGGCTTCGGCAACGGCCTTGCCTGCGCCGATCATGGCGGCGGGGCCGGCCCAGTACCAGACCATGTGCGCGATCGGGAAGTAGACGATCGTCACCCACAGCGGGATGAACAGCACGATGGCAGAGAACTTCATGCGCTCGGCGACGGCTCCGAGGATCAGAGCCGGCGTGATGCAGGCGAAGGTCATCTGGAAGCAGATGTAGACGTACTCGGGGATCACCACGCCGTCGGTGAAGGTCTCAACCACCGACTCGGGCGTGACGCCGGCCAGGAAGGCCTTCGAGAAGCCGCCGAAGTAAGCGTTGAACGCGCCGCCTTCGGTGAAGGCCATGCTGTATCCGTACAGCACCCAGATGATGGCGACGACGCACACGCAGTAGAACACCTGCATCAGCATCGACAGCATGTTCTTGGTGCGGGCAAGGCCGCCGTAGAACAGAGCCAGGCCGGGGATGGTCATCAGCAGCACCAGCACGGACGCGGTCATCATCCACGCCGTGTCGCCTTTGTTGGGTGTCGGCGTTGCAGGTGCCTGCGCGAACGCAGCCGCTGCGGTTAGACAAAGCAGCGACGCCGTGATTGCCAACGTGGCAATTCGGCGTGGATTTCCAACTGTCATGAGATATGCCTCCAAGAGCTTGCGGCGGATTGAACTAGTGGCAGGTGAGCATCAGATCGCGCTGTCGTCGGTCTCACCCGTGCGGATGCGGACCGTGTGGTCGATTGACGAGACAAAGATTTTGCCGTCGCCGATCTGTCCGGTTCGGGCCGTGCGGACGATGGCCTCGACGGCCTTGTCCACGGTGCCTGACGGCACCACGACCTCGAGTTTCACTTTGGGTAGGAAGCTCACCGCATATTCAGCGCCGCGGTAGATCTCCGTATGGCCCTTCTGGCGGCCATAGCCCTTCACCTCAGTCACGGTCATGCCCTGCAGCCCGAGGTCGGTCAGCGCCGAGCGCACTTCCTCGAGCTTGAACGGCTTTATGACCGCCGTTACGAGCTTCATGTGGTTCCCCTTGTTGCTCGGCCGGCCTGCTCGTCATGCGAGCAAACGCGGCACCCCTACCGCGCCGAACGATGGCGCTGCTCTGTTAAGAGTCAAAAGACGTGCCAATCGCCGCTTGGCGGCGTAAGGCACTGAGGGGAAGGGGAAAACAGCCGTTTAAGCGGGTCAGTCGTACTCTGCGGCAATCGACCAAGACATAGGCAAAAGTTAATTTCTGCCTATTATCTAGGCACGTACCTGGAATCCCGTTGCCGCATCAGCCCCTCCTGGGCCACGGATGCCACCAAAGTTCCATCGCGCGTGAAGACGCTGCCGCGGCAGAAACCGCGCGCGCCGTGGCTGGATGGGCTGTCCATGGCATAGAGCAGCCATTCGTCGGCCCGGAACGGCCTGTGCAACCACAGGGCGTGGTCGAGACTTGCCAATTGCACGTCCTTGTCGAACATCAGCTTGCCGTGCGCAATCAGGGCGGTGTCGAGCAGCGAGAAATCCGACGCGTAGGCCAGCACGCACTGGTGCAGGGGCAGGGTGTCCGGCAGGCGCCCGCTGGCCCGCATCCAGATGTACTGCTGGGGATCGCGCTTCTCGCGGGCGAAGTAGCGCGAGACGTCGACGGGACGCAGCTCGATCGGCCGCTCCCGCTCCCAATAGCTGCGGATATTGGGGGGCAGGATGGCCAGCAACTTGCCTTTCAGGTCGGCCTCGCTCGGCAGGTCCTCCGGGAACGGCACCTTGGGCATGGTGCTCTGGTGGTCGTAGCCCGGCTCGTCGATGTGGAACGAGACGCTCATGGCGAACATGGTCTTGCCGTGTTGGATGGCCTTGACCCTGCGCGTGGTGAAGCTGCCGCCGTCGCGCGTGCGTTCCACCTCGTAGATGATCGGCTGCGAGGGGTCGCCTGGCAGCAGGAAATAGGCGTGCAGCGAATGGGCGAAGCGCTCCTCGCTAACGGTTCTGACGGCCGCGACCAGGGCCTGTCCCAGCACCTGCCCGCCGAACACGCGCTGCCATCCCTGTTGCGGGCTGCGGCCGCGAAACAGGTTCTGTTCCAGAGGTTCGAGGTCCAGTATGGAGATCAGGTTTTCGATGGCGCCGGGCGGCCGTGGCGTGTCTTCGGACATGGTCAACCTGTGTGATGATGTTGCCCGACAGGGGAGGCCCGGCGTGACGGCCTGTCAAGAACGGACGTTGGCTTTTGGGGCATCCGGTTCGGCGTGGTCATGACGCCAGCGCCGTCCCGCTACGATGTGGTTATCGCTGGCGCCGGTACGGTGGGCTTGGCGCTCGCTTGTGCTCTCGCCGATGCGCTCGGACCCGAGGCTGCCATCGCCCTGGTCGACCGGGCGCAGTTTGGGCCGGAACCGGCGACCCGCGACATTCGCGCCTGGGCGATCGCGGCGGGTTCCAAGCGCCTGCTCGAGGTGTTGGGCGTCTGGGAGGAATTGGCCGAGCACGCCCAGCCCGTCACGGCGGTCGATATCACCGACTCCAGCCTGAACGACGCCTTCCGCCCGATCCTTGTCTCCTATGACAACCGCGTCGAGGGCGACGAGCCGGCGACCTATATCGTGGAGAGCGCGGGGCTGAACGCAGCGCTGCTGCGGGCTGCGCAGGCGCGTGGGTCGATTGCGCTGCTCGGTGGCCACGCGATCACTGGTTTTGCGATCGACGAGCATGGCTGCACCATCGACGTGGAGGGCGGCACGCAGTTGCGCACGCCGCTGCTGGTGGCCGCCGATGGGCGGGCTTCGCGGTTGCGCGAGATGGCCGGCATCAAGATCGTGGGATGGAGCTATCCCCAGGTCGGGATCGTAACCACGGTCAGGCACGAGAAGCCGCATCGCGGCCGCGCCGTACAGCATTTCCTCCCCGCCGGTCCGTTCGCCATCCTGCCGCTCACCGGCAACCGCTCCTGCGTGACCTGGACCGAGGAGGCCGAGCGCGGCCGTGCCATCGTTGCGCTGGATGACGCGGGATTTCTCGCCGAGGTGCAGCAGCGCTTCGGCTACCGGCTGGGCACCGTCGAGCTGGCCGGCCCGCGCGCCAGCTGGCCGCTCGACATGCATCTGGCGCGAGCCTTCGCCATCAACCGGTTCGCGCTGATCGGCGACGCCGCGCACGGCGTGCACCCGATCGCCGGCCAGGGCCTCAACCTGGGGCTGCGGGACGTGGCCGCCCTGACCGAGGTCGTGGCGGATACGGCCAGGCTCGGGCTGGATATCGGCGCGCTTCCGGCACTCGAGCGCTACGAGCGCTGGCGCCGGCTCGACTCGATGCTGTCGGCGGCGGCCTTCGACGGGCTCAATCGCCTGTTTTCCAATGATTTCACGGTGGCGCGGACGGCCCGCGACTTCGGGCTCGGGCTGATCGAGCGGATGCCGGTGCTGAAAGGCTTCTTCGTGGCCGAGGCTGCGGGCCTGACCGGCGACATCCCTAAGCTGCTGCGTGGCGCGCGGCCCTGAACAGCGGATAGCTGTGGATGTCCGGGATTCTTTGACGGGTTCGGGAACCCATCAGATGCGCACTGCATTATTAGGGGCATGGGGCGCTAAGAACGCGCTTCGGCGCTGCCCTGGTACCCCACGCCAATGGACCCCGGCCTCACCGCCGGGGTCTACTGCGTTTGGGGGCCGTTGCTCCCGCCTTCCCTTTCCGTATCGTCCGGCGCCGCCGACGGTAGCAGCACCACCACGCGGCGCGCCGCGAGGTCCACTTCGGGCACGAAGGCCTCTCGAAAGGGTACCAGCTCCGTCTTCGACGAGCCGGACAGCCGGATCTCCAGCAGATCGCCGGCGCCGAAGTTCTGCACGGCGGCGATGTTACCGAGCATCTTGCCCTCGGTGTCCACGACGGTCAGGCCGACCAGGTCGGCATAGTAGAACTCGCCGTCCGCGGCGGCCGGCAGCCGCGCGCGATCGACATACAGCTCGATGCCCTTGAGGGTCTCGGCGGCGTTCCGATCGTCGATGCCGGCGACGCGCGCAATGACGCCCTTCGGCGTCACGCGCACGATCCTGAGCTTGAACTGCCGCGCGCCGCTCGCGTCGGACAGAGCACCGTAGGCGCCGATATTCTCCGGCGCCTCGGTGAAGGTGTGCACCAGCACCTCGCCGCGAATGCCATGCGCGCCGGCGATGCGGCCGAGCAGAAGGCGCGCTGGCTGTGCCATGTGGGGCCTACGCCGCCGGCTTGGCCTCGCCGGCTTCAGCCGCCGCCTTGGCGGCAGCCTCGCGCTCCAGGCGCTTCTTGCGCGGCTTGGCCTTGTTGGGATTGTTGCCCGCGGTGCGCTTGGCGAGACCCGCCGCATCGATGAAGCGCGCGACGCGGTCGGTGGGCTGAGCGCCAACCGACAGCCAATGCTTGACGCGCTCGAGGTCGAGCTTCACGCGCTCGGGGTTGTCCTTGGCGAGCAGCGGATTGTGCGTGCCGATCTGCTCGATGTAGCGGCCATCGCGCGGCGAGGTCGAGTCGGCGACGACGACGTAGTAGTACGGGCGCTTCTTGGTGCCTCCACGCGAGAGGCGGATCTTCACGGACATGTCTTCGGTTCCTTTCTAGTGAGGGGGAGTTGGGAATAGGGAGTAGCGAGTAGGGAATGGGCCCTACTCCCTATTCGCCATTCCCTATTCCCTCGCTTCTCATTTCTTCTTTCCGGGAAATCCTGGCAGACCCGGCAGCCTCGGCCCGCCGCCGCCCAGTCCGGGCAGCTTCGGCAGGACGCCGCCGCCCAGGCCCGGCATGCCTTTCGGCAGCGAGTCCTTCAGCTCCTTCGGCAGGTTCTCCAGCG
>Ga0075368_10000399_pt1 | contig 12711 bp, 12 predicted proteins | sample EndMethybrTD3033_FD_71518 | JGI IMG/M metagenome (GOLD analysis project Ga0075368, IMG submission 71518) | Populus endosphere microbial communities from Tennessee, USA - Endosphere MetaG P. TD hybrid TD303-3 | ecosystem: Host-associated > Plants > Roots > Endosphere | place: USA: Tennessee... | reverse complement strand
CCGATACGGAGGTTCTCTACAAGGTCACGGCCTTCTACGCGCCGCAGTGCGACAAGGGCATCGCCTACGACGATCCCGACATCGGCATCGCTTGGCCGATACCTCGGCGCGAGCTGGTGTTGTCCGATAAGGATCGACGTCATCCGCGCCTGCGCGACCTGCCGACGGAGTACACGTACACGCCGACCTAGTGCCTTGAACCCCAGCTTCTGATTGTTGCGCGACGGCTCGAAATTAATTTTGTCGATCTGTCGAACATTAGAACAAGCAGACGTTCGGTGTGACTGAGATCGCGAAGTCCGCTCGGAAACCTCGTGCCCGCCGCGATGTAGCGGACTTCCCGATCATCGCACCTGTCCGCAGCTGAGGGATTTCCATCAGAACGGCTCAGCTGCAGGTTTGCTCTGCGCGTTTGCGATCTTGCATTTGCCCCGGTCTCGGCAATAACAAGGGCGTTCCGTTCCGCTAGTTTGGAAGCCAATCGCATGGCTAGGTTCCTGCCACTCTCCGAAGCCGTCGAGGAGGTCGTCCGCGACGGCGATACGGCCGCCTTCGAAGGCTTCACGCATCTCATTCCTTACGCCGCCGGTCATGAGGCGATCCGCCAGCGCCGCAAGGATCTGACGCTGGTGCGCATGACGCCGGACCTGATCTACGACCAGATGATCGGCGTTGGTGCCGTGCGCAAGATGGTCTTCTCCTGGGGAGGCAATCCCGGCGTCGGCTCCCTGCATCGCTTCCGCGACGCCTACGAGCAAGGCTGGCCGCGACCGCTCGAAATCGAGGAGCACAGCCACGCTGCCATGGCCAACGCCTACGAGGCGGGCGCGGCGGGCTTGCCGTTTGCGGTGTTCCGCGGCTATCGCGGCGCCGAGCTGCCGCGCGTCAATCCCAACATCAAGTCGGTCACCTGTCCCTATACCGGCGAGGTTCTGGCAACCGTGCCGGCGATCCGGCTGGATAGTGCGGTCATCCATGCGCAGAAGGCCGACCGTGCCGGCAACGTGCTGCTGGAGGGCATCGTCGGCGTGCAGAAGGAGGCGGTGCTGTCGTCGAAGCGCTCGCTGGTGACCGTCGAGGAGGTCGTCGACGACCTGGGCCCGCGCTCGTTCAACGCCTGCATCCTGCCGCACTGGACGGTGACGGCCATCGCTGTCGTGCCCGGCGGCGCGCATCCCTCCTACACGCAGGGCTACTACAAACGCGACAATGCCTTCTACGAGGCCTGGGACGACGTCGCCCGCGATCGCGACAGCTTCGCCGCCTGGATGGAGGCCAACGTCTTCAAGCAGGGCCCCGAGGCCTTCGCCCGCTACGCCCGCCGCTAGTGTGATGATTGAGAAATTCGCCAGAGGTAGATGACCGAGCTCGACCACATTGCCGTCGTTGCACCGAGCCTCGCCGCCGGCATCGCCTACGTGCACGATGTGCTGGGCGTCGAGCCCGTTACTGGCGGCAAGCATCCGCTGATGGGCACGCACAACTGCCTGTTGCGCATCGGCGAGGATGTGTTCATGGAGGTGATTGCGGTCGACCCCGACGTACCTCAGCCCGCGGTCAAGCGCTGGTTCGGGCTCGACGATCAGGTCGCGGTGCAGCGCAACTGGCAATCGGGCCACCGACTTGGTGCCTACGTGGCACGCTGCCAAGACGTGGCAGCAACCATCGGTTCGCAGGGCGACGTCTTCGGCCAATCGACGCGGCTGACGCGCGGCGATCTGGTCTGGACCTTCGGCGTGCGCTCCGACGGAACGCTCCCGCTCGGCGGTGCCGCGCCGCACGTGATGGATTGGGGTCCGCGTGGCGCGTTGGCGCCGAACCTGAAGGATGTTGGCCTCAGTCTGCGCGAACTCGTCGTCGAAACGCCCGATCCCGACGCCGTCCACGCCGCGCTCGATGCCATCGGGTTGGTCGGCAAGCCGACCATCCGGCGCGGCCCTGCCGTCCGGCTGTCTGCCGCAATCGAAACGCCGAACGGCGTGCGTACGCTCATGTGACGAGGTGCTTATGACCGCGCCAGCCGCCTACACGCCGACCGAAATGATGACCATCGTCGCCGCGCGAGCGCTCGGCAACAGCGACGTGTGCTTCGTCGGCATCGGCGCACCGTCGGCCGCCTGCAACCTGGCGCGTCTGACGCACGCGCCGGGCATCACCCTGATCTACGAGAGCGGCACCATCGCCACCAAGCCCAACGTGCTGCCGCTCTCGATCGGCGACGGTGAGCTGTGCGAGACAGCACTCACCACGGTGTCGGTGCCGGAGATGTTCCGCTACTGGCTGCAGGGCGGCCGCATTACCGTAGGCTTCCTCGGCGGCGCACAGATCGACCGCTTCGCCAATCTCAACACCACCGTAGTCGGCCCCTACGCCAAGCCGAAGGTGCGGCTGCCGGGCGGTGGCGGCGCGCCCGAGATCGCCACTTCCGCGCACGAGATCTTCATCATCATGGCGCAGGGCAAGCGCTCGTTCGTCGACAAGCTCGATTTCATCACGTCGCTCGGCCATGGCACCGGGCCGGGCAGCCGTGAGCGACTCGGCGTCAAGACCAAGGGCCCGACGCGCGTCATCACCGATCTGTGCCTGATGGAGCCGGACGCCGAGACCAAGGAGCTCACCGTCACGGCCATGCATCCGGGCGTCACCCGCGAGCAGATCGCGGCCGCCACGGGCTGGCCGGTCAAGTTCGCCGGCCGGCTCGCCGAGACCGCGCTGCCGACCGGGCAGGAACTCGAGGTGCTGCGCGACCTGCATGCCAAGACCAAGGCGGCAAACCAGGGCAACGGGTAGTGTCATTGACCAACATCAATGAGGCTGCCGCGCGAGCCGAGCAGGTTAACAGAGGCAATTGCGCGAAATCTCGCTGGTCGGGGATGATGGGGAACGAACGCCATGGATGACGTCTACTCGCGGCGAGGCGACACGGCCGATCCGCCGTTGCTCTATCCGGACTATCGCAGCACGCAGGTGCGCGCGCCCAAGCGGCCCCTGATCACCATCCCGCAGACCCTGTCGGAGATCACCGGCCCGGTCTACGGCCACTCCGACGTGCGGCCCGGGGAGGCGGACCTGACCACGCAGCACGCCGGCGAGCCGCTCGGCGAGCGCATCATCGTCACCGGCCGCCTGCTCGACGAGGCGGGCCGCCCGGTGCCCAACTCGCTGGTCGAGATCTGGCAGTGCAACGCGGCCGGCCGCTATATCCACGCCGTCGACCAGCACCCTGCTCCGCTCGATCCCAATTTCACCGGCGCGGGCCGCTGCGTCACCGACGCCAACGGCGTCTACCGCTTCGTCACCATCAAGCCCGGCGCCTATCCCTGGGGCAACCATCCCAACGCCTGGCGGCCAGCGCACATCCACTTCTCGCTGCTCGGGCCATCCTTCCTGACGCGGCTCGTCACGCAGATGTACTTCCCCGGCGACCCGCTGTTTCCCTTCGACCCGATCTACAATTCCGCGCCCGACGCCAAGTCCCGCGAGCGCATGGTCAGCCGCTTCGACATGGACACCACCAAGCCCGAATGGGCGCTCGGCTACATCTGGGACATCGTGCTGCGCGGCCCGGCCGCCACGCCGCTGGATAACGACCATGACTGAGAAAACAGCCGGGCGCACGCCCTCGCAGACGGTCGGCCCCTACCTGCACATCGGCCTGGTGCCGGGCCCCTACGGCGTGCGCGAAGTGTTCTCGCCGGTGGTGGCCGATCCCGGCATGCCCGGCAACCACCTCCGCATCGAGGGCCGCGTGCTGGATGGGGCCGGCGCGGTGATGCCGGACGCCATGCTGGAGATCTGGCAGGCCGACGCGCAAGGCAGCTACGCGCATCCGGCCGACGGCCGGCCGCTCGCCTCCAACTCGTTCCGCGGCTTCGGTCGGGTTGCTACCGACAAGGACGGCGGCTTCTTCTTCGCCACCATCAAGCCCGGCCAGGTCAAGGGTCCAGGCGGCGCGCTGCAGGCGCCGCATATCAACGTCGGGCTGTTCGCGCGCGGCCTCCTGAAGCGACTGTTCACGCGCATCTACTTCGCCGGCGAGCCCACCAACGCCGCCGATCCGATCCTGGCCCTGGTGCCGGCCGAGCGTCACGCCACGCTGCTGGCGAAGCCCGACCCGGCAAAGCCGGGCCTCTGGCGCTTCGACATCCACATGCAGGGTCCCGCCGAAACCGTCTTCTTCGACGCCTGACCCTTCATCTGCGCGACATGATTGCGATTGCCCTCTCCCCTCGGGGAGAGGACATGAGGCCATGACTTACGGCCGCAGGCCGCAGCGACGATTGACGTCGACCCTATCGAATGCGGCCGTAAGTCATCCGGCTGAATTGGTGAGGGGGAAGTGGCTACTCGTCAGATCGGGAAAGCCCCGTCATCCGCCCTTCGGGCACCTTCTCCCCAAGGGGAGAAGGGCTGCTGGTGGCAGTCCTTATTCGACTTACGGTCAGGAAACCGAAAATGTGCTACCTGAGAGGGCGAACGCCGTCTCAGGAGGACAGCCAATGCGGTTCACCGTCGGGCTCAAGCTGAAGGCGAAGGCCGCTCATCTCGTGATCGACGCCGAGGACGCGCTGATCGCCGCCCTCAGGGTCAAAGCCGACCGACCGGAGGCGAAGATCATGTACGTGCGCCCGAGCAACCGCCGCGGAGACGCCCGCCATCCACCCCACACCCTGACCAAGTGAAGAGTGAGATCGGAGCGGCCGACGCAGACGGCTGCCGGGCCGGCATCAGATGCTGAGATCGCACCAGATCGCCGCATGGTCGGAGGCGGCGTGCTCCTCCTTTTCCATCTCCGGGTAGATTTCCCAGCGATCGCCGTGGGTGCCGCCCCAGACACCCTTGCGGAACACGGCCGCCTTGGTGGCCTTCTGCGCGAGGGCAGGCGATAGCAGGATGTAGTCGATCTTCTGGCTCTTGGTGCCGTTCTTGAAGGTGCCCGGATGGCCGTCGTCCTCGTAAACGGCGAGCGCGCTCACGTCCTTCAGGCCGGCCGACATCAGCGGCTGCAGAGGATTGCTGTCGGGTGTATCGTTGAGGTCGCCGATAACCGCGACGTGCTTCTCGTTGCGTAACAGCAAGGCTTCGTAGATCCGGCGGATCGCCTTGGCCTGGGCAAGGCGCTTGCGATCGTTGTCGGCTTGATTCCCGTAGCCCTTGCTCTTCAGGTGGTTGACCAGCACCCACAGCTTGGCGCCGGACGGCGTCACGACGCAGTATTCCGGGCAATCCCTGCTGAAGATCTCCTTGCCGTCATCGTCAAGATCATCGATATGGCTGAACATCGGTCCGATGGAAAAGTTCTGACGGGTCAGCAGTCCGACATCGATGCCCCGGTTGTCATTGCCGTCGATCAGCATGATGTGCTGATAGGGTTCGCCCTCGATCGCCGGCAAGAGAAAGTCGTTGAACTCCTTGAGCTGTATCCTGCCCTCGGCCTCGACGACGCCGAGCACGTCTGCGCCGACGTCGCGAATCACCTGGGCCGTGTTGCGCGTAGCACGTTCGTCGATAGGCTCGTCGACGAGCTCCAGGCTGCCGATCCAATCCGCCCTGCCGCCTGCCACGACCTCGAGGCCACCGGCGCGGGGTCGTTTGAGGAGTCGTCCCTTGTTCTGCCGCAACAGCACATACTCACTGGTATCGGATTTCGCGAGGCCCAGCTGCGTGAACAGCTCGATCATGCGTGCCTTGTCGGCATTCGAGTATGTTTGCTTCTCCAATAGATTGAGCAGCTTGTTGAAAAGCGTAAGGACCTCCCGGCCTTCGTTCCAGTTGTCCTTGTTCATGATCTTTGCACGATCGAAGAGGTTCTCGACATTGAATGACGCCAAGCGCATAGCCGATCTCCCATGAAAAGATTTGCGATGAAACGCGCGTACAAGCACACATCAATGTGACAGCGCCTTGCAGGCTTGCGCTTCGCAGTATGGGCGAGCGGACTATCGGCGCTGCATCAGCGCTTCTGCATATCCTCCTTGAAGATCTTATTCAACTCGGCACCTGGCGGCGTGCCGGCAAAACCCTTGAAGCTGCCGGCCTCGGCGATCAGCTTGGCCGCGCCCATGAAGCCGCCCCAGGCCGCCCGCGCCAGAGCACCACCCACGCTGATGCGACGAGCGCCGAGCGCTGTCAGGTCGCTGACGGTCAGCTCGCTGGGCCAGCCGATCAGCACGTTGACCGGCTTCGGCGCCACCGCCTTGATCACCGCGCTGATCTGCTCGCGCGTGGTGATGCCGGGCGCATAGAGGCAGTCGGCGCCGGCCTCGGAGAACGCTTGCAGCCGCCGGATGGTCTCGTCCAGATCGGGCCTGCCGCGGATGAAGCCCTCGGTGCGGGCCGTGAACACGACATCGCCGCCGGCCTTGTCGATGGCCGCCCGCGCAGCCTTCACGCGCGCCAGCGCCAGGTCGAAGTCGTAGAGCGGCTTGTTGGGGTCGTCCGTGGCGTCCTCGATCGATAGGCCCGACACGCCCGTGCCGCAGCACCGCCGCACGCTTTCGGCGACGCCTTCTGGTGCATCGGCATAGCCGCCCTCGAAGTCGGCGTTGAACGGCACATCGGCCGCCGCCGACAGCTCGCCGATGTGCGCCACCATGTCGTCGCGCGCCACAGCGCCGTCAGGCAGCGCACGCGCAAAGGCATAGCCCGCGCTGGTGGTCGCCAGCGCCTTGAACCCCAGCGACTGCAGATAGCGCGTCGTGCCGATATCCCAGGGGTTGGGGAGGACGAAGCATCCGCTCTCGTGCAGCCGCCGGAACTCGCGCCGCTTGTCCGCAGTGGTTGGCATTGGATCCTCCTGGTTGTTCCCTCTCCCCATACTTCATGGGGAGAGGGCTAGGGTGAGGGGCAGGGGCTCGACGGCTGCCCCTCACCCCGACCCTCTCCCCGCAAGCGGGGAGAGGGAAAAGCTCTCGTCACTACTACAGCCCGCCAGTCGACGCTTCGATGTGCGCCGAAACGTGTCAGTCGTCGGCAATAATGCCGGCGCCGCGGAAGCCGCCATCGACGGCCACGATCTCGCCCGTCACATAGCTTGATTTGGTGCCGTCGAGCAGGAACTCAATGACGCTTGCGATCTCATCCGGCTTGCCGTAGCGGCGCATCGGCAGGTGCCGCGCCCACAGCGCCCGATCCTTCGGCGCGTGCAGGGCTTGCACCATCGGCGTGTCGACCGGCCCCGGCGCGATCGCGTTCACGCGGATTCCGAACCGCGCCAGGTCGTTGGCCATCACCTGCGTCAGCACGCACACGGCCCCCTTTGACGAACCGTAGGCGCTGCGCCCCTTGCTGCCGCGCACGCCGGACACCGAGGCGAGGTTGACGATCGCGCCGCCGCCCGTGTCCTTCATGATGCGGGCCGCCGCCCGCGCGACAATGAAGGTGCCGACCACGTTGACGTCGAGGATCTTGCGGAACAGATCGACCGGCGTATCCAGCGTATGCACATCGGCGGCGATGCCGGCCGAGTTGACCACGCCGTCCAGCCCGCCCAGCGCCTCGACCACCTGCGCCACCACCCGCCCCGCCGCGTCGTCGTCGGTCACGTCGAGCGGGCTGAGGAACACGCCCTTGGCGGTGCCCAGCTCCTGGCGCGCCGGCTCCAGCGTTGACTCATCGCGGTCGACGACCGCGACGCGCCAGCCTGACTTCAGCAAAAGCTTCGCGGTTGCCAAGCCGATGCCCGACGCACCGCCGGTGATCAGCGCCACCCTGTTCGCTGCCTCGGCCATGTCCTCCTCCCTCGGTTCTTATTCCCTCTCTCCGTACTTCATGGGGAGAGGGACAGGGTGAGGGGCAGACGCTGCTCCGACGTTGGCGTATGCTGCTGCCCCTCACCCCGGCCCTCTCCCCGCGAGCAGGGAGAGGGGGCACTCACCTCACATTGGGTCGCGCGAACATCGCCTCCATCTCGCGCCGCACCTTCACGGCATCGGCACCGGCGTCGTAAGTGACGTCCGACCACTTGACGCACTCGCCCTCGGCGATGTCGCGCTTCAGGGCCACGTTGTGCGCCAGGCCCAGCGGCAGATAGCCCTGCTTCAGCGAGACATCGGCCGGCACCTGCTTGCCCCACACCAGGAATCCGCCTTCGCCATCCAGCACCTCGCCGGCCTTCATGGCGCGCTTGGCGGTCGCCGCCACATCGGAATTGAAGCACATCGGTGCGCCGGTCGGTTCCTTGCGCAGCGCCGCCGAGGCGACCGAGAGGCCGAGTTCCAGGCCGATCATGTGCGTCGGCCGGTACAGCGCCGAGTATTTGCCGCTCTTGTCGGGTAGCAGGTTGTACTCGACTGCGCATTGGCCGGCGTACGGGCTGTCGCTCTCGATCACCACATAGGTGCCCATCACCAGGTTGTGCGGGACGTCCTTGCCGTCGCGGTAGAGCGAAGAGACCACCTCGGTTACGCCCTTCTTCTCCAGCGTGCCGCCCTCGGCCTTGGGCTTGCACACGTCGGCCAGCTCGAAGCGCGAGGCGGGCGGGAAAGCCAGCCCATTGGTTTGCGGCACCAGCCCCGTCGCATTGCATACCGCGGTCATCTCGATGCCGGACTTGGTGCCGTCGACGAACGAGTTGAACATCTTCGGGTTGATGTGGCTGCGGTCCTTGATCACCAGGTAGGTGTCGAGGATGTCCCACACCGAGTCGGGCGTCGACTGGTGGTAGGTCGGGTGATAGCGCGTGCCCTTGCCGGCGGAGACGACCTTGTATCCGCAGGTGCGCGCCCAATCGACGTGCTCGCAGATCAGCGCCGGCTGGTCGCCCCAGGCCAGCGAATAGACAACGCCCGCCTCCTTGGCCCGCCGGGCCAGCAGCGGGCCGGCCAGCGCATCAGCCTCGACGTTGACCATGACCACGTGCTTGCCGTGCGCGATCGCTGCCTGGCACAGCTTGATGCCGGTGCCGGGATCGCCGGTCGCCTCGATCACCACCTCGATGTCGGGATGGCTGATGACAGCCATTGCGTCTTCGGTGATGTGGGTCTTGCCGCTCTTCAGCGCGTCGGCCATCGACTTGGCCTCGGTCTGCTCCTTCGGCCAGCCGACCTCCATCATGCGGTCGCGGGCGCGCTGCGGCATCAGATCGGCGAGGCCCATCAGGTGCATGCCGGTGGTCAGGCGCACCTGCGACAGAAACATGGTGCCGAACTTGCCGGCCCCGATCTGGCCGATGCGCACCGGCTTGCCGGCGGCAGCGCGCTCTTTCAGCATGGAGGAGAGGTTCACGTGGCGTTCCCTTGATGTTGGCGTTTCTGGCCGGCAGCTTATCCCAACCACGTAGGGTGCAATAGGCGGAGCCGTATTGCGCCGTTTGCAGGGGTACACAGATTGGGGCAATGCGCTGCGCTATTGCACCCTACGGGCGTCCGTGCGCTAAGCTGTCCCACCACCCAGAGGATCCGACACCTCGAGGCAGACAGGGGAACGCCATGCAAGACAAGCCGGAGAAGAAGGCGCCGCGCACGTTGCGTCTCAATGCGCGCGACAACGTCATTGTCGCGGTCGACTCGGTCGAGCCGGGCGTCACCGTGCAGGGCGTCAAGGCGGCGGCCCGCGTGATGCGCGGCCACAAGATGGCGGCCGAGCCCATTGCCAAGGGCCAGCCGATCCTCAAGTTCGGGCAGATCATCGGCTTTGCCACCGAGGACATCGCCCCCGGCAGCCATGTGCACACCAACAACTGCTCGTTCGCCACCTTCGATCGCGACTACGCCTACGCCGAGGGTGCACGCAACGAGGAGAGACTGCCGCCCGAAGCTCGCGCCACCTTCGAAGGCTTCCGCCGCGCCAACGGCAAGGCCGGCACGCGCAACTACATTGGCATCCTGACCAGCGTGAACTGCTCGGCCTCGGCAGCCCGCTTCATGGCCGAGGCCGTGAACAAGTCCGGCATCCTGGAGCAGTACCCCAACGTCGACGGCGTCGTCTCCTTCGTGCACGGCACCGGCTGCGGGCTCGCCGCCAAGGGCGAGGGCTACGAGGCGCTCGAGCGCACGCAATGGGGCTATGCCGGCCATCCCAACCTGTCGGCGGCCCTCGTCGTCGGGCTGGGCTGTGAGGTGTTTCAGATCGCGCGGCTGAAGGAGAAATACGGCCTGATCGAGGGCGACAACTTCCGCTCCATGACCATCCAGGACACCGGCGGCACCAAGAAGACCATCGAGGCCGGCGTCGCCCGCATCAAGGAGATGCTGCCGCTGGCCAACCAGGTGCGCCGCGAGACCATTCCGGCGAGCGAGCTGATGCTGGCCCTGCAGTGCGGTGGCTCGGACGGCTACTCCGGCATCACCGCCAACCCGGCGCTTGGTGCCGCGGTCGACATGCTGGTGCGCCACGGCGGCACCGCCGTCTTGTCGGAAACGCCCGAGATTTACGGCGCCGAGCACCTGCTGACGCGGCGTGCGCGCAGCAAGGAGGTTGGCGAGAAGCTGGTCGGCATCATCCGCTGGTGGGAGGCCTACTGCGCCCGCAACGACGGCTCGATGGACAACAACCCCTCGCCCGGCAACAAGGCCGGCGGGCTCACCACCATCCTGGAGAAGTCGCTCGGCGCCGCCGCCAAGGGCGGCACCACCACGCTAGAGGCCGTCTATCACTACGCCGAGCCGGTCACCGCCAAGGGCTTCGTCTACATGGACACGCCCGGCTACGATCCGGTCGCGGCGACCGGCCAGGTGGCGGGCGGCTGCAACGTGCTGTGCTTCACCACCGGGCGCGGCTCGGCCTACGGCTGCAAGCCGACGCCCTCCATCAAGCTCGCCACCAACCACGACATCTACCGCCGCATGCTGGACGACATGGACATCAACTGCGGCGATATCCTCGACGGCGTCACCATCGAGCAGAAGGGCCAGGAGATCTTCGACCACATCCTGCGCACCGCCTCCGGTGAGAAGACCAAGAGCGAGCTGCTCGGCTACGGCGACAACGAGTTCGTCCCCTGGCAGATCGGCGCGACGATGTGATGTGAGGTGTCTGTTAAGGTGTCAGACCCTCCGAATCCGACACCTTGCAAATCCCCATGCCCACCCGTCATCCCGGAAGCGGAGGCGCAGCCGAGGCTGTCCGGGATCTACTGCAGGGACTATGATTGCGATTGGTCCCGGACCGCGATGCAAGCATCGCGTCCGGCATGACGGGCGGCGACACCTCAACCCGCGAAATACCGCTCGAGAAATCGCCGGTAGATGCGGGTCAGCGTTTCGATGTCGGCGACCGGCACGTGCTCGTCGACCTGGTGTGCCGTGGCGTTGCGCAGGCCGACCTCGATCACCGGGCAATAGGCATAAATGAAGCGCGCGTCCGACGTGCCGCCGTTGGTGGTGAGGGCCGCCTGGCGCCCGGTCACCGCGCTCACAGCCTCGCTCATGGTCGCCACCAGCGGGCCGGGCTCGGTCAGGAACACATCGCCGTTGCCGGAGAACTTGATCGCAAAGCGCGCGCCCACCTCGCGCGCGACGTTCTCACAATGCTCGCGGATCCAGGCCTCGATCTTCGGGCGCGAATGCAGGTTGTTGTAGCGCACGTTGATCACCGCCCGGGCCATCGACGGGATGACGTTGGAGGCGGTGTTGGGCACCGAGATCACGGTCACCTGCAGGTTGGATGGCTGGAAGTTTGGCGTGCCCGCATCGAGCGGCGTCGACGACAGGCGGTCCAGCATGCGCGCCAGCTTGGGGATGGGGTTGTCGGCGAGCTGAGGATAGGCCGCGTGGCCCTGCTTGCCCTCCACGATCAGCTCGGCCGTCACCGAGCCGCGCCGGCCGATCTTGATCTCGTCGCCGACGGCAGCGCTGCTCGTGCACTCCCCGACCACGCACGCATCCAGCGTCTCGCCGCGCGCCTTGATCCAGTCCAGCACCTTCACCGTGCCGTTGATGGCGATCGCCTCCTCGTCGCCGGTGATCAGGAACGACAGCGAGCCGCGCTTTAGTCCGCCGTTGGCTTTCAGGTAATCGAGCGCGGCAGCGACAAAGCAGGCAACACCACCCTTCATGTCGGCGGAACCCCGCCCATACAGGATGCCGCCGTCGACCACGCCGCCGAACGGCGGCCGCGTCCACGCGCTCTCCTGGCCGACCGGCACGACATCGGTATGGCCGGCAAAGCACAGGTGCGGTGCCTCGGTGCCGAGCCGCGCGTACAGGTTCTGGACGTCGGGTATGCCCGGCTCCGTCATGGTCAGCCGGTGGCAGGCGAAGCCGGCCGGCCCCAGCACGTTCTCCAGCAGCTTCAGCGCGCCGCCCTCCTCGGGCGTGACGCTCTTGCAGCGAACCAGCCCCTGGGTGAGTGCCACGGCGTCATGCAGCACATCGGCAACCGCAACGGTCATGCTGGCCTCTCCGGAAAACCTGTCATGCGCGCAGGGCGGTGGCTGGCTGTGCCAGGGCCGCGTCAGGCGCCGCCGTCTGCAATATCATTATCTTCTGCCAGATCTTCTGGGACAGGCCAGAAGTGATGCGCTCGATGTCGCTGACCGCATCCGTCACCACCGGATCGGGGAACGCCTGCGCGTACAGCGCCGCGACCTTGGAGGTCAGCGACAGCATTTCCGAGCAGTAGTCGAGGTAGCGCGTCACCTCGAAGCGGGTGAGAGTGCGGCGGGGCGAGGAGGGCGTGTCGCTGCCCACAATGACGCCCATGCTTGGGTCCTTGGTGAGCTGGTGCATGTCGATCACGTGCACGATCGAGCGCAGCTCGTGCAGGGCGGTC
>Ga0075368_10000397_pt1 | contig 12771 bp, 16 predicted proteins | sample EndMethybrTD3033_FD_71518 | JGI IMG/M metagenome (GOLD analysis project Ga0075368, IMG submission 71518) | Populus endosphere microbial communities from Tennessee, USA - Endosphere MetaG P. TD hybrid TD303-3 | ecosystem: Host-associated > Plants > Roots > Endosphere | place: USA: Tennessee... | reverse complement strand
TCGCTGATCCAGAAGATCAAGAGCGTGCACGTGACGCGCATCTTCGACCTCGCCTACGACAACGGCAACGCCTACCTGGCGATGGAGTATTTCGGCGCCGGCGACCTGCGCGAGCGCATTATCGCCGGCGGCTTTCCGCCGGTACAGGCGCTGAAGATCTTCGCCCAGGTGGCGCGCGCGCTGGGCGCCATCCACGACGCCGGGGTGATCCACCGCGACCTGAAGCCCCACAACATCATGTTCCGCGACCAGCATCACCTGGCGATCGTCGATTTCGGCGGCGCCAAGTCGCTGGGCGATACCACCGGCATCACCAAGGTCGGCCACATCATCGGCACGCCCAACTACATGAGCCCGGAGCAGATCACCGGTGGCAAGGTGGACAAGCGCACCGACCTGTACAGCCTTGGGGTGATCCTGCACCTGCTGCTCACCGGGCAGACCCTGTACGTGGCAACCAACGCCACCGAGCTGATGGACATGCACCTGAACGCGCCGATCCCGCGCCTGCCCGAGGAACTGAACGGCTTCCAGAAGCTGCTCAACAAGCTGGTGGCCAAGGATCCCGACGCGCGCTTCCAGTCGGCGCGCGAGTTGTACGGCTATATCGCGTACTAGGCGCGAGCAGTCCGCCGGCGCATAGTGGTGGCTAGGTTGTTTCTTTCGAGCGGTCCCACAGATTGGGCATGGTCGTACTGGCGTAGCCCGAGATGAACTGCTTTTGCTCGCCTGCCGGCGTGTAGATGTGGCGCTTGACGGCGCCGATGTTCGCGCCGTAGCAATGGATGCTCACCGACACGCGGTCGCTGTAGGCGTTCGAAACGGTATGGATGTCGCCCAGGGTCGGGCTGACCAGGTCGATGGCGCCTGGGCCGACCTGGTGGGCGTGGGTGGCCGCCAGCGTGCCGGCGTCCCAGGTGTATTCGTTGCACAGCTCGGCGCCGCGCATTACGCCGACCATGCCCCACACGGTATGGTCGTGCACGGGGGTGGTGTGGCCGGGGCCCCAGATGAAACTGGCCAGCGAAAAGCGCTCGTACGGATCACAGTACAGGAGGTACTGCTGGTACTTGTCCGGGTGTGGCTGGGCAAAGGCTTCGGGCAGCCAGTCGTCGTGCGTGATGAGGTCGGCGAGCAGCGGCTGACCGTGCTCGAGCACGCGGGCTTCAAGGCTGCCGTGCTCTTCGACCACACGGGTCATGCGGGTGACGAACTGGCGCAGGCGGGCGATATTCATGGCTGGCTCAAGCGGGGCTGGTGCGGAGCCTCAAGGATACTGCAAGGCTGCGCCGGCGCGCCGCTGCCTTCAGGCGCGCTGCGCGGGCGCAGCGGTTGCCATCACCAGGCGCGTGCCGGCCAGGCGGTCGTGCAGGAACTGGCGTTCGCGGTCGAGGAAGGCCCACAGCCAGTTGAGCAGCATCAGGGGAATGCAGGCGCAGAAGGCAGCGACCGAGAAACGGCCGGTGCCAAAGCCGGTTGCGGCGACGAGCAGCTTGTAGGCCACGGCGGCCAGCACCGGACCGATCCAGGTCAGCGCATAGCGTAGCCAGGCGCGCGCGGGACTCAGGCGACCGTTTAGTGCTGCGAGCCGGAAACTCCAGGTCTTCATCGGCAGGGTCTGGCCGCCATGGGTCCAGCACCAGGTGAAATACAGGCCGATGATGATGAACATGTAGACCTGGAACAACGCCGTGAGCAAGGGGCTGCTGCTGGTTTTGTATTGCAGCAGGGCCGAGAAGAGGTAGCCGGTGATCCACGCGACCCCGAACAGCAGAATGCCTTCGTAGAGCAGGCTGGCCAGGCGGCGCGTCAAGGGCGGCGTGCCCGGCGGCACCACGACGGCGTCCGGGGTTGCCGGCGCCGGAGCACCTGCCGCCATCAGGGTTGCGAGGACGGCGCCGGGGCCATCGCCGGCGCGGTAGCCGGTGCCACCACCGGCGTGGTGGCGGGCGCGGCGACCGGCGCGGTGGCCGGTGCGGGCTGCGCGGCGACCGGTACGGCCGGCGCTGCGGCGCTCACCGCGGGTGCGGCGGGTGGTGTGGCGGGGGCGGCAATCACCGGCGTCTTGGTGGCCGGCACGCCGGGCTTGGCCGCGGGCTTGACGGCGATGCCTTGTTCCTGGCGGCGCACCGCCTTCTGGGTCACCGGTTTTTTCGCTTCGGCGTCGGCGGCCAATTGCTTTTTCTGGTTTTCCGGCAGGTTCTGGTACTGCTGCCATTCCGCCTTTTTCTGTTCCGGTGGAACCGTCTTGGCGCTCTTGTAGTTTTCACGCGCGACGCGGCGCTGGTCCGGGGTCAGTTTGGCCCAGTCGGCCATGCGGGTCTGCAGGCGCTTCTGCTCTTCCGGCTTCATCTTCGGATAGTTGTCGGCAACCGTCAGCCATTTTTTCTTGCGCTGGTCCTCGATCTTGTCCCACTCGGCGGCCAGGGGCTTCAAGGCCTCCTTGCGCTGCGGCGAGAGCTCCGCCCACTTGGGCTGGCGCAGGGTCAGCGCGTGCGCGGAGGTGGAAGTAAGCAGGCACACCGGCGCGGCCAGGGGCACGGCGATCGCCGCCAGAACGCAAAACGCCGCGGTGAGCGGCGCCTTGAGTGCGGCGATGACGTGCAAAACGCTCATTGGCCGCGTTTCAGCCAGGTGCCGAAGCCGCGATCCAGATACGCGTTCGGCGGCAGCTCATCGACCAGCATCTGGGTGTCGATATCGGCGATTTCTTCCACATAGCGGCTCTGGTGCCAGTAGCTCATCGACACCAGGCCGGCCAGCAGCACCACCAGGGGCACCAGTTGAGCGAAAAAGCCGGCGCTCAGGCCCAGCGAACTGAACAGGTTGATGGAAGGACCGCCGGCGGTGGCGAGCACGGCAGAGCCGTGCTTTTGCTTGGTGAGCGCTTGCTCACGGGCGGCGCGCAGGCGCTCCAGCTTGTCCGGGGCGATATCGGGCAGCCCTGCGTTGAGGTGGCGCTTGATCTGGTAAGCGGCACGCAACTCGGCAGTTGGGTTGAAGATGTTGCTGTTATCCATGATTCACCCCACGGCTATTCGAATAGTTGATTTTATGAACTAAATGCTTGATTACAAAGTAACTCCCTTGGCTTTCAGGGCTGTAGCCAAGGTTTGTGTAGCCCGCGAGCAGTGGGTTTTGACGCTCCCCTCGGAGCACCCCATGACCGCGGCGGTTTCCGCTACGTCGAACTCCTCCCAGTAACGCAGCATGAAGGCTTCACGTTGACGCGCCGGCAGTTTTTCGACTTCCGCCTGGATAATACGCAAGGTTTGCGCCCGGTTTACCTCGTCGAAAGCGCTTTCCGCCTGCTTCGACCCTTCCTGGGCCTCCAAAGTTTCCAGCGGATCGTAATCAGCGTTATCGCCGTCCGATTTATCCGGCCCCATCGAGGAAAACAGGGTGGTCCAGAACGAGCGCACCTTGGTGCGGCGGAAGTGGTCGCGGGTGGCGTTTTGCAGGATCCGCTGGAACAGCAGGGGCAATTCTTCCGCCGGCCGGTCCCCGTATTTCTCGGAGAGGCGCATCATCGAATCCTGCACGATATCGAGCGCAGCCTCGTCGTCACGGACGGCAAAAACCGCCTGCTTGAAGGCGCGGCGTTCGACTTCGGCCAGGAAATCCGACAGTTCTTTTGGGGTCGCCAGAGTAAGCTCGCTTGAGCAAGACTGTTTGGGGGCGGATTATGCCACCTAAACCGGTATTTTCGCCGTTCTGCTCGGCAATCCGCCGCCAATTGGCACTTATTTCACAGACTTCAAGCGCGCATGCGCGCCTGTGGATGGTGCGCGCCGACCCGCTTCGGTGCGCAATCGCTTAAGCGAGACGCGCAGGCGGCCAACCGGCCTGCGCGCACTGGTTCAAGCGCTAAAAAAATCCTTGACCTTGTGGTTCCGGCCCGCTGCGCTTGACTTGGCGCCGCGAAAGTCAGCCTGCACCGCAAAGTCAAAATCATGCACTGAAAAAATCTTTGACTTTGTCCATCCAGGACTTCGCGCGGGGATTGTGGCGGTCCGCGTCCTTGAGGTTGATCTCCTCGAACTCGCGCAACAACTCCTTCTGCTTGCCTGTCAGGTTCACCGGCGTCTCGACCACCACATGGCAGTACAGGTCGCCCGGCGCGCTGGAGCGCACGCCCTTGATGCCCTTGCCGCGCAGCCGGAAGGTGCGGCCCGACTGGGTCTCGGCGGGAATGTTGATTTCCGCCGCGCCGTCGAGGGTGGGGATCTCGATCGCCCCGCCCAATGCCGCGGTGACAAAGCTGATCGGCATTTCGCAATGCAGGTCGTCGGCCTCGCGCTGGAACACCGCATGCTGCTTGATGCTCATCTGCACATACAGGTCGCCGGCCGGGCCGCCGTTCATGCCGGGCTCGCCTTCGCCGGTCAGCCGGATGCGGTCGCCTTCGTCAACGCCGGCGGGAATCTTCACAGCCAGGGTCTTCTGGCGCTTGACGCGGCCCGCGCCGTCGCAGGTCTTGCACGGGTCGGGGATGATCTTGCCGGTGCCGTGGCACTTCGGGCAGGTCTGCTGGATCGAGAAAAAGCCCTGCTGCACGCGCACCTGGCCCTGGCCGTTGCAGGTCGGGCACTGCTTGGCGCTGGTACCCGGCTTGGCGCCGCTGCCGCTGCAGGTCTCGCAGGATTCGATCGAGGGAATGCGGATCTTGGTCTCGTGGCCGCGTGCCGCCTGCTCGAGGGTGATTTCCAGGTTGTAGCGCAGGTCCGAGCCGCGATATACGTTGGAGCGCCCGCCGCGCCCGCCGCCGCCGAAGATACCTTCGAAAATGTCCCCAAAAGCATCGGCGAATCCGCCGCCCATGCCCGCGCCGGGGCCGGCGCCCATCGACGGGTCGACGCCCGCATGGCCGAAGCGGTCGTAGGCGGCGCGCTTGTTGGCGTCCGTGAGCATCTCGTAGGCCTCCTTGGCCTCCTTGAATTTCTCCTCGGACTCCTTGTTGTCCGGATTGCGGTCCGGATGGTGTTTCATCGCCAGTTTGCGATAGGACTTCTTGATGTCCTCTTCACTGGCGTCGCGATTGACACCCAGCACTTCGTAATAGTCGCGTTTGGCCATGTTCCTTAGCTACCGGCTAAATGTGTTCATTCCGTCCCGCTGCAATTGCGCGGCCCGCCTTTGTCGGCGTCCCCGGCTGCTCAGTTGCGCATGCAAGACCCGTCCCAGTTTTGCTGCTGTTACTGCCTTTTTCTTGCTTGATGATTGCGTTGCTGGTGATGCGCAAAGACCGGAAGCAGGGCGCGCGGGATTATGTCACCCGCGCGCCGCACCTCCGGTCCGTTGCTGTTCCTGCCGGCCCGATCAGGCCTTCTTGTCCTTCACCTCGGTGAACTCGGCATCGACCACGTTGGGGTCGTCAGCCTTGGCGCTTTCGCGCGCACCGCCCGCCGCGCCGCCGGCACCTGCTGCCGCGGCCGCCGCTGCTTCCTGGCCTTGCGCATCGGCGTACATCTTTTCGCCGAGCTTTTGCGAGACCGTCATCAGCGCCGTGCTCTTGGCTTCGATCAGGTCCTTGTCGTCGCCCTTGAGGGCTTCTTCCAGTTCCTTGATCGCTTCCTCGATCTTCGGCTTTTCGTCGGCCACCTTGTCACCGTGTTCGGCAAGCGCCTTTTTCATCGAGTGCAGCAAGGTATCGGCCTGGTTCTTGGCCTGCACCAGTTCGATCTTCTTCTTGTCTTCCTCGGCGTTGGCTTCGGCATCCTTGACCATGCGGGCGATCTCTTCCTCGTTCAAACCCGAGGACGCCTGGATCTTGATCTTGTTTTCCTTGCCGGTCGCCTTGTCCTTGGCGCTGACGTGCAGAATACCGTTCGCGTCGATATCAAAAGTAACTTCGATCTGCGGCATGCCGCGCGGCGAAGGCGGAATGTCGGTCAGGTTGAACTGGCCCAGGCTCTTGTTGCCGTTGGCCACTTCGCGCTCGCCCTGCAGCACGTGAATGGTCACGGCCGACTGATTGTCGTCAGCGGTCGAGAACACCTGCGCCGCCTTGGTCGGGATGGTGGTGTTCTTCTGGATCAGCTTGGTCATTACGCCGCCCAGGGTTTCGATACCCAGCGAGAGCGGGGTAACGTCGAGCAGCAGCACGTCCTTGCGGTCGCCGGAGAGCACCGAACCCTGGATCGCCGCGCCGACAGCCACGGCTTCGTCGGGGTTGACGTCCTTGCGTGGTTCCTTGCCGAAGATCTCCTTGACCTTCTCCTGCACCTTGGGCATGCGGGTCATGCCGCCGACCAGGATCACGTCCGAGATGTCGGCGAGCTTGACGCCCGAATCCTTGATCGCGGTCATGCAGGGCGCCATGGTCTTCTCGATCAGCTCCTCGACCAGCGACTCCAGCTTGGCGCGGGTCAGCTTGATCGACATGTGCTTCGGGCCCGACGCATCGGCGGTGATGTAGGGCAGGTTGATTTCGGTCTGCTGCGAGGACGACAGCTCAATCTTCGCCTTCTCGGCGGCTTCCTTGAGGCGCTGCAGCGAAAGCACGTCCTTCTTCAGGTCCACGCCCTGGTCCTTCTTGAACTCGTCGACCAGGTAATCCATGATGCGCTGGTCGAAGTCTTCGCCACCCAGGAAGGTGTCGCCGTTGGTGGAGAGCACTTCGAACTGCTTTTCGCCATCGACGTCGGCGATCTCGATGATCGAGACGTCGAAGGTGCCGCCGCCCAGGTCATAGACGGCAATCTTGGAATCGCCCTTGGATTTCTTGTCCAGGCCGAACGCCAACGCGGCCGCGGTCGGCTCGTTGATGATGCGCTTGACTTCCAGGCCCGCGATGCGGCCGGCGTCCTTGGTCGCCTGGCGCTGCGAGTCGTTGAAGTAGGCAGGCACGGTGACCACGGCTTCGGTCACTTCCTCACCGAGGTAGTCCTCGGCGGTCTTTTTCATCTTGCGCAGGACTTCGGCGGAAATCTGCTGGGCCGCCATCTTGCGGCTTTGTACTTCCACCCAGGCGTCGCCGTTGTCGGCCTTGACGATCTTGTAGGGCATCAGCGCGATGTCCTTCTGCACTTCCTTTTCCTCGAAGCGGCGGCCGATCAGGCGCTTGATCGCATAGAGGGTGTTCTTCGGGTTGGTCACCGCCTGTCGCTTGGCCGGCGCGCCGACCAGGATTTCGCCGTTATCCAGGTACGCGACGATCGAAGGGGTGGTGCGCGCGCCCTCGGCGTTCTCGATCACCTTGGGCGTATCGCCCTCCATGACGGAGACGCAGGAATTGGTGGTTCCGAGGTCAATGCCGATAATTTTGGCCATAGTATTTCTCCTTGAAGCAGAACAATTTGATTGTTATGAAGATGTAGCTAAACCCACTTGTTTCAAGTGGATATGTCTGAATTTGTTGACTTGGGCGGGTGGTCAGGTGCCCCTGGCTTTCGATACCGTCACCAGCGCCGGACGCAATACGCGGTCGCTGATCTGGTAGCCCTTTTGCAGCACGCTCACCACGTGGCCGGGCTCGCCGTCAGCCTCGACGCTGGCGATCGACTGGTGCTTGTTCGGGTCGAACTTCTCGCCCACCGGGTTCAGTTCGGCGACCTTGCCCTTTTCAAATGCCGCATTGAGCTGGCGCAGGGTCAGTTCGACGCCGCTTTTCAGGGTGTCGATGGCGGCGCTCTGATCTTTCAGGGCCGCTTCCAGGCTGTCCTTGACGGCCAGCAGGCTCTCGGCGAAGTTCTCGCTGGCGTACTTGTGGGCATTGCTGATATCGGTCTGGGCGCGGCGGCGGGTATTGTCGGTCTCGGCCTTGGCGCGCAGGAAATCTTCCTTGGCCTGCGCCAGTTCGGCCTGCAGAGCCGCGATCTGTTCTTCCGGCGTGGCCACGGGCGGCGGGCCGCCGGGCTCGGGCTGGGCGGCGACGTCCGGGTTCTGCGATTGGGTTTCTGCGCTCATTGTCTTAAATAACTCCACTTCCAATAGGGGAATTGCTGGTGCCGCGCGATAGCTGGGGTCGCCAGCAGGGTTTTCAAGCGGGAATTTGCAAAAATCGCAAATCTTTGCCGGGGCGTTCAGGCCGCCCCGGTGGGTTTCCGGATAAGGACTTGATTAGACGGCAAAAATCAGGCTATAATCCAAGGCTTCACGTTTTTTGGCTGCGCCCGCATGCTTGGCGCCGCCGGGTTTACCAAAACCCAACCGTGAATCTTGCCGCACCGCGTACTGCTGATCCCGTGTCGGGGTCTCGCGTCGGGCGGCCTGGTGTGGTCCCGCTTACCTCTTATATGGTTGCGGCCTGCCAGTCCACAAGGAGTTTGTTTATGCGTCATTACGAGATCGTTTTCATCGTCCACCCGGACCAGAGCGAGCAAGTTCCCGCGATGGTCGAGCGCTACCGCGCCATGGTGCTGGCCGCCGGCGGCAAGATCCACCGCATTGAAGACTGGGGCCGCCGCCAGCTGGCGTACCCGATCAACAAGATCTTCAAGGCACATTACGTTCTGCTGAACATCGAAACCGACCAGAAGCTGCTGGACGAGCTCGAGCATGGTTTCAAGTTCAACGACGCGGTGCTGCGTCACCTGGTGGTCCGCATGAAAAAGGCCCACACCACCCCTTCGCCGATGATGAAGGACGAGAAGTCGCGCAATCTGACTTCCGGCCCCGCTCCCGCCGAAGCCAAGCCTGCAGAAGCGGCCAAGCCCGCCGAGCCGGCCAAGGCCGAGTAAGCAACTGTCCGATCCGATCAACCGGGTTGAACTGACCGGAGTGGTAAGCGCGCTGGACGCGCTGCGCTACACCCCGGCGGGAATCCCGATAGTCGAACTGAAGCTGGAACACGAGTCACCGCAATCTGAAGCAAACAAGACCCGCACCGTGATGTGCGAGGTGGCGGCGGTGGCAGCCGGGCAAGTAGCCCAGCGCATGGTTCAGGTTCCGTTGGGCGCGCGGATCAGGGTGGCAGGCTTTCTCGCCCATCGCGGCAAAAGCAAGGTTCAACTGGTGTTGCATATCAACGAATTCGAATTTATCTGAAAGTAGGTTAAAACAATGGCTACCGGACGCTTCGGCAAACCCAAATTTGTGCGCAAGGAAAACCCCAACAAGGGCCTGTTCAAGCGCAAGAAGTTCTGCCGCTTTACCGTCGGCAAGGTCGAGTGGATCGACTACAAGGACGTCGAGCTGCTCAAGGACTTCATCCAGGAAAACGGCAAGATCATGCCCGCGCGCGTCACCGGCACCAAGGCCGGCTATCAGCGCCAGCTGACCGAGTCGATCAAGCGCGCCCGCTATCTCGCGCTGGTTCCGTACACCGACCTGCACACCAACATTCGCTAAGGCAGGGGAGAGAACAACATGCAAGTAATTCTTCTGGAAAAAGTCGCCAACCTGGGCAACCTGGGCGAAATCGTGCGGGTCAAGGACGGCTTTGCCCGTAACTTCCTGATCCCCAAGCGCAAGGCCAAGCGCGCCACCGAAGCGAACAAGGCGGAGTTTGAAGCACGCCGCGTCGAGCTCGAAAAGCTCGCCGCGCAGCAGCTCGCCGACGCGCAAGCCCAGGGCGCCAAGCTCGACGGCATGATGGTACAGATCACCGAAAAGGCCGGTGTCGATGGCCGCCTGTTCGGCTCGGTCACCAACTTCAACATCGCCGAAGCGCTGACCAAGCAGGGTTTCCCGGTCGAGCGTTCGCAGATCCGCATGCCCACCGGCCCGATCAAGACCATCGGCGACAACGATATCGGCGTGCAACTGCACACCGACGTGGTCGTGACCGTCAAGGTCTCCGTGCTCGGCGAACACGCTTAACAGGACAAGGAAAAAAGTACACATGGTTACCATTCGCATGAATCGCGGCGGCGCCAAGGGCCGTCCTTTCTACAACATCGTGGCCGCCGATTCCCGCGCGCGCCGCGACGGCCGCTTTGTCGAGCGCGTCGGCTTCTACAACCCGATCGCCGCCGGTGGTGAAGAGCCGCTGCGCATCGACATGGCGCGCGTGGCCTACTGGCGCAGCGTCGGCGCGCAGTTCTCGCCGTCGGTCGAACGCCTGATCAAGCAACTGGCCAAGCAAAAGGCGCAGCCTGGCACCGTCACCGCTTAAGGCGGCGCCAGAGATGGCTGCCGGGGCCGAGCCGGGCGGCGTGCCGCCCGACCTGGTCCTGATGGCGCAGGTCAAGGAGCCGTACGGGCTCAAGGGCTGGATCAAGCTGTACAGTTTTTCCGAGGACCATGCCAGCCTGGCCGGGTTCAAGGAGTGGTGGGTTGATTACGGCAGCGAAGCCAAGCCGGCCTGGCAAGCGGTGGTGCCGGAAGCGCAGGATATGCACAGCGGTACGCTGATCGCCAAGTTGCCGGGGGTGTTGGACCGGGACCAGGCCTTCGCGCTGAAGGGAAAGCGGATCGCGGTGCCGCGTTCGCTGTTTCCCGCCAGCACTGCGGATGACGGGTACTACTGGTCCGACCTGATCGGGCTGGACGTGAAAAACCGGCAGGGTGAATTGCTGGGGCAGGTGGATGGATTGCTGGACTTGGGGCCGCACGAAGTGCTGCGCCTGAAGGGTGAGGAAGGCGAAATCCTGATCCCCTTTGTGGCGCAGTATGTGGACCAGGTGGATATCGCAGCGAAACTGATTACGGTCGACTGGGGCAAGGATTATTAGTTCGGACAAAAGTAAAAACCTACTTTTGTCCGGATTGATCAGCAAGAAATCGCTGGCAAAGCCAGACGATTTCTTGAGGTAAAGGCAACGAGCAAGGCCTGGAATGAGCGACACAAGTGTCGCTTTGGCAAGGCAGGTGGGAAGGAACCGGAAATGCGCGTGCAATTCGATGTTGTGACGCTGTTTCCGGCGATGTTCGAGGCGGTGACCCGCGAGGGTATTACCGGCCGCGCGCATCAGGATGGCGTATGGGGTCTGAAGTCCTGGAACCCGCGCGATTACGCCGAGAACGCGTACCGCACGGTGGACGACCGGCCCTACGGCGGTGGTCCGGGGATGTTGATGATCCCGGGTCCGCTGGAAGCGGCAATCGGCGCGGCGAAAGCGGCGCAGGTGCAGGCGGGGCTGGCGCCCTTGGTGGTGCACCTCTCGCCGCAGGGCAAGAAGCTGGACCATGCAGGCGTGTTGAGCCTGCGGGATGAAATGCAGGGCGGCCGTGGGGTGGTGTTGCTGTGCGGCCGCTACGAAGGCATCGATGAGCGCGTGCTGGTGCGCCAGGTCGATCGCGAGGTGTCCATCGGGGACTATGTGCTCTCCGGCGGCGAACTCCCCGCGATGGTGCTGATCGATGCCCTTGTGCGCCAGTTGCCGGGCGTGTTGAACGATGCTTCTTCGGCGGTTGAAGAGTCGTTCGTGGATGGTCTGCTGGACTGTCCGCACTACACCCGGCCGGAGGAATACGAGGGATTGCGGGTGCCGGAGGTGTTGTTGTCCGGCGACCACAAAAGAATCGCGCAGTGGCGCTTCAAGCAGTCGGTGAAGCGTACGATGGTGCGGCGGCCGGACCTGTTCGAGGCGTGGCGCGGCCGGGCTCTCGACAAGCCGCAGGCAAAGCTGCTGGCCGAGGCGCAAGCCGAGCTGCAGGCGGAGCCGGGATCGAAATAGCAGTTGTAGTTTGTAGTGAGTGTTTTTTATAAGGCAGTATTTACAAACGGCGGCACCAAGGGCCAGCAACAACGGCTCATGCTCTACCGCCAAGTCCTGCAGACAGCAGGCCATTTGAGAAAGGCAACATCATGAGCAACATTATTGAAGAACTCGAGAAGGCGGAAATCGCCCGTCTCGCCAAGAACATCCCCGTGTTCGCCCCCGGCGACACCGTGATCGTCAACGTCAACGTGGTCGAAGGCGAGCGCAAGCGCGTCCAGGCTTTCGAAGGCGTGGTGATCGGCCGCCGCAACCGCGGCATCGGCTCCTCCTTCATCGTCCGCAAGATTTCGTCGGGCGAAGGCGTCGAGCGTACCTTCCAGCTTTACTCGCCGCTGATCGCGTCGATCGAAGTCAAGCGCAAGGGCGACGTGCGCCGCGCCAAGCTGTACTACCTGCGCCAGCGCTCGGGCAAGTCCGCGCGTATCAAGGAAAAGCTCACCTCGCGCCAGGCTTCGGCCGCTTCTGCTTCAGCCGCTGCCGCCAAAGAGTAAAGTACTGTCACGGCACGGAAAGACGGGGCGCTTATCATGCGCCCCGTTTTGCTTTTTGTTATCAATCCCTGATCCATGACCACGCCTACGCCCGCGCGCACCATCAGCAATGACGAAGCCCAGGCGATCGAACTGATCGACCCGGCGCTGTACAACGCGGGCTTGAGCCCGATCACCGCGCTCACGCCCGAGGCGCTGCGCCAGCGCTTTCGCGAAGTGCGCGAGTGGAACCGCGAGATGTTAGGGGACCAGCAGTTCGAGGACCTCTCGCAGCCCAACGAGGCGCCGTACCGCCACGCCTCGGTGCTGGTGCCCATCGTGGTGCGCGACGAGCTGACGATGTTGTTCACCCAGCGTACCTCGCACCTCAAGGACCACGCCGGGCAGGTGAGTTTTCCCGGCGGCCGCGCCGACCCGGGCGATGCCGATGCGGTGGCCACCGCGCTGCGCGAAGCCGATGAAGAGCTGGCCCTGAAATCCGACCGCATCGAGGTGATCGGCAGCCTGCCGCACTATCACACCGTCACGCGCTACGAGGTGACGCCGGTGGTGGCGCTGGTGCACCCGCCCTTTGATCTGGTGCCGCACGCCGGCGAGGTGGCCGAGGCCTTTGAAGTGCCGCTGTCTTTTTTGCTCGACCCTGCCAATCACCAGAAGCGCAGCCGCCCGTGGAA
>Ga0075368_10000393_pt1 | contig 12887 bp, 11 predicted proteins | sample EndMethybrTD3033_FD_71518 | JGI IMG/M metagenome (GOLD analysis project Ga0075368, IMG submission 71518) | Populus endosphere microbial communities from Tennessee, USA - Endosphere MetaG P. TD hybrid TD303-3 | ecosystem: Host-associated > Plants > Roots > Endosphere | place: USA: Tennessee... | reverse complement strand
GATCGCGGCGGAGGCGCAGCAGGTCCTGGAGGCGGGCGTGGGCGCCGCCGCCGCCGAGCGCTTCTCCGCCATGACCGTGGGCGAACTGGCCCAGCTCTGGCGTGGCCCGGGGCGCAAGCAGAACGATGTCTGGAAGAGCTTCCTTTCCGCCCCGCAGGACGAGCTGGCGCGGATCGCCGCGGGCTTCCAGGTCGTCGGCCGGAAGCCGGGCTGAGCCATGGACCAGCAGCGGGTCAGCTTCCTGGTGGCGGGGGTGCAGAAGGGCGGCACCACCGCCCTCTTCCACTATCTCGACGACCTGCCCGGCGTGCAGATGGCGCCAGCCAAGGAGGTCCACTTCTTCGACGACGAGACCGGCGTGGATTGGAGCAATCCCGACTACGGGCGCCTGCACGCCGCCTTCCCGAAGGTCGACGCCCGCCCGCGCGGGGAGGTCACGCCCATCTACGTCTATTGGCCCAACTGCCTGGAGCGGATCGCCCGCTACGAGCCGGCGATGAAGCTGGTGCTGCTGTTCCGCGACCCGGTCGAGCGCGCCTGGTCGCAATGGCGGATGGAATACGCCCGCGGCTGGGAGAGCGAGCCCTTCGCCTGGTGCATCCGCGAGGGGCGCGCCCGCGTCGACAGCCCCGAGGCCCCCGCCCACCACCGGGTCTTCAGCTATGTGGAGCGCGGCTTCTACGGCGCGCAGTTCGCCCACCTCTTGACCCTCTTCCCGCGCGAGCAGGTGCTGGCGCTGCGATCGGAGGACCTGGACGCGCGGCCCGACGAGACCCTGGCCCGCATCTGCCGCTTCATCGGCGCCCCGCCGCCGAAGGGGCCGGTGACGCCCCGGCGCGAGCTGACCGCCAAGGCCATCGACTACGGGGCGCCCATCAGCGAGGCCGACAGGGTCTATCTGCGCGGCCTCTATGCGCAGGACCTGGCGCGGTTCGCGAAGCTGTCGGGTCTGGACGTCGGCGCCTGGCTCGACGGCGGCGCCGGGGCGGGGGCGCGGCGTCAGGGCCTCTGGGCGCGCCTGAAGGGTCTGGCTGGCCTGCGCCATTGACCGGGCGGCGCCCGCCGCGTATATCCGCGCCTCCAATTTTCCCCGCCCGGGCCTCCGGGCGGCCTGTCTTTCCGAGAGCTCAAGTATGGCCAATACGCCCGGCGCCAAGAAGGCGGTTCGCAAGATCGCCCGTCGCACCGAAGTCAACACCGCGCGCCGCTCGCGGGTGCGCACCTTCCTGCGTCGCTTCGAGGAAGCGATCGCGGCGGGGAACGCCGACCAGGCCAAGGCGGCCTTCGTCGAGGCCCAGTCCGAGCTGATGCGCGCCGTCTCCAAGGGCGTGGTTCACCGCAACACCGGCTCGCGCAAGGTCTCGCGCCTGGCCGCGCGGCTGAAGAAGCTGTCGGTCGCCTAAGAGACCGCCCTGCGGGCCCCAGGCGGGCTCGCCGATCCACGAGATCGAACGACGCCAGCGCCCGCCTCGCGGGCGCTGTTTGCGTGTGGGCCCCAGGTCCAGCCCCCGCCACGCCAGAGACCTGCTTTTCGTCGGCTGATGCAAGCCTGCGCAGGCGGCCGCGAAGCTGTGCTTTCCTTGGGCGCAAGGCCGGCCCGGCTGCGACCCATGCGGCGAATCTACTCAGCGATCTGACTTAAGAAGAGGGCTTTCCCTTGGCCGATCAGGGGCTCCCGCAAGTCAACGAAAATATCCGCGCACAGGCCTAAGAATCCCCGTTGACCGCCCAAGGCGCCCGACTACTCTCAGCCCTCTTACAGGCGTTTTTTAACGGATCCCGGGGTCTCCCGGGACGTCGGCGGGTCGCAACCACTCGCCGCATAAGTACCTGTGCGTGCAGAGAAAAGCGGTCCTGCGTGGGGCAAGGGCCGGATGATGGGCGGGGCTAGAGGGATGACTTTGAGGGGGGCTGCGGGAGCTATGGCTGAGGCGCCGGCCGGGGCGGTCTGGGTGAAGACCTGCCAAGTGCTGAAGCGTGAGCTCGGCGAGGCGACCTTCGGTTCTTGGCTGGGCCAGGCGGCGCTGCGCGAGAGCGGCGACGAGGTCTGCCTGGTGGCGGCCACCGGGGTCGCGCGGGACTGGATTCGCCGGCATGCCTGGCGCCGCATCGGCGAGCTCTGGGCGCAGAACGATCCGCTGGGCCGCACGCTCGACCTGAAGAGCCGGATGGAGTTGGATTCGGCCGCCGCCGTGGCCGCGCCGGCGCCGACCTCGACGCTCATCCCGCCCGTGGCCGCCAATGCGCCCCAGGCCCCCGATGTCTTCGAAGTGGAGGTGGACGCCGTGCCGCCCGTCGCCGCCCGTCAGGGCCGCCTGCAGGGGCTGCAGGAGCGCTTCTCCTTCGACACCTTCGTCTCCGGCCCGGCGAACGAGTTCGCCTTCGCCGTGGCCCGCCGGGTCGCTAGCTGGGCGGACGGCCATTTCAATCCGGTGGTGTTCCATGGCCCCTACGGCTTTGGGAAGACCCACCTGCTCAACGCCCTGGCCTGGGAGGCGCTGCGCAACGCGCCGGAGAAGCGGGTGGTCTACCTGACCGCCGAGCGCTTCACCTCGACCTTCGTCAAGGCGCTGCAGGACCGCCAGACCGCGGCCTTCAAGGAAGAGCTGCGCAACGCCGACCTGCTGCTGATCGACGACGTCCACTTCGTCGCCGGCAAGCCCTCCACCCAGGAGGAGCTGTTCCACACCCTGATCGCGCTGGTGGAGGACGGCCGCCGCGTGGTGATGACCGCCGACCGCTCGCCCACCGAGATCTCGGAGATGGAGCCGCGCCTGCGCTCGCACCTGCAGGCCGGCCTGGTCTGCGGCATCGAGCCGGCGGACCGCAGCCTGCGGCTGGGCATCCTGGAGCGCAAGCTGGCCACCCTGGCCCAGCAGGGGCGCTTCCACCCGGCCGCCCGGCCCGAGGTGCTGCAATTCCTCGCCGACCGCTTCACCGACAGCGTGCGCGAGCTGGAGGGGGCCCTGAACACCCTGGTGGCCCGGGTGGGCGCGGACGTGGCCCGCCTGACCCTGGACCAGGCCCAGGCGATCCTGAGGCCCCACCTGGCCTGCAACGAGCGCAAGGTGACGGTGGACATGATCCAGAAGACCGTCGCCGAGCACTATGCGCTGAAGCAGGCCGACCTGATCTCCGAGCGGCGCGCCCGCGCGGTGGCCAGGCCCCGCCAGGTGGCCATGTGGCTCGCCAAGCAGATCACCACCCGCTCGCTGCCCGACATCGGCCGGCGCTTTGGCGGACGCGACCACACCACCGTGCTGCACGCCGTGCGCCGCATCGAGGCGCTCAAGGCCGATGACCCGGTGCTCGCCCGCGACGTGGACGCCCTGCTGCGCAAGCTTCGGGGCTGACGCCAAAAGGCCCGCCGAAAGGCGGGCCTTCTTCGTTTGGGCGGGCTTTCTTGCAGGCCCTAGTGGCTGGCGGCGAGGATCGAGGCGATCACGCCGGTGGCCACGGCCGCCATCACATATTGGTTGTCCACCTGGCGCCACTCGTAGCCGCGGGGCGGCTGGCGAAGGTGGTGGCGGCGCCAGTCGAGGCGCTGCCCGCGGTTCCAGTCGCTGTGTTCGATCCGGCCGCCGCGGCGCCAGTCGTGGTGGCGATCGCCGTTGTGGTAGCCGTTGTCATGCTGGTCGCTGTCATGCCTGCCGTTGTCATGCTGGCCGTGCTCGCGCCGGCCGTTGTCATGGCCATAGGGCTGGGCGCTGGCCGCGCCGGCGACGGCGGAGAGAGCCAGGGTCGCGGCCGCGATGGCCGTCAGCGTGCGTTTCATCGTTTCGCTCCTTCTTGGATGTGAAGAGTGCGCCCCGTCCCCTGAGCCCGGTCTGAACGCGCCGCGACGGCTACGGTTCATCCTCCAGGTGAATAGCCTCCAAAATTCAACCTAGTTTTGCAGGCGGGCGCCAAGAGCGTCAGCGACGAAACATGTTACGTCGCCCTCCCCGTGGAGGGCCTGGCCGTTAACCATATGGTAACACCCCTCTGTTGCCGGAACGTTCCGGCACAAAACCCAGGGGCCCGGCCAAGAAAAAGGGCGGCCGGATCGCTCCGGCCGCCCCATTCGAACGCTCGTATCGCTGGACGCCTTTAGGCGTCCGCGGACTCGGGCTCTTCCTTCTTGGAGAGGTCCTCGCCAGTTTCCTGGTCGACGATCTTCATGGAGAGCCGGGTCTTGCCGCGGTCGTCGAAGCCCAGGAGCTTGACCTTCACGGCCTGGCCTTCCTGCAGGACGTCCGAGACCTTGTTCACGCGCTCGTTGGAGATCTGGCTCACGTGGACCAGGCCGTCCTTGGCGCCGAAGAAGTTCACGAAGGCCCCGAAGTCGACGATCTTGACCACCTTGCCGGTGTAGATCTGGCCGACTTCCGGCTCCGAGGCGATGGACTTGATCCAGTCGCGGGCCGCTTCGATCTTCGAGGCTTCGGCCGCGGCGATCTTGATCGTCCCGTCCTCGCCGATGTCGATCTTGGCGCCGGTCTTCTCGACGATCTCGCGGATCACCTTGCCGCCCGAGCCGATCACTTCGCGGATCTTGTCCACCGGGATCTTCATGGTCTCGATCTTCGGCGCGAACTCGCCCAGCTCGGCGCGGGGCGCCTCCATGGCCTTGTTCATCTCGCCCAGAATGTGGTCGCGGCCGGCCTTCGCCTGCGCCAGCGCCTTCTTCATGATCTCCTCGGTGATGCCGGCGATCTTGATGTCCATCTGCAGGGAGGTGATCCCGTCAGTGGTGCCGGCGACCTTGAAGTCCATGTCGCCCAGGTGGTCCTCGTCGCCCAGGATGTCGGAGAGCACGGCGAAGCCGTCGCTTTCCAGGATCAGGCCCATGGCGATGCCGCTGACCGGCGACTTCAGCGGAACGCCCGCGTCCATCAGGGCCAGCGAGGAGCCGCAGACCGAGGCCATCGAGGAGGAGCCGTTGGACTCGAAGATCTCCGAGACCAGGCGGATCGTGTAGGGGAAGTCCTCCGCCTTCGGCAGCAGCGGGCGGATCGCCCGCCAGGCCAGCTTGCCGTGGCCGACTTCGCGGCGGCCCGGCGCGCCCATGCGGCCCGTCTCCCCGACCGAGAAGGGCGGGAAGTTGTAGTGCAGCATGAAGCGCTCGTAGTACTTGCCTTCCAGGGCGTCGATGAGCTGCTCGTCATCGCCGGTGCCCAGGGTGGCGACCACCAGGGCCTGGGTCTCGCCGCGGGTGAACAGCGCCGAGCCGTGGGCCCGGGGCAGCACGCCCACTTCGGAGACGATCTGGCGAACCTGGTCGACCTTGCGGCCGTCGATGCGGATGCCGGTGTCCAGGATGTTGCGACGCACGACGTCGGCTTCCAGGTCCTTGAGCACGGCCCCGAGCTTGTCGGGAGCCAGGCCCGCCGGATTGGCGTCCGACTTGGCGAACTTCTCGGCCGCCTTGGCGCGGGCCGCGGCGACCGCGTTCTGACGCTCGAGCTTGGCCGGGATCTTGAAGGCCGCGGCCAGATCCTTGCCGACCACCTTCTTCACTTCGGCCTTGATGGCGTCGGTGTCGTCCGGCTGGAAGTCGAAGGGCTCCTTGGCGGAGTGTTCGGCCAGCTCGATGATCGCCTCGATGACGGGCTGCATGCCGGCGTGGGCGAACATCACCCCCTTCAGCACTTCGTCTTCCGACATCTCCTGGATTTCGGATTCGACCATCATCACCGCGTCGCTGGTGCCGGCGACCACCAGGTCCATCCGGCTTTCCTTCATCTCGTCCAGCGTCGGGTTCAGCACATATTCGCCGTTCACGAAGCCCACGCGGGCGCCGGCGATCGGGCCCATGAAGGGGGCGCCGGAGATCACCAGGGCGGCGGAGGCCGCGACCAGGGCGACGATGTCGGGATCGTTCTCGAGGTCGTGGGCGAGCACGGTGGTGACCACCTGGACTTCATTCTTGAAGCCCTTGACGAACAGCGGACGGATCGGCCGGTCGATCAGGCGGGAGGTCAGGGTCTCCTTCTGCGAGGGCGCGCCCTCGCGGCGGGGGAAGGAGCCGGGGATCTTGCCCGCGGCGTAGAACTTCTCCTGATAGTTCACGGTCAGGGGGAAGAAGTCCTGGCCAGGCTTGGCCTGCTTGGCGAAGACGGCGGTGGCCAGCACCATGGTCTCGCCGTAGGTGGCCAGCACCGCGCCGTCGGCTTGACGGGCCATGCGGCCGGTTTCGAGCGTGAGCGTCTTGCCGCCCCACTCGATGGTCTTGCGCTTGATATCGAACATTTTGATTTCTTTCTGATCCCCCGGGCGTATTCCCGGCGGGGGCGGACAGGGCGTCGGACTTCCGAAATCCTCTCCAGTGAACAGGCGAATGAGGATTTCTGTGAACCCTCGGCGTACCGGGGCGGCCTCACCTAAAGGCAACCCCTTGGAGCGCCGCATGGAGTCCCCCGGCCTGTCACGGAGGAGCGGCGATAAGCAGTCTCGTCTGGCCCGCGTCCCGGCTTGAGGGCCGGGCGCGGCCGACAGGGCTTGCGCTAGCGGCGCAGGCCCAGGGTCTCGATCAGCTTCTGGTAGCGAGCCTGATCGGACTTCTTCAGGTGGTCGAGGAGCGACCGGCGCGCGGACACCAGCTTGAGCAGGCCCCGGCGCGAGTGGTTGTCCTTCTTGTGCGTCTTGAAGTGCTCGGTGAGGTTCGCGATCCGTTCGGACATGATCGCCACCTGGACTTCAGCGCTGCCCGTGTCCGCTTCGCCGCGGGCATGGGTCTTGATCACTTCAGCCTTACGTTCGGCCGTAATCGACATCGGGTTCTTCTCCGCTCTTTTCCAGATGGAAGACCCGCGAGGGTTCGAGCCGGCCCGCGCGCATCTCGCAGAGGGCGACCACCGATCCGCCCGCCATCGCCGAAACGGTGCGCGAGCCCGGCTTGAGCCTGGCTTTCACCGCTTCGACCTGTCGGGGAACGAGAACGATCGGCCGTCCCTGCTTCAGTCTGAAGGCGTCTTCGTCGGTCACGGCCAGCGCCGGGATGTCGTCCAGCGCGGTCTCGACCGGAAGCAATGCCTCCGACTGGCGGGCCTTATGCCCTAAATCCTCAAGCAATTCCAGCGTCACCGCAGATTGCCCGGTGAAGCGGCCCACCCGGGTGCGGCGCAGCTCGCTCACGTGGCCGCAGGCGCCCAGCGCCTCGGCGATGTCGCGCACCAGGGCGCGGACGTAGGTTCCCTTGCCGCAGGCGATCTCCAGGGTGACGTGGTCGGCGTCCGCGGCGTCCGCCACGCGGGCCTCATGGATGGTGACCATGCGGGCCTTCAGCTCCACCGTCTCCCCGGCGCGGGCCAGGTCATAGGCGCGCTCGCCGTCCACCTTGATCGCCGAATAGGCGGGCGGGACCTGGGAGATCTCGCCGACGAAGCGCGGCAGCAGGGCCTCCACCTGGGCGAGCGTGGGCCGCACGTCCGAGCTGGCCAGGGTCTCGCCCTCGCGGTCGAGGGTGGAGGTGGTGCGGCCCCAGGCGATGGTGAAGCGGTAGGCCTTGTCGGCGTCCATCAGGAAGGGGACGGTCTTGGTCGCCTCGCCCAGCGCGATCGGCAGGATGCCGGTGGCCAGCGGGTCGAGCGTTCCGGCGTGGCCCGCCTTCTGGGCGTTGAAGATGCGGCGCACCCGGCTGACCGCGGAGGTGGAGGTCAGGTCGTAGGGCTTGTCCAGGCACACCCAGCCGGAGACGGCCTCGCCCTTGCGGCGACGGCCCATCAGTCCTCGTCCTTCCAGGAATCCGACGGGGGCTGGGGGGTGAGGTCCTGGCGAACCTTGGGGTCGTCGAACAGGCGTTTCATGCGCTGCGCCTCGTTGAAGCTCTCGTCGTGGAGGAACTTCAGCTCGGGCGTGAATTTCATGTCGATGGAACGGCCAAGGCGGCCGCGCAGGAACCTGGCGTGGCGGTTCATGCCCTCCACCACCTCCGGCGCGTGGGCGCCGCCCAGGGGCTCGACGAAGACCATGGCGTGGCGCAGGTCCGGGCTCATCCGCACCTCGGTCACGGTCACCGAAACGCCGCTCAAAGCGGGGTCGGAGAAGTCCTCCTCCCGCAGGATCTCCACCAGGGCGTGGCGCATCAGTTCGCCCGCGCGGAGCTGGCGCTGGCTCGGGCCTTGCGCATGACCGCGAGCGGTGTCGGAGGGACGTTTCATGCAAGCCTCGATCGGGCTGGGGCGCGGATCGGACGCAGCCCTCAGCGAAGGGCGCGCATTTAGGCGCGACGGGCAGGGAAGTCCAGTGGCTGCCGATATCCTCTCCCCCGAGCGCGGCGCAGGTGTCGCCGCGTCCGCTGCGGTCATGCGAGTCGACCCCAGGCTTTCGGCGTCGATGGGTCGAGCCGCCCTCTCCCTACCCTCTCCCTCTCCGCTTCGCGGGGGGAGAGGAGGGTTGTCAGAACTTCAGCTTCAGCTTCAGCATCCTGGCGTCGCCGTCGAAGCTGGTGAGCTTCCAGACGCCCGCTTCCTTGGTGAAGCTCATCAGGCAGGGACCGTCCTTCTTGGTCACCGCGCAGACCCGCCCGTCGGGCAGGGCCTTGAGCGCGCCGGCCACCTCGATGACGTTGGGGATCTTGGTCTGGCGCGTATAGCCGTAGTGCTCGGCCACCAGACGGAAGACCTGGGGCTGCAGCAGGGTCTCGCCGGCGACGTCGGCCACCTGCGGGCCCAGGAGGGCGGCGAAGCCCGAGAGCCGCTGGTCGAGCCGCTCGCCGACCTTGGCCAGCAGTTCGCGCTTCAGGGCCTCGCGGTCCACGTGGGCGTCGAAGGCGGCCTGGTCGTCGTCGCGGATGGCGATCAGCAGGGCGTGCACGTCATTCGCCGCGTCCAGCCGCTGCACCGAGGCGCAGGCGCCAAGGCTCGCCAGAAGGGCGCCTGCCAGCACCGCGATGATCGCCCGTTTCGCCATATGGATCTCCTAACCCGGACCCGTGGCTATATCACGGCGCCCCCGGCGGCCAGGCGATGATGCGCTCAGTGCGCCTGCAGCCCCTTCTGCGGGGTGGTCTTGCCCCCCGAGCGCGCGGCGGCCACCTCCTTGGGCGTGATCGGCGGGGCCTTGTTGCCCCAGGCGGTGCGCACATAGCTCACCGCGGCGGCGACCTCCTCGTCGGAGAGCTCTGTCTTCCAGGCGGGCATGCCGCCCCGGCCGTTCAGCACCGTGGCCAGCACCGGGCCCTTTGGCCCCTGGAGGAACTTGTCGCCCTTCAGCGCCGGGAAGGTGGGCGGGCGGCCAAGCCCGGTGGCCTGGTGGCAGGCGGCGCAGTTGGCCAGGAACACCTGCTGACCGTCGGTCGCAGCGGCCGCGGGACCGGCCAGGGCGAGCGCCAGGCCGGCGGCGGTGAGAAAGCGGACTTTACGCATATGAGAGCTCTTCGTGGACCTTAGGCCTTGTGGACGCGGGCGTGCAGCTTGGCGATCTGCTGCCAGGCGGACTCGATGCCGCCGGCCTGCCAGCCGCCCAGGTAGGTGAGGTGCTCGCCGGAGAGGTAGATGCGACCGTCCGGCTCGCAGAGCAGGGGATAGGCGGTCTTGCGCCCCTCGTCGCTCCACTCGGCCCAGCCGCCCAGGTTCAGCGGGTCCAGGTGCCAGGACTTGGAGAAGGCGGTCTCGAAGCTCTCGGCGTATTGCGGGAAGATCTTCTGGCCCGCGGCGACCGCGTACTTGGCCCGCTGGTCGGGGCTCAGCATGCTGATCTTCACCGCCTCGGCCCCAAAGCCGTAGTAGCCCAGCAGCACCCCCTTCTCCCCGTGCCAGTTGGTGGAGGGCAGCGAGATGGTGCCGATGCCGGGGATGTCGTTGTAGACGTGCCCGCCGTAGATCCAGTGGTCCTCCTCCCAGAACCGCCGCTTCATCTGCAGGCCGATCTTGTTCACCGGCGCGTAGGCGACGTCCTTCATCGCCGCCAGGAAGGGCTTGGAGGCGTCCATCGGGATGTTCTTCAGGACCGAGAGCGGGATGGTGCAGATCAGGTAGTCGCCCTCGACCTCGCCGGGCTTTCCGTCGCCGTCGGTGAAGGCGATCTTCACCCCCCTGGACGACTGGCGGATGCGGCTGACCTTGGTGGAGTACTTGATCACGCCCGGGGGGATGTTGCGCACGAAGCCCTTGGGGATTTCGGCCATGCCGCCGATCGGCTCGAACATGGTGCGCTGCTGGTCGATGGAGCTGACCGAGCTCAGCACCCGCCACATGTGCGAGTTCATCACGTCGGCGAAGGCGTAGGGCTTGGACTCCACGCCCGGGCCTGGACTGGTCCCGGCGCCCGGCCAGACGTCGAAGCCCCGGCCCTCGGTCCCGACGTACTTGAGGTCCGCCTTCTCCAGCCGGCCCTCGTTCACCAGGTAGTCGATGAAGAGCTGGCGATCGACCGGCGAGATCGCCGCGTCCAGGTCGCCCTTGGACGCCAGCTTGGCCATCAGCTCGGCGGTGTAGCCGCGCGCGTCGGCGGCGATGTGCATCTTGCGGATCGGCTTGCCGGCGAGCGGCCCGGTCCCCTTGTCGGAGTAGACGTAGCTGGCGTCGTTGTCGTTGTTGAACAGCTCCACCGGCACCTTGAACTGCTTGACGTAGTGCAGGGTCGACTGGTGCCAGAAGGGAATCCGCCAGGGGCCGATGTTGATGTACTGGCCCTCGTCGAAGTTGCAGACCTGATGGTTGCCGTTGAGGTCGGTGTCCTCGAAGCCCTTCTTGGCGGTCTGCGCCCGCCCGCCGGCGAAGCTGCGGGCCTCCAGCAGCTTGACGTCATAGCCGGCCTTGCCCAGCTCGTAGGCCGCGGTGAGGCCCGCGACCCCGGCGCCCAGGATGATCACCCTGGTCCCCTTGCCGCCCCCGCCCAGCGCCGGCGGCGCGGCCAGGGCCGAGGAGAAACCAAAGCCCAGGGCGTCCATGCCCGCCATCGCCAGCGACATGCCGCCGACCGCCGCCAGCTGCTCGAAGAACCGCCGCCGGGTCATGTGACCGCCCGGCTTCTGCTCGCCCGCAAGATCCATAGCTACGCCCCCTCAAAACCTGCGTTCCAGCAGGCGCGAGGGCGGAAGCGTAACGCAAGTGACGCAAGCCGCCAGAGCGATGGTCACGGAGCGTTGCATGCCGCTTGGGCGCCGGGGGCGCATTCCCGGGCGCGGGCCGTTCCGCGGGACGGAATGGGACAGGCCCCCTCCGTCTCGGCGCTAGCGCGCCGATCCGCGACTTGCTCCATCGTTTGCGGGGGGAGCTGTCGGCGAAGCTGACTGAGGGGCGTGCGGCGTCGCCCCTCGCCGCTAGAGCGTCCGCTTGACCTCTTCGAGCGTGAAGCACTCGATGATGTCGCCGACCTTGATGTCCTGGAAGCCCTGGAAGGCCATGCCGCATTCCTGGCCGGACTGGACCTCGTTGACCTCGTCCTTGAAGCGCTTGAGCGTCTGCAGGACGCCCAGCTCGAGGACCACCACGTCGGCGCGGATGATCCGCACCCGAGCGCCCTTGCGCACCACCCCGTCGGTGACCCGGCAGCCGGCGACCTTGCCGACCTTGGTGATGTCGAAGGCCTGGAGGACCTCGGCGTTGCCCAGGAAGGTCTCGCGCTGGATCGGCGCCAGCATGCCCGAGAGCACGCCCTTGATGTCGTCGATCAGGTCGTAGATCACCGCGTAGTAGCGGATCTCGACGCCTTCGCGCTCGGCCAGCTCGCGCGCCTGTTTCGAGGCGCGGACGTTGAAGCCCAGGATCGCCGCGCCGGCGCCCTTGGCCAGCATGACGTCGCTTTCGCTGATCGCGCCGGCGCCCGACAGGATGATCCGCGCGCGGACCTCGTCGGTGCTGATCTTGTCCAGCGAGCCGACGATGGCTTCGGTCGAGCCCTGCACGTCGGCCTTGATGACCAGCGGCAGCTCGGAAACCTTCTTGTCGGTGATCTTGGCCATCATCTCGGCCAGGGACGCGCCCTGGGTCGGGGCGCCGGCCTTTTCGCGCTTGAGGCGCACGCGGTATTCGGTCAGCTCGCGGGCGCGGGCTTCGTTCTCCACCACGGCGAAGGGCTCGCCGGGCGCGGGCGTTCCGTCCAGGCCGAGCACTTCCACCGGCACGGAGGGACCGGCCTCGTTGACCTGTTCCTCGCGCTCGTTGAGCAGGGCGCGCACGCGGCCCCAGTGGTCGCCGGCCACGACGATCTCGCCGCGCTTGAGCGTGCCGCGCTTCACCAGGAGGGTGGAGACGGCGCCGCGTCCGCGGTCCAGCTTGGCCTCGATCACCACGCCGTCGGCGGTGCGGTCGGGATTGGCCTTGAGGTCGAGCACCTCGGCCTGCAGCAGGATGGCTTCGATCAGGTTGTCGAGGCCCATCTTCTTGGTCGCCGAGACCTCGATCGCCTGGGTGTCGCCGCCCAGGCTCTCGACCACGATCTCGTGCTGCAGCAGCTCGTTGATCACCCGGGTCGGTTCGGCGTCCGGCTTGTCCATCTTGTTGATGGCCACGATGATCGGCGCGCCGGCCGCCTTGGCGTGATTGATGGCCTCGATGGTCTGGGGCATGACGCCGTCGTCGGCGGCCACCACCAGCACCACGATGTCGGTGACGTTGGCGCCGCGCATCCGCATCGCCGAGAAGGCCGCGTGGCCGGGCGTGTCGAGGAAGGTGACGGCCTGGCCGTTCTCCAGGCGAACCTGGTAGGCGCCGATGTGCTGGGTGATGCCGCCGTGCTCGCCGGCCGCCACATCGGTGGACCGCAGGGCGTCCAGCAGGGACGTCTTGCCGTGGTCGACGTGGCCCATGATGGTGACCACGGGCGGACGCGGGAGCAGGTGGTCGTCCACGTCCTCCGCGCCGATGAAGCCCTCTTCGACGTCGGCTTCGGACACGCGCCGCACGGTGTGGCCGAACTCGGTGGCCACCAGCTCGGCGGTGTCGTTGTCGATGACGTCGTTG
>Ga0075368_10000392_pt1 | contig 12913 bp, 13 predicted proteins | sample EndMethybrTD3033_FD_71518 | JGI IMG/M metagenome (GOLD analysis project Ga0075368, IMG submission 71518) | Populus endosphere microbial communities from Tennessee, USA - Endosphere MetaG P. TD hybrid TD303-3 | ecosystem: Host-associated > Plants > Roots > Endosphere | place: USA: Tennessee... | reverse complement strand
ACCTGCTCGAGCAGGTGCCCGAGGAGGAGTGGACGACGCCGACCGACCTGGCCGGCTGGGACGTGAAGGCCTGCGCGGCGCACACCGCGCACCTCGAGGGCATCCTCGCGGGCAACCCCGAGGAGACCGCGGACGTCGGGGAGCCCCCGCACGTGACCGGACTCATGGGCCTCTACACCGAGATCGGTGTGGTCAACCGGCGCGATGCCAGCGCGGACGCCATCATCAACGAGATCCGGGAGGCGGTCACCAAGCGGCACACCGCCCTGCTCGCCGACCCGCCCACGGACGGCAACGCGAAGCCCGAGCCGATCTTCGGCGGCGTCCCGTGGAGCTGGCGCACGCTGCTGCGCAACCGGCCGCTGGACGTGTGGATGCACGAGCAGGACGTACGCCGCGCGGTCGGCCGCCCCGGCAACCTGGACGGCGCCCCGGCCAAGCACACCGCGGACTACCTCGCCGAGAGCCTCGGGTTCGTGTTGGGCAAGAAGGTCGGAGCGCCCACCGGAACCAGCCTGGTCCTCGACATGGAGGGCAGCGCGCCCTTCGCGTTCGAGATCGACGAGAACGGTCGCGGACAACGCATCTCTCCACCCGTCGAGCCCACGGCCACGCTGCGCATGGACCGCGAGTCGTTCATCCGGCTGGCCGGCGGCCGCTGCGCCGCCGAACCCGGCAAGGTCACCGTCGACGGCGACCAGGAGCTGGGCCAGCGGGTGCTCGGCGCCCTCGCCACCACCCCGTGACATGACCGGAGCGAAGGCCGACACCTGGCAGCTCGCGGACATCCCCGACCAGGCGGGACGAACCGCCCTGGTCACCGGCACCACGTTGGGCGGGCTAGGCCACCACACCGCCCTCGAGCTCGCCCGCCGCGGCGCCCGGGTGCTCCTGGCCGGCCGCACCCCGGCCCGGCTCGAGGAGACCCGCGACACCATCCGCCGCGAGGTGCCGACCGCAGCGCTCGAGCTGCTCGAGGTGGACCTCGCCGACCTCGCCTCGGTCCGTCGCGCGGGCGTGTCCGCTGCGGCGTACGGCCCCATCGACGTCCTGGTCAACAACGCGGGCGTCATGGGCACCTCGCGCCAGGTGACCGGCGACGGGCTCGACCTGCAGCTGGCGACCAACCACTTCGGGCCCTTCCTGCTGACCGGGCTGCTGCTGCCCCAGCTGCTCGCGAGCAAGGACGCCACCGTGGTCACCGTGTCGTCGAACATGCACCGCGTCGCGCGCAGCGCGCCGCTCGGCGACCCGCACGCTCAACGTGGGCGCTACGCGACGTGGCGGGTCTACGGTCAGACCAAGCTGGCCAACCTGCTCTTCACCTACGAGCTCGACCGACGGGCGCGCGCGAAGGAGCTGCCCCTGCGGGCGCTGGCCGCGCACCCGGGCTTCGCCGGCACCCACCTCGCCGCCAACGGCCAGTACGGCCGCTCCGCCGGCGGCATCGCCACCATCCTCGACGCGACCATCAAGGCGGTCTCGCAGCCGGCCGCGCACGGCGCCTGGCCGTTGCTCATGGCTGCGACCGCCGGCCTGCCCGGCGCGACGTACGTCGGCCCCGGCGGCCTCGGCGAGCTGGGCGGCGCACCCCAGGTCGTGACCTCGACCCGCGTGTCGCACGACGCGGACGCGCAGCGCAGGCTCTGGGAGCTCAGCGAGGAGACGACCGGGATCAGCTATCCCTGATCCTGCTCGCTGAGCACCCCCACCACCCGCTCGAGGACCTCGCGCGTCGCCTCGTACTCCTCGCCGAACTCCTCCTCGAAGACCCGCTCGAGCTCCCGCAGGTGCCGGAAGCCCTCGCTGGCGAACCGCTTGCCCTCGGGCGTGTAGCGGACGATCTTGGCCCGCCCGTCGTCGGGATCCGGCGCCATCTCGAGGATGCCGATGTCGACCAGGTCACGGATCACCTCACCCATCGACTGCCGGGTGATCCCGGCGCGCTGCGCGAGGTTGGCGGCGCGGTCGCCGTCGTCGCCCAGGATCGCGAAGAGGAAGTTGTGGGCCGGCTTGATGTCCGGGCGGCCGCGCTCGTGAGCGCTCCTGACCATGTGCGCCTGGAACGCCTTGTCCGCGTTGTGCACGAGAGCGATCAACGGTTTCCGATCCGGCTTGGCTCTTGACATCCGTAAGGCTTCCTTACATTATTTCGGTAGGTAACCTTACGATATCAGGAGCGGACATGGAAGCCATCTCGCGGCACTTCCCCGGACCGGACAACCGGCGCACAACCCGGGTGGGCATCGAGCACGAGCTGCTCACCCGCGACGCGGCGACCGGGGCTCCGGTCGCGATCCAGCGGGTCCGGGCGGCAAGCTCCACCCCCCTTGCCTTCGAGCCGGGCGGGCAGGTCGAGCTGAACCAGCCGTGCGGTCCCGCGCCGGTCGTCGTCCACCGGCTGCGACGCACCCTGTCGGCGCTGCGCTCCGACCTCGCGAGGGCGGGGATCCTGCTCGACGCCTCACCCGTCGACCACCGCACGCCGGACGAGGTGCCGCTCCAGCTGACCTCACCGCGGTATGCCGCCATGCAGGCGCACTTCGACACCATCGGCCCGGCCGGCCGCCGGATGATGCGCTGCACCGCGTCGACCCAGGTCTGCCTGGACTGGTGGCCGGGCCGGGCCGGCCTGGAGCAGTGGCGCGTCCTCAACCTGGCCGGGCCGCAGCTGGCCGCGGCGTATGCCCGCTCGACGGGCCCGGGCTCCCGGCTCGCGACGTGGCTCGCGGTCGACCCCGACCGCACCGCCTTCGACGGGCGGCTGCTCCGCGGTGAGTGCCCGGTGGCGGCGTACACCGAGTTCGCGAGGGGCGCCACAGCGTTCACCGGCTCGCGCGAGCACCTGTCGACCCTGTTCCCGCCGGTGCGGCCGCGCGGCCGCTACCTCGAGGTCCGCTTCCTCGACGTCCAGCCGGAGGAGCGGATGCGTGCGGTCGTCGGCACCCTCACCAGCCTGATGTACGACGACGCGGTGCGCCGCCGAGTGCTCGCCGAGCTCGAGCCCAAGGCATCCCGGCTCGAGGAGCTGTGGGGGGCCGCGGCCGCCGGCGACCTGGGCGCCACCCTGGGACTCACCGAGAGGGCCGTGCTGGGTCTCGAGACGCCTCGCGCGGCCCGTCGCTGGCACGTCGGTCCGCGCCGAGTCTCCTCAACCTCCTCACCTGACGCTCCCGCCTCGCAGGCTCGGCGTGAGCTGGTTCGGACATGAAGACCCTGTTCGTCACCGACCCGCTCGACGGACTCCACGCCGACATCGACGCGTCGGTCGGCCTGATGGACGCCTGCCAGGTCGAGGGCGCGGAGGTCTGGGTCTGCGAGCCGGCCGACCTCGCCGTGGCCGGCGGCCGGCTGCTCGCGCGCGCCCGGCGGATCGCGCTGCGGCCGCGGCACCGCAGCGCCGACCACCGGTGGGTGATCGAGCCGAGCTGGTTCGACGAGGTGGACCAGGCGGTCCTGGACGTCGCGACCTCCGTCGAGCTGGCCTGGCTGCGGATCGACCCGCCGGTGGACGCGCGCTACCTGCACACGACCTACCTCCTCGGCGTCGCTGCCGCGGCGGGCGTCCGCGTGGTCAACCACCCGGCCGGCGTGCGCGCCCTGCACGAGAAGCTGCTCGCCCTCGAGCTGCCGGACCTCTGCCCGGCCACGCTGGTCACGACGCAGGTCGCCGCGGTCGAGGAGTTCGTGGCGACGTACGGCGCCGCCGTGGTCAAGCCCGTCGACGGCTTCGCCGGCACCGATGTCTGGCTGCTGGAGCCGGGCCGCTGCTGCCGGGCCCTGGCCGAGTCCGCGACGGCCGGGGGGCGACACGTGATCGTGCAGGAGTACCTGCCCGCCGTCGCCGAGGGCAACAAGCGGCTCTTCCTGGTCGACGGCGAGATCGTCGGCGCGGTGTCCCGTCGACCGTCGGAGGCCGACTTCCGGATCGGGCCGCCCGTCGCGGCCGCCACGATCGACGCCGCCGACCGTCGGATCACCGACGCGCTGGCGCCGCGTCTGGTCGCACACGGCATCGCGATCGCCGGCCTCGACGTCATCGCCGGCCGCCTGATCGAGGTCAACGTCACCTGCCCCGGCGGGATGCACAAGACCGACGCCCTGCTCGGCACCGACCTCAGCGGCGTGATCGCGCGCCGGCTGCTCACCACGTCCATCCGCACCCGAGAGGAACTCCTGTCATGACCACCATTCCCGTCGTCTGCATCGCACTCATGGGCGTGCTGCTCTTCCTGCTCGGCGCCAACGTCACCCGCCACCGGGTGATCCGCGGAGCCACAGGGAACCAGGCGCCCTCCGACCCGGCGGACCGCATGTTCATCGCCCAGCGGGCGCACGGCAACGCCAGCGAGTACGTCCCCACCCTCGCCGTGCTCATCGTCGTCTGCGCGGCGCTCACCTCCAGCTGGTGGCTGAGCGCACTGGCGATCGCTGCCGTGTCCTTCCGCTGCCTGCACGCGGTCGCGCTGCTGACCAGCAAGTCGATGGCGGCGCACGTCCCGCTCCGCGACGTCGGCGCACTCGGCACCTACGCGACCGGGGTCGCGCTCGGCCTCACCGCGTTGGTGTCGCTGTGAGCGGCCAGGAGACCGGCCGTCCAGTCACCGGTCTGGTCACCGGCCCGGTCACCGGTCAGGTCAGCTGCTGGCTGCTGCTGGTCAGGCCCTCGACCTACCCGCGCCCCACCTCACCGCCGGGCCGGTAGGTCGCGCAGAGTTTTTGGGCGCGGCGGTCAACCGAGACGCGACTGGGTCGTCTGATCCATCGTGGAGGTCGTGAGCTACCCGAACGCGAGGGGCGCCGGCGGCCGGATCGGGAGGTCCGGCCGCACCGAGGCGATCTCCGAGCTGTTCCTCGCTCACCACCGCCGCCTGGTCGGCCTGGCCTCGCTGCTCGTGGACGAGCGACAGACGGCTGAGGACATCGTCCAGGAGGCCTTCGCCGGGCTGTACCGGCGCTGGCACCACCTCCGTGATCCACACGCGGCGGTCACCTACCTCAACCGGGCGGTGGTCAATGCCGGCCGCGACGAGCTGCGGCACGGGCGCCGCGTCGTCGCCGGACTGCGGCGGATGACGCCCCAGTCCGAGGAGCTCGCCTCCGCCGAGCACTCGGCAGTCCTGCACGCCGAGGCCGACCTGCTGTGGCAGGTCATCGGTCAGCTGCCGCACCGCCAGCGACAGGTGCTGGTGCTGCGCTACTACCTCGACCAGTCCGAGGCGGAGATCGCCGAGACCCTCGAGGTGTCGGCGGGTTCGGTGAAGAAGCACGCGAGCAGGGGCCTGGCCGCGCTCGCCCGTTCCCTGGAGGCCTCGCCATGAGCACGACCGACCTCGAGCGTCGGTTGGCCGTGGTGCTGCAACGACACGCGGAGGATGCGATGAGCAAGACCCACACCGACGAGCGGCTCGCCGAGCTCCTGGAGCAGACCGGGACCGAGGACTCACGTCGACGCCGTTACCAGCTGATCGGCGCCGTGGTCGCCACGGCCGCCGTCACCGCACTGGTCTTCTGGGCGGCCACGCGCGGCACCGACCGGGCCGAGCCGGAGCCGGTCGCTCCGATCACCCCGGTGCAGGTGGCCAACGAGTACCTTCAGGCCCTCGCGGTCTACGACCTGCCACGAGCGGAGTCCTACTTCTCCGCCGATCCCGACCTGCGGCTGTGGGACGACCTCGTCGCCGACGTCGCCGGGTGGCGGGCGGCTCAGGCATGGAGCCAGGCCGCGGGCTTCGAGATGGATCCTGGCGCGTGCAAGAAGGAGTCGACGATCGCGCCGGAGACGATCAGGTTCCGTTGCCCCTACGTCTTCGAGGGCCTCGGCTCCAAGGAGCTCGGCCTCGGCCCCTACAACGGCAGCACCTACGTGGTCACGGTGCAGGACGGCGCCGTCATCGCTGCGACGGACGAGTTCGCCTACACGAGCAACGGCTACAACGTCGAGGCCTGGGAGCCGTTCGCCGCCTGGGTCGCGGACAACTACCCCCAGGACGCCGAGGTCATGTACGACGACAACGGCAACCAGGTGACCACGGACGAGTCCACCGCTCTGTGGCACGAGCACGTGTTCGGGTACGTCACGGCGAAGCTGGCCGAGCAGTGAGCACGGCCCGAGCCAGACCACTCCCGTGACGTAGCAGCGGACGGGACCGCGACCGCTCCCTTCAGTGAGCGATGCTGGACCCGTGACCGAGCGCAACGTGCTGGGCGGCGAGCTGGAGCCGTGCGGAACCGATCCGATGACCGGCTTCTTCCGGGACGGCTGCTGCGCCACCGGCCCGGAGGACCGCGGCAGCCACACCATCTGCGCGGTCGTCACCTCCGAGTTCCTCGCGCACCAGCGGCTGATCGGCAACGACCTCAGCACCCCGATGCCGGAGTACGGCTTCCCCGGGCTGGTCCCAGGTGACCGGTGGTGCGTGACGGCCCACAACTGGGCACGCGCACATCGCGACGGAGCCGCCGCTCCTGTCGTCCTCGCCTCGACCAACGCCGCCGTCCTCGAGATCGTCCCGCTCGAATCGCTGCGCGAGCACGCCGTCGACGTGCCGGACGACCCGGGCGAGCTCGGCTACTGACGATCCCGGACCCGCACCATCCCGCCCAGGGTGGCGACGTACGCCGACCCGTCGGGCCCGAGCGTCACCGCCGAGTAGTGGTTGTTGAACAGCGTCCCGGTGCCGGTGCGCACCGAGAACGCCGTCTCCCCCGTGCGGGCGTCGATGGCGGTGAGGTACCACGCGGTCACGCCCCACCACGACGGCCGGGTGGTGTAGGCGTAGACCAGTCCGGTGGCCAGCGACACCTTGGCGACCGAGGTGGGCGCGATCTCGTCGGAGCTCCAGCCGACGGTGCACTCCCCGCTCGCCGGGTCGGCGTCCACCCGGGCCAGCCCGCCCGGCGTCGCGCGACCGGCCAGCGTGGTCCACGGGGCCGCGTAGCCGTAGTTGTTCTCGACCACGACGCTCGCGTCACCGACCGCGACCAGTGAGTTGTCGCTCGCGCTCTCGCCGCTGCCGAACACCGCTGCCTCGCAGACCAGGCTGCCGTCGAGGGCGTCGTAGAACTGCACGTGCATCTGGGGGTCGGCGTTGTCGGTGATCGCGACCAGCCCGCTGGGGAGCACGGTCGGCGTCGTACCGCTGCCTGCGCTGAGCTGGCCGGGCTTGCGCCCGGAGCCGTTGTCGTAGGTCGCCTCCCAGACGATCTCGGGCTGCCGCCGCTCGTCGAGCGCGACCTTGACCAGCGCCTCGGTGGTGACCAGGTAGACGCCGGTGTCGTCAGCGGCGATCGAGTTGGCGATCTCGCCGCCAAGGTCCAGCGGAGTCGGGTCTCCGGCCGCTTCTTCGGCTGGGTCGGCGACGCCGACCCGGCCGTCCTGGGTGACGTACCAGGTGTTGCCATCCCAGTCGGGCAGCAGCGCGACCAGGCAGTCGTCGCCCGGCACGACGTCGTCGAGGTCGACCTCGTCGAGCTCGGTGAGGCTGTCGCTGTCGACGGTGAGCACCCGCCGGTCCGTCGTGGCCACCACCGCGTGCGCGTGGGCGTCCAGGTAGAAGTAGGCACCGCCGCAGAGGTCCTCCCACGGCCTCTTGTCCGACTTCTCGCGATCCGGCAGGTCCAGGGTCTTTAGCGGGCGCATCGTCTCGGGGTCGAGCACGTGCATGACCGGGCCACTGCGGTTGCCGCACAGGGCGACGAGCCGGCCGTCCGGGTCGAAGGCGAGCGTGGCGCACTCCTCGAGGCCGAACCACGACGTCGACACCTCGGGGTCCTGCCCGAGCGGTCCCGGCCCCGGGTAGCTGTCGGTCGCCCACCCGTCGTCGTGCATGGTGCTGCTGCCGTTGGCCGCGAGCCCCGGATGCTGCGGCACGTCGAGCGTGATCGGCTGCGGCTCGGCCGCGTGCCCGTCGTACGCCGGTGTCACCAGCAGCCCGCCACCCGGAGGGATCGGCAGCCGGCCGTCCGGCAGGAGCACCACCACGAGCGTGGCAGCCGCGACCAGGGCCGCGAGCCCGCCGAGCAGCCAGCGGTTCGGTCGCATCCGGCGGCGGGTGACCGGCACCAGCAGCGCGACCAGCAGCACCGCGAACACCCACGGCCCGATCGCGAACCAGCCGGCCAAGAGCAAGGCCAGCGCCACGACGAATCCCACGCGCCGCAGCATGCCGCCTCCAGGTCAGCCGAGGTAGGGCCACGCTGACCCGCCCGAACAGAACAGGCGGGTCACCCCCGCACCACACGCCGACCCGCCCGAACAGTACGGGCGGGTCAGCGTCTCCACAGAGCCACCGATCGGCGGCACACTGATGCCGTGCCACTCGAGACGGACTACCTCTTCCCCAACGCGTCCTTCGTCATGTGGATCGTCATCTTCGCCGTGGTGACGCCGATCATCGTGACCGTCCTGGTGGTCGTCCTGGTCCGGTTGCTGGTGAAGCGGGCCGGGACCGGGCTTCCGCAGGCGCTCGGGTCGGCGGTCGGCGGTGGGATGGCTCAACCGACCCGCGGCACCATGCACGTGGTCGGCGCCAGCATCATGGACCGGAACGCGATGATCGCGCCCTGCACGATCGCCTACGCGATCGAGGCGCCCGGGATCCCGGCGTTCTCCGGGCAGGGCACGTTCTATGCGCAGACCAAGCGCTGGCCGCAGCCCGGGCTCAACCTGCCGGTGGTCTTCGACGCGGCCAACCCGGCGCACGTCGACATCGACTGGGAGCACGCCCCGCGGCCGATCGACATCGCGGCCGGCGCCGCGCAGCAGCTGGCCGACCAGCTCAACCAGCGCGGCACGCCGCCACCGCCTCCGGCGGGATAGGCCCTATGCCTCCGCGACCCGCTCGGTCTCCGGGAAGAGCGCGGCGTAGGCGTTGAGCGCCGGCTGGCCACCGAGGTGGGCGTAGAGGACGTTCGAGTCCCGGGGGATGTCGCCGTTGCGCACCAGGTCGACGAGACCGGCCATCGACTTGCCCTCGTAGACGGTGTCGAGGATGACGCCCTCGAGCTGGCCGGTGAGCCGGATCGCGTCGAGCGTCGACTGCACGGGCACGCCGTAGGCATCGCCGGCCCAGCCCTCAAGCACGGTGATCTCGTCGTCGCGCAGGTCGCGGCCGACGCCGATCAGCTCGGCGGTGTTGCGGGCGATCCGCCCGACCTGCTCACGCGCCTTGTCGAGCGTGGCCGAGGCGTCGATGCCGAGCACCCGCCGGGGCCGGCCGCCGGCCTCCTCCAGCGCCGCGAACCCGGCGATCATCCCGGCGTGCGTCGACCCGGTCACCGTGCAGACCACGATCGTGTCGAAGAAGACGCCGAGCTCCTCCTCCTGCTGCGCGACCTCGTAGGCCCAGCCCGCGAAGCCGAGCCCGCCCAGCCGGTGGTCGGAGGCGCCCGCCGGGATGCCGTACGGCGTACCGCCCCGCTTCTCGACGTCCTCCAGCGCCTGCCGCCACGAGTCCCGGAAGCCGATGTCGAAGCCGGCCGGGTCGAGCCGCACCTCCGCACCCATCACCCGACTCAGCAGGATGTTGCCGACCTGGGTGCTCAGCGGGTCGGTCCACTCCGGGGCCCAGTTCTCCTGCACCAGGACGCACTGCAGGCCGAGATGCGCGGCCACCGCGGCGACCTGCCGGGTGTGGTTGGACTGGTAGCCGCCGATCGACACCAGGGTGTCGGCGCCCTGGGCGAGCGCCTCGGGGACGAGGTACTCGAGCTTGCGGGTCTTGTTGCCGCCGTAGGCCAGCCCGGCGTTGCAGTCCTCGCGCTTGGCCCACACCTGGGCGCCGCCGAGGTGGGCGCTCAGCCGGGGCAGCGGGTGGACCGGGCTCGGGCCGAAGGTCAGCGGGTGGCGGGGGAAGTCCTGAAGGGCCATACCCGAAGTATCGCCCCGCGCGTCGGCAGCAGCCCCTCGTGCCGGGCCACGGCGGTCGCAGCCAGCACCGTGAGCCCGATGCAGGTGACGTTGGTGACGGGTACGACGATCCCCTTGGCCAGCACGAACGTCCCCAGCGGCTGGCTCTCCAGGAGGGTGAAGACGACGACGGCCTTGCCCAGCAGGGCCGCCGCCCACAGCAGGGTCAGCCGCCGGAACAGCCGCCGGATCCCCGCTCGCGCGTGCAGCTCGTCGGTGAGCGGGTAGAAGTCGCCGGCCAGTCGGGCCACCACCGGCCGCGCGGTCAGCGCCGAGACCAGGAACGTGGTCCCGATCAGCAGGTCGGTCAGCACCGGCTGCAGGAAGTAGATGAAGGTGCTCTGCGCGGCCAGGGCCACGACGGTCCGCACGGTCAGGACTCCGGCGGTGAGCAGCAGCATCCCCGACGTACGCCGCCCGGTCAGCGCCCGGAACCCGATCGCGCCGTACGACCAGCACAGCCCCGCGACGATCGCCGGCCACACCCCGAACGCGAGGTAGCAGCTGTAGAAGACGATGCCGGGGATCACGCACGCGATCAGGAGGTTGAGTGCGACCCGGCGCAGCACCGCCCGCAGCTCCGGATGGGGTGGCGGGTCGGGGACAGGCCCCTGCTCGACCTGGACCTCGGGCTGCCACACGGAGGCAGACGCGGCGAGGTCGAGCATGGCCATACGCAGATCAGACCCGATCCGCCGTCGAGCCCGGGGCGGTTCGCTCGGACTCCGGGGTGCTGGTCTGGCGGCGACGTCGTCGTTCGGACCAACGTCACCGGTTCTGACCCACGCAGCGCGCGATCCGGTCTAGTGTCACCTGCTGCCGTGCATGATCGGCCCCATGGAGCTGAGCGAGACCTTCGAGTGGGAGGGCCGGCGGATCGCCTGGACGCGGGTCGGGTCCGGTCCGCCGGTGGTGTTCTGCCACGGGACGCCGTTCTCGTCGCGGGTCTGGTGGCCCTACGCCGAGGCGCTGGCCACCGACTTCACCGTCCACGTGTGGGACCTGCCCGGCTACGGCCGCTCGTCGATGGAGTCCGACCACAGGGTCGCCGCCGACGTGCACGCCCAAGCGCTGGCGGCGCTGCTCCCCCACTGGGGCCTCGACCGCCCGCAGGTGGTCGCGCACGACCTCGGCGGGCTGGTCGCCCTCCGTGCACACCTGGTCGAGGGTGCGGCGTACGCCTCCCTCTTCCTGGTCGACGTCGTCGCGATCCCGCCGAGCGGGTCGCCGTTCTTCCGCTTCGTCCAGGAGAACTCCCAGCTGCTCACCCAGCTGCCGGGCTACATCCACGACGCGGTCGTGCGGGCCTACGTCGGCAACGCGAGCCATCGGGGGCTGACGGCTGCGGAGCTCGACGCGCTCGTGGAGCCGTGGACCGGGGAGGTCGGCCAGGCCGGCTTCTACCGGCAGATCGCCGACTACGACCTGGCTCTCCTCGAGGAGAACGAGCGCCGCCTCGGCGACCTCGACCTGCCGGTCCGCATCCTCTGGGGCGCCGAGGACACCTGGATCCCGATCGAGACCGGGCGCCGGTTCGCCGGCCTGGTCCGCGGCGCGGCCCTGACCGAGGTGCCGGGCGCCGGCCACCTGATGCAGTACGACGCCCCGGTCGCGCTCGCCACCGCGCTGCGCGACTGGCTCGACCCGACGGCATGATGGCCCCATGCCCGACCCCCGCGCAGGACAGCCCGCACAGCCCCAGGACCTGGTGGATCTCCCGCACCTCGTGACGGCGTACTACACGCAGCTCCCCGACCCGGAGGTCGTCGACCAGCAGGTGGTGTTCGGGACCAGCGGGCACCGCGGGTCGTCGCTGAACACCGCCTTCAACGAGTGGCACATCCTCGCGACGACCCAGGCGATCTGCGACTACCGCAAGGCGCAGGGCTACGACGGGCCGCTGTTCATCGGCCGCGACACCCACGGGCTGTCCGAACCGGCCTGGGTGACCGCGCTCGAGGTGCTGGTCGCCAACGACGTGACCGTGCTCGTCGACAGCAAGGACGGCTACACGCCGACGCCGGCGGTCTCGCACGCGATCCTGCGCGCCAACAAGGGCAAGGCCCCGACCGGGCCGGGGCTGGCCGACGGCATCGTGGTGACGCCGTCGCACAACCCGCCCAGCGACGGCGGCTTCAAGTACAACCCGCCGCACGGCGGCCCCGCCGACACCGACGCCACGGCGGTGATCGCCGAGCGGGCCAACGAGCTCATCAGGGCCGGGCTGGACGGCGTACGCCGGACGCCGTTCGCGAAGGCGCGCGCGGCCGCGAGCTCCTACGACTTCATGGGCACCTACGTCGACGACCTGCCGTCGGTGGTCGACCTCGACGCCATCAGGAGCGCCGGCGTCCGCATCGGCGCCGACCCGCTCGGCGGCGCGTCGGTGGACTACTGGGCAGAGATCGCCACCCGCCACCGGCTCGACCTCACCGTGGTGAACCCGCTGGTCGACGCGACGTGGCGGTTCATGACCCTCGACTGGGACGGCAAGATCCGGATGGACTGCTCGTCGCCCTCGGCGATGGCCTCCCTCGTGGCGCAGAAGGACCGGTTCCAGATCGCGACCGGCAACGACGCCGACTCCGACCGGCACGGCATCGTCACGCCGGACGCGGGCCTGATGAATCCCAACCACTACCTCGCGGTCGCGATCCAGTACCTCTTCGGCGGCGGCCGCCCGGGCTGGCCCGCCGGCGCCCAGATCGGCAAGACCCTCGTGTCCAGCTCGATGATCGACCGGGTCGCGGCCGGGCTCGGCAAGCCGATGGTCGAGGTGCCGGTCGGGTTCAAGTGGTTCGTGCCCGGGCTGATCGACGGGTCGTTCGGCTTCGGCGGCGAGGAGTCCGCGGGCGCGTCGTTCCTGCGGATGGACGGCACGACGTGGACCACCGACAAGGACGGACTCATCCTCGCGCTGCTCGCCTCGGAGATCCTCGCGAAGACCGGGGAGACGCCGAGCCAGCACTACGCCGACCTGGTCGCCCAGCACGGCGACCCGGC
>Ga0075368_10000390_pt1 | contig 12945 bp, 9 predicted proteins | sample EndMethybrTD3033_FD_71518 | JGI IMG/M metagenome (GOLD analysis project Ga0075368, IMG submission 71518) | Populus endosphere microbial communities from Tennessee, USA - Endosphere MetaG P. TD hybrid TD303-3 | ecosystem: Host-associated > Plants > Roots > Endosphere | place: USA: Tennessee... | reverse complement strand
GACCTAAACCGGAGACATCGGGCACACCGTAAAGCTTGCCCGAACCGGCCCAGTCGCTCGGCTGCACGTCTTCGAAGAAGACCTAGATCGCCTCGGCCGGAGTGCCCGTGTTGCGCACGATGCTCTCCGTGATATCCGCGGCGATATTTGCCTGCCGATCGTGGTCCCTGCCGGCCAGTCAGCCGGCACGGACCGCCGGGGTCAGGCGGCTTCCTTCTTCCGGCTGGCCTTCTTGCGCTCGTTCGGGTCGAGGATCGCCTTGCGCAGGCGGATGGACTTGGGCGTCACTTCGACCATCTCGTCGTCGTCGATATAGGCGATCGCCTGTTCGAGCGTCATGACCTTGGGCGGGGTCAGGCGGATGGCGTCGTCCTTGCCGGTCGAGCGGAAGTTGGTGAGCTGCTTCGACTTCATCGGGTTGACCTCGAGGTCCTCGATCTTGGCGTTCTCGCCGATGATCATGCCCTCGTAGAGCGGCTCGCCCACGCCAACGAACAGGATGCCGCGCTCTTCGAGCGGGCCGAGCGCATAGGCCACGGCCTCGCCGTTGCCGTTGGAGATCAGCACGCCGTTCTTGCGGCCTTCGATCTTGCCCTTGTGCGGGCCGTACTTCTCGAACAGCCGGTTCATGATGCCGGTGCCGCGCGTGTCCGACAGGAATTCGCCGTGGTAGCCGATCAGGCCGCGGCTGGGGGCGGAGAAGGTGATGCGCGTCTTGCCGCCGCCCGAGGGGCGCATGTCGGTCATCTCGGCCTTGCGCTGGTTCATCTTGTCGACGACCGTGCCCGAATGTTCGTCGTCCACGTCGATGACGACGGTTTCGTAAGGCTCGGTGCGCTTGCCGTCCTCGTCGGTGCCGAACAGCACGCGCGGGCGGCTGATGCCAAGCTCGAAGCCCTCGCGGCGCATCGTCTCGATCAGCACGCCGAGCTGGAGTTCGCCGCGGCCGGCGACTTCGAAGCTGTCCTTGTCGGCGCTTTCGGTGACCTTGATCGCCACGTTGCTTTCGGATTCGCGCAGCAGGCGGTCGCGGATCATGCGGCTCGTCACCTTGTCGCCCTCGCGGCCGGCCATCGGGCTGTCGTTGACCGCGAAGCGCATCGAGAGCGTCGGCGGGTCGATCGGCTGCGCCTGGATCGGCACCGAGACGGAAGTGTCGGCGATGGTGTTGGACACCGTGGCGACGGTCAGGCCGGCGAGGCTGATGATGTCGCCCGCGCGGGCTTCGTCGACCGGCACGCGGTCGAGCCCGCGGAAGGTCATGATCTTCGAGGCGCGGCCGGTCTCGATCACCTTGCCGTCCATGTCGAGCGCGTGGATCGGCTGGTTCGCCTTGACCGTGCCCGACTGGACGCGGCCGGTCAGCACGCGGCCGAGGAAGTTGTCGCGATCGAGCAGCGTCACGAGGAAGCTGAACGGCGCGTCGGCGTCGAGCGCCGGCGGCGGCACGTGATCGACGATCTTCTGGAACATCGGCTCCAGCGTGCCGTCGCGGCGCTGCGGATCGTCGCTGGCGTAGCCGTTGCGGCCCGAGGCGTAGAGCACGGGGAAGTCGAGCTGTTCGTCATTGGCTTCGAGCGTGACGAACAGGTCGAACACTTCGTCCAGCACTTCTTGGATGCGTTCGTCGGGACGGTCGACCTTGTTGACCACGACGATCGGCTTCAGGCCCAGGGCCAGCGCCTTGCCGGTGACGAACTTGGTCTGCGGCATCGCGCCTTCCGAGCTGTCGACCAGCAGGATCACGCCGTCGACCATCGAGAGGATACGCTCCACCTCGCCGCCGAAGTCGGCGTGGCCGGGGGTGTCGACGATGTTGATGCGCGTGCCGTTCCACTCGATCGAGGTCGGCTTCGCCAGGATGGTGATCCCGCGTTCCTTTTCCAGGTCGTTGGAATCCATCGCACGCTCTTCGACGCGCTGATTGTCGCGGAACGTGCCGGACTGGCGGAAAAGCTGGTCCACGAGCGTGGTCTTGCCGTGGTCGACGTGCGCAATGATCGCGATATTGCGCAGGGGAAGCGGGGCGGACATCGAAAAGGTTCCGGTTCTGGAGGGAAGGCACTGCGTGTTGCAGCGCAACAATGGCGCGCCCCTAGCCGAATCCGGCCCGGCGGGCAAGGCGGGATCGTATCCGCAAGGTGTGACGGCGCTGCAACACCTATACGTCCGCTCTGTATCCGCGTGCGATTACCGTTTGTATCGAAATGTTAGGATTCCTATGGTTGATTTCATAATAATGAAGGGGGCTCTATGCACATCGCACGGTGTTCGCGCGTCCGCCTTCTACACAACGAGAGGTTTGTCGCGCCCATGAAGCATCCCGTCCGCGGCTTTGCCGCTTCGACCCGTACCGCGCTGTTCTGCACCGCAGCCGCCCTGACCGCCGCGATTCCCGCGGCAGCCCAGGCGCAGGAATTCGAAGAGGCCCAGCCGGCGACCGGCACATCGCAGGATGCTTATCAGGGCAACGAGATCGTCGTGACCGCGACGAAGCGCGAACAGACGCTGCAGGACGTGCCCGTGGCCGTCACCGTGACGACAGCCGAAGTGATCGAGCGCGCCTTCATCCGCGATATCAAGGATCTGGCCACCGTCGTCCCTTCGCTGCGCGTGGGTGAGCGGCAGAACGCGAACAATACCAACTTCTTCATTCGCGGCTTCGGCAACGGCGCCAACAACGCCGGTATCGAGCCTTCGGTGGGCGTGTTCATCGACGGCGTCTATCGCTCGCGCTCGGCCGCGCAGATCGCCGACTTGCCCGACGTGGAGCGCATCGAAGTGCTGCGCGGGCCGCAATCGACGCTGTTCGGCAAGAACGCTTCGGCCGGCGTCATCTCGATCATCACGCAAAAGCCCAAATTCGACTTCGGCGGCAATGTCGAGGCGTCTTACGGCAATTTCGACGCGATGGTGCTGAAGGGCGTCGTCACCGGCCCGGTGTCGGACACGATCGCGCTGAGCGTGTCGGGCGGCATCAACAAGCGCGACGGTTTCCAGCGCAATCTCGCCACCGGCAACCGCACGGGCGAGCGTGATCGCTGGTTCGTTCGCGGCCAGGCGCTGTTCGAGCCGGGCAACGGCCTCAGCGTGCGGCTCATGGGCGATTACGGCAAGATCGACGAGATTTGCTGCGCCGTCGTCAATGTGAAGACCGCCCCGCCGACCGCGATCCTCACGGGCCCGCTGGGCGGCAAGGTGAACACGCCGGACCAGCGTTATGACGGCATCGTCTATACGAACTTCGATTCGACCAACAAGATCAAGAACTGGGGCGTTTCGGGCCAGGTCGACTACGAACTGGGGCCGGCCAAGCTGACCTCGATCACCGCCTATCGCCGCAGCGTGACCAACACGAATTTCGACAGCGACTTCACCAGCGCCGACCTGCTGCGCGGTTCCAACGTCGGCTATATCAGCCTGAAGACCTTCACCCAGGAACTGCGGCTGACGGCCAGCCTGGCCGACAAGGTCGATTTCCTGGTCGGCGGGTTTTATTTCAACGAAAAGGTCGCCCAGTCGACGCGGCTCGCCTGGGGGGCGCAGGCGCGGCCTTATGCCGATGCGCTGGTCCGCTCGCTGTCCGGCAATTCGCAGAACATTCCGGCGCTGGAGGCGCTGTTCGGCCAGCTCAGCGGCAATCCCGCGCTCTACACCAACCGCTTCTTCGCGGCGGGTCAGGGCATCAACGAGGATTACGGCATGAAGGACGAGAATTACTCGATCTTCAGCCAGCTCGATTTCCACGTCAGCGACCGGCTGACGCTGACCGGCGGCATCGCCTATACGAACGACCGCAAGCGCTACAGCACCAACGTCGTTTCGACCGACGTGTTCTCGAACCTCAATCTCGCCACGCTGCGCAATGGCGCGACCAGCGCGGCCATCGCCCAGACCGTGGGCGGCCTGCTCGGTGTGCCCGGCGGTTTGGCGAACGCGCAGCAGATCGGCGCTTTCGCGCAGGCCAATCCGGCGGCTTTCGCCCAGATCCAGACCGGCGCGGCCAATGCCACTCTGCCCCTGCTGGGGTTGAGGCCGCTGCAATACTTCCCGCCGTTCCTCAACGTGCCGAACTCGGTGGAATCGGGCCGCACCTCGGACGACAAGTTCACCTATACGGCGCGGCTGGCCTATGATGTCACCGACAGCGTCAACGTCTATCTGAGCTATGCGACCGGCTACAAGGCGAGCTCGATCAACCTTTCGCGCGACAGCCGCCCGCTGGCGAGCGACGCGGCGGCGATCAACGCGGCGGGGCTGGCCGTGGTCAACCAGACTTATGGCACGCGCCTGGCCGCGCCCGAAAATTCGCGCGTCATCGAAGGCGGCATCAAGGGTAACTGGGGGCTCGTTACCGCCAACCTCGCGGTGTTCCAGCAGGAGATCAAAGGCTTTCAGTCGAACATCTTCACCGGCACCGGCTTCGTTCTGGCCAATGCGGGCAAGCAGTCGGTCTTCGGTTTCGAGTTCGAAGGCACGGCCAAGCCTGCCAAGGGCCTGACGCTGGGCATGTCGGTCACTTACCTCGATCCCAAGTACGACAGCTTCGTCAATTCGGCATTCGGTGACGCCACCGGCATCACCCCCGCCGATATCCCGCCGATCTCCGCCACGTTCAGCGGCGAATACGATCACGAGATGGGCAATGGCGACCATGTAATCCTGCGCGGCAGTTATCACTACGAATCCAAGGTCCAGGTAGTCGAAGGCCTGCCGGCGTTCATCCAGCGCAACCCGATCACGCAGGAAGTGCTGCCCGGCGGTTATGCGCCCGGCCTGGCCGCTGCCCGCCCGTTCACGCGCGAAGTGGACGAAGTGGATGCGTCGCTGACTTACGCCATGGAGAACGGGCTTGAGCTGGCGGTCTGGGGCCGGAACCTGCTGAACGATCGCTACATCAGCACGGTATTCGATTCCCCGGCGCAGACCGGATCGGTCTCTGCCTATATCAATTCGCCGCGCACTTACGGTGTGTCCGCCCGCTTCCGTTGGTGAGCAAGGCCACCCGAGACAGGTGAGTTGTACGGGAAGGGGCCATAGGCCCCCTTTTTTGTTTGCGGGCGCGGTGTTTTTATGGTGCCTTCCGCTTCCCGTCCTTGTGACGGGAACAAGAGGGGGAACGAATGCTGGATCGGACGGCATTACTGTCGCCTGAATGGGGCGTCCACGCGACGATTCCGCATGCATTCCTAATCCACCCGCAAGCAGGGGCTGCTCAAAGCCGGAAGCCGGTCCGCCTGTGCGGACCACGCCGTAGTCTTACTGACTGAGTGAGTATGCCGCGCGCCCGCCGGGCGCTCGGGAAAGGAGTGTGTCATGGAATGGATGTTGTTGCCGATTAAGCGGTATACTGATTTCTCGGGACGTTCGCGCCGGAAGGAATACTGGATGTTCCTGCTGGGCATACTCATCGTCGCGATCGTGCTGGGTATTGTCGAAGGTATCCTTGGCCTGTCCGGCATGGTCGGCGGGGTCTATGGCCCGCTCACGGTTATTTTCTTCCTGGCGATCCTCGTCCCGAGCATCGCGGTGCAAATTCGCCGCTTCCACGATCAGGACAAGTCGGGCTGGTTCGTTCTGCTCAGCCTGATTCCCTTCGTCGGCGGTCTGATCGTGCTTGTGTTCATGTGCCTGGAAGGCACCAAGGGACCGAACCGTTTCGGCCCCGATCCGAAGGACCCCGGCGGCGCGGAAGTGTTCGCCTGATACAGTCTGTCGTCCCGGGGCTGACCCGGGACGACCTGCTTTCGCCAAGCGAACGCGATCGCGTGCGCCTTTCCGGGCGTGCGCGATAGTTTTGACCGGCCTTGCGTATTCCCGTCCCCGGTAAGACCGGTGAACGCAACGGGACAGGAGATTTCCATGGAATGGATGCTGATGCCTTATCGGCGTTACGCCGATTTTTCCGGGCGCTCGCGGCGCATGGAATACTGGATGTTCAGCCTGTTCTATCTCCTCGTGTGCATCGCTTTCGGCGCCGTGATGGTGGCCGGCCTCGTGGTCGCCGATTTCGATCAGACAGCGATGGCGGCCGACCGTGGCGGCGGCGTGCTTCTTATCGTCGGCGGCGGCGGGCTTGTGTTGTTTCTGGTGGGATCGTTCATCCCCTGCATCTCGGTCGCGGTGCGCCGTTTCCACGATCAGGAGCAGTCGGGCTGGATGTACCTGCTCAGCTTCATCCCCTACGTCGGGTGGATCGTGCTGATCGTGTTCATGTGCATAGACGGCACGCGCGGACCCAACCGTTTCGGACCCGACCCGAAAGACCCTGTCGGAGCCGACGTCTTCGCCTGAGTAGTTGCCCGACTTCCGAGCCGGCAGGTGATCCCACCTGCCTCGAAATCACTCTAAAGCTCGCGCAATGCCTGCGCCGGCTTGGCCCGCAGCAAGGGCAGCGATCCGGCCAGCGCGAAGGCTATGACCAGGCCCAGGCCCGCCGCCAGCACGGCCAGCACGCGCGGCCAGTCGGGCAGCCAGTCGAACTCGAACATCCGGACGATTACCACCCAGGCGATCCCGCTGCCCAGCGCCAGCGCGACGAGCGCCAGGACGCCGGCGAGCAGGCCGTATTCGGCCAGTTGCAGCAGAAGGAGCTGCTTTCGGCTGGCGCCCAGCACCCGCAGGATCACGTTGTCGTAAGTCCGGCTGGCGCGCGCGGCGGCGATAGCGCCGAACAGCACGGCCAGCCCGGCGAAGACGGCCACCGATGCCGCCGCCAGGATTGCGATGCTCATCTGCGAAAGCAGTTCGCGCGCTTCCTTCAGGAGGCCCCCGGTTTCGATCACCGAGCTTGAGGGGAAGGCGCGGACCAGCCGCGAAAGCAGGCCGGCCACGGGGCGTCCCTGCGGCAGGTCGATGGTGGCGGCAAGGTTGTGCGGCGCGTCGACCAGGGCGTTGGGCGAGAAGACCAGCGCATAGTTGAAGCCCAGGTTCTCCCACTCGATCCGCCGGGTCGCGGCGATCGTCGCCGTCCGCTCGACCCCCAGCAGGCTGACGGTGATCTTGTCGCCGATGCGCAGGCCGAGCGCGTCGGCCAGCTTGTCCTCGACGGAGACGAGCGGCGGGCCGGAATAGCCCCTGGGCCACCATTTTCCCGCAACGACCACGCTGCCTTCGGGCACTTCGTCGCCATAAGTCAGCCCGCGTTCTCCGCGCAGCGCCCAGGCGCCTTCGGGAATGTTGTCCTTGAGATCGGCGACGCGCGTCATGCGGCCTTGGGGTCCATAGGCCAGGATCGCGCCGCGCAGCGCCGGCACGGTGCGGATCGTCGCACCGGGAGCGACCGCCGCCACGGTCGCGCGAAAATCCGCCGCCCGGTCGCGCGGAACGTCGAGCACGAAATAGTCGGGCGCGCGTTCGGGCACGCGGGCGCGGATGTTGGCGTCCAGGCTGGTCTGCACGGCGGCGAGCAGGACGAAGGCGGAAAGACCGAAGCCCAGCGCCGTCACCAGCGCCCCCGTCTGCGCGCCGGGGCGATGGAGGTTGGCGAGGCCGGCACGCAGCAGGCGATGCGCGGGGCGCGGCATGCGCGCGGCCGTCCGGCGGATCGCCCACCCCAGCGCGCCCAGCAACAGCAGCATCGTCGCCGCTCCGCCCAGGAACATGGCCGTGACCGTTACCTGCGCGGCCGTGGCCAGCGCCAGCCCGACGATAGCCGCCAGGCCAAGCCCCACCGGAAGCGCCAGCGCGCGCCGGTTCGCCGCCAGCGGCGCCACTCGTGCGCGCATCAGCGCCATGGCGGGAAACGTCCGGGCGCGCAGCAGCGGCGGCGCGGCGAAGACCAGCGCGACGAGCAGGCCATAAGCCGCCGCTTTCGCCAAGGCCACGGGATCGAACGACAGGCCGGGCGTGACGGGCAGCAGCGTGCCCAGCGCCTTGCCCAGCAGCGGCGTTACCAGCACGCCCGCGATCAGACCGGCAAGGCTGCCGGCCAGCGCCGCCGCACCGATCTGCAGGACATAGATCCGCGCGATGTCACCGCTGCTGGCGCCCAGCACCTTGAGCGTCGCGATGCTGCCGCGCCGCGCTTCGAGATAGGAGGATACCCCGCCGCCGATGCCGATGCCGGCGATCGTCAGCGCCGCCAGTCCGACCAGCACCAGAAACTCGCCCATGCGCGAGACGAAGCGCTCCGCTCCGGGCGCGGCCTTGTCGCGCGTGCGGAAGCGGATGCCGGATTCGGGGAAACGCGCCTCCAGCCCGTCGACTGCCGCCTGCGGGTCCGTGGCGGCGGGCAGGGCGAGGTTGATCTTGGTGCGATACATCGCGCCGGGCGCGGTCAGGCCCGCCCGTTCCGGCACCCCCTGCCGCACGATGGCGACCGCGCCGAAAGAGAACCCTTCGCCCAGCCGGTCCGGCTCCTCGCCGATGATCCCGCCGACGACGAGCGGCTGGCCGCCGATGGCGATCCGGTCTCCAGGCTTGACCGCCAGTCGTTCCGCCGCGCCCGAGGCCAGCCAGACGGTGCCTTCGGGCGGCGCGCCGACCGAGCGGCCGTCCTTCAGCGTGAGCGTTCCGATCAGCGGCCAGAGGGTGTCGACCGCTTTCAGCTCTACCGGCGCGGAATTCGCGCCGGCGGTGGCCATGGCCTGCATCCGCGTGCCGGTGGAGACGGTGCCGAGTGCCGCGAAGGCCGCCGCTTCATCGGCCGTCGGGCCGCGCTGCCATACTTCCGCCTGGATATCGCCGCCCAGGATCGAGCGGCCGCGTGTGGACAGCTCGCGCTCGATCGAGCCGGTCAGGGTGCCGATGGCCGCGATGGCGCCCACGCCCAGGAACAGGCATACCAGCAGGAGGCGCAGGCCCTTGAAACGGCCGGAAAGGTCGCGCTTCGCCAGGTTCCATGCGGTAGCCCAGGGAAGCGACGCGCGCCTTGCCGGGCTATCCACCGCTGTCGCTCGCGATCCGGCCGTCGCCGATCGTCACGATCCGCTCGCAGCGTTCGGCCAGCGCGATGTCGTGGGTGATGATGACCAGCGTCGCCCCGGTCTCTGCCCGGCGGGCGAAGAGCAGTTCGATGATGCCGCCGCCGGTCGCGGCGTCGAGATTGCCGGTCGGCTCGTCGGCGAAGATCAGCGCGGGGCGCGGGGCGATGGCGCGGGCGATGGCGACGCGCTGCTGCTCGCCGCCGGAAAGCTGCGCGGGATAGTGGGTGAGCCGGTGACCCAGCCCGACCGCGGCCAGTTCAGCGGCGGCGCGGGTCGCGGCTTCGGGCATTCCCGCCAGTTCCAGCGGGGTGGCGACGTTTTCCAGCGCGGTCATCGTCGGCAGCAGGTGGAAAGCCTGCAGCACGATGCCGATGCGGCCCCGCCGGGCGCGGGCCAGGCCGTCCTCGTCCATGGCGGAGAAGTCCTCTCCCGCCACATGCAGGCCGCCCGCGCTGGCCCGGTCGAGGCCCGAGAGCACCGCCATGAGCGAGCTTTTGCCCGATCCCGAAGGGCCGAGCAGCGCCAGTGTCTGGCCTTGCGGCACGGTGAGGTCGACGCCCTTCAGGATCTCGACGGCGCTGTCGCCGCTGCCGAGGGTCAGCCGAAGGTTTTGCGCGATGATGACGGGGGAGGGACTTGCCACCGCGCCGGGATGGCATAGCTAGGGGGCTGCCGGCAAGGAGAGCTATGTATGAAATTGTATGCGGCGCTGGGCCTGGCGCTCCTGCTGGGGGCCTGCGGCAAGGGTGAGCCGCCCGCGCCGCCGCCGACTGCCGCCGTTTCCGACGCTCCGCCCGAGATACCCGTGATGGGCCGCGAGGTGCGGATACTGGCGCTCGGCGACAGCCTGTTCGCCGGCTATGGCCTGCGTTCGGACGAAAGCTATCCGGCGCGACTGGAGGCGGCGCTGCGGGCGCGGGGGATCAATGCCCGCGTCGCCAATGCCGGGGTTTCGGGAAACACCACCGCCGACGGTCTGGCCCGGCTGAAGTTCACGCTCGACAACCAGCCGCAGCCGCCCGAACTGGCGCTGGTCGAACTGGGGGCGAACGATATGTTGCGCGCCTTGTCTCCGGACGATGCGCGGGCCAATCTCGACGCGATCCTGGCGGAATTCGGCCGCCGCAAGGTGCCCGTCGTGCTGATGGGAATGCTGGCCCCGCCGAACCTCGGCGCCGATTATCGCCGCAAGTTCGATACGATCTATCCGGATCTCGCGAAGAAGCATGGCGCGATGCTGGTGCCGTTCTTCCTGCAATCGGTCATCGCCCATCCCGACCTGATCCAGCAGGACCGGCTGCACCCTACCGCGCCGGGGATCGAGGCGATCGTCGCGGATACGGTGGACCGGGTGGCCGGCGCCGTGCCGAAGGGGTAGCTTCGGCTACAGCCGGGTTACGGCGCCGTCACTGACCCGCCAGACCGCCGCTTCGGCCTCTATCGCCGAAAACGGCGCGAGTTCGGTGCCGGTCAGCCAGACTTGCGCCGCGCCGGCCCGCAACCTGTCGAAAAGCGCCTCGCGGCGAAGCGGGTCGAGATGGGCGGCGACCTCGTCCAGCAGGAGCAGGCGGGGGCGGTCGTTTCCGGTCAATCCGGTATGGGCCAATCCGGCGTTGGTCAGTCCGGCGTGGGCGAGGGTGATGGCGATCAGCATGGCCTTCTGTTCCCCGGTCGAGCATTCGGAGGCGGGTTGATCCTTGCCGGACATCGTCACAGCCAGTTCGTCGCGGTGCGGCCCGGCAAGCGTGCGCTGCGCCGCGCGGTCCCGCCGGCGTCCGCCCAGCAGCGCGGCCCTGAGCGCCGGCTCACCGGTCGGTCCGCCGGGAAGATAGGCGAGGGCAGGCCGGGCGAAGGGCGAATCCGGCAAGGCGGCCAGCGCGGCATCGAGCGATGCGACCAGCCGCTCGCGCGCCTGCGCCACCGCCGCGCCGCTCTCGGCGATCTGCGCCTCGATGGCGTCGAGCCAGACGGGGTCCGGCTCGGCGGGATCGGCGAGCAGGCGATTGCGTTCGCGCAAGCCCGCTTCCAGCCGCGCGGCATTGCGGGCGTGGCCGGGCTCCAGCGCCAGGACGAGCCGATCGAGGAAACGCCGCCGTGCGCTCGCGCTTTCGGCGAACAGGCGGTCCATCGCCGGGGTCAGCCAGCCGATGCTCAGCCATTCGCCCAGCCGCACGGCCGGGGCTTCCGCCTGATTGACCTGAACCAGGCGGCGGCCCGGCCGCTCGGGCGAGACGCCGGTGCCCAGCCGCACCGGGTCGGCGCCGGTCGCCAGCTCCGCGCTGATCGCGAAGCCGCCGCCGCCCGCCTGCGCGGGCATGTCGGCCAGAGCCGCGCGCCTCAGGCCGCGTCCCGGCGCAAAAAGCGAGATCGCTTCCAGCACATTGGTCTTGCCCGCGCCGTTTTCGCCCACCAGCAGGTTGAAGCGGGCGGTGCCCTCTATCGCGGTGCGCCGGTGGTTGCGGAAATCGGACAGCAGGATGCGGTCTAGCGGCATGGACTGGACCGCGTCTGGATCAGACCGTGTCCGCCTTGGCGAAAGGCGAGAATTCGATGTCGGTGTCGAAGACGTCCACGCCCTCGCGATTCTTCAGCCAGCCGATCACCGCGTAAGTCACCGGCGTCAGCACCACTTCCCAGGCCACTTTCATGGCCCAGTTGGTCCCCATCACCAGCAGCACGTCATGCGTCTCCCAGATGCCCAGGAAGGCGACGGGGTAGAAGATCATGCTGTCGATCGCCTGCCCGAACACCGTCGAGCCGATGGTGCGCGACCACAAGTGCTTGCCCTGGGTCAGGATCTTCATCTTCGACAGGACGAAGCTGTTGACGAATTCGCCGGCCCAGAACGCCAGCACCGAAGCCAGCACGATGCGCCAGGTGCCGCCGAATACCGAGACATAGGTCGACTGGCAGATCGTGCCGGCGTCGCTGGCCTTTAGCACATCGGCAAAGGCGGGATCGCCGCTCGCCGCGCAGCCCCAGCCGGGCGAGGGGGGCATGGCCACCACGACATAGCTCATGAAGGCCATGAACAGCAGCGCGAAGAAGCCCATCCACACGCAGCGGCGGGCGTTGGCATAGCCGTAGACCTCGGTCAGCACGTCGCCGATGACGTAGGATATCGGGAAGAACAGGATGCCCGCGCCGAAGGTGAACCCGGCCCCAAAAACATCGAGCGTCGCCAGCTTGGCCGCGCCGATAAGGTTCGACAGCAGCAGAATGGCGACGAAGCTCGCCATGACATAGTCGAAATAGCGGAAGTGCCGGCGCGCGCCGGTGCTGCCGTCGATGCGGTTGAGCCCCTGATCCATCGGCCCTGCCTAATTGCTTTCGCGAGCCGAGGAAATCACAAATCCGATATGGCGGGACATGCCCTCCGCTATCGCGGTTTGCGCTCGCTCCGAAGCACGCTAATGGAGAAACCGAGCGCGCCCGTAGCTCAGCTGGATAGAGCACGAGCCTTCTAAGCTTGGGGTCACAGGTTCGAACCCTGTCGGGCGCGCCATTTCCCAAAGGGAAATGGGCCGCCCTAAGTCTAAAATATAGTTCGGACTTGTCCGAACGGGCGCGCCAATTCCCAGAAAATGGTCGCCCCGGGCCTGAAAACGAGTTCGGACTTGTCCGAGGCGCCGTGCTTCCGTCTGCGCCCGCAGGTCGAAATCACGACGCCACCTCAACCGTACGGTGTCCGGAAATCAGAACCTCTTCGATACGCCCAGCCGCACGAGCCGGCCCAGGGTGAAGCCGTTGGTGAAGCCGTTGAAGGTGGATGCCTGGCCACGGAACAGCGGGGGATCCTGGTCGAACACGTTGTCGACGTTCAGCGTGAAGACCAGATCCTTGGCGATCGTGCTTTCGCCCGGCACCTTGTACTGGAAGAACAGGTTGAACACGTTGAACGATTTGACGTGGGTCTGTTGGCCGTTGGATGCGGTGGGCAGGATGTCGTAGCCCTGCGAGTGGTTCCAGACCACCTGTCCCCGCAGATTGCCGACATTGGCGCCCAGCGTCGTCTGCA
>Ga0075368_10000389_pt1 | contig 12947 bp, 12 predicted proteins | sample EndMethybrTD3033_FD_71518 | JGI IMG/M metagenome (GOLD analysis project Ga0075368, IMG submission 71518) | Populus endosphere microbial communities from Tennessee, USA - Endosphere MetaG P. TD hybrid TD303-3 | ecosystem: Host-associated > Plants > Roots > Endosphere | place: USA: Tennessee... | reverse complement strand
GGCTCAGGCCACGACACCTCTGACGAGCGCGATGGTGGGTGAGTCGGGCCGCGGGACGAGCGCCTCGACGGTGAACCCCGCCTCCTGCAGCCAGGTCACCACCTGCTCGGTCTTGACCGTGCGGTAGACCGAAGGGTCGAGCCTGCTGGGCAGCGGGTGCTCACCTCCGCGGAAGGCCAGCACGACCCTGCCGCCGGGACGGAGCACCCGGGCGATCTCGCCGATGGTGCGTTCCGGGTCGGGCCAGAAGTAGATGTTGTGGACCGACAGCACGCCGTCGAACGTCGCGTCCGGAACAGGCAGGCTCGTTCCGTCCCCTTGGAGGAGGGTGATCCGGTCGTCATCGACCAGCGCGGCGTTCCGGCGACTGGCCATGTCGACCATGGTGGCCGACACCTCGACGCCGGTGACGAGCACGCCCTGGCCGGCGAGCATGCCGAGTGAGCGGCCGGGGCCGAACCCGATCTCGAGCACCTGCTCGCCGGGGATCGCGTGGAGAAGGTCGAGGGCTGCGTCGTTGACGCCGGCGGTCTCGCTGACCCACAGGCGGCCGAGCGCGCGGCCGAGCGGGCCGTCCGGGTGGGCGGCCTGTCGGGACAGGATCCTGGCCAAGGGGCGGCCGGCGCGGTCGGCGACTCGTGTGCGCCACGGCCGCCGATCCAGCGAACACGTCCTGGAGCGACTGGTCATCATCACGATCCTCCATCGGGTTGGGTCACGGTCATGGACCGCGCGACCATCGCCGCCACCGTGGCGGCGACCGTGTCGTCGTCGACGACCGACACCTGGGGCGGCGCCTGGTCGAAGTGGCAGTGGACGGCCCACAGGACGCACAGCTCGACCGCCGTACGCGCGGCGACCGGCAACGACCCCGGGACCGCCAGGAGTCCGGCTCCCTCGCGGTCCCGCAGGTAGCCCTCCATGGCCGACATCTGCGCCCCGCGGCCGGTGTCCTGCCAGACGCTGCCCAGCTCGGGCAGCTCCGCGGCGCACCGGTCGACGAGCTTGATCGCGACCCGATGCCGGGCCAGGCGCTGGTAAAGGTCGACCAGGATGTCCGAGAGCTCGGCGGCCGCTTCGGCCGGTGTTGCGGGCCGCGCGGGTGCCTCGAGCGCCCGGGTCAGCGCCAGGTCGGGCAGCTCCGCCGCCAGCCTGCCGGCCAGCAGCTCGGCCAGCTCGCCCGGTGCGGGCGCCGGCAACGGGAGGTCTCCGGTGTCGGGGACGGGCTCGGCACCGTCGGCGTACCGCAGCGCCGCCGCGAACAGCGCCTCCTTGCCGCCCGCGTAGAGGTAGAGCGTCCCCTTCGCCAGCCCCAGCTCGTCGGCCACGTCCTGCATCTGGGTCCGCCGGTAGCCGTGCCGGATGAACACCCGGGCAGCCGTGTCCACCACGGTGGAGAGCCGGTCGGCCGGGATCACGCGAGCTGCCATACGCCCACTATAACTGACCGACCGGGTCAGTCAATACTCCGATGCCGCACCCCTACCCGCCGCCCGATCAAGACCGAGGTCGGGCCACCTCGAGGAGCTCGGCGTACCGGGCCAGGTACAGCGGCCAGCCCTGCGCGTCATCGACCCCGTCACGCAGCGAGGGCCAGCCGGGCCCGTGCCGGTCGAGGTTCCGGTGCTCGAGCTGCACGCGCGTGTGCTCCTCGCCGTCGGCCACGAACCGCACCTCCACCTCACTGGCGTTGTCCGGGTCCGTCTCGAGCTGCCAGGTCGGGCCGATGTCCCAGCTGAACACCAGCCGGTCCGGTGGCTCGTAAACCAGGACCCGGGCCCAGCGACACTCGCTGCCGTCCTCGCCACGATCGACGATGTGCCCACCGACATGGGTCTCGAAGGTGGTCGAGACGATCGGCGATCCGAGGAGGTTGTGCTCCTTGGGCTTGATCTCGTCCATCCGGCCGGTGAACGACGCGAACGCCTCCTCGGGTGTGCCGCGCACGACGACCTCGTGACGCACCACGGTCGACTCTGTCATCTCTCCTCCTCCATCAGCTGTTCGAAGCCGGACATGGTCCGCTTCCAGAACATGTCGAGCTGGTCGCGCAGCGCGGTGACGCCGGCCTCGTTGAGGCGGTAGAACCGCTTGGTCCCCTCGGCGCGATCGCTGACCAGGCCGAGGTCCTTGAGCACCTTGAGGTGCTGCGAGACCGCCGGCTGGCTCACCGGCAGCACCGCTGCCAGCTCGCCGACTGCGAGCTCGCCCTCGGCGAGCCGCATCACGATCGCCCTGCGGGTGCCGTCGGCCAGGGCCATCCACGCATCGCCATCTTCATAAGCCATAACGAATATAAGTTACGACTGATGGTCGATCGGGGTCAAGCCGCTTGTCGGCACGGTCGCTCCGAGATCCTGAGCGACCGACACACCCCCGCGGAAGATGCCCGGGACACGCTGGGGACACAAGAGTCGAGAACGACCACTATGTGCCGTTGTGAACCGAGCTCGCGCTGTACTGCCTCAACGCCGCCGCGGGTGCCCGCTACGCCGAGAGCCAGGCGGCGGTGCGCCGCATGATCGATGGAGCGATGACCGGCCTAGTGGGACAGCCCGTCACCAGTGGTCACCGCCGCAAGTTCGTCGGGTGTCCCGCACCCCGGGCACGCACCTCGCGGCGTTGCCGAAGCTAGCTGGACGAGCAAGTAGAGCGTCGCTCCGGCGCCTGGCGATGCACGCACCCGGAGCACGGGCCACCCCCGACGAACTTCCGGCGGCAACCACTAGTCAGGCCTCCGCGCGACAAACCTGGTCACGTGGGCGGCCAGCGACCTCGTGACCCGGATCCGGTCGAAGCCCGCAGCCATGAGAGCCGGAGCGAAGTCGTCGTGCTCGATGAGCCGGTACGGCGAGCGATCCACGATGTGTATCCACTCCGCGGCGCGGGTGCGGTCGAGGTCGTACCCGACGAAGGTCCCTCCGGGCTTGAGCACGCGGACCGCCTCGGCCAGTGCCTGTCGCCACTCGATCACGTGATGCAGCATGAGGTAGCTGGCGACGACGTCGAAGCGACTGTCCTCGAAGGGCAGGTCGGTGACGTCGGCCTCGGCGACGGTGACCTGCACGTGACCGTGAAGTCGCTGTCTGGCGGCCCGGACCATGGCTGGATCGATGTCGGTGACCACCAACCTCAGGTCAGGGAACTCCCGTGCGGTGCCGGCGGCCATCGCGCCGCTGCCGCTCCCCAGCTCGAGCAGCTCTCCGGCTGGTGTGACTCCTTGCAAGGCCCACGGCAGAACGGTCTTGCGGGCGAAGCCACCCCACAGGGGGCTTCGGCAGAACGACCGCTCGACCGCGGACATGACGGGCATCAGAGATGCCTCGTTCGCAACCGGAGGGCGTTGGAGATCACGCTCACCGACGAGAGCGCCATCGCTGCGGCCGCGATCATCGGCGACAACAGCCAGCCGAACGCCGGGTAGAGCACGCCGGCCGCGATCGGTATGCCCGCGGCGTTGTAGACGAAGGCGAACACCAGGTTCTGCCGGATGTTGGACATCGTCGCCTGCGACAGCTGTCGAGCCCGCACGATGCCGGTCAGGTCGCCCCGCAGCAGCGTGACGCCCGCGCTCTCCATGGCGACGTCGGTGCCGGAGCTCATGGCCAGCCCCACGTCGGCGGCCGCCAGCGCCGGTGCGTCGTTGACGCCGTCGCCGGCCATCGCGACGACCCGGCCTTGATCGCGTAGGCGTTTGACGACGTCGCTCTTGTGGTCCGGCAGGACCTCTGCCTCGACCCGGTCGATGCCCAACGTCCGCGCGACCGCCTCGGCGGTGACACGGTTGTCGCCGGTGAGCATCACGACGTCGATCCCGTCCTCGCGCAGCGACCTGAGGGCCTCAGCGGTCGTTTCCTTGACCGGATCGGCAATCGCGACGACGCCGGCGACCAGGTCGTCCACTCCCACGAAGATGGCGGTGGCCCCGTCGCCGCGAAGTCGGTCCGCCTCATCGGCCAGGGAGGCGGTCCCCAGGCCGAGCCCGTTCAGGAACGCGGCGCTGCCGACCACGACGCGGTGATCGTCGACCATGCCCAGCGCACCCTTGCCCGCGGCTGAGTCGAAGTCGGTCACGGTCGGGATGACGATGCCGGCCCGCTCAGCGGCCGCCACCACGGCCTGGGCCAGCGGGTGCTCGGAGGCCCGCTCCACGCCGGCCGCGAGCCTGAGGAGCTCTCCGGACTCGTAGCCGTCGGCGGGCACGATCTGGGTGACCGAGGGCTTGCCCTCGGTCAAGGTGCCGGTCTTGTCGACGACCAGCGTGTCGACCTTCTCCATCCGCTCGAGCGCCTCGGCGTTCTTGATGAGGACGCCGAGCCGGGCCCCGCGGCCGACGCCGACCATGATGGACACCGGAGTCGCCAGGCCCAGGGCGCAGGGACAGGCGATGATCAGCACGGCCACCGCCACGATCAGCGCGTGGGCGAGGCGTGGCTCGGGCCCGATCGTGGCCCAGATGACGGCCGCGATCACGGCGATGCCCAGCACGGCCGGCACGAACCATGCCGACACCCGGTCGGCCATCCGCTGGATCGGCGCGCGGGAGCGCTGGGCCTCGGCCACCATCTGCACGATCCGGGACAGCATCGTGTCGCGTCCGACCTTGTCGGCCCGCATGATCAGTGAACCTGTCTGGTTGAGCGTGCCGCCGATGACGACATCACCGGCTGTCTTGGTGACCGGCATCGATTCGCCGGTGACCAGGGACTCATCCAGTGATGAGCGCCCGTCCTCGACGGTGCCATCGACGGGCACCTGTTCTCCGGGCCGGACCCGCAGTCGGTCGCCGAGCTGCACCAGGTCGAGGGCGACCTCCTCCTCTGAGCCGTCGGTAGCCAGTCGGCGGGCCGTCTTCGGGGTCAGGTCCAGCAGTGCCTTGATGGCACCCGAGGTCTGCTCGCGGGCGCGTAGCTCGAGGACCTGGCCGAGCAGCACCAGGACGGTGATGACGGCAGCCGCCTCGAAGTAGACATCGACCGTCCCGCCCATGCTGCGGAACGAGTCGGGGAAGACACCGGGCGCCACCGTGGCGACCACCGAGAACAACCAGGCGACGCCGGTGCCCATGGCGATCAGGGTGAACATGTTGAGCTTCATCGTCCGCACCGACGTCCAGCCGCGTACGAAGAACGGCCAGCCGGCCCACAGCACGACCGGCGTCGCGAGGACGAGCTGCACCCAGGTCGACGCACGCTCGGAGATGTAGTCGTGAACGGACGGGAACAGCTCCCCGCCCATCCCCAGCACCAGCACCGGAACGGCGAGGGCCAGCCCGATCCAGAACCGGCGCGTCATGTCGGTCAGCTCAGGGCTCGGCCCGGAGTCGGCAGTCACGGTGACCGGCTCGAGCGCCATCCCGCAGATCGGGCAGGCCCCTGGACCCGGTCGCCGTATCTCCGGATGCATCGGGCAGGTCCACTCAACAGCCTCCCCGGAGCCGGGTGCAGGGGCCGGCGCACTCGGCTGAAGGTACGACGATGGGTCTGCCTGGAACGTCGCCCGGCAGTGCTCCGAGCAGAAGTAGTAGGTCTGCCCGTCCTGCTCCGAGCGGTACGCCGCGCTGTCGGGGTCGATGTCCATGCCGCAGACGGGGTCCTTGACCAGGTTTCCGTGTGCGACGTCGTCGTGGACGTGGTGGCTCATCTTCGCCTCACTCATCGTCTTCGCTCGTAGCGTCAGGACCGGACGAGGCGCGCGATGGCCTCGGAGGCCTCCCGAACCTTCTCCTGGGCCTCTGGGCCGCCAGCTCTGGCGGCGTCGACCACACAGTGCGACAGGTGCTCATCGAGCAGCCCGAGCGCCACCGACTGCAACGCCTTCGTGGTGGCCGAGATCTGGGTGAGGATGTCGATGCAGTACTTCTCGTCCTCGACCATCCGCTGCAGACCGCGGGCCTGGCCCTCGATGCGGCGCAGCCGCTTGAGGTAGTCGTCCTTGCTCTTGGCTGCGATGTAGCCGTGTTCATGGGTGTGCCCAGGTGCCTGATCCCGGTCCTCACCCGCGTGGCTGGTCGTCTGGGTCATGTGGGTCCTCCTGGGTCAGCACGTTCGCTATAAACCATACCCCCCTACCGTATAGAGGCCTAGCCCTGTCGTCCACCCGCGCTGTAGTCGGGAGGGCGGACTGGTCACCGCGGCCAGGGTGACCACTCCTCCCGGGGCGGCCACCCTGACGCGGCGTCGAGTCAGCGACCGAGCAGCTGCTCGATCCGGCCGATCTCGGCCTCCTGGGAGGACTTGATGGACCTGGCCATCGAAACCGCGTCCGGGTACCTACCCTCGGCTGCTTCGGTCTCGGCCATCTCGATGGCGCCCCGGTGGTGCTCGATCATCATCTCGAGCCACATCGCCTGGAACTCCTCATCGGAGGCGTTCTCCAGCGCATTCATGTCCTCGTCGCTCATCATCCCGGGCATGTCGTTGGACTCCATGTCCATGTCGTGACCGGCGTTGGAGTGGTCGAGCGAGGTCTCCGGGACTTCCTCGCCCCATGACGTCAGCCAGTCCACCATCGTCTCGACCTCGGGGACCTGAGCGTCCCTGATCTGGCCGGCGAGCTGCTGCACGGCCGGGTCGAGCTGCCGCCCATCGCTCAATGTGACCATCGCGACCGCCTGCGCGTGGTGCGGGATCATGTCGGTGGCGAACTCGATGTCCGCATCGTTGTAGACGATTCCGTCGGCCGCGGTGTGCAGATCGGAAGGGCTGCCGGTGCTGTCGTCGGAGTCTTCGCCGCAGGCGGCCAGCCCGAAGCCGAGGGCAACCGCAGTGAGGATGGCAATGGCGCGCTGTCGCGCGCGAGGTGTTCGCAACATAGTGAGAGCTCTTTCTGGTCGTGGTGGGTGCGGGCAGGTGAAGGCACCGGGCCGAGACCGCTCGCGCGGCCTGCCCGGAGCCCGATACCTGTCAGCAGCGCTGAACAGAGAGAGCGAACAAGTCCGGTGGCGTGGGCGCCCGAGCTCGGGCGAGCCCAGCAAGGCGAGCCGGGCAGGGAGACAGCCCAGCGCGCACGGCGCCTCGAAGTCGGCGCAGGAGACCGGCGCTGAGCATCAGCAGGGCGACGAGCACGGCCAGGCAGAGCCCGGCCAAGCCCATGTCATGGCCGCCAACAGGTTGTTGGGACCGGGAGTCGCTGTGGGCAGTGGATCCAGCAACTGCCTCTGCCATGTCCGCGACCCTTTCGGGCACGGGCATCGACAGGTGGACAACGTGGCTCGACGCCACCTCGCCCGGCCCAGCTGTGCCGTGGTCGGACATGCCGTGCATCGCGAAGAGCCCGCCCAGCGAGGCGAGCAGCACGAGCAGCCGACCCGCTGACACGCCGAGCGGTCGACCAAGCGCTCGTGCCCTGGGGGTGCTCACTCCCGGCAGTCTAGGCGCGCCTTCGGCAGGGACTGCACCTACGGCGTCGTACCTACGGCCTCATCGACGTAGCGTCGCCGCGTGGCTTGTGGACCGAGATCCCTGCCTTCCTGCTCGGGCTGGCGCCCGACTGCAGGCGGTCGGCATTCACAGGCGGTGACCCGAGCGCCTCACCGCGGGCGCCCATGGTCGGCGAGGACGTGGAGGGCTCCGACGAGTCCGGGTTCCGGGGTTGTGACGATCACCGTCGCGATCTGCTCGAGGTAGGCGCCCGCGTGCGGGTGCGACGTGAACCGTTCGCGAAAGCCGCTTTCGGCAAGGAAGTCGGGGAAGCGTTTCACGATGCCTCCTGCCAGGAACACGCCGCCGGTGGCACCGGTCGTCAGAGCGACGTTCGCGGCGACCGTTGCGAGAAGCTCGCAGAACATGGAGAGGGTGTCGACGCTCGTCTCATCGGTCCGCGATCGTGCACGTTCGACGATCAGGTCCGGCCGCGCCTCGTTCTCTGGAACCGGACGCCCGCCCCTGATCTGCACCAGCGTCTGGAACAGGCGCGTCAAGCCAGGTCCGGACACGACCATCTCGGCGCTGGCGTAGCCCCAGCGCGTGCGGAGTGCACGGACGACCTCGAGCTCCTCGTCATGTAGGCAGCTGAGCGCGACGTGCCCGCCTTCACCCGGAAGGACTCGCCATCCTGAACCATCAGGAAAGATCGTGGCGACTCCGAGTCCTGTGCCGGCGCCCACCGCGACCGCACCGCGCTCGAGACGGGGGCCGACATCCGCCACCTGGATAGGGTGCTCGGAGTCCAGCTCGGGGATGGACCGGGCAGCGGCCGCGAAGTCGTTGACCACGAGCATCGTGCTGAGCCCGAGCTCGGCTCTCGTCTGTTCGATGGAGAAGTCGACCGCGGCATTCGTGAGCGAACAGCGGTCGCCGCTGACGGGTCCAGCGCAGGCGAAGCACGCCGCGTCGATCGGTCCCGCACCCGTGAGGGCGAGGTAGGCGTCGGTGAGGCCCACGATCGTCTGCGCGTAACTGGTCGGCAGTGTCAGCTCATGGCTGAGCTGCCTCGTCTGCGGATCGGCCAGGGCGAATCGGGCATTCGTGCCGCCGATGTCGGCCACGAGCCACTCGAGCTGCGACTCTGGGGTCATCTGTCAGGCTCGCTCTTCCGGCTCGCGGGGCTCCGCGGGACTGGACGCACGTCAGCGCTCGCTGCGTCCGATGCCCAGGAGAGCCGTCCCGGTGCAGACCTCAACGACGGAACCGTCGACGAGCACGTGCACCGGCCCCGGAGCGTCAGGGACACGTGTGTGAGTTCCGTCGCAGGTGATGCTGACCGTCCCGAGTTCGTAGCGAACGTCGACCGACGAGGGAGTGTCGCCGGTTGGCGCCAGGTGCACGGTGTCACCGTCGGCCAGCACGAGGTGCTGGACGCCGCCTCCCCGCTCGCCCGCGTCGGACATCGGCACGACCGGGTGCGGTGTGAGGCGCACCGGGTCGGCGCTCGCGTCGTCGAGGCTCAGGCGGTAGGGAACGCTGAGCGCACCGGTCCACGCGCCGCCGGCGTCTGCAACCTCACGGATCCAGAACAGCAGGCACGCCTGGCCATCGGCATCGACGAACTCCGTCGCCGCATAGTGGCCGGTCCCGAGTGTCAGCCTCTGCCACCGTTCGACCCGCATCCGGCCGTGTTCGTAGGTGCCGACCCCGGCGAGCACGTCGTGGGTCGAGCCGTCACGCCAGCTCGAGACGACGAGGACGTGCCGGCCGCCGAGTTGCAGCAGCTGTGGGCACTCCCACGCCTCGCCTGACGGCAGTGGGCCGGTCGGAGAGGTCAGGGTGCTCGCCAGCACGCCGTCGTACGTCCAGTCCGCCAGGTCGGCGGAGACGAACGTGAGCACCGCTGGAGTGCCGTCCCGAAACCCCGCGCCGACCAGCATGCGCCATCGATCGCCGTCCCGCTGCACGACGGGATCCCGGAACACGCGCAGCTCCTCGCCGGGCGGCGGGGTGACGACGACGTCGCCCTTGTCCCATCGCTGCCAGGCATCGTCCGCCGGACGGGCGACCCGGACGGCGCCGAGATCCAGGTCCGGCTCGTTGACGGAGGTGTAGAAGATGGTGGCCGATCGTGGCGAGGCCGGGTCGGGGACGACCAGCCCGCCGGACCAGCAGCCGAGCTCGTCGTCGCCCGGTTCGAGAGCGATGGGGTGGTGGGTCCAGGTGAGCAGGTCCGGGCTCGTGGCGTGGCCCCATCGGCAGCGCGGACTCCAGGCGTCGGCACCGGGTAGGGCCTGGTAGAAGAGCTCGTAGTGACCATCGCGCCAGGTGACCCCGAGCGGATCGTTGAGCCATCCGTCGGGTGCCGTGAAGTGGACGGCCGGCCGGACCGAGTGGCCGACCTCGGCAGGCGTGCTCACCCCTTCACCCCGCTCGAGGCGATGCTCCCGATGAACGCCCGCTGGAAGGAGAGGAAGAGGACGAGGACGGGAATCGTGATCAGGGTCGAGTACGCCATCATCGGGCCCCACGCGACGTTGAGCTGGAAGAAGTACTGGACCCCGACCATGACCGGTCGCAGGTTCTCCGACTGCACCGCCATGAGCGGCCAGAGGAACTGGTTCCACGCCGGGAGGAAGGTCAGGATGGCGACCGTCGCGGTGGCCGGCCCCGACAGCGGCATGATGATGCTGCGGTAGATGCGGAACCAGCTTGCCCCGTCGACGCGTGCGGCCTCGTCGAGCTCTGTCGGGATCGTCGAGAAGTACGAGTAGTACAGGTAGACCGAGAACGCGTTCGCGATGAACGGGATGATCTGCACCTGATAGCTGTCGAGCCAGCCGAACGACCACAGGAGCTGGCCGTCCTGCACCACCAGCCACGGCAGCTTGTTGACCCACCACAGGAGAGGCAGCGCGAACGTCTCGAACGGGACCACGAGCGTGGCGATGATCGCGGCGAGAACGAAGCTCCGCCCCCGCCACTGCATCCGGGACAAGGCGAACGCAGCCAGGCTGTTGACCAGGATCCCCAGCACGACCGTGATCAACGAGACCACGATGGAGTTCGCCAGGAACCGCCAGGCGGGAACGGTGTCGAAGACCTCCCCGTAGTTGTGCAGCGAGATGTCGCCGACAGGGAGGAAGGCCCGGGGCGAGCTGAGATCGGAGAAGATCTGGTCGTCGGGCTTCAAGGACGAGACGAACATGAAGACGATCGGGAACAGGAAGAACAGGGCGAGGGCCGTACGGCCGACGTAGCCGGCGACGGTGCCGGATGCCGGGTCGCGTCGCCTGCGGGATGGCACGCTGGCCGCCCGGCGCACGCCGCCCCGAGTGGTCGTGATGGTGGCCATGGATCAGTCCCTTTCGCGAGTGAGGAAGCGCTGGAGGAGCGAGATCGTGAGCACGAGGACGAAGAACACGAGCGAGATCGCGGACGCGTAGGCGGTCTGCTGCTGCCCGTAGCCGGCGCGGACGGCTTGGAACACCACGGTCGATGTCGAGTCCAGCGGTCCACCGTTGGTCATGATCTTGATCTGGGCGAACAGGCTCAGCGCAGCAATGGTGATCGTCACGAGGATGAAGGTGCGGGTGGCGCGCAGCCCTGGCCAGGTGACATAGCGGAACCGCTGCCAGGTGCCGGCGCCGTCGAGCTCTGCGGCCTCGTAGAGCTCGCCGGGGACCGTCTGCAGCCCGGCCAGCCAGATGACCATGTGGAAGCCGACCGCCTGCCAGATCGACATGACGATGATGGCGGGCAGCGCCGTCGAGGGGTTGTTCAGCCAGTCCGTGCCTTGGATGAGGTTGAACGACACGGTTTGAAGCAGGTGGTTGACCAGGCCGTCCCGCTGGTACATGAACGTCCACAGGATCGAGACCACGACGATCGAGGTCACCACCGGGATGAAGTACACGGTTCGGTAGGCGTTGATGCCACGGATGCGGGCGTTGATGAGCAGCGCCAACACCAGGGCGAACCCGGACTGGAGCGGCACCACGACGACCCCGAAGTAGAGAGTGTTCCGCAGGGACTTCCAGAACACCGGGTCGGAGAAGAGCCTGGTGAAGTTGTCCATCCCGACGAACTCCGGGCCGTGCGGTGAGATCAGCCGTGCGTTGGTGAACGAGAGCACGAAGCACAACACGACCGGGACGAAGAAGAAGACGACGAGCAGCACGACCGCCGGCGCCACGAGCGCACGCGCGGTGCGCGCCTCCGCCCGAGGGGTGCGGGGCCGGCCGCCAGAGCGGGCGACGAGGTCGGTGGGTGCTGACGACTGGACTGCTGTCTGCTGGGTCACGCGGTTGATCTCCTTGGCTGCGCGGCGGGCGACACCTGAGGCTGGTGAGCGGGGCGCGGGCCCGTGGGAGCGGGCCCGCGCCCTGGTGACACCATGGCGGCGGCGCGGCGGCTGCGCCTAGACGCCGGTGTCGTCTAGAAGCCGTAGTAGTCGTTCGCCTCGAGATCCGCGTCGATGTCCGCGACCGCCTGGTCGAGGATCTGCTTCGGGTCACCGCCGGCGATGATGTCCTGCGCTGCCTTGGCGAACGTCGTCGTGAGGAACGGGTAGCCGGGCGTCGGCGGCCGGATCTCGGCGTACTTGACGGACTCGTCGAGGAAGAACCGCTTGGCACCGCCCGGCTCCCAGCCGTCGACCATGGCCGCGGCTTCCTCCGTCGCCGGCACGTTGTTCAGCTTGTCGGCCATCTCGGCGAGGTACTTCTTGTCCAGCGAGAACTTGAGATAGTCCATGGCCGCGTCCTTCTGGCTGCAGGTCGAGCTCACCGCCCACTGCCAGGAGCCGCCGCCGATCTTGGGGCCGTTGCCGAAGTCCGGCGGGGGCATCACGATGCCGTCGTCGCCGAGCTTGGACAGGTTGCCGGCGTTCCAGATGCCCGACCAGACCATCGCCGACTTGCCGTTGACGAAGTCGGCGAAGGCGTCGCTGCTGGACTTCGCCGGGGTGTACCCGCTCGTGACCAGGCCCTGGAACCACGTGGCCCACTTCAGAGCGGCGTCGCCGTTGAGCACGCCGTCGGCGCTCTTGTAGCCGTCGCGGTCGATCAGGTCGCCGCCGAAGCTCTGCAGGAACGGCGAGTAGCCGTAGGTCCACCACTCGGTGCCGGAGTCACCGGTGCCGAGATCGAAGGCGTAGTCGTAGGTGCCCTCGGCCTTGATCTTCTCCAGCGCGTCGGCGAACTCCTCCGCGGTCCACGGGTCGTCGACCGTGGGGATCCGGACGCCGGCCGCGTCGAGGGCGGACTTGTGCGCGAAGAGGCCGAGTGCGGCGTCGTACAGGCCGACCGAGTACAGCTTCCCCTGGTACTCACCCAACGTGCTCTTGATCTGCTTCGAGACGAGGTCCTGCGGGAGGTCCAGCGGGGTGAGGTAGCCCGCGTAGGCCCAGTTCGGCACTGTCGGCGCGTCCGTGTCGAGGATGCACGGCAGCTTGTCCGCGGTCGCCGCGGCGACCACCGCGTCGTTGTAGGACTCCTGCGGGAATGCCTGGAGCTTGACCGTGTACTTGCTCTGGCTCGCGTTGTAGTCCTTGACGATCTGCTTGATCACCCCGAGCTC
>Ga0075368_10000387_pt1 | contig 12957 bp, 10 predicted proteins | sample EndMethybrTD3033_FD_71518 | JGI IMG/M metagenome (GOLD analysis project Ga0075368, IMG submission 71518) | Populus endosphere microbial communities from Tennessee, USA - Endosphere MetaG P. TD hybrid TD303-3 | ecosystem: Host-associated > Plants > Roots > Endosphere | place: USA: Tennessee... | reverse complement strand
TTGGGGATATGACCGCATCCTCCGATCGGTTAAGTTTCACCCATGATTCTCGGGGGGTCGAGGCCGTCAAGGCCTGTGCAGGATCAGTCGACGAGGCCTGCGGCGGTGCCCGCCGCTACGGCAGACAAGGGCTGAGCCACGCGCTGACGCGGCGCGCCACGGGCTAGGGCTTGTCAGTGCCGGTGGTGCGCACGGTCGTGGCGCGCCCGGGGCCCAGCGCGAGCAACGCGTCGACCAGCTGATCCAGGCCTCCTGCGCGAGACGCCTTGACGAGTGCCACGTCGCCCGCGTCGAGCTCGTCGGCCAGCCAGGCCAGCGCCTCGTCGATCCCGGCCGTCGGCACGCCCGCAGCCGCGAGGCCGATCCCGTCCGCCGCGGCGCCCACCGACACGACGACGTCGACCCCGAGCTCACGCGCCCGCCGGCCAACGGCGCGGTGGGCGCCAGGACCGAGGTCACCCAGCTCGCACATCTCGCCGAGCACCGCGACCGTCCGGCCGGTTCGGTGCCGCCCCACCGCCACCAGCGTCTCCAGCGCGGCAGTGACGGACTCGGGGTTCGCGTTGTAGCTGTCGTCGAGCACCATCAGGCCGTCCTCGCGCACCCGGGGCTGCATCCGATGCGGCGACGCGGCGGGGCACCGCGACAGCCGGTCCGCGATCGCCGCGAGCGGCTCGCCCACGGCAAGCGCCATCGCCGCCGCAGCGGTCGCGTTGGCGATCTGGTGGCGGCCGACCCGGGTCAGCCGCACGGGCTCCCACGCGCCGGCGTACCCGAGCTCGAACGACGGCCGACCGTGTGCGTCCAGCGTCACCGACCGCCAGGTCACGTCGCCGGCCAGGCCGAAGGTGAGCACCCGGGCCACCGTGCGGGACGTCATCGCCGCGACCCTCGGGTCGTCGGCGTTGAGGACCGCTGTGCCTCCGGGGCCCAGGGCCTCCACCAGCTCGCCCTTGGCCACCGCGATCAGCTCGGTGGAGCCGAACCGGCCGACGTGGGCCGAGCCGACTCCGAGGACCGCGGCCACGTCGGGCGGTGCGACCTCGCACAGCCACGACAGCTGGCCGACGCCGCGTGCCCCCATCTCCAGCACCAGGTGCTCGGTCGCCGGACGGAGGCCCAGGCAGGTGAGGGGGACCCCGAGCTCGTTGTTGAGGTTCCCGGTGGTCGCGAGCGCTCCGGGCAGGAGCCAGGCGAGGTGGTCCTTGGTCGCGGTCTTGCCGTGCGATCCGGTGACCGCGAGGACCGTCGGCCGCACCGCGTCGACCACGTGCCGGGCCAGCCGGGCCAGCGCCACGACCGGGTCCCGGACCACCACGGTCGGCGCCGCGGTTGCCCTGGACCCGAGCACCGCGTGCGCCCCGGCGGCGTACGCGTGGCCGTCGACCCGGTCACCGGCGATGGCGACGAAGAGCCCGCCGGGGACCGGGCGGCGGCTGTCGAGGTACGCCGCCCCGGAGACGACGACCTCGGCGTCGCCCGCGACGTGGCCACCGGTGACGCGGGCGACCTCGCGCAGGGACATCGGGATCATGGCCACCAGCCTGCGGACGGCCGGGGCCGCGCGCGTCCGCCTGCGGGCCAGCGACTCGTCCTCGAGGACAGCCCGACGGCACCTCAGGTGGAGGCGCCGGGCTCGCCGGGCCAGCGACCGTGGTGGGGTGACGATCCTCCTCGCCGACCCCCGGGTCTCCGCCGTGCCGCTGCTCGACAACCGCGAGCCCCTGGTCACCCTCGACGCGTCGTTCGGGCCCGCCCGCGCGCTGGTGCGCCAAGGCGTCGCCAGCCGTCTGGCCGCCGCCCAGACCCTCCTGTCCGGGGGCCTCCGCCTCCGCGTCGTCGAGGGCCACCGCTCGGTGGCCGACCAGCAGGCCATCATCGCGCGCTACTCCGCGGAGGTGTGCGCCGCTCGGCCGGGGATCTCGCCCGCCGACCTGGACCGGTTGGTCTCCCGCTTCGTCTCCCCGGTCGCGGTGGCGCCGCACGTGGCCGGCGCCGCCGTCGACCTCACCCTGGTCGACGCCCACGGAGACGAGGTGGACATGGGCACGTCGATCGACGCGACGCCCGAGCAGTCCTCCGGCGCCTGCTACTTCGCCTCGTCCGACATCAGCCGCTTCGCCCGGTCGCACCGACGGCTGCTGTCGAACGCGTTGACCTGGTCGGGCTTCGTCAACTACCCCACCGAGTGGTGGCACTGGTCCTACGGCGACCGCTACTGGGCCCTCACCACCGGCGCGCCCGCGGCCCTCTACGGCCCGGTCGAGGCGTCCACCGGAGCCGCCGCATGACCGTGCTCGCCCTTCGGGGCTCGCTGCCCTCGCAGCCCAGTGCAAGGCCGCCCCGGTGCCACCGCGGCGGCCCCAGGCTCGACGTGGACCTGTCCGCCGTGGCGGCGAACGTCGAGCTCCTGGCCCGCCGGGCGACCGGTGACCTGATGGCGGTGGTCAAGGCCGACGGGTTCGGCCACGGCGCGGGCGCGATGGCCCGCACGGCCCTTGCCCACGGGGCCACCCGGCTCGGCGTCACCAGCCTCGCCGAGGCCGTGGCCCTCCGGGTCGAGGGCATCGACGCCCCGCTCCTGAGCTGGCTCAACCCGCTCGACGCCGACTTCGCGGCCGCGGCCGCGCACGACATCGAGGTCGCGGTCCCCAGCCGCGGGCACCTCGAGGCCGTTGCGCGTACGCCGGGGGCCGCCGTCCACCTGCACCTCGACACCGGCATGGCCCGTGACGGCGCGGCGCCCGCGGAGTGGGCGGACCTGTGTCGGGCCGCCCGGCGGGCCGAGCGGCAGGGGCTGCTGCGCGTGGTCGGGGTGATGGGCCACCTCGCGTGCGCCGACGTGCCGGACGACCCGGCCAACGCCATCGGGCGGGCCCGCTTCGCCTGGGGCGTCGAGACCGCCCGGGCCACCGGGCTGCGGCCGACCCACCGGCACCTGGCGGCGACCGCAGCCACGCTCACCGACCCCCTGAGCCATCACACCCTGTGCCGCGTGGGTGCCGGGCTGGTCGGGATCGACCCGTCCGGCACCACCCGCCTGCACCCCGCGCTCACGCTGACGGCTCCGCTGGTCAGCGTCCGGCGCGTGCACGCCGGCACGCGGGTCGGCTACGGCCACACCTGGACCGCGCCCACCACGACCGAGCTCGGCCTCCTCCCCCTGGGCTACGCCGACGGGCTGCCGCGCGCGGCCTCCGGCCGGGCCGAGGTGCTGGTCCGCGGCGGTCGCCGCCCCCTGGTCGGCCGCATCTCGATGGACATGGCGGTCGTCGACCTCGGCCGTGAGGGCGCGGAGGCCGGCGACCTCGTGACGGTCTTCGGGCCCGGTCGGCACGGGGAGCCCACCGTGGCGGAGTGGGCCGCATGGTCGGACACGATCGAGCACGAGATCGTGACCGGGATCCGCATGTCGAGGGGGACCCGGTGAGCACCCGCACCCGGGTCGCGGTCATCGGAGGCGGCCAGAACTGCGAGCACGACGTGTCCCTCGCCTCGGCGGCTGCGGTGGCAGCGGCCCTGGCCACCGGTGCCTACGACGTCGTACGCCTCACCATCGACCCCGAGGGCATCTGGCGCGACGGCGAGCAACGACCGATCGGGCTGGCCGGGGCGGTGCACGTGCTGCGCACCTGCGCCGTCGCGCTCCCGGTGCTGCACGGTCCCCGCGGTGAGGACGGCACCGTCGCGGCACTCTGCGACCTGGCCGGTGTCCCCTACGTCGGGTCGGGCGTCGGCGCGGGCGCGCTGGCCATGGACAAGTGGGCCACCAAGCTGGTCGCCCGCGGGCTCGGGGTCGCGGTCGCCGACGACGTGCTGCTCACGCCCGCCACCGCGCCGGCCCACGTGTTCACCCACCCGGTGGTGGTGAAGCCGGTCGCGGCGGGGTCGAGCCACGGCGTCACGCTCGTGCGGCGGGCCGAGGAGCTCGCCCCGGCACTCGCGGCGGCGCTGGCTCTCGACGACCGGGTGCTGGTCGAGGAGGTCGTGACCGGCCGCGAGGTCGACGTCGCCGTGCTCGGGAGGCCGGACGGCACCCGGGTGGTCGCACCCGCCCTGGAGATCGTGACGGACGGGATCTTCGACCACGCGACGAAGTACGACGGCAGCGCCGACTTCCGGATCCCCGCCACCCTCACGCAGACGGAGCGCAAGGCGCTGGAGCAGGCTGCCGTCGGGATGTACGACGCGCTCGGCTGTGGCGGCGTGGCGCGGATCGACTTCTTCGTCACCGCCGACGGCCCGGTGCTCAACGAGGTCAACACCATGCCGGGCTTCACCGAGCAGTCCCAGGTGCCGAAGATGTTCGCGGCCGCGGGGACGTCGTACGCCGACCTGCTGGAGCTGCTCGTCCACGACGTCCTCCATCAGCACGCGGCGTGACCGGGACGACCCAGCGGATCGCCGGGCTCGACCTGCTGCGCGGCCTCGCCATCGGGCTGGTGATGCTGCGCCACGCCGCACCCGGGCTGGCTCCGGGCGCCGGCGTGGTGGGCGTGGTGATGTTCTTCGCCCTGAGCGGCTACCTGATCACCGGTCTGCTCTCCGAGGAGCTGCGGCGCACCGGTCGGCTGGACCTGCGGCGCTTCTACGGGCACCGAGCCCGCCGGCTGCTCCCCGCGCTCCTCCTCCTGGTCGCCGGCGTGGTCGTCGTGACCCTGGTCATCGACCCGCTGGGCGATCGCGACCAGCTGGTCAGGACGGTCGTCGTCGCGCTCACCTGGACCGGCAACCTCCCGTTCGGGCACGCCAGCGACGCGACGTTCCACCTCTGGACGCTGGCGACCGAGGAGCAGTTCTACCTGGTCTGGCCGGCCGTGCTCCTGCTGCTGGGGCCTCGACGCGGACTCGTGATCGCGGCCGTCGGCACCGTCGTCCTCCTGGTGGCGACCGTGGTGTGGCTCCGCGCCGCCCCCGACAACGCCTACTCGCTCCCGACGCCGTGGACCGTCTGCTTCGTCATCGGGGCGGCGGCCCGGTTGCGCGGCCACCGGCTCGCCGTACCACGCTGGGCGGCACCCGTCGCACTGGCGGGACTGGCCGTCCTCAGCGTGATTCCATTGCGGGGTCACGCGCTCACCTACCTGGCGGGAGGACCGGCCATCGCGACCCTGACGGCGGTGCTGATCCTGTCGTGGCGCACCCTGAGCGAGCTGACCGGTCCCGGGCTCCGCGCACTCGTGTGGCTGGGCACGATCTCCTACGGCGCCTACCTCTGGAACTACCCGCTGACCCTGTGGCTGCGTCCGCACGCCGACCACGCGGGTCTCCTCGCCTCGGTGCTGTCGATCGGTGCGGCGGCGGTGAGCTGGTATGCCGTCGAGCGCCGCTGGAACCGGCGACCGGCGGACCGTCCCACACCGGTGCCGGCGTGAGCGAGCGGCTGCGGGGCTGGGCGCCGGACGCGGCGGTCGGCCTGGCCGTCCTGGTCCTCGGGGTGCTCGAGGTCTGGGCGATGACCGTCCCCTACGGCCACACCCGGCTCGAGTACCTCATGATCGTGGTCGGCTTCGCGGTCGCCTGCGCGCTCAGCCGGAAGGCGCCGTTCACCGCGCTGCTCCTGGTCTGGCTGACCTGCTCGCTGCAGCTGGTCGCCGGGACCGGGGTGATCACCGTCGAGTTCGGGGTCGCGGTCGTCGCGTTCGGGTGCGCGCGGTGGGGGCACCCCTTCACGGTGGTCATGAGCGGCCTCTCGATCCCGGCCGCCGCCGCGGTCGGCTACGTCATCGTCGCGCAGGCCTCCATGGGCGTCTTCCGGGACCTCTCGGTCTTCCGGGAGCTGCAGGACAACGCCTACCGGTTCAGCGACACGCTGCTGGTCGGGGCGACCATCCTCGGTCTGCTCATCCTGGCCGTCCCGTGGCTGGCCGGCCTGATGCTCCGGGCCACCGCCCGCGCGCGGCGCTCCGAGGTGCGGCAGGAGGCGGCCGAGGCGGACGCCGCTCGGGCGCAGCACGAGACCGAGCAGGCCCGCGAGATCGCCCAGCTGCGTGACGAGCAGGCACGGCTGGCCCGAGACGTGCACGACGTCGTCGGCCACTCGCTCGCGGTGATCCTCGCCCAGGCCGAGTCCGGTCAGTACCTGTCCGACGACGACCCCGAGCGGCTGAAGAAGACCATGGCCACGATCGCCACCTCGGCCCGGACCTCCCTGCAGGACGTCCGGCAGGTGCTGGCCGGGACAGCGGAGCCGGAGCCGGCTCGCTCCGGCGCCTTCGAGGGGCTGATCGAGGGGGTCCGCGCCGGGGGACACGAGGTGCTCGCCACCGAGGTCGGGGTGCCCCAGCCGCTGCCGCCCGAGCTCGAGGTCGCCGCACACCGCGTCGTGCAGGAGATGCTCACCAACGCCATCAAGCACGGCCGCCGCGACCGGCCGGTGCACGTCGAGCGGCACTGGCCCGAGGGCGCCTGGGGCCGCGACCTGCGGATCGAGGTGAGCAACGTGGAGGGCGGCAGCACCGACGGCCGGACCATCGACGAGACCCAGCCGATGCAGGCGGCCGGGCCACCCGGCCAGGGGCTCGAGGGGATGCGGCGCCGGCTGGAGGCGGTCGGCGGCCGGCTCGACGTTCGCCGCCGCGAGGAGGACGACGGACCCACCTTCACGGTGACCGCGTGGGTCCCGGTGAGCGGCCGATGACCGACCGAGCGAGCGAGGAGGGGATCCGGGTCCTCCTGGTCGACGACCAGGAGCTCTTCCGTGAGGGCGTGAAGGTGATCATCGACGCCCAGGACGGGATGGCGGTCGTCGGGTCGGCCGGCGACGGCCTCGAGGCGGTCCGGCTGGTCGACGAGCTCGCGCCGCACGTGGTGCTGATGGACATCCGGATGCCCGAGATGGACGGCGTCGAGGCGACCCGGCAGATCTTCCTGCCCGAGCGGGTGGCGCGCAGGTCCGGGCCGGTGCGGGTGGTGGTGCTGACGACGTTCAACCTCGACGACCGCGCAGCGACGGCGATCCGTCACGGCGCCAGCGGCTTCCTCCTCAAGGACACCACCCCGCTGCTGCTGCGCGACGCGATCCGCACGGTGCACGCCGGCAACGCGGTCCTCGCGCCGGATCACCTGTCCGCGCTGCTCGAGAGCCAGTTCCGCGAGGTGGCGCCGGCACCGGCGGCGTACGTCGCGCTCACCGACAAGGAGCGCGAGGTCTTCGGCGCCGTGGCGCGCGGGCTGTCGAACACCGAGATCGCCGGGCTGGTCTTCGCGAGCGAGTCGACGGTCAAGACCCACGTCGGCGCCATCCTGCGCAAGCTGTCGCTGCGTGACCGGGTGCAGATCGTCGTCTTCGCCCATCAGCACGGCCTCGTAGCCTGACCCCGTGAGCACCCTCCTGACCGACGCGCTGATCCGCGACCTGACCGACGACGAGGCCCGTGCCGCGCTGGTGCTCAAGTGGGGCCACGTCGAGCCGGGGGTACTCCCGGCCTGGGTCGCCGAGATGGACTACGCGGTGGCCGAACCCGTGACCGCGGCGGTGCGCGCGGCGGTCGACCGGGGTGAGCTCGGGTACCCCGACTTCGTGCGGTCCGGCGGCCCGCTCGGCGAGGCCTACGCCGGGTTCGCGCTGCGTCACTTCGGGGCGGGCGTCCCACCCGACCGCGTGCTGCCGACCGCCGACGTGACCGTGGGGGTCCGGATCGCGCTCGACGTGCTGAGCGAGCGGGCGCCGATGGTGCTGCCGCTGCCGGCGTACGACCCCCAGCACGGGCTCGGCCAGATCACCGGCCTCGAGCAGTGGGACCTGCCGGTCGACCCGGACGGTGACCGCTACGCCGTCGACCTCGACGCGCTCGACGACCTGTTCGCCCGCGGCGCGCGGACGCTCCTGCTCACCCAGCCGCACAACCCCGGCGGACACGTGCACACCCGGGCCGAGCTCGAGGGGATCCGCGACGTCGTCACCAAGCACGGCGGCCGCGTGGTCAGCGACGAGATCCACGGTCCGCTGGTGCTCCCGGGCGCGGAGCACGTGCCGTACCTGTCGCTCGAGGGGACGGCCGACCACGCGGTCGCGGTCGTCGCCGCGTCCAAGGCGTTCAACATCCCCGGGCTCAAGTGCGCGCAGATCATCACCGGGGACGACGCGACCCGCGACCGGCTGGTCGAGATCCCGATGGCTCAGAACGACTCGTGGGGCTCGCTCGGGGTCGTCGGCTCGGTCGCCGCCTACACCGAGGGCGACCCGTGGCTCGCGGCGCTGGTCGAGCGGCTCGACCAGCAGCGCACCCTGCTCGGAGAGCTCCTGGCCGAGCTCCTGCCCGAGGCGCGGATGCGGCCGCTCGAGGCGACCTACCTGGCCTGGCTCGACCTGCGCGCGTACGGCCACGACGACCCCGCCGAGGCCATCCTCCGCGGTGGCGTCCGGGTCTCGCCCGGTCACGGCTACTGGCCGGGGTCGGCCGGCCATGTCCGGCTCAACATCGCCACCTCGGCTGACCGGCTGACCGAGATCGTCCGGAGGACGGCGGCGGCGCTGAGCTGAGTCAGGGCTTCGGGATCCGCTTGACCTTCACCTTGGCCGGCGTTGCGTCGACGTTGCCAAGCGCGTCGGTCGCGCGCACCAGGATGGTGTGCTTGCCGAGCTTGAGCCTGACCTTGATCGGCGAGGTGCACGGCTTCCACGCCTTGCCGTCGACCTGGCACTCGAAGGTGGCGCCGGCCTCGGAGGAGAACGCGATCTTGACGGCCTTCTTGGTGACCCGCTTCGCCGGCTTCCTGGTGATCGTGGTGTCGGGACCGCTCGTGTCGACGGTGATCGCTCGGGTTGCCGGCGTCGCGTCGGTGTTGCCGGCGGCGTCCTTCGCCCGCACCGTGAAGGTGTGGCTCCCCTCGGCCAGCGTCGGCGTGGTGGACGGGCTGGTGCAGGCGGCGTAGGTGGCGTTGTCGACCTTGCACTCGAACGTCGCACCGGCCTCGCTGGAGAAGGCGAAGGTCGGCGTGCTGTCGTTGGTCAGCCCGCTGGGTCCGGAGCCGATCGCCGTGTCCGGTCCGACCGTGTCCACGGTGAAACCGCGCGTGGCCGGGCTGGCGTCGGTGTTGGCGGCGGAGTCGGTGGCCCGGACCGACAACGTGTGCTGGCCGTCGACGAGCGCCGGCGTCGTGAACGGGCTGGTGCAGGCGTCGAACACTCCTGCGTCGACCTTGCACTCGAACGTCGCACCGGCCTCGCTGGAGAAGCCGAACGTCGGTGTGCTGTCGTTGGTCAGGCCGCTGGGTCCGGAGTCGATCGTCGTGTCCGGAGCGATCGAGTCGAGGAGCTCGTAGGCGCCCAGGTCGCGGACCGCGACACCGTCGCCGTCGCCGTCGACCACGCGGGCGGCTCCGTCGAGGTCGAGCGCCGGTCCACCCGCCGCCGGGTTGCCCTTGTCGACGACCGGCGAGCCCACGGTCAGGTGCTGGTCGCTGTCGCTCACGAAGCCCGGGTCGATGTTGACCAGGTTGCCCGCCCCCTGGACGATGCCGCCGGCACCGGTCCCGCCCGCGGTGTCGATGGTGCCGCCCGTGGTCTGGTAGTCGGTGTAGCTGAGGTTGAGCGTCGCCGTGCTGGCGCCGCCCTGGGACCCGTCGTTGCTCGCATCGGCCACCAGGGAGGTGGCCGGGCCCCTCACGATCGAGTTCGTCAGGTTGAGGGTCGCGGTCTGCAGGGCGCCCGCCGCCGCGGCGTACACCCAGGCGCCCCTCGACCCCGCCCCGCCGCCGACGATCGTGACGTGGTCCGCGGTGATCGTCTTGAGGCTCGTGCTGTTGTTGAAGTTCGCCGCCACGAGCCCGACGGAGTTCGCGCTCGTGCCGAGGTCGATGACCGCGTCGTCGATGTTGATGGTGCCGCCGTCGGTCACGACCCCGTTGTAGTCGGACCGGATGTGCACGCGCGAGACGTTGTCGGTGCTGCCCGGGTCCGAGAGGTCCAGGGCCTGGGTTCCGCTGATGGTCGTGTCCGAGATCGTGTTGCCGCCGCTGCTGAAGATGCCGCGGCCTCCGGCGGCAGCGGTCGGAGTGGTGACGGCGACGGAGTTGGTCACCGTGGACTGGCCGGCGTAGATGGCGATCGCGTTTGCAGTGCCGGCGCCGTCCACCGTCACGTGGTCCGCGACCGACCCGGCGTTGAGGACCAGGCCGTAGTCCTGGTTCGAGGTGACCGTGGACATGCTGATCGTCAGGTCCCGCACGGTGGCATGGGTCGCGTTGACGTAGGTCTGGGGGGTGGACGGGGGCAGGGTGATGGTGGTGCTGCCCTGCCCGGCCCCCTTCAACGTCACCGCGTGCGCGCTGCCGTCGATCGCGATGGGCAGGCCGCTGTAGCTGGTCGCTCCCAGCAGGATGGTGTCGTCCACCGTGTTGTTGTTGGCGGCGAGGACCGCCAGCGGGATCGTCGCGACGGTCTGGTCGCAGCCCACGGACGCGGGGAGCACGCAGATCACGTTGTCCACGGCCGAGGCCGGGGTCGCCACGAGGGCGGGAAGGACGGGGGCAGCAAGGACTCCGGCGAGGAGGACAAGGCGTCGCACGAGCGGAAAGGCTAGTGGTTGCCGCCGGAAGTTCGTCGGGGGTGGCCCGTGCTCCGGGTGCGTGCATCGCCAGGCGCCGGAGCGACGCTCTACTTTTTCGTCCAGCTAGCTTCGGCAACGCCGCGAGGTGCGTGCCCGGGGTGCGGGACACCCGACGAACCTCCGGCGGTGACCACTAGTGCAAGTTTCACCCTTTCGGGTGCCGTCTCCCCGCGCCTCAGCGGTGCCGCTTCAGCCGCTTGAACTTGTAGCGCGCCGCCGTCGGGTCGATGTTGCCCGCGGCATCGACGGCCCGCACCAGCAGGCGGTGCTTGCCGACCTTGACGTTGTAGCGGAACGGCGAGGAGCAGCTCCGCCACGGCAGGTTGTCGAGCTGGCACTGGAACCTGCCCGCCTCGTTGGACACGAACCGGAACGTCACCCGCTGCTTGAAGACCCGCTTCTGGGGCTTCTTGGTCAGAGCGGTGTCGGGCTTGGTGGTGTCGACCACGAAGCCGCGGGCGACCGGCGTCTTCTCGACGTTGAAGAAGGCGTCGGTGGCCCGCACCACGAAGGTGTGCGCGCCGTCGGCCAGCGGCGTCGTGGTCACCGGGCTGCTGCACGGCTGCCACGCGCCGCCGTCCACCTGGCACTCGAACCTCGCGCCGGCGTCGTTGGCCTTGAACTGGAAGACCGGGGTGTTGTCGTTGGTCTTGCCGGAGGGTCCGCCGGTGATGGTCGTCCTGGGCGCCGTGATGTCGCGGAGCTCGTAGGCACCCATGTCGGGGATCGGAGACCCGTTCCCGTCGCCGTCGAAGGCCCGGCCCAGGTCGTCACGGTCGGTCCCGATCGTCAGGAGGAGGGAGGCCTTGTCGACGACCGGCGACCCGGACCGCACGGCGTAGTCGCCGGTCGCGGGGTCGATGAACGCGGGGTCGATGTCCATCACGTTGCCGTCACCCGGGTCCACGGTGCCACCGGTCTCCTGCTCGGTCTGGTAGTCGGAGTAGCTCACGGCGAGGTCGGCCGATCCCGCAGAGGCGGTGGCTCCCAGCGAGTGCGTCGAGCCGCGCACGATCGAGTTGTCGAGGGTCACCGACGTCGCCATGGCCGGGTCGTCGGCGAAGGACCAGACCCCGCGGGATCCGGCCCCGCCTCCCACCACGGTCAGGTGCTTGGCGTCCACGTCGATCGGTCCGGTGGAGGCGGCCCAGCCCGCCCGAAGGCCGGCGGTTGCTGCGTCGCCGAGGTCGATCACGGAGTTGTCGATGTCCAGCGCCCCACCGAGCGCGACGACGCCGGAAGCAGAGCCCCTCGTCGTCACGCGGGAGACGACGGCGGTGCCACTCGACTCGATCCCCGTGTTGCCGGCGGCGCGGTCGAGGCTGACGGTCGAGCCCTGGACCTTGGCGCCCTGGACCCGGATGCCGACGGCGTTGCTGGCCACCGCCTGCGGCGTGTCGGAGACGATGATGTTCAGCGCGGTGGCCGTGGCCCCCGAGATCGCGAGACCGACACCCCCCGAGCCGCTGAGGGTGATCCGGAAGTTGCGGAGCGTGGCGTTGGCGGCCGCGACGTAGGGCGCTGCCCCTCCTCCCTGCAGGATGGTCGCGTTGGGCCCGGTGCCGTTGTTCGAGCCCTGGACGGTCAGCGGCGAGCCGGTGCCGTCGAAGGCGTAGGGCCCGTCGGCGTAGACACCCGGCCCGATCCTGATCACGCTGTCCACCCCGTCCGCGGTGGCCGCCGCGATCGCGAGCGGGATGGTGGCGGGGCGAGCGGGATTGCAGTCGGTCTCCGAGGCGGGCCGGTTGACGCAGATGATGTTGGTGGCCGCGTGGGCGGGCGCAGCTGCGACGAGAGGGAGGACAGGGACGACGAGGGCTCCGAGAAGGAGTGCGAGACGAGGGCGCACCCGTCGAGACTACGTCGCCGGGTCAGCCCGTCCTTGGCAGCACCCTGCGGAGGAACTGGCGGGTCCGCTCCTGCTCGGGCGCGACCAACAGCGTCGATGGAGGCCCCTGCTCGAGGATCCGGCCGCCGTCGAGGAAGCAGACCTGCGTGGCGACCTCGCGGGCGAAGCTCATCTCGTGCGTGGCCAGCACCATCGTGGTGCCCGCCGCAGCGAGGTCCCGGACGCTGGTGAGCACGTCGCCGACGAGCTCGGGGTCCAGCGCGGCGGTGATCTCGTCGAGCAGCAGCAGCTCGGGCTGGGTGCACAGGGCCCGGACCAGGGCCACTCGTTGCTGCTGGCCGCCGGAGAGCCGGTCGGGGTGCTTGTCGACCTGGTCGCTGAGCCCGAACTGCGCCAGCAGGTCGCGCGCCCGGGTGGTGGCCTCGGCACGCGGGATGCCGTGCACGCGCATCGGGGCGAGCACGCAGTTGTCGAGCACGGTCAGGTGGGGGAACAGGTTGTAGGCCTGGAAGACCATCCCGATCCGGCGGCGCACGCTGCGCGGGTCGACCCGCG
>Ga0075368_10000386_pt1 | contig 12961 bp, 10 predicted proteins | sample EndMethybrTD3033_FD_71518 | JGI IMG/M metagenome (GOLD analysis project Ga0075368, IMG submission 71518) | Populus endosphere microbial communities from Tennessee, USA - Endosphere MetaG P. TD hybrid TD303-3 | ecosystem: Host-associated > Plants > Roots > Endosphere | place: USA: Tennessee... | reverse complement strand
GCGGGCTATGACAAGGCGCGCATCCTGCTGGTGCCGCCGCCGCTGATCCAGGGCATCGGCTCGGCCGGTGGCTATCGCCTGATGCTGGAGGACCGGGAGGATCGCGGCTATGCGGAACTCAACAAGGTCGCCGGCGAGCTGATCGGCAAGGCCAATCAGAGCCCCAGCCTGGCGCAGGTCTACACCCTGTTCGACGTCGGCACCCCGCGCATCTTCGCGGATGTCGATCGCCGCAAGGCCGACCTGCTGGGCGTGCCGCCCGAGCGCGTGTTCGAAGCGATGCAGGTCTATCTGGGCTCTGCCTTCGTCAACGACTTCAACCTGCTGGGCCGCACCTATCGCGTGACTGCCCAGGCCGATGCCGATCATCGCGGCACCGTGGCCGACATCGCCAACTTGAAGACCCGGTCGAACAGCGGCCAGATGGTGCCGATCGGTTCGGTCTCCACCTTCCGCGACAAGACCGGCCCCTATCGCGTGGTCCGTTACAACCTGCTGCCCGCGGTGGAAATCGATGGCGACACGGCACCGGGCTATTCGTCGGGCCAGTCGCTGGCCACGATGGAGAAGCTCGCCGACGCCGCCCCTGCCGGCTATGCCAGTGAATGGACCGGCGTTGCCTATCAGCAGATCAGTGCCGGCAATACCGCAGGCATCGTCTTCGGCATGGCGGTCTTCTTCGTCTTCCTGGTGCTGGCGGCGCAATATGAGAGCCTGACCTTGCCGCTGTCGATCATCCTGATCGTGCCGATGTGTTTGTTCGCGGCCATGCTGGGCGTGAACCTGCGCGGGATGGATAATAATATCCTGACGCAAATCGGTCTGGTCGTGCTGATCGCGCTCGCGGCGAAGAACGCCATTTTGGTGGTCGAATTCGCCAAGCAGGCGGAAGAGGAACAGGGGCTGAGCCCGGTCGAAGCCGCCGTCCAGGCTGCCCAGACTCGTCTGCGCCCGATCCTGATGACCAGCTTCGCCTTCATCCTGGGGGCGGTGCCGCTGGTGATCGCCAGCGGGGCCGGTGCGGAACTGCGCCAGGCGCTGGGCACGGCGGTCTTCTTCGGCATGACCGGCGTGACGGCCTTCGGCCTGCTCTTCACCCCAACCTTCTATGTCGTGTGCCGCGCGCTGGGCGATCGCTTCGCCCGCCGCCGGCGCCCGGAGGCTGACGATGCTGCGGCATTGCAGCCGGCCGAATGAGGACAAAAGCCATGACAAGGAACCTGATTGCCCTGTTGCTCGGCGCCAGTGCGCTGACGGCCTGCGCCGCCGGGCCGGATTACAAGGCCCCCGCCACCCCGACGACAGCCGCCGCCCCCTTCATCGGGGCGGCGAGCCCGGCGGTCGCACAGAGCGCCGCCGACGATCATTGGTGGCGGCTCTATAATGACCCGCTGCTCGACGGGCTGGTCGGCGATGCGCTGAAGGCCAATACCGACATCCGCGTTGCCGTCGCCCGGCTGGAACGCGCCCGCGCCCAGTTGCGCGGCGCCCGCTCCGACCGGTTGCCCAGCACCAATATCAGCGGCTCCCCGACCTATGGCCGGGTGTCGCAGGCCCAGACACTGCCCGGCATGGACCGGGAAAACTGGACCGTCGATATGGGGCTGGACGTCGCCTATGAGGTCGACCTGTTCGGCCGGGTGAAGCGCAGCATAGAGGCCGCGCGCGGCGATGTCGGTGCGGCGCAGGCCGATGCCAATGCCGTCCGCGTCGCAGTGGTCGCCGATACGGTGCGCGCCTATGTCGACGCCACCGCATCGGCCCAGCGGCTTGCCGTCGCGAAGGAAACGGTCGACCTGCTCGACAAATCGATCCGCATCACCAGCGCCCGTTTCGACGCTGGCCGGTCCGACCGGCTGGACGTGATCCGGGTGACCACCCTGCGCGAACAGCAGCAGGCGCTGATCCCCAATCTGGTCGCGGATCGCAATGCCGCGCTGTTCCGGCTGGCGACGCTGACCGGGCGCACGCCGCAGGAGCTGCCCACGTCCGTCCAGAACGCGACCGTGACACCGAATGTGACACAGCCGATCCCGGTCGGCGACGGCCAGGCGCTGCTCGCCCGGCGGCCGGACGTGCGCGCGGCCGAACGACGGCTGGCGGCCGACACCGCCCGTGTCGGTGTCGCGACGGCGGATCTCTATCCGCGCATCACCCTGGGCGGATCGATCGGCACCACGGCGGTTGGCGGCGGCAATCTGTTCGGCGCCGGGCCGCTCAACTTCCTGCTCGGGCCGCTGATCAGCTGGGCCTTCCCCAATCAGGAAGCCAATCGCGCGAAGATCGCGGCGGCCAAGGCGGATGGCGACGCATCGCTTGCCGCCTTTGACGGCACGGTGTTGCAGGCGCTGGAGGAAACCGAGACGGCGCTGTCCAGCTATGCCAATGCGCTGGAGCGGCGGGCGACGCTGCAATCGGCACGCGACGAGGCGGCGCGCGCGGCCCGGATCAGCCTGGCGCGCCAGCGCGAGGGGCAGATCGACTTCCTGACCGTGCTGGATGCGCTGCGCACCCAGGCTTCGGCCGACGCGGACCTGGCGACCGCCAACCGCGCCGTCGCCTTTGCCCAGGTGGATCTGTTCCGCGCTTTGGGCGGCGGCTGGACCACGACCTGATACCGAAAGGGCGGCGTTTCAAAACGCCGCCCTTTTTTTTGTCAGACGATGAAATTGCCCTGATGGGCGAATGTCTCGATCTCATGCCGGCCGCTCGGCGCCTCGCGCGTCTGCAGCGCTTCGGGCAGGCTGGCCTTGTCGCCCTGACGCCCGATCGCGATCGCCGCCTCGATCCGAAACCGCTCCGGCACCGCCAGCTCGGCGCGCGCCTTGTCGAAATCGACGCCGGTCATGGCATGGGTATGATAGCCAAGCCGCGTCGCCTGCAGCGCCAGCGTCGCCCAGGCGGCGCCCGCATCGAAGCTGTGGCTGTGCGAGGGCTTGTAGTCTTCCGATCCCGGCGCGGCCATCAGCGTGTCGGAAATGACGAAGACCAGCGCGCCCGCATGCTGCACCCAGCCCTGGTTGAAGGGGAAGAGCAGGTCGAGGAAGCGCGCCCAGTCGGCACTGTCGCGATGGGCATAGAGGAAGCGCCAGGGCTGGTAGTTGAATGCCGAAGGCGCCCAGCGCGCCGCGTCGAACAGCGTGTCGATATCGGCCTGGGGAATAGCGGAGCCGTCAAAGGCGCGGGGCGACCAGCGCTCCAGGATCAGCGGATCGACGGGACGGGTAACTTCGCGCGGGCTGGTGGCCATCTGGATCTCCTTCAAGGCGATGACGCGATCGGCGCGCCATGCTGTTGGAAATCTATCTAGCGGATGTTCCGCCGCTGCGAAGAGGTGTTTGGCTTTCGCCCTGGAAACACAGGGTTTCCTCCGATCAGGCGCAGGCATCCTGTGGCTGGCGTTCGCGATCGGCACGCGACACCGGTGCGCCACGGTCGTCGGCATCGCGCTCGAACAGCACGACGGCAGGCTCCCTGAAAAGGGCTTGCGCCAGCCGATCGCGCAGGCGCGTCAACGGTCCGTCCTGATCCTGATAGGCCATATGTGCGTCCTCTCTGCCGACTCGGGCGGCTTATCTACCGATGGTATAGAGAATCGTCCCCCAAGCAATGCTGGCCATCGCGGTAGAAAAGCTATCCGTCCCGCCCCCTTCGGAAAATCATACGCAAATACTATGCGGCCGCCCCGGCCCGCGTCTCGCATTCAAACGGAAGAGGGGCCTAATCGGGCGCTCGCTAACGACCCTGTCCGCCTCCCGCGGCGGGCGTGATGCGGGAGTTACCCCCCATGCAGGATCTCTTGTGGATCGGCATCATCCTGGCGCTGACAGCGGCTAGCTTCGGCTATGTCCGGCTGTGCGGCGACGCCTGAAGGAGGGATGCCATGACCATCGACCTCTGGCTCGCGGCGATCACCGCCGCCGGGCTTCTCGTCTATCTCGTCGCCGTGCTCGCACGGCCCGAACGCTTTTAAGGGGGGCCGCACATGACCTTCCAGGGATGGCTGCTGATCGCAGCCTTTGTCGGCATATTGCTGGCGCTGACCAAGCCGATGGGCCTGTGGCTGTTTACCCTTTATGAGGGCCGCCGCACGCCGCTTCATACCGTGTTCGGCCCGATCGAACGGGGCTTCTACCGCTTGTCAGGGATCGATCCGAACGCCGAACAGAGTTGGCGCCGCTACGCGGTTCACATGCTGCTCTTCAACGTGGCGCTGCTGCTCTTCACCTATGCGGTGCTGCGCTTGCAGGGGCTGCTGCCGCTCAACCCGCAGGGCCTTGCCGGCACCAGCAGCGACCTCGCCTTCAACACGGCGATCAGCTTCACCACCAACACCAATTGGCAAAGCTATTCGGGCGAGTCGACCCTGACGAACCTGGCTCAAATGCTGGGCCTCACCATCCACAATTTCCTGTCGGCCGCCACCGGCATTGCCCTCGCCTTCGCCCTGTTCCGTGGTTTTGCCCGGCGCAGCGCGGCGACGATCGGCAATTTCTGGGCGGACGTCACCCGCGTGACCCTCTATCTGCTGCTGCCGATCTGCATCGTCTATGCCCTGTTCCTGATCGCGAGCGGCGTGCCGCAGACGCTCAGCCAGTCGGTCGACGTGACCACGCTGGAAGGCGTGAAACAGACCCTGGCGCTTGGCCCCGTCGCCAGCCAGGAAGCGATCAAGATGCTGGGCACCAATGGTGGCGGCTTCTTCAACGCCAACAGCGCCCATCCCTTCGAGAATCCGACCGCGCTCACCAATCTGGTGGAGATGCTGTCGATCTTCGTGATCGGCTTTGGCCTGACCTGGACCTTCGGCAAGGCCGTTGGCAACCCGCGCCAGGGCTGGGCCATCCTCGCCGCCATGCTGGTGATCTTCCTCGCCGGCGTCACCGTCACCTATTGGCAGGAAGCCGCCGGCAATCCGGTGCTCCACAATCTGGGCGTCGCCGGCGGCAATATGGAGGGCAAGGAAGTCCGCTTCGGCATCGCCGCCTCTGCCCTCTTCTCGGTCGTCACCACGGCGGCGAGCTGCGGCGCGGTCAACGCCATGCATGACAGCTTCACCGCACTGGGCGGCATGATCCCGCTGTTCAACATCCAGCTGGGCGAAGTCGTGATCGGCGGCGTCGGCGCAGGCATCTATGGCTTCCTGCTGTTCGCCATCCTGGCCGTGTTCGTCGCGGGCCTGATGGTCGGCCGCACGCCGGAATATGTCGGCAAGAAGATCGAGAGCCGCGAAGTCAAGCTGGCCGTGCTCGCCATTGCCGTGCTGCCTTTGATCATCCTGGGCTTCACCGCCATCGCCAGCGTCACCGACGCGGGCCTGGCCGGTCCGCTCAACAAGGGACCGCATGGCTTCAGCGAGATCCTCTACGCGTTCACCAGCGCCGTCGGCAATAATGGGTCGGCCTTTGCCGGCCTGTCGGCCAACACCCCCTTCTATAACGGCATGCTGGGCGCCGCGATGTGGATCGGCCGCTTCTTCATCATCATCCCCATGCTGGCCATCGCGGGCAGCCTGGCCGCGAAGAAATATACGCCCGAAACCGCCGGCAGCTTCCCCACCACCGGGGCGCTGTGGACCGGTCTGCTGGTCGGCATCGTGCTGATCGTGGGCGGCCTGACCTTCCTGCCCAGCCTCGCCCTTGGCCCCATCGCCGATCATCTCGCGATGATCCGTGGCCAGCTTTTCTAAGGATCCCATTCCATGGCCCGGTCCTCTGACAAATCCGAACAAAAATCGCTCTTCACGGCGGACCTGATCGTTCCTGCGATCGGCGACGCCTTCCGCAAACTCAAGCCGCAGGAACTGATCCGCAACCCGGTGATGTTCACCACCGCGATCGTCGCGGTCCTGCTGACCGTCCTGCTCCTTGTCGGGCAGGACAGCCTGGCCGTCAGCTTCAAGCTGCAGCTGGTGATCTGGCTCTGGCTCACGGTGCTCTTCGGCACCTTTGCCGAGGCACTGGCCGAAGGGCGTGGCAAGGCGCAGGCCGCCTCGCTGCGCGCCACCAAGGCGGACCTCACCGCCAAGCGGCTGAAGGGCCATGGCGAAAGCTATGAGACCGTCGCCGCCAGTGCGCTGAAGCTGGGCGACGTGGTGCTGGTCCAGACCGGCGACCTGATCCCGTCCGATGGCGAGGTCGTCTCCGGCGTCGCCTCCGTCAACGAAGCGGCCATCACCGGCGAATCCGCGCCGGTGATCCGCGAGGCAGGCGGCGACCGTTCGGCCGTGACGGCAGGCACCCGCGTCATTTCCGACGAGATCCGCGTCCGCGTCACCGTCAATCCCGGCCAGGGCTTTCTCGATCGCATGATCGCGCTGGTCGAGGGCGCCGAGCGGCAGAAGACGCCGAACGAGATCGCCCTCACCCTGTTGCTGGTGGGCCTGACCATCATCTTCCTGATCGCGGTCGGCACCATCCCCAGCTTCGCCAGCTATGCCGGCGGCGCCATTCCGGTGGCGATCCTGGCGGCCCTGCTGATCACCCTGATCCCGACCACCATCGCCGCCCTGCTGTCGGCGATCGGCATTGCCGGCATGGACCGTCTGGTGCGCTTCAACGTTCTCGCCAAGTCGGGCCGCGCGGTCGAGGCAGCGGGCGACATCGACGTGCTGCTGCTGGACAAGACCGGCACCATCACCGTGGGTGATCGTCAGGCGACCGAATTCCGTCCCGTCGGCGGCACCACCCCGGTCCAGCTCGCGCAGGCCGCGCTGCTCGCCAGCCTGGCCGACGAGACGCCCGAGGGCCGTTCGATCGTGCTGCTGGCCCGCGAAGGCTTCAACCAGTCGGTAGACGCCCTGCCCGCCAATGCGGAGATCATTCCCTTCACCGCACAGACCCGGATTTCCGGCGTCACCATCGATGGATCGACGATCCAGAAGGGGGCAGTGGATTCGGTGCTGAAGGCGAATCCGGGCCTGGGTTCCACCCCGGTCGCCAACGAACTGCGCCGCATCACCGACGAGATCGCCCGTGCCGGCGGCACTCCGCTTGCGGTGGCCAAGGATGGCAAGCTGCTGGGCGCGATTTTCCTCAAGGACATCGTCAAGGCCGGCATTCGGGAGCGGTTCGGCGAACTGCGCCAGATGGGCATTCGCACCGTGATGATCACCGGCGACAACCCGCTGACCGCGGCCAGCATCGCGGCCGAGGCCGGGGTCGACGACTTCCTGGCGCAGGCAACGCCGGAGGACAAGCTGGCCCTGATCCGCAAGGAACAGCAGGGCGGCCGCCTGGTCGCGATGTGCGGCGACGGCACCAACGACGCCCCTGCCCTGGCGCAGGCCGATGTCGGCGTCGCCATGAACACCGGCACCCAGGCTGCCCGCGAAGCCGGCAACATGGTCGACCTAGACAGCGATCCGACCAAGCTGATCGAGGTGGTGGGTCTGGGCAAGCAGTTGCTGATGACGCGCGGCGCGCTCACGACCTTCTCGGTCGCCAATGACGTGGCCAAATATTTCGCGATCATCCCGGCCATGTTCGTCGCGCTCTATCCGGGCCTTGGCATCCTCAACGTCATGGGGCTGGCCACGCCGGAAAGCGCGATCCTATCGGCGATCATCTTCAACGCGCTGATCATTCCCTGTCTGGTGCCCCTGGCGCTCAGGGGCGTGACCTATCGTCCGATCGGCGCCGGTCCGCTGCTGGCCCGCAACCTCGCCATCTATGGCCTTGGTGGCCTGATCGCGCCGTTCGCCGGGATCAAGCTGATCGACCTTGCCGTCAACGGCCTCGGCCTCGCCTGAGGAAGGACAAATCCATGTTTACCGATTTCAAATCCGCCCTGCGTCCGGCCCTGACCATGACGTTGCTCTTCGCCTTGCTGCTCGGCCTTGCCTATCCGCTGGCGCTGACCGGCATCGGCCAGGCGATCTTCCCGTCCCAGGCCAATGGCAGCCTGGTCGAGGATCAGGGCAAGGTCGTCGGCTCCACCGTCATCGGTCAGGCCTTCACCTCGGACGTCTATTTCCACAGCCGTCCGTCGGCGGCGGGCAAGGGCTATGACGGCCTTGCCTCCTCCGGCTCCAATCTTGGTCCGACCAGCCACGCGCTGGCCGACCGCGTCAAGACCGACGTCGAGACTCTTCAAGCTGCTACACCTGGTCGTTTTGTTCCGTCCGATCTGGTGACCACCTCTGCCTCGGGGCTCGACCCCCATATCAGCCCCGAGGCAGCTTTTTATCAGGTCGATCGCGTCGCCGCCGCGCGCGGGATCGATGCGGCGCGCGTCCGCAGCCTGGTAGAACAGAGCGTCGAGCAGCCGCTGCTGGGCTTCATCGGCGAACCCCGCGTCAATCTGTTCGATCTCAATCGACGGCTGGATGCGATTGGCGCTAAACGGACCCAGTGAACGAACCGCATCGCCCTGATCCGCAAGCCTTCCTGCGCGCCGCCGCGCAGGAAGGCCGTGGCCGCCTGAAGGTATTTCTCGGCGCCGCGCCGGGGGTGGGCAAGACCTGGGAGATGCTGACCGAAGGACGGCAGCGACGCGAGGCAGGCGTCGATGTCGTCGTCGGCGTGGTGGAAACCCATGGCCGGCGCGAGACCGAAGCGCTGGTCCATGGCCATGAGATCATCCCCCGCCGCACCGTCGATCATCAGGGCCACAGCCTGGGCGAGATGGATATCGACGCGATCCTGGCGCGCCATCCCCAGCTGGTGCTGGTCGACGAGCTGGCGCACAGCAATGCGCCGGGCAGCCGCCACCCCAAACGCTATCAGGATGTCGAGGAATTGCTGGCCGCCGGCATCGACGTCTATTCCACGATCAACATCCAGCATGTCGAAAGCCTCAACGACGTCGTCGCCTCCTTCACCCGCGTCCGCGTGCGTGAGACGGTGCCCGATTCTATCCTGGAACATGCCGAGATCGAAGTGGTGGACATTCCGCCCGACGAGCTGATCGAGCGGCTGAAGGACGGCAAGGTCTATATCCCGCAGGAAGCCAGCCGCGCCCTCAACCATTTCTTTTCCAAGTCGAACCTGACCGCGCTGCGCGAACTGGCGCTGCGCCGCGCCGCCCAGGCGGTCGATGCCCAGATGCTCGACTATGTCCGCGCCCATGCGCTGGCGGGCAGCTTCGCGGCAGGAGAGCGGGTGATCGTGGCGGTGAGCGAACAGCCGAGCGCCGCCGGCCTGGTCCGTTCTGCCAAGCGGCTGGCCGATGCGCTGCGCGCGCCCTGGACCGCCATCCATATCGAAACCCCGCGTGGACCGCAGCTGTCGGACGAGGACCGGCAGCGGCTGGCCGATACACTTGCCCTCGCCTCGCGCCTGGGCGCCGAAACCGCGTCCATTCCCGCCCCCAGCGTCGCGGAAGGGCTACGCAGTTTCGCCGCCGACGCGCGCGCGACCCAGATCGTGATCGGCAAGTCGGCGCGGAGCTGGTGGTTCGAGCTGCGCCATGGGGCGGTGGTCGACCGGCTGGTGCGCGACATCGGTCCGGTCGCCGTCCATGTCATGCCCGGCGAGGACAGCGCGCCGCGGACCAAGGTCACCCGTGGCGGCCATTGGGGCGATCCGATCGGCTATGTCTGGTCGATGCTGGCGGTGATCGGCATGACCCTGCTCGGCCGGCTGATGCTGGAGGCGATCGACCTCGGCAATATCGCCCTGCTCTATCTGGTGCCGGTGATGTTCGCGGCGGCCAGTCACGGCCTGCGCACCGGCCTTGCCACCGGCCTGGCCTCCAGCCTCGCCTATAATTTCTTCTTCCTGCCGCCGACCGGCACGCTGACCGTGAGCAATCCGGAAAATGTCATCTCCATCCTCGTCTTCCTGGGCGTGGCGGTGGTGACCAGCCAGTTTGCCGCGCGGATGCATGCCCAATCGGTGCTGGCCCAATCCAGCGCGCGGCAGAATGCGACGCTCGCCGGCTTCTCGCGCCAGCTCACCGCCTCCCCCAGCCTGGAGGAAATCCGCCACGCCATCTGCGCCGAGATCGCCCGGCTGTTCGACGTGCGCACCGTGCTGATGATCCCGTCGGATGAAGGGCCGCAATTGCGCGCCGCCTATCCGCCCGAGGACCGGCTGGACGAGATCGAGCGCGCCGCCGCCCGTTGGGCGATGGAGCATGGCGAACCGGCCGGGCGCGGCTCCTCCACCCTCACCGCGTCGGACTGGCTGTTCCTGCCGGTGACAGCCAAGGACGCGGTGCTGGCCGTGATCGGCCTCGCGCGCGAGGATGCCGGCGAACCGGTCCGATCCGATCAGTTCCCGCTGCTGATGAGCCTCATCGACCAGGCTGCGATCGCGCTCGACCGCATGGCGCTGGAGGAGGCGATGCTCGAAGCCGGCCAGATTCGCGAGCGCGACCGGCTGCGTTCCGCCCTGCTCTCCTCGGTCAGCCATGATTTGCGCACGCCACTCACCACCATCATCTCGGCGACGCGCGAGCTGCGTACCCATCCCTCGCGCGAACTGATCGATACGCTGGATGGCGAGGCGCAGCGCCTGTCCCGCTTCGTCGCCAATCTGCTCGACATGGCGCGGGTGGAGGCCGGCGCATTGCCGATGCGGGCGGAGGCGACCGACCTGTTCGACGCGGTTGCCAGCGCCGCCCATGACAGCCGCAGCGCGCTTGCCGATCGCCAGCTCGACGTGCAGATTCCGCCCGACATCCCGCTGGTCAGGGTCGACCCGGTGCTGCTGCACCACATCCTCATCAACCTGCTCGATAATGCCGGTCGCTATGGCGATCCCGGCACGCCCGTCACCGTGCGCAGCCTGCGCGAGCCCGACGCCATCTCCCTGTCGGTGATCGACCAGGGACCGGGCATTCCGGCCGGCATGGAAGCGCGCGTGTTCGACACCTTCACCCGGCTGGAAGGATCGGATCGGTCGAAGACCGGCACCGGCCTGGGCCTCGCCATCGTCAAGGCCTTTGCGGAAGCGATGGGCCTTACCGTATCGGCCCGCACGGTGTCGGAACCTGCCGGCGCCTGTTTCACCCTGCATATTCCCCAATCCCTCATCCTCACCGACATCATGGAAAAGGACATCGCATGAAGCCGCGCCACAGCCTGCTGATCGTCGACGACGAACCGCAGATCCGCCGGCTGATCCAGGCCGCCCTCGCCCGCGCCGATTATGCCACGATCGAAGCGCAAACCGCGCGCGAGGCACTGGACAAGCTGCGCAACGAGAGACCCGACATCACCCTGCTGGACCTGGGCCTGCCCGATCGCGACGGGCTGGAGCTGGTGCCGATCATCAAGAAGGAAAGCGACACGACGCTGATCATCGTGTCGGCGCGCGACGCCACCGATGAGAAGGTCGCCGCGCTGGACCTGGGCGCCGACGATTATCTGACCAAGCCGTTCGACACCGACGAACTGCTTGCCCGCGTGCGGGTGGCGCTGCGCAACCGGATGACGCGAGACGGCGGATCGACCAAGGTGAAGGCGGGCGACCTGACGATCGACCTGGTCGCCCATATCGTCACGAAGGGCGGGGTCGAAGTGCATCTGACGCCCAAGGAATATGGCGTGCTGGAGCAGTTGGCGCGCTTTCCCGGCCGGGTCATCACCCACAAGCAGATCATGGACCATGTCTGGCCCAACGAACATGCCCATCATGTCGAATATCTGCGCGTGCTGGTGCGCGGCCTGCGCCAGAAGCTGGAGGCCGACCCGCAGCGGCCCCAGATCATCAGCAATGAACTGGGGATCGGCTACCGCCTGAAACAGGGTGCGGACTGACATCAAAATAGAGCCTGATCCACGCCATCGGTGAAAGCGCGGAGCGCTTTCGCCTCAGACGATCAGGCTCTAGATCTCGATCTGCGACCCCAGCTCGACGACGCGGTTGGTCGGCAGGTTGAAGAAGGCCATCGGGCTTTCGGCATTGCGGATCATCCAGGCGAACAGCTTTTCGCGCCACATCGCCATGCCCGGCCGTTCCGACGGGATCAGCGTCTGGCGGCTGAGGAAATAGCTCGTGTCCTTGACGCTGATCGGCCCGCCACAGTCGTGGACCGATTTCATCGCTGCCGGAATATCGACATCCTCCATGAAGCCATGGCGCAGGATCAGCCGGTAGAAGCCCGATCCATGGTCCTCCACCGTCGTGCGGCCCTGCAGCGGCAGATGCGGCACGCCCTGGGTGCGCACGGTCAGGATGATGACCCGTTCGTGCAGCACCTTGTTATGCTTCACATTGTGCAGCAGTGCCGGCGGCACGCCATCGGTGGTGGAGGACAGGAAGATCGCCGTCCCCGGCACGCGCTTGAGCGAAGCCAGCGTCGATCGCACGAACAGGTCCAGCTCCATCGCCCCTTCGCGCAGATAATGGCGCATGATCCGCCGCCCGGTCGCCCAGGTGGTCAGCACGGTGAAGACCACCGCCGCGACCAGCAGCGGGAACCATCCGCCATCGGGGATCTTGGTCACGTTAGACGCGAAATAGGCGCCGTCGATGATCAGGAACAGGCCGGTGACGCCCGCCGCCGCCGGCAGCGGCCAGCACCATACGCTGAAGGTCAGCACGCCCAGCATGCAGGCGGTGATGACCATCGTGCCGGTCACCGCAATGCCATAGGCGGCGGCCAGATTGCTGCTGTTGCCAAAGCCCAGCACCAGCAGGATGACGAAGATCAGCAGCAGCCAGTTGATCAGCGGCACATAGATTTGCCCGGCGGCCGACGCGCTGGTGTGCAGGATGCGCAGGCGCGGCAGGAAACCAAGCTGCACCGCCTGTTGCGTGACGGAGAAGGCCCCGGAGATCACCGCCTGGCTGGCGATGATCGTCGCCATGGTGGCCAGGATCACGAGCGGCAGCCGCGCCCAGTCCGGCGCCATCAGGAAGAAGGGATTTTGCGCCGCCGCCGGATTGTCGAGCAGCAATGCCCCCTGCCCCAGATAGTTGAGCATTAGGCAGGGGAAGGCGGCATAAAGCCAGGCGATGCTGATCGCCTTGCGTCCGAAATGGCCCATATCGGCATAGAGCGCCTCCGCCCC
>Ga0075368_10000383_pt1 | contig 13025 bp, 9 predicted proteins | sample EndMethybrTD3033_FD_71518 | JGI IMG/M metagenome (GOLD analysis project Ga0075368, IMG submission 71518) | Populus endosphere microbial communities from Tennessee, USA - Endosphere MetaG P. TD hybrid TD303-3 | ecosystem: Host-associated > Plants > Roots > Endosphere | place: USA: Tennessee... | reverse complement strand
GCACGCTGGAACAGCGCACTCAGTCTCACCGCAAAAATCGCCGGCGTCACCGGCGCCACCGTCTTGCTGGTGGTCGGCCTGCTGTATGCGCGCCTGCTGGCCGGCCCGATCTCGCTGACCTTCCTCGCAAGCCACATCCAGGAGGCGCTCGAGCGCGAGTTCGCCGGTCTCGGCGTGCGCATCGAGGATGTCTCCGCGCGCCTGACCGATGCCGGCACGGTGTCCTTCGAGCTGAGCAATATCCAAGTCGTCGACGCTGGCGGCGCGCCGCTTGCTTACGCTCCGTCGGCCTCGCTGTCGTTAAGCCGCAAAGCGTTGAACGCGGGCCGCCTCGCGCCTGAGACCATCGATCTCATCTCGCCGCGCCTGCTGCTCTACTACAGCGAGGACGGCTCGCTGTCGGTCAAGTTCACGCCGCCCGGTGAAGCCCACGACGAAAGCCCGGGCAAGACGCCGGCCCTGCGCGGCAGCACGCAGGGCGCCGCTGCTGCAAAGGCGGAGCCAACTGATTGGACGCAGTCGCGCATTGATCTCGTCCGGACGCTGTCGGAAGCATCCGCGCGCGCCCGCCGCCGCGAGCACGCCAGCGCCTACCTGCGCGGCGTCGGCCTGAGGTCCGCGACCGTCATCCTCGACAACGGCAGCCGCAAGAGCATCTGGCGGGTGCGCGACCTCGATATCGATCTCGATCATCGCCGCAGCCGCAGCTCGATCGCCGGCCGCGCCCGCATCGAGTCGCTGAGCGGGCCCTGGGAGGTCAACTTCCGCACCACGGAAGCGGCCAACGCCAACACCCTGCAGCTCAACCTGTCCGTACAGAACCTGGTGCCGCATGGGCTGGCGCGCTCGGTGCCGCAGCTCGCCATGCTGGAGGGCTTCGATGTGCCCGTATGGGCCGAGGCGCAACTCGACGTGTCGAGCACCGGCGAGGTGCTGAGCGGCACCATCGGCATCGATACCGCACCCGGCAAGATGTCGCTGCCGTGGCTGGGCGGCCGGCCGCTGCCGGTCGATGGCGGCCACCTCGCATTGTCCTACGACGGCTCGGCGCGCCGTTTCGACATCGCGCCCTCCGTGCTCGTCTGGGGTGACAGCCGCGTGCAGTTCACCGGCCAGATCGCGCACACCGCACAGGGCGCGGAAGGTCCGGGCTGGATCTACGACATCAGGTCGGCCGGCGGCTGGCTCGGGGCCGAGCCGCCCATCCACCAGCGCATCACCATCGACGACTGGCGTGCGCGCGGCTTCTTGGCGCCCGAGCGGGGCCGCGTCGTGCTCAATCAGTTCGCGCTGCGTGCCGGCGGCGCCGAGGTGTCCGTGCAGGGCGACGTCTCGGATATGACGGGGACCATGCAGACGCGCCTGGACGGCAAGATCAGTCCCATGTCGGCCGACACCTTCAAGGCGCTGTGGCCCAGCGTGCTGGCGCCCAAGTCGCGCGAGTGGGTCGGGCGCCACCTGGTGCGCGGCAATCTGCAGGGCGGCACCTTCCGGGTCGCTCCTGGCGGCGTGTCAGGCACCGATTGGACCCCGGGCGGAGAGCCGCGCGTGTCGCTGGCGATCGAGGGCTCCGATCTCGCCTTCAGCGTGCTCGACGCCTGGCCGACCCTGGACGTGCCGCGCGGCTTGCTTCGCCTCGAAGGCACCACCCTGGAGGTGATGGCCCCCGACGCGTCCGTAAGCGCGGCCGACGGCCGCCGCATCGCGCTCAAAGGCGGGTCGCTGACGGTCGACATGACCCAGCCGCTGCCGCGCACCGGCCATTTCGCCTTCAAGGCGCAGGGGCCGTTGTCGCTGGCGCTCGAGATGGTGGACCAGGAGCCCATTCACGCCCTGCAAGGCAGCAGCGCCTCGCTGGCCGGCCTGGACGGCAAGGTCGACGCGCAGCTCACCATTTCGCTGCCGCTGGGCGAGGTGCCGAAATCCGGCGACGTCAAAGTCGAGGGCAAGGCGCGCGTCAGCGAGGGCCGGCTCAAGCAAGCCTTCGGCCAGCACGACGTGACCGGCGCCAACGTCACCGTCGACCTCACCGGCACGGCGATCGAGGCCAAGGGTGAGATGCTCATCAATGGCGTGCTCGCCAAGGCCAACTGGCAGCACGTGTTCGGCGCCACGCCCGACAAGCAGCCGCCGCTGCGCATCCTGGCCAGCCTCGATAACTCCGATCGCACCCAGCTCGGCTTCACGCTCAACGACCTCGTGCAGGGCGAAGTCGGCCTTGAGGTGCTGGTGTCGCACAATGCGCGCAACGAGCGCAGCGTCCAGGTGCGCACCGATCTGGTCAACGCCGAGGTCTTTCTGGAAAGCGTCGCCTGGCGCAAGCCGAAAGGGCGGCCCAGCATCTTCCAGTTCGACGTGATCAAGGGCGGCGACCAGCTGCCGATCGAGTTGCACAACGTCAAGCTGGTCGGAGACAACGTCGCCATCGAGGGTTGGATGGGCATCGGCCCCGACCACAAGCTGAAGGAGTTCCGCTTTCCGCAGTTCTCCCTCAACGTGATCGGCTCGCTCAACGCGATCGGCAAGCTGCGGCCGGACAACGTGTGGGAGGTGACGGCCAAGGGCACCACCTATGACGGCCGCGACATCTTCCGCTCGTTCTTCGATGTCGGCCGCGTACCGGAGCAACCGGACAAGGCCAAGCCCGGCCTCGATCTGCGCGCCGACATCGACACCGTGGTCGGTTTCTCCGACACCTCTATGCGCGAGGTGCGGCTGCAGTTGCGCAAGCGCGGCAACAAGCTGGTGGGGCTGGATGCGCGCGGCAAGCTGGAGGGCGGCAAGGCCTTCAACGCCGTGTTGAGGGGGGAAGGCAACGAGGCCCGCGTGCTGCGCGCCGATGCGATGGATGCCGGCCTGTTGTTCAAGGTGGTGGGCTTCTATCCCAATGCCTTCGGCGGCCAGATGAACCTCGAGGTCAACCTGGATGGCCAGGGCCCGGCCGACCGCACCGGCACCCTGTGGGCGCGCGATTTCTACGTGCTCGGCGACCCGATCGTCAGCGAGGTGCTGCAGAACGCCGACAACTCGCCGAGCAGCACGCAGTCCGGCAAGCGCGGCAAGACCGTGGTGCGCGAGCGGTACGAATTCGACACCATGCGCATTCCGTTCTCGATCGGCCATGGCCAGTTCGTCATGAATGGCGCCTCCATCAAGGGCCCGCTGGTCGGAGCCACGCTGCGCGGTAAGGTCGACTTCAGGTCGCAGCGCATCGACGTCGGTGGCACTTATGTGCCCCTGTCGGGTCTCAACAGCGCGCTGGCTCCCATTCCCCTGATCGGCCCGGTGCTGACCGGCCTCGGCGGCGAAGGTATCTTCGGCATCACCTTCGCCATTCAGGGCAATCTGGGAAGCCCGCAGGTGGTCCTCAATCCGTTTGCCCTGGTGACGCCCGGCATCTTCCGCGAGATCATGCAGCTTACCCCGGACGATCCGCGCGTCGTGCCGCGCGAGAAGGCGCCGGCGCGCAACGATCCTGGCGCGGCGCGCTCATCGAGCTCGGCGGCCAAAGGCTCCGGCGGCGGCTCGAACGGTGTGGCGCCCGATATCGGCGCCGGCTGGTCGGCCGAGGCGAGCGACGGTCGCACCAAAAACAAGTAGTTTTTTCACGATGTCGTAATCTCGCGCGGCTGCGGCGCGCTCCGATGCCGTGCGGCTTGTGAGCCTGACGGGAGCTGGGTAGTGTGCGCCCAACCGGCGGCGCCGGCGGTGTTTCATCCGCGGCTGCCATTTCCCGCACGCTTCAATCCCAGGAGTACCCGATGGCGTCATTCACCAGAACGGCCAATGCCGAGTGGCAAGGCACCGGCAAGGAAGGCAAGGGCAACCTCACCACGCAGAGCGGGGTGCTGTCCGCCTCGCCCTACGGCTTCAACACGCGCTTCGGCGACACCAAAGGCACCAATCCCGAAGAGCTGCTGGCCGCTTCGCACGCCGGCTGCTTCACGATGGCGCTTGCGTTCGCATTGCAGGGCGCCGGCTTCACGGCGACGCGGCTCGCCACCTCCGCCGCCGTGACGCTCGAGTCGGATGGGCCCGGCTTCAAGATCTCCAAGTCTGCCCTCAAGCTGGAAGCCAGCGTTCCCAACATCACCCAGGAGCAGTTCAAGACCATCGCCGAGGGCGCCAAGGCCGGCTGTCCGATCTCCAAGGTCTTGAAGGCCGACATCACGCTGGATTGGAAACTCGCCTGATCCGATCGCTCTCACCAGCAATGCCCTCGTGGTCGGCTCGCTGACCACGAGGCGATCGCTCGCTTCACTCCCTCACCCGATAATCGCATCACACCTGACGGCCCGCCCCGAGATCAACGAAGGGCGATGCCTGCCCCCGCCAACGACGAGGCCTCCCATGCAAAAGCGCAAGCTCGGCAAATCCGGACTGGAGATCGCACCGCTGATGTTCGGCGGCAACGTCTTCGGTTGGACCATCGACGAAGCCACATCGTTCAAGCTGCTCGACGCTTTCGTCGGCGCCGGCTTCGATGCCATCGACACCGCCGACGTCTATTCGAAGTGGGTGCCGGGCAACAAGGGCGGCGAGTCCGAGCTGATCATCGGCAAGTGGATGAAGGCGCGCGGCAACCGCAGCAAGGTGGTCATCGCCAGCAAGGTCGGCATGGAGATGCCGGGCCTCGGTCAGGGCCTGAGCAAGGCCTACATCATGGCGCGCGTCGAGGACTCGCTGAAGCGCCTGCAGACCGACTACATCGACCTCTACCAGTCGCACGTCGACGACAAGGCGACGCCCTTCGAGGAGACGTTCGCCACCTACGAGACGCTCATCAAGCAGGGCAAGATCCGTGCTATCGGCGCCTCCAATACCGACGCGCCACGGCTGGCCGAAGCGCTCAAGGTGAGCGCCGCCAAGAAGCTGCCGCGCTACGAGACGATGCAGCCGCTCTACAATCTGTCCGACCGCGCCGACTTCGAGAAGGATCTGCAGCCGCTCTGCGTCAAGGAGAACGTGGCGGTGATCCCGTTCTTTGCGCTCGCCTCGGGCTTCCTCACCGGCAAATATCGGACCAAGGAGGATCTCGGCAAGCACGCGCGCGGCAGCCGCGTCGAGAAATACCTAAACGATCGCGGCCTGCGCATCCTGAAGGCCCTCGACGACGTCTCCGCGCGCCTGAAGGCCAAGCCGGCGCAGGTCGCCCTGGCGTGGCTCGCTGCCCGTCCCTCGATCGCTGCTCCGATCGCCAGCGCCACAACCGTCGAACAGCTCGACGACCTGATCGCCTCCACCCGCCTCAAGCTAGACGCCGACGCCACCAAGGCTCTCGACGCCGCGAGCGCCTAGCTATTGTTGTCATCCCGGGCCTTGTGCCCGGGATCCATCCATCAGCTTGCTCCGGCGTCTGTGGATAACCTGGATCCCGGCGACAAGCGCCGGGATGACAGCTGATGCACACCTGGGGACTAGATCGTCAGTTGCAGTACAGCTGGGTGCCGTAGCGGGTGCAGACGCGGCCGTTCGGTCCAGTGACTTGGTTGCCGTACGTGGGCCGGTTCGGCGCGCGGTTGTCTTGCGCTGAATTGCCGTTCCTCGACCCGCCGTTGCCGCGGTTGTCGTAGGTCTGCGTGCCGTACTTGGGAAGATTCTGGCCGTTGGGGCAATACACCTGAGTGCCATAGGCGGAGCAGTTGACCTGCGCCTGCGTCACCGCTGGCGCGGCAAACGCCAGCGCAATGGCGAGAGCAACCAGCAATCGCATGTCAGCCTCCGTGCAGCGGTACACACTAGATCGTGTCGAGTGCAGTGGTCCGCAAGACGCAATAGGCAGGCCTACCGATCAACGGCGGACGCGCTCGCTACCAATTGTTGCGCCCGTCGACCTTCTCGGCAGTCAGGCTCGACAAGTCGAAGTCGTCCAAGAGCTTCAGGTTGATCGCATAGCTGCGGCCGGTCGGCATGTCGCCGGCGACGTGGCCGGCCTTGGGCGTGCCATCGAAGTTGTAGATTTCCGACCAGTCCGGCGTGTCACCCCAGGTCTGCATGCCGCAACGGCTGCAAAAATGGTGATTGTTCGCGCCGCTTTTCGAATAGATCCGGTCGTGCTCGTCTTTGACGAACTTCATTTCGCCGGCACCGAAGTATCCCCACACGGCGCCGGTCTTAGCGCAATAGGTGCAGTTGCATTCCAGCCGCCGCTCGGGAAGGCGGGGCAGCTCGATGCGTGTGCCGCCGCAGTGGCAGGTTGCGGTAAGACTCATGGGACCACGACCTCCTTTGAACTCACCTCGTCGACATCCAGTCCATTGCTCGACCCGCGAAAATTGCTCGCGGCTACAGCTACGCCGGTTTCAGCAGCACGTGCCGCTTCTTGCCGAGCGAGAGCTTTATCACGCCGGCAGTGACATCCTTGGGCGTCAGCGCGACTTTCTCGTCCGCCACGGCCACGTCGTTGATGCGCAGCCCGCCGCCGGCGATCTGACGTCGCGCCTCGCCGTTCGACTTGACGAGCCCGGCCTTCACGAACGCATTCAGCACGCCGATGCCCGCCGCCAGTTCGGCGTGCGCGATCTCCACCGTCGGCAGGCCCTCTGCCGTGGCACCCTTCTCAAACGTTTCCTGCGCGGTGCGTGCGGCCGCCTCCGCCTTGTCGCGGCCGTGCAGTAGCGCGGTGGCCTCGGTGGCTAGTACCTTCTTGGCCTCGTTGATGTCGGCGCCTTGCAGCGCCTCGAGCTTGGCGATCTCGGGCAGCGGCAGCGTCGTGAACAGCTTGAGGAAGCGGGCGACGTCGCCGTCCTCGGTGTTGCGCCAGAACTGCCAGTAGTCGTAGACGCTGAGCTGCGCCTCGTTGAGCCACACCGCGCCCGCCGCCGTCTTGCCCATCTTTGCACCCGATGCGGTGGTCAGCAGCGGGCAGGTCAGCGCGTACAGTTGGTGCGTGCCCATGCGCCGGCCGAGATCGATGCCGGTGACGATGTTGCCCCACTGGTCGGAGCCGCCCATCTGTAGGTTGCAGCGGTAGCGCCTGGCCTGCTCGACAAAGTCGTAGGCCTGCAGCAGCATGTAGTTGAACTCGATGAAGGACAGCTCCTGGTCGCGCTCCAGCCTGAGCTTGGCCGAGTCCATGGTCAGCATGCGGTTGACCGAGAAATGTCGGCCCACATCGCGCAGGAAATCGATGTAGTTGAGCGGCGCCAGCCACTCGGCGTTGTCGAGCATGATGGCGTCGGTGTTGCGCTTGCCGAACTCGAGGAACTTCGCGAACACGCCTTTGATGGCGTCCTTGTTGGCCTCGATCGTCTCTACCGACAGAATGCGGCGCGTCTCGTCCTTGCCGGACGGGTCGCCGACCCGCGTCGTGCCGCCCCCCATCAGGGCGATCGGCTTGTTGCCGCTCTCCTGCAGCCAATGCAGCATCATGATCGAGATTAGGTGGCCGACGTGCAGCGACGGCGCCGTGCAGTCGTAGCCGACGTAGGCGATCACCTCCCGCTTGGCCGCGAGCGCATCGAGGCCGGCGAAATCCGAGCACTGGTGGATGAACCCGCGCTCGTCCAGAATGTTAAGAAAATCCGATGTGTACTTGGCCATGGCGGTCGGTGCGCCGCGGGAAGGGCGCAATCTCCAGTGACGGTCTTCTAGGTCGGGCGGAACATGCACAGGAAGGGGCGGATGGGCAAGACGTTGCGCGCTTTGGGGCTGATGAGCGGCACCTCGATGGACGGCATCGACGTGGCCCTGATCGACACCGACGGCGAGGAAACGCTGGCCCGCGGCCCGTCAGCCACCTTCCCCTACTCGCCCGAATTCCGTGAGGAGTTGTCGGCTGCGGTGGAGGCCGCAAAGGTCTTGCGCCACCGCGATGAACGAGCCAGGCAGCATATGGCCGATTTGCGTGCGGCAGCGGCCAAAGTCCTGCAGCCCGGTGGTGCGCGGCCCGATGTCCTGCAAACGGCGGAGCGGCACCTTACCGAACTGCACGTGCAGGCCGTGGAAAAATTTGTGGCCGATAACGGGCTCGATGCTGGCACGATCGACGTAGTCGGCTTCCACGGGCACACCGTTCTGCACGCCCCCGAGGAGCACCTGACGGTGCAGATCGGCGACGGCGCGCTGCTGGCGAAATCGACCGGCATCGACGTCGTCTACGACCTGCGTGCGGCCGACGTGGCGTCCGGCGGTGAGGGGGCTCCCCTGGCCCCGGCCTACCATCGCGCGCTGACGGCAAGGCTGACCGAGCGGCCGATCGCCGTGCTCAACATCGGCGGGGTGGCCAACGTCACCTGGATCGGTCGCGACGGCGAGCTGTTGGCCTTCGACACCGGCCCCGGCAACGCCATGATCGACGACTGGATGCAGCGCCGGCTCGGCTTTCCGCGCGACGAGAACGGTGCGCTGGCCGCCAAGGGCCGAGTGCACGACGACTACGTGACGCAATACCTGCGCCATTCCTATTTCGGTGAGCCGCCGCCGAAGTCACTCGACCGCAATGCGTTCTCGCCTTGGCTGGTGCACGCCTTGTCGCCGGAGGACGGCGCCGCCACGCTGACGGCCTTCACCGCCACCAGCATCGCCCGTGCGCGCGAGCATTTTCCTGAGCAGCCGCAGTTGTGGCTGGTGTCTGGTGGTGGTCGGCGCAACCGGACGCTGATGGCCATGATTGCCGAGCGGGTGGAGGCGGCCGTCGCGCCTGCCGAAGCGGCCGCCATGGACGGCGATTCGCTCGAGGCGGAAGCCTGGGCCTATCTCGCCGTACGCTCGCTTGCCGGCCTGCCCATCAGCTTTCCCGGCACAACCGGCGCGCCGCGGCCCCTCACCGGCGGCGTGCTCGCGCGGGCGTAGCGTGCTTTGCTCACCTCTCATCCCGGCCTGAGCGCAGCTCGGAGCCGGGATCCAGGGCTACAGCAGGGATGGGCTGGGTCCCGGATATGCGCTGGCGCGCGGTCCGGGATGACAGCTCAATCCTCGCGCCGCTCCTTCTCGATCTCGACGATGCGGCGGTCGACGTAAGTGCCGACCACCTTCATCAGGTCCTCGATCTTGTCCTGGAAGAAGTGGTTGGCCTCCGGCACGATGGCGTGCTCGATCTTGACGCCCTTCTGCACCTTGGTCTTGGCGGCCAGTTCGGCCACCGACGCCGACGGCACCACGCGGTCCTTCTCACCGTTCACCATCAGCCCGGAGGAGGGGCACGGCGCCAGGAACGAGAAGTCGTACAGGTTGGCCGGCGGCGCCACGCAGATGAAGCCGTCAATCTCCGGCCGGCGCATCAGGAGCTGCATGGCGATCCAGGTGCCGAACGACATGCCGGCGATCCAGCAGGAGCGCGAATCCGGGTTCTGCAGCTGCAGCCAGTCGAGCGCGGATGCCGCATCCGCCAGTTCGCCTGGGCCGTTGTCGAAATAGCCCTGGCTGCGCCCTACGCCGCGGAAATTGAAGCGCAGCACCGAGAAGCCGCGCTGCACGAACAGATAGTACATATGATACACGACCTGGTTGTTCATCGTGCCGCCGAACTGCGGGTGCGGGTGCAGGATCAGCGCCACCGGGGCATTCGGTTTGCCCTCGTGGTGGTAGCGGGACTCGATGCGGCCGGCCGGGCCGTTGATGATCAGCTCAGGCATGCTTGGCTACGCTCTCGGATGGCTGAGTTTGCAGGGCCTGGCGTGGGCTTTGCCGTTGCCGGGCGCGTGCGGGTTCACAGGGCTTTCGCGAGCAGCAAAAATACTTGACTCGCGGGCTCGGAATTTCCATATATCCGCTTGGAGTTTAGAACAGTTCGAAAGAGCTGACACGGTTCCCGTGCCGAACTGCTCCCTGGGCGGTCTCTTAGCACGGGCAGGGGTATCGAACGCAAGAGTTGCGGTTTGCCGGCTACTCAGGCCCGCACCGCTGGTTGGAGCCAGGACCCGTGGAGTTGAATACCCGAGGCAGGTACGCGGTGATGGCCATGGCCGATCTCGCCAAATACGGCGCGGACGGTTCGCTGCCCCTGCCGGCCATCGCCGAACGCCAGCAGATCTCGCTGGCCTATCTGGAGCAGCTGTTCCTCAAATTGCGCCGCGCCGGCCTGGTCGAGAGCGTGCGCGGCCGGCTCGGCGGCTATCGCCTGGGCCGTCCGGCATCCGCCATCACCGTCGCCGAGGTCATGGCCGCGGTCGACGAGGACATGCGCATGACGCGCTGCGGCGGCGAGGCGGCCAAGCCCTGCATGGCGGGCCAGCGCTGCCTCACGCATGGCTTGTGGGACGCGCTGGGCGACCAGATCTCGGTCTTCCTGGACAGCGTCACGCTGCAGGAGGTGATCGACGGCATCCCGGTCGCCAAGCAGGCGGTGCGTGTGACACCGCCAGTCATCCGGGTGAGTACGGAATGAGCCGCGGGCGTACATACCTCGATTGGAACGCGACGGCGCCGCTGCGGCCCGAGGCGCGCGAGGCCATGGTGGCCGCGCTCGATCTGGTCGGTAATCCATCCTCGGTGCATGCCGAGGGTCGCGCGGCGCGTGCTCTGATCGAGGACGCGCGCGAGGCCATCGCCCGCCGGCTGCGTGTGCGTCCGGCTGATGTGTTCTTCACCTCGGGCGCCACCGAAGGCGCGGCCTGGGTGCTGACGCCCAACACTGCGCGCCGTGGCAACAAGACAGCCATCGCCGCTTTGCTGGTGGGCGCAACCGAGCATGCCTGCGTGCTGCAGGGCCACCGTTTCCCGGCCGAGCGCATCGAGACGCTCGGCGTCGATGCGAGCGGCACGATCGATCTCGGCGTCCTGGAAGCCCGCCTTGCCGACCTGACGGGCCGTCACGGCGAGGCCGGCATCATGGTGGCCGTGCAGGCCGCCAACAACGAGACCGGCGTGTTGCAGCCGACCAGGGACATTGCCGGGTTCACCCGTGCCGCCGGTGTGGTGCTGGTTTGCGATGCCGTGCAGCTTGCGGGCCGCGCTCCGTGCGATGCGGATGCGATCGGGGCCGATGTGCTGATCCTGTCGAGCCACAAGCTCGGCGGGCCGAAGGGCGTCGGCGCGGTGGTCATGGTCGGTGACCGGGTGCAGCCGGAGCCGCTGATCCGCGGCGGCGGGCAGGAGCGGCGTCAGCGTTCGGGCACCGAAAACGTCGCCGGCATTGCCGGTTTCGCCGCTGCCTTCGAGGCGGCCATGGCGGAGACAGACGCATTCGCTGGCCGGGCCGACGAGCTGCAGCAGCGGCTGGAGGCAGGCCTGCGCGCCATCCGCCCCGACACCGTGGTGTTCGGCGAGGGCGCCCGGCGCCTGCCCAACACCAGTTGCTTTGCCGCCCCGGGCATGGCGGCCGAGACGGCGCTGATCGCGCTCGACCTCGACGGCGTCGCGGTCAGCTCGGGTTCGGCCTGCTCGTCGGGCAAGGTGGGGCGCAGCCACGTGCTCGAGGCTATGGGTGTCGATCCCGCGCTCGCCAAGGGCGCGATCCGCGTCAGCACTGGCGCCGCCACCACCGCGGCCGATATCGACGCATTCCTGTCCGCCTGGATGAAGATCAACAGCCGCCCCGCGACGCGCAAGGTCGCGTGAGGCGCTCCTAACCGAGAGGACGTACAAAGGCATGCCGGCAGTTCAAGAGACGATCGATCAGGTCAAGCGGATCGATGTCGACCAGTACAAGTACGGTTTCGAGACCGACATCGAGAGCGTGAAGGCCCCCAAGGGTCTCGACGAGAGCACGGTCGCCTTCATTTCCAAAAAGAAGGACGAGCCCGGCTGGATGCTGGAATGGCGGCTGGAGGCCTTCCGCCGCTGGAAGACCATGACCGAGCCGACTTGGGCCAAAGTGCATTACCCCAAGATCGACTTCCAGAACCTCTACTACTACTCGGCGCCCAAATCGACCGAAGGCCCCAAGAGCCTCGCCGACGTCGACCCCGAGCTACTGCGCACCTACGAAAAGCTCGGCATCCCCCTGCGCGAGCGCGAGATCCTGGCCGGCGTCAAGGGCGCCAATGGAGCCGGCACGCAGAACGGCTCACGCGTCGCCGTCGACGCCGTGTTCGACTCGGTGTCCGTCGTCACCACCTTCAAGGACGAGCTGAAGAAGGCCGGCGTCATCTTCTGCTCGATCTCGGAAGCGGTGCGTGAGTACCCCGATCTGGTGCGCAAGTATCTGGGCTCGGTGGTGCCGCAGTCCGACAACTTTTACGCCTCGCTCAACTCGGCGGTGTTCTCCGACGGCTCGTTCGTGTACGTGCCGGAGGGCGTGCGCTGCCCGATGGAGCTGTCCACCTACTTCCGCATTAACGAGAAGCAGACTGGCCAGTTCGAGCGCACCCTGATCATCGCCGACAAGGGCGCCTATGTGAGCTACCTCGAGGGCTGCACGGCGCCGATGCGCGACGAGCACCAGCTGCACGCAGCCGTGGTCGAGCTGATCGCGCTCGACGACGCCGAGATCAAGTATTCCACCGTTCAGAACTGGTATCCGGGCGACAAGAACGGCAAGGGCGGCATCTATAACTTCGTTACCAAGCGCGGCGACTGCCGCGGCCGCAACTCCAAGATCTCCTGGACGCAGGTCGAAACGGGATCGGCGATAACCTGGAAGTATCCTTCATGCATCCTGCGGGGCGACGGCTCGCGCGGGGAGTTCTATTCGATCGCGGTGTCTAACGGCTACCAGCAGGTCGACAGCGGAACCAAGATGATCCATCTCGGCAAGAATACGTCGAGCCGCATCATCTCCAAGGGCATCGCTGCCGGCCACTCGCAGAACACCTATCGCGGTCTCGTCTCGGCGCACCGCAAGGCCACCAATACGCGCAACTTCACCAACTGCGATTCGCTCCTGATCGGCGACAAGTGCGGCGCCCACACCGTGCCGTATATCGAGGCGAAGAATTCGACCGCGCACTTCGAGCACGAGGCCACCACGTCGAAGATTTCCGATGACAAGCTGTTCTACTGCCGGCAGCGGGGCCTGTCCTCGGAGGAAGCCGTGGCCCTGATCGTCAATGGCTTCGTGCGTGACGTGCTGCAGCACCTGCCCATGGAGTTCATGGCCGAGACGCAGAAGCTGATCGGCATCTCGCTGGAAGGCTCGGTGGGAT
>Ga0075368_10000382_pt1 | contig 13027 bp, 9 predicted proteins | sample EndMethybrTD3033_FD_71518 | JGI IMG/M metagenome (GOLD analysis project Ga0075368, IMG submission 71518) | Populus endosphere microbial communities from Tennessee, USA - Endosphere MetaG P. TD hybrid TD303-3 | ecosystem: Host-associated > Plants > Roots > Endosphere | place: USA: Tennessee... | reverse complement strand
GGGCACGTTGTCGCTGAAGACCATCACGTCGTGACCGGACTCCACCGCGTCCATCGCCTCGACGAACGCGTTCGGTCCCGGCACCGAGACCAGGACGATGGCGTCCGGAGTACGCCGCAGCGCGCTCCCCGTCGTTCGGGGCGGTGCCTCCTCGGCCGGCCCGCTGTCGCGTCTGCCGGAGTCCGCGAGCGCCCGGTCGACCCCGGCCAGCGCTGCGTCGAGGGAGCCGCCGTCGGCCAGCCGGATCGCGACCACCATGTCGTTGGGTGTCGCCTCGGCGGGCACCGCGAACCCCATCTCTGCCAGCACGTCGACGTTGAGCGCCGTCGCCATCGCGACCTGTGCGGCCGCGACGCCCTCGACCCCCTGGACGGTCCGGCTGACCTGGAGCAGCGTCACCGAGTCGGCGTACGCACCCCGGCGGAGCTCGACATGAGTTGTCATGCGGCCACCCTCTCCAACTCGTCCAGCGCACGCGTCGCGCCCTCCAGCAGTCCGCGACCGGACGTGTGACCGACCCGGGCCAGCGCCGCCGCCAGCGGTTCCTCGTCGGGGGTCCCGAGCGCTCCGAGCCAGGCGGCGAACTCCGGGATCACCTCCCCGTGCATCGCGCAGTCGAGCAGGGTGGCCGAGAGCAGCGTGGTCGTCGGCGCCAGGGCACGGACGGCCTCGTCGACCTCGGGCGTGGCCACCCCGGCCGCCCGATGCACGGCCAGCCAGCCGCACAGCACGTCGTCGCCGTACGGCGTCAGCCCGTCGCCGCGGCCGACCAGCCCTGCAACGTCGATCGTCGCCGGCCCGCCTGCCACGGTGATCCGCGGGACCAAGACATCGACCACCCGGCCAACCCCCAGGGCCTGGTCGTCGAGGTGGAGGACGCCGCCGCGGAGCTGCGCGCCGACCACGTCCGGGACCCGGTCGAGCACGCTGCGCAGCGCGCAGGGGACCGCCGTGGCCCTGGTGCCGACCAGGCCGACGCAGCGGCCGGCGACGTCGACGTAGACCGCATCCGGGCCGCGGTGCACCACCGGCGCCGGCCCGTCGGCCGCCGCCCGCAGGTGTGCGGCCACACGCGGGGGCGCGCTCACCGGGATCACCAGGCCGACGTTAGTCGCCACGACACTTACCGGCCGGTAACGCCCCGGTCACCCCACGGCGCCCGAAACGGGTGTCTCATGAACAGCATCGGACGTGCCGCGGCTCGGCCGGCACTGAGCGAAAGGCACTCTCATGTCGATGTTCAAGTGGGACGTTGTCGATCCAGCACCAGGCCAACCTGTCGCACCCGACCAGCGGCTGGCCTGGGGCAAGACGGTCGGCATCGGGGCCCAGCACGTCGTAGCCATGTTCGGCGCGACCTTCGTGTTCCCGCTCATCATGGGGCTCAACCCGAACCTCGCGATCCTGATGAGCGGCATCGCGACGATCTGCTTCCTGCTGATCGTCCAGGGCAAGGTGCCGAGCTATCTCGGGACGTCGGCGAGCTTCGTCGGCGGTGCCACCGCGATCTACACCTACTCCGGAGGTGACGGACCCGGCGGACCCGCCGACGTGACCGGAGCGATCCTGGTCTCCGGTGTGGTGCTCGCGATCTGTGGCGTCATCATCCACTTCCTGGGTGCGGACGTGGTCAACAAGGCACTCCCCCCGGTGGTGACCGGCGGTGTCGTGATGGTGATCGGCTTCAACCTGGCCGGTGTCGCCACCAACATCTACATGCCCGCCGACCGCTGGATGGCCGTCATCACCATGGCGGCGGTGGTGCTCATGGCGGTGGGTCTGCGTGGCTTCCTCGGACGGATCGCGATCTTCCTGGGCCTGATCTTCGGCTACCTGCTCTCCTGGATCTTCGACGTCATCGGCGTCGGCGGCGTCGCCGGCGACCGGGTCAACTGGGACAACGTCGACAAAGCCGACTGGCTCGGCTTCCCTCGCCACACGGTCGATGGCCTGGTGGGCAACCAGAACGCCCCTGACATCCAGAACATGAGCGCCGTCGGTTGGCATGCGCCGAGCTTCTCCATCACGTTCGCCCTCCTGGCGCTGCCGGCCGTGATCGCCTTGATCGCGGAGAACATGGGCCACGTCAAGGCAGTCGCGGGCATGACCGGGCGTGACCTCGACCCGGTGATGGGCCGCGCGATCGCCGCGGACGGTGTCGGCACCGTGATCACCTCGGCCGTTGGCGGCTCGCCGACGACGACGTACGCCGAGAACATCGGTGTCATGGCCGCGACCCGGGTCTACTCCACTGCGGCCTACTTCGTGGCGGCGATCGTGGCGATCCTGCTGGGCTTCGTCCCGAAGTTCGGCGAGATCGTCGCGGCCACGCCGGGTGGCGTGCTCGCCGGGATCACGCTCGTGCTCTACGGCATGATCGGCCTGCTCGGCGCGAAGATCTGGGTCGAGAACCGTGTGAGCTTCGCCGACCCGGTCAACCTGGTGCCCCTCGCCGCTGGGTTGACCCTCGCCATCGGCTTCGGCACGACCGGGTTCTTCAAGATCACCGACGACTTCTCGCTGGGCGGGATCGCGATCGGCACCATCGTGATCATCGCGGGCTACCACATCGCCAAGGCGATCGAGCCCAGAGAGCTCGCGAACGCCAGGATGGAGGTTTCAGGCTCGGGTGACGCGCAGTGACCGAGGTGGATGAGGTAACAAGGGCACTGTGAAACCGGCGCCCTTCGCGTATTGCCGGCCAGGGTCGCTCACCGACGCGGTGGCGGCCTTGGCCGGTGATCCGGGGGCCAAGGTCCTGGCCGGCGGCCAGAGCCTGGTCCCGTTGCTCTCGATGCGGCTCGCCGCGCCGTCGATGCTGGTGGACATCAACGGACTGCCCGGGCTCGACACGATCACTGTGGACGACGACGGCGTGACGGTGGGGGCGCTGGCCCGGCACGCGGACGTCCTGGGGAGTGCAGACGTACGCCGCGTGCAGCCGCTGGTCACGATGGCGCTGTCGCACGTCGCACACGCCACGATCCGCAACCGCGGCACCACGGTGGGCTCGCTGGTGCACGCCGACGCCGCCGCCGAGATGCCCGTCGTCCTCAGCCTGCTCGGTGGCTCGCTCGAGGTGGAGGGGCCGGACGGCCGGCGCACGATCCCCGCCGACGAGCTCTACGTCGGCCCGATGGAGTCCTCGGTGCGCCACGACGAGATCGCCGTGTCGGCGCACTTCCCGGCGCTCGCGACCGGTGCGGGCGTGGCCTTCGAGGAGATCGCCCGCCGGCACGGCGACTACGCGCTGGTCGGGGCAGCCGCGCTCGTCGAGGGCGACTCCGTCAAGGTCGGCTACCTCTCCGTCGCTGACACGCCGACCGTCGTGGACCTCTCCGGCGTGTCCGACGACCGGCTCGGCGACGCGGCCCTGGAGCACCTCGAGCCCGGTGCGGACATCCACGCCACCGCGGACTACCGCGCCCAGCTGGTGCGCGTGCTGACCGCCCGCGTGGTTCGATCGGCGCGGGAGGGAGCACAGTGAGCGAGGAACGCCACGACGTAGTGCTGACGGTCAACGGGACCGGGCACCCGATCAGCGTGCCCGCCCGCCGGCTGCTCTCCGACGCGCTCCGACACGACCTCGGCCTCACCGGCACCCACGTCGGCTGCGAGCACGGCGTCTGCGGTGCGTGCACCGTCCTCGTGGACGGCCGCCCCATGCGCTCCTGCCTGCTGTTCGCGGTCTCCGCCCAGGGCGCCGAGATCACCACGGTCGAGGGGCTCACCAACGCCGACGGGAGCCTCGGTCCGGTGCAGCAGGCCTTCCTGGAGTGCCACGGCCTCCAGTGCGGCTTCTGCACCCCGGGCTTCCTCACCACCATCACCGCCGGGCTGCGCGAGAACCCGTCCCCCACGCACGAGGAGGCGATCGACATGATCGCCGGCAACCTGTGCCGCTGCACCGGCTACCAGAACATCGTGAAGTCGGTGGAGCGGGCCGCAGAGATCGCGAGGACAGGCGGGCCGCACGCGCAGCCGCCCCGTCCGCCCGAGCCCGAAGCGGGACAGCTGGACTACGAGGAACGCGCCGACGACAGCGCCTCGACAGGGCTGGGTGGCTGACGTGGATCCGTACGCCGGCGCTGGGACCGCACCACCGCTCGTCGAGCCTGTCGAGACGCCCCGCAGGGTCGGCTCCCAGCCCGGGCCGCGGGTGATCTCGACAAGCTCGATCAGCGCGACTCGGCTCCCAGCGTCGGCGAGAACCCCATGACGACCAAGCTGATGGGCCAGAAGGTCCAGCGGGTCGAGGACCAGCGGTTCCTGCGCGGGAAGGGCCGCTACGTCGACGACGTGGCGGTCGGGACCGACGTCCTGCACGCCGCCGTGCTCCGGAGCCCCCACGCGCACGCGCGCATCGTCGACATCGACGTCTCCGACGTCCTCGACCTCGAGGGGGTGCACGCGGTGTGGACCTACGACGACCTGACCGGTCCGATGGCCGAGCCGCTGCCCCTGCTCATCCCGCACCCGGCGCTCACCCACGGCCGCACGCAGTACGCGCTGGCCAGGGACGAGGTCAACTACATGGGCGAGGCGATCGCGTTCGTGGTCGCCGACGACCGCTACGTGGCCGAGGACGCGGTCGGCCGGATCCGGGTCGACTACGAGCTCCTCCCGCCGGTGGTGGGCATCCCGGCCGCCCGGTCCGCCGAGCGCCTGGTCCACGAGGACGTGCCGGGCAACGTCGGTGCCCGCATGGAGCAGAACGTCGGAGACGCGAAGGCCGCGATCCAGCAGGCGCCCCATCAGCTCGCGCTCGACCTCACGATCGAGCGCAGCTCCTGCCAGCCCATGGAGGGCCGCGGCACCGTGGCGCGCTGGGACCCCGACCAGGACCGGCTCCAGGCCTGGACCTCCACGCAGACGTCGACCGGCGTCCGCGCCGCCATCGCGGTGAAGCTGGAGCTCGACCTCGGTCAGGTCGACGTGATCACCCCCGACGTCGGCGGTGGCTTCGGCGTGAAGATCAACCATCCGTGGCCCGAGGAGCTCCTGGTCCCGCTGGCCGCCAGGACGCTCGGCCGGACGGTGAAGTACACCGAGGACCGGCGCGAGCACTTCATCTCCACCGCCCACGAGCGCGGTCAGGTGCAGCACATCGAGGTCGGCTTCGACGACGACGGGCGGCTGCTCGGTCTGGACGTCGAGTTCTGGCACGACCACGGCGCCTACACGCCGTACGGCCTGATCGTCCCGATCATCACCTCGACCCAGCTGCTCGGCCCCTACAAGCCGCAGAGCTATCGCGTCGTCTTCGAGTCGCTCTACACCAACACCGTGATGGTGACGCCGTACCGCGGCGCCGGCCGGCCCCAGGGCTGCTTCGCCATGGAGCGCACCATGGACGCCATCGCGGCCTACCTCGGCAAGGACCGCACCGCGGTGCGTGCGATCAACTTCATCCAGCCCGACGAGTTCCCCTACGACCACGGCCTGGTCTTCCAGGACGGCCGCGAGCTCGAGTACGACTCCGGCGACTACCCGGCCTCGCTCGAGAAGATCAAGGCGCTGGTCGGTTGGGACGAGTTCCCGGCGTTCCAGGAGGAGATGGCGGCCCAGGGCCGCCGGGTCGGGATCGGGCTGGCGTGCTACGTCGAGGGCACCGGCGTCGGGCCCTACGAGGGCGCGCACGTGCACATCGAGACCTCCGGCAAGGTCAAGGTCGCGACCGGCCTCACCACCCAGGGCCAGGGCCATGCCACGGTGTTCGCGCAGCTGGTCGCCGACGAGCTCGGGTGCGCGTTCGAGGACGTCGAGGTGGTCACCGGCGACACCCGGCGGATGGCCTACGCGGTCGGCACCTTCGCCTCGCGCGCCGCGGTGATGAGCGGCTCGGCGATCCACCTGGCCGCCAAGCGCGCCCGGGAGAAGGTGCTCAAGATCGCCGCCGACGCGCTCGAGGTCGACGAGAAGGACCTCCAGATCGAGAACGGCGTGGTGTCGGTCAAGGGCGCTCCGGAGACCTCGATCGACCTCGGCACCATCTCGGTGCTCTCCAACCCGTTGCGCTACGCCTTCGACGAGGCGTCCAAGGCTGCCACCCAGTTCCAGGTCGGTGACCCGGGCAAGCCGCCGGTGCCGGAGGACGAGGAGCCCGGCCTGGAGGGCAAGGACTTCTACTCGCCCGAGCGGGCGACGTTCGCCTCGGGCATCCACGCCGTGATCGTGGAGACCGACCCGGAGACGGCCGAGATCAAGATCCTCAAGTACGCCGTCGTCCACGACTGCGGCAACCTGATCAACCCGATGATCGTCGAGGGCCAGATCCACGGCGGTGTCGCGCAAGGTGTCGGCGGCGCTCTCTACGAGCGGATGGCCTACGACGAGTCGGGGCAGCTGCTCAACGCGTCGTTCATGGACTTCCTGATCCCCTACGTCACCGAGGTGCCCGACGGGATCGACATCGACCACCTCGAGACGCCGTCCCCGCTGAACCCGCTCGGCATCAAGGGCGCGGGGGAGGCCGGCGTGATCCCGTCCGCCGCCGTGTTCGCCGCGGCGATCGAGGACGCCGAAGGGCTGGATCATCCGGGACTGGCGATCACCGCGATGCCCATCTCGCCGTCCGAGCTGTTCGCCCTCCGCGCCCAGCACCCACCAGAGGAGTCCGCATGAAGATCTCCGGGTCCAACGTCGTCGACCAGCCGGTCGACAAGGTGTGGGACGCGCTCCTCGACCCACGCGTCCTCGTGGCCACGATCCCCGGCTGCGAACGGTTGGAGGAGACCGGCCAGCACCAGTACGCCATGACCGTCACCGCCGGTGTTGCCGCCATCAAGGGCACCTACTCAGGCTCGTGCTCGCTCTCCGACCTGCGCGAGCGGGAGGGCCTGGTGATGAAGCTCCAGGGCGCCGGCGCCCCCGGCACGGTGGACGCCACCGTCGACGTGCGCTTCTCCGAGCCCGCGCCCGGTCAGACCGAGATCTCCTACGAGGCCGACGCGGTCGTCGGCGGGATGGTCGGCGGCGTCGGCCAGCGGATGCTCAGCTCGGTCTCGAAGCGGATGGCCGGCGAGTTCTTCTCCAACGTCGGCTCCGCGATCTCCGCGCCGCCCGGTGTTGCGGCCTCCGCGGAGGTCGCCGCCTCGGCCTCGCCCTCGGGCGCCCAGGTCTTCACCGCGCCCGCGAAGGCCGGCGGCATCTCGTCGCAGGACGACTTCATCAAGGGGATCGTGGTGGGCGCCGGGCTGGTGCTGCTCGGTGTCGTCGCCGGGTCCGTCTTCGGTCGCCGCCGGTGAGTGTAGGGATCCCAGGTTCACCTGGGATCGCTGAACTTCTGGGGCGTTGCAACACCCCAGAAGTTCAGGGATTGCCCCAGAAGTGTGAGAGAAGTGACCCGTGGGTGAGCTGACCGTCGACTCGACTGCCCGCGAGCAGGCTGCTGCCGTACGCCGCGGGGAGATCAGCGCCCGCGAGCTGCTCGACCTGCACCTGGCGCGCATCGCCGAGCGCAACCCCGAGCTCAACGCGATCGTGAGCCTGGACGAGGAGCGGGCTCGCGAGGGCGCCGCGGCCGCCGACGAGGCATTGGCTGCTGCCGATCGAGCCGGCGCCGAGGTGGGGCCGCTGCACGGCCTGCCGTTCGCGTTCAAGGACACCCACGACGTCGCGGGCTGGCGGACGACGTACGGTTCGCCGCTCTTCGCCGACCACGTCCCGGACACCGACGATCTCCTCGTCGAGCGCGTGCGCCGGGCCGGGGTGGTCGTGCTCGGCCGGACCAACGTGCCGGAGTTCGCGGCGGGCTCCCACACCTTCAACAAGGTCTTCGGGACGACGCTCAACCCGGTCGACCCGACCCGCTCCGCAGGAGGATCGAGCGGCGGCGCCGCCTGCGCCCTGGCGTCCGGGATGGTCCCGCTCGCCGACGGTTCCGACATGGGCGGCTCGCTGCGCAACCCCGCGTCGTTCTGCGGCGTCGTCGGCCTGCGGCCGAGCCTGGGGCGGGTCCCGTCGTGGCCGACAGACAACCTGTGGGAGACGACCGCTGTCGGCGGCCCCATGGCGCGCAACGTCGGCGACCTCGCGCTGCTGCTGTCGGTGATGGCCGGTCCTGACCCGCGGGTGCCGACGGCGCTCGGCGATCCCGGCATCGTGTTCGCCCCGCCGCTGGCCGACTCGATGGGGGCCGGCATGCTCGCCGGCCTGCGGGTCGCCGTGTCGAGCGACCTCGGCGGTGCCTTCGAGGTCGACCGCGAGGTCGGCGCGTTGGTGGAATCCTCGGTGGCGGTGTTCTCGGACGCCGGTGCGTCCGTCACCTCGGCGCATCCGGTGCTCAGCGAGGCCGATGACACCTTTCGCACGCTGCGGGCCTGGCTGTTCCAGGCGGCCTTCGGGCAGCTCCTCGCCGAGCACCCCGACGACTTCAAGCAGTCCCTCGCCGACAACATCAGGGCCGGTGAGCACCTCACGGGCGCCGATGTCGCCCGCGCGTACGCCGGCCGCACCGCGCTGTCGGAGCGGATGCGTGAGTTCTTCATCGACCACGACCTGCTGGTCCTGCCGACCTCTCAGGTGCCTCCGTTCCCTGCCGACCAGGAGTTCCCCACCGAGATCAACGAGAAGCCGATGGGGAGCTACCTGGACTGGATGCGGGCGTGCTACCTGATCACGGTCACCGGTTGCCCGGCGATCTCCGTGCCGTTCGGGCACACGACGACCGGGCTGCCCGTCGGCATCCAGCTCGTGGCGCCGCACGGCGCAGACCGGTTCCTGCTGGAGGTGGCGGCAGCGGTCGAGGCGGCGGTGGCGGGGTGACCACCTACGACCTCGTGGTCGCCGACGCGACCCTGCGCGGTCGCGAGGGCCGGTGGCGGGTCGGCGTCGACGGCAGCAGGATCGGCGCGGTCACCACGGAGCCGATCTCGGGCCGCGAGGAAGTCGACGCGGCCGGCGCTCTCGTCACGGAGAGCTTCGTCAACGGCCACCTGCACCTCGACAAGGTGCACACCCTCGACCGGGTCGGCGACGCTGCGCTGACGGCGTACACCGCCGGCGACATGGCCTCCGCGCTCACCTCGATCGAGCTCGCCTCGGCGGTCAAGGCGGACTACGACCGCACCTGGATCGAGCCCAACGCCCGGCGGGCGATCGTCGAGGCGGTCCGGCACGGCGTCCGGCACGTGCTGGCCTTCGCCGACGTCGACACGTCGGCGCGGCTCGAAGGCGTGATCCCGGTGCTGGCGCTTCGCGAGGAGTTCCGCGGGGTCGTCGACCTGCAGGTGGTGGCGTTCCCGCAGGACGGCCTGCTCCGCGACCCGGGCGCCGAGCAGCTCGTGCGTGAGGCGGTCGACCTGGGCGCCGACGTCGTCGGCGGGATCCCGTGGATCGAGCACACCGACGCCGAGGCGCGCGAGCACGTACGCCGGATGTGCTCGCTCGCTGCCGCACACGGCCGCCGGGTGGCGATGCTCGTCGACGACGCCGGCGACGCCTCGCTGCGGACCACCGAGATGCTCGCCACCGCCATGCTCGAGCACGGGCTCGTCGGCCGTGGCGTCGCCAACCATGCGAGAGCGATCGGCCTCTACGCCCGGCCTTCGCTGGAGCGGGTGGCCGGCCTCGCCCGACGGGCGGGGCTCGGCTTCGTCTCCGACCCGCACACGGGCTCGTTGCACCTCCCGGTCCGCGAGCTGACCGCGATGGGGATCCCCGTCGCGCTCGGCCAGGACGACATCGAGGACGCCTACTACCCGTTCGGCCGGCACAGCATGCTCGAGGTGGCCTTCCTCGCCGCGCACGCGCTGGGCGCCTTCGACCAGCCCGGCCTCGACCTGGTCTACGACGCCGTCACGACCACCGCCGCCGACGTGCTCGGTGTGCGGGGCCACCGGCTCGAGCCCGGCGGCAACGCCGACCTGGTCGTGCACCATCACCCGACGCTCCGCGAGGTCCTCGCCCACCACGTTGCTCCGGCGCACGTGATCGCGTCCGGCACGGTGGTGGCGAGCTCCAGCTCGACCACGACCTTCCGAGAGACCCCGCCGCAGCCGTAGTGTCCGGAGATGGAGTCCCTGCCCGTCGTACGCGTGGCCGCCGTGCAGGCCACCCCGGTGGTGCTGGACCTCGACGCAAGCCTCGACAAGGCGGTTCGGCTGATAGGCGAGGCCGCGGCACAGGGCGCCCAGCTCGTCGTCTTCCCCGAGACCTTCCTCTCGCTCTACCCGTCCTACGCCTGGGCGCACCTGCCCGGCGCGGACGCGGACACGTTCTGGGAACGCTTCTGGGGCAGCGCCGTCGACGTGCCCGGTCCGGCGGTGGACCGGCTGGTGGCGGCGTGCCGCGAGCACGACGTCCTGTGCGCCATGGGCGTCAACGAGCGCGAGAGCGAGCGGCCCGGCTCGGTCTACAACACGCTGCTCCTCCTCGGCCCGGACGGACTCCTCAACCGGCACCGCAAGCTGATGCCGACCCATCACGAACGGCTCTTCCACGGAGTCGGCGCGGGCGACGACCTCGGCGTCTCCGAGACCCGGCTGGGCCGGATCGGCGGACTGATCTGCTGGGAGAACCGGATGCCCCTGGCTCGGTGGGCGGTCTACCAGGGCGGCCCGCAGATCTGGCTGGCGCCCACGGCCGACGACTCCGACGGCTGGCAGGCCACGATCCGGCACATCGCGATCGAGTCGGGCGCTTTCGTGGTCTCGGTCCCGCAGTACATCGACCGCGCCGCGTTCCCGGACGACTTCCCCTGGCCGCTGCCTGACCAGGATGTCTTCGGTCGCGGCGGGGCGGCCGTGATCGCCCCGGCATCGGGTGACGTGCTGGCCGGCCCGCTGTACGACGAGGAGGCGATCGTCGTGGCCGACTGCGACCTGCGCGAGACGCTCCACTCGAAGCGCTGGTTCGACGTGGCGGGCCACTACAGCCGTGCGGACGTGCTCTGGCCGGGTGGCTCCTGACCGTCCCGGACAATCCGCTAGACAGGACCCATGACTCGGCGCATCCGCATCGGCATCGACACCGGCGGCACCTTCACCGACGTCGTCGCCTTCGACGAGGACACCGGCGAGCTGGTGACCACCAAGACGCCGTCCACGCCGGGCAACCCGGCGGACGGCTTCCTGGCCGGCATCGACAAGGTGCTCGGCCTGCTCGGAGCTGGCGGGGCGGACATCGACGCCGTCAGCCACGGCACGACGGTCGCGACCAACCAGCTGCTCGAGGGCAAGGTCGACCGGCTCGGGTTCGTCACCAACACCGGCTACGAGGCGATGCTCGAGATCGCCCGGCAGTCGGTGCCCGACGGCTACGGCAACTCCTACTTCTGGGTCAAGCCGGACCGGATCGTCCCGCGCGACCTGGTCAAGGGCGTCGAAGGCCGGCTGGACGTGACCGGCGATGAGGTGCGGCCGTTCGACGAGGAGGGCGCCCGCGCGGTCGCGAGGTGGTTCCGCGACCAGGGCGTCGACACGCTCGGCGTCTGCTTCCTGCACGCCTATGCCAACCCGGTGCACGAGGAGCGGATGCGGGTGGTGCTGCTCGAGGAGCACCCGTCAGCGGTGGTGTCGCTGTCGAGCGAGGTGCTGCGCGAGTACCGCGAGTACGAACGCGCCATGACCACGCTCGTCGACGCCGCGGTCAAGCCCCGGCTCTCGGCGTACGTCAACAACATCAAGGCCCGGCTCACCTCCTACGACGACCGGGCGATCCCGTTCTACGTCATGAAGTCCAACGGTGGCGTGCTGTCGGCCGACGAGGTCGTGCACCAGCCGATCACCACCGTGCTGTCGGGGCCTGCCGCCGGTGCGCTCGGCGCGGCGCTGATCGCCAAGGTGGCCGGCTTCGACCGGGTGCTCACCTCCGACGGCGGCGGCACGTCGACCGACGTGTCGGTCGTGATCGACGGCGAGCCGACACTGACCACCGAGGGTTCGGTCGGCGCCTTCCCGTCGAAGATCCCCATGATCGACGTGGTCACCGTCGGCGCGGGCGGTGGCTCGATCGCCTGGCTCTCGCCCGAGGGGACGCTCAAGGTCGGACCGCAGTCCGCGGGCGCCGACCCCGGGCCGCTCTGCTACGCCAAGGGCGGCACCGAGGTGACGATCACGGACGCCCACGTCGTGCTCGGCCGGATCCCTCCGCACCTGCTCGGCGGCGAGATCCCGCTGGATGTCGAGGCGGCGCGGACCGGCGTCGAGGCGCTCGCCTCGAAGCTCCAGCTGTCGCCCGAGGCGTGCGCCACCGGCATCCTCGAGATCTCGGCCTGGAACCAGGCCAACGCGCTGCGCCAGGTGACCGTCAAGCGCGGCCTCGACGTCCGCGACTTCACGCTCACCACGTTCGGCGGCTCCGGCTCGCTGCTGCTGTGCCGGCTGATGGACGTGCTCGGCATCCCGACCGTGCTGGTGCCTCCCAACCCGGGCAACGTCTCGGCGTTCGGGCTGCTCACCGTGGACGTCAAGAACGACTACGTGCAGACCCACGTCGCGCTGGCTCCGGCGCTGGAGCCGGCGATCGTCGCGGCGTCGTACGACGAGCTCACCGCGCGCGCCGCCTCGGCCCTGTCCACCGAGGGGTTCGCTCCCGAGCAGCACCAGTTCGTCCGCACGGCGGACCTGCGCTACTTCGGCCAGGCCTTCGAGGTGCGGGTCCCGGTCTCCGATGGCCGCATCGACGCCGCGGTGCTCGACGCGGTGGCGAACCGGTTCCACGCGGAGCACAGGGCGCTCTACGGATACGACTTCGCGCACGACCCGACCCAGCAGGTCGAGTGGGTCAACCTCCGCGTCTCCGGAATCGGTCCGATCCGGAGGCCCGAGATCCGCCGCCATTTGCCGTCGAGTGACCCAAACAGCAGGACGGGAACGCTCCCAGACCTGCCAAATGGGTCACTCGACGGGAAACGGGGGGTCTGCTTCGACGCCGACCAGGGGTACGTCGACACGCCGGTGGTCCAGAGGAGCTCCCTGGAGCCGGGGCAGGAGGTGGCAGGGCCGGTGATCATCGAGGAGTTCGGCTCGACGGTGCCGGTGCACCCGGGATTCCAGGTGCGGGTGGACGAGTTCCTCAACCTGAT
>Ga0075368_10000381_pt1 | contig 13034 bp, 9 predicted proteins | sample EndMethybrTD3033_FD_71518 | JGI IMG/M metagenome (GOLD analysis project Ga0075368, IMG submission 71518) | Populus endosphere microbial communities from Tennessee, USA - Endosphere MetaG P. TD hybrid TD303-3 | ecosystem: Host-associated > Plants > Roots > Endosphere | place: USA: Tennessee... | reverse complement strand
GATGCCGATGCCGATGCAGATGCAGATGCCGATGCGGACGCCGATGCTGACGCGGATGCGGATGCCGACGCCGATGCAGATGCCGATGCGGACGCTGACGCCGATGCTGATGCCGACGCAGATGCTGACGCCGATGCGGATGCCGACGCCGATGCGGATGCCGACGCCGATGCCGATGCCGATGCAGATGCCGATGCAGATGCAGATGCCGACGCGGACGCCGATGCAGATGCCGACGCGGACGCCGATGCGGATGCTGATGCCGACGCGGACGCGGATGCGGATGCCGACGCCGATGCAGATGCCGATGCAGATGCCGATGCGGACGCTGACGCCGATGCTGACGCCGATGCCGATGCGGATGCCGACGCTGACGCCGATGCGGATGCAGATGCCGACGCGGATGCGGATGCGGATGCTGACGCAGATCTCGAGCCCACGGACGACGTGGCCTCAGCTGAAGTGAATCTCTTGCCGACAGTGACGGAAAATGTTCCGCTTGGAAGCGACACCTACCTCGCTGTCGTCAGCCTTGCAGGTCTCGATCTTCAGCTATTTGCAGATACAGTCGAATTTGACGTGGAGACCGGTCACAAACAGGATCTCAATTTCGATTTCAGTGGAATACTCGGGGCTGGCGTTCTCGGCGACTATAGTCTTGTCGTGCAAAAGTGGGACGCCGCAACGCAGCAATGGACAAGCATTGACGGTGGAGGACCTGCCACGATCCTATCACTGTCACTTTTTGGCGGAACAAGCGGCACCGTACCGGGACTTGATCCGGGAGAGTACCGCGCATTCATGGGATTTACGGGCCTGCTCGGCGTAGGAGTTGGTGGCACATTAACCCTTGATGGCACCGACTATAATTTTACTGAAGTTGGAGGTTATGAAGCTGTCGAGGTGAGCGGCAACGTCATCGATAATGATGACGTACCGGCCGGAACAACAGTTCAAAGCGTCGACAGCCAGACTGTTGATCAGGATGGGACTACTGTACAAGGCGATTTCGGTGAGCTTCTGATCCTAGCCGATGGCACCTATACCTACACGCCGTTCGCGAATGGAGCGGGAATCGGCAAGGTCGACAGGTTCGAATACACGGTAGTGGATGCAGACGGCAATATTGGCACTGCCACCCTTTATGTCCAGATTGGCAGCGACAATGTGACTATGACCTGGAGTGACACCGACCCGAGCCTTCCAGCGACGTTCGAATTTGCCGCGACGGGCGATAGCGCAAACGCTTCGGTCGTTTGGGACAATGTCACGGACGACAATTTCTATACCACCACCGGTTCCACATTGCTCTCAGGGGGCCTGGGGCAGACGAGCACATATATCAGCAGCAGCTTCGTCATTACCGATAGTATGGAGGTCTCTGGCAGCATTAGCGTTTCCGTCTTGCTTGCTGCGCTGTCGAATGGGGCGCTCCATCTCGAACGAGAAACAACACCAGGCAGCTGGCAGCAGGTGGCAACCGATTCCTTCAACATCATTGTTGGAGGTCTCGGCACCGTGGCATCGATCGACCTCTCTGAACTTGATCTGGCTGCCGGCACGTACCGTGTCCGCTCCACTTTGAGTGGCACGTTGGTAAACGTCTCGGCGACCATAACGACTGATATCGATGTGACATATACGGACCAATATGAAGTCGGGACTGCGACCGGTGATAGCGGCAACCTGCTTGCCAATGACGATCTGGGCTCCACTTTCACGAAGTTCCAAATATTTGACGGAACGAGCTTCGTTGATGTGACGGATGCCAGAACGATCGATGGCGAATATGGTACACTGACCATCAATGCGGATGGCAGCTACAGCTACGCGCTGAACCCGGATCTCGCGCATTTCAATACGCCGCAAACCGACACGTTTGAATATCAGCTGATCCATCCTTCAGGAGTGGCTGAGCAATCCTCGCTGGTCGTGACCGTGGATCCCTCCGGCGCGGGCGTGCCGGATCAGGCCATGATGTTCGTAGCCGAAGACATATCCGGTCTTGATACCATCGACGTTACGGCAAGCGACGACCCGCCCGCATCAAATTCGGACAATGACGACCGGCTCTCTCAACTGATTGAGGACGATACGGAGGAACTGACGGTACCGCTCGACGATCTGGCTGCCCTCAGCGAACCTGAGGACGGTGACGCCGATCTGAGTTCAACAGAAGAGCGGACGGATATATTCGAGATGCCCGAGCCGGTGGAACTGCCTGTCGATCCATTCGGGCACCTGGTGGCCGAGGATGAACTGAACCCCACGCATTCGACTGTAGTCTGAACGATCCAAGGCCGGCATTGGGGGCATCAATGCCCTCATGTCGTCACAAAGGAATATCCATGCCCCTTTCCGACATGACGACGGAACAATGGCCTGATCCTAATGCTGCCGGCACTGATTTTGCGAGCTGGAGCGAGGCCCTCCAATATGTGGCACGTCATTATGGTGTGCCGTTCTCGCCCGGCGGGGCACAACAACTCGCCGAAGGACTTCAGGCGATCGAGACATATGATTGGCTTGCGCGCCTGGCAAGCAAAATGGGCCTGCAGATAAAACAGGCAGCCCCGACACCGCGCCTACTCAGCAGCTGGCGATTACCGGTTATCGTAAAGCTCTCGGACGGTGCCGTGGGCGTCGTAACGGGTCTTTCTGCGAGGAAGGACGCGTCCATCGTGCTGAGCGGAGAAGGCAGCGTTGCAACGGTCTTGCCGCTAGACGTTCTGCTGTCGCAGACCGAATTCATCATCCTGGCGCGGCCGCAACGCGGAACCGTCGATGAGCGGGTCGACGGTTACATTGCCCCTTACCGGGAACATTGGTTCCGTTCGATCGCATTTCGCGACTTCGGCTCCTATGGTCATGTCATGCTGGCATCACTTGTTGCCAACATTCTGGCGCTGGCCGGCGTGATGTTCTCAATGCAGGTTTATGACCGGGTGGTGCCGGCCAAGTCCTTCAACACGCTTTATGTCTTGTTCATCGGTGTGCTGATGGCCGTGTTCTTCGACTTTATCATGCGCCGTCTGCGCACCCGCATCATCGACATCATCGGCAAGCGCACAGACATGCGAATCTCCGATCTGGTTTTCGGCCATGCGCTCCGGGTAAAGAACCAGGAACGGCCCACCTCAACTGGCACATTCATTGCCCAGTTGCGCGACCTGGAGCAGGTGCGCGAACTTTTGACCTCCACCACAGTGTCAGCAATTGCCGACCTTCCATTCTTCATCCTGTTCCTCTTCATCTTCTGGCTGATTGGCGGACCGATTGTGATCATCCCGGTTGCGGCACTGTTGCTTCTAATCTTGCCGGGCCTGTTGGCACAGCGCAGGCTGCGTGCTGCCGCCAGTGAGGCAATGCGGGAATCCTCACTGCGCAATGCCATGCTCGTCGAAGCCGTTCAGGGCATAGAGGACATCAAGACACTACAGGCTGAGGATCACTTTCAGCAGCGCTGGAACCATTACAATGCCGTGTCTGCTGACGGACAGCTTCGCCTGCGCGCCATTACCAATGGTCTTGCCGCGTGGAGCCATACAGTGCAAACTGGAACATTCGCCGCCGTGGTCTTCGTCGGTGCGCCGATTGTCATGGAAGGCAACATGACCACGGGCTCCCTCGTTGCCTGCTCCATTTTAGGCTCCCGCATGATGGCGCCCATGGCGCAACTGACACAAATCCTCGGTCGATTTCAGCAGGCTAAAGTCGGGTTGAAAAGCATCGATGCCATTCTGCGCATGCCTTCGGATCATCCCGACAACGAGACACGAGTAAGTGTCTCCACCCTGCGCGGCGCCTACAGGATCAAGGGTGCTGCTTTTCACTACGGTAAGGGTACAGGCCGGCCGGCGCTTGCCATCGGTGACCTGACAATTGCCGCTGGTGAAAAAGTTGCCGTTCTGGGCAAAAACGGCGCGGGCAAATCGACCCTTCTCCTTGCTATGGCGGGCATGGTTGAACCGGCAGCCGGTGAATTGCTGATCGATGACCTTGCACTTTCACAGATCGACCCTTCCGATGTCCGTCGCAATGTAGGGCTGTTGACGCAGGATATGCGCCTGTTTCACGGCACGATCCGTGAAAACGTCACCCTAGGCGCATTGCACGCACCCGAACCATTGCTTCTTGAGGCACTTTCGATGACGGGAGCGGATGATTTCGTGCGAAAGTTCCCTCGTGGTCTCGACCACCCGATCCTTGAAGGTGGAAGAGGCCTCTCAGGCGGACAGAAGCAGGCATTGCTATTGGCACGCCTTCTCATTCGTGACCCATCCGTCGTCCTGCTCGATGAGCCCACCGCAGCAATGGATGAAGCGACCGAGCGTGAGTTCATAAAACGCTTGCGATCCTGGAGTGCGGAGCGAACGGTCGTCGTCGCAACGCACCGCATGCGCGTTCTTGAACTTGTTCAGCGCATCGTCGTTGTAGAGAGCGGGCAAATTGTTCTCGATGGCAGCAAGGAGGAGGTTCTCAACACCCTACGTGGTGTCAAAAAAACTGTGCCGCCGAACGGCGTGCGCCGAAAAATGTCGGAAGCGAAGCCCGCAGCGGCGGCCAACAGCTTTCCATTCAAGACGACACAGGAGGTGTAAATGGCGGCATTCAGCGAACGCGATTTCTCCAGGCGCGGCGGTTGGGCATTCGGCGACGATGACGGTCGAAACCTCACCCGGTCCACACGCGTCGTGCAACTTTTCGTCGCTCTTCTGGTGGCTATGCTCGTCTGGGCCTATTTCGCAACGCTCGATGAGGTCTCAACCGGCGATGGCCGTGTTATCCCCACCAGCCGCGAACAGGTCATACAATCACTGGAGGGGGGTATTGTCGCAACGCTTCATGTGCGCGAGGACCAGGTGGTCGAGCCCGGCCAGATTCTCGCGCAGCTTGATCCCACAAGAAGCGAATCCGATGTTGAGGAAAGTGCCGCAAAATATCGTGCTACGCTCGCTGCCGCGGCGCGGCTTGAAGCTGAAGTCAATGGCACGCCACTGACTTTCCCCGCGGCGCTGAACGCTTATCCTGGACTGACTGGATCGGAGACTGAACTTTACACGGCGCGACGGCACGCGCTGGAGGAGTCGCTGCGCTGGATCGAGGAATCCCTTTCGCTTGTCGCAAGTGAACTGAAACTCAACGAAGAACTGAGGTCCATCGGGGCGGCCAGCAATGTCGAGGTCATCCGGCTACGAAGGCAGATCGTTGAACTCGAACTCAAGAAGGTCGAGATCAAGTCTGAATATCTCGTGAAGGCGCGCGAGGAACTGACGAAGGCGAATGCGGAGGTGAATTCGCTCTCCCCGGTGGTGACCGGCCGGGCGGATAGTCTTGCTCGCCTGACACACCGTTCACCGGTACGCGGCATCGTCAAGAACATAGAGGTGTCGACAATCGGCGGTGTTGTCCCGCCCAACGGCAAGCTCATGGACATCATCCCGCTTGGTGATGAGCTTCTCATCGAGGCACGCATATCGCCACGCGACATCGCCTATATCCATCCGGGCCAGCGCGCGAGCGTCAAGATCAGCGCTTACGACTACGCCGTCTATGGCAGTCTCGACGGCAAAGTCACGACAATTTCGCCCGACACGATACAGGATGAAGTCGACCGGGAGATTTACTACTATCGCGTATTCATCAAGACCGAGAAGGACGCGCTGGTCAACGCCGCCGGTCGTGAGTTTCCGATAGTGCCGGGCATGGTCGCGAACGTCGATATTCATACGGGTGAAAAGACCGTACTGGAATATCTCGTCAAGCCTTTCAACAAGGCCCGGGAGGCATTGCGTGAACGTTGAGGCAAGAGTGGACCTGGCAAGGAAACCACGGGACATAAAACAGCGGCTTTCGAGTATTCGGACCTTTCTGCGCGGCCGGGTCCGCCCACTGGCACAGCCGCTGCCATCCGTGACGTTGTTCTTTTCGGTATCCGATGGTGACAAGCGCGCCCGTGTCATTAATGCGTCAGGGCCATCGCTTGAGTCGGCATGGCAGCAGGGAGTAACCAGTCTGTTCGCCGCCATGGCCTCCGAAAACATTGAGGGGCGTTGGCTCCGTGTCGATTGGGTAGAGATTGCCGAACAGACGACATGGCCTCAGCTGCGCGCACTGCTCGGCAAAGTGAAGCGTAACTATTTTCGCTTTGGCATCGCGCTGGATCCGGCATTCCGCCATGCCTTCACGGAACAGGAGCTGAACGCAAATGCGATGCTCTATGGCGGCAACACCATCACCAATGCCGTGCTGAACGAGAAGAATTTCAACATTTATGCTCGCGCTCGCTATGAAGATCTGCCAGCTCTCAGCTTTTCGCAAGACAAAGCGATCTTTCTCTTTTCGACAAAAGGTGTCTTCTGCGATGAAGCCGATAGGCTCCACGCAATTGAGGGAATGGGCATTGAAGCCGGACGCCGGACAATCGACAGGCTGGACGGCGGGGTGGTACTGTCACTTATTCGTGACTCCTCTAGGTATCTTGCACGACAGGTCGAAGCAGACGGATTCTTTGTCTACGGTTACCATGCCTGTTTCGACCGACGCATAGAGGCCTATAACGCCTTGCGGCACGCGAGCACGACCTATGCCATGATCGAGGCCTGGGAAGTCACCCATGACGCGCAGCTGAAAAATGCGATCGAACGCGCGCTCGTCGCTCTCGAGGCCAGGCTGATCAAGCCCACCGTCCTTCCGGATGGCACGCAAGCTGCGTTCCTCGTTGAGGCCGACGGTGAAATCAAGCTTGGCGGCAACGCCGTTGCGCTACTCGCCCTGACGAAATACATGGCGGCCACCGGTAAAACAGAATGGAGGGGACTTGCAGACCAGCTCGCTCTCGGCATCCGCCACATGCAGAATCCGCAGACCGGCGCCTTCGTGCATGTCCTTCATTTTCCCGGTCTTGCCATCAAACAGAAATATCGCACCATCTATTACGAAGGCGAGGCAGCCTTCGGTCTCATACGACTCTACGACCTGACCGGCGATGGGAGGTGGCTAGAAACCGTTGAGCGGGCATTCAATCACTTCATCGCCCGCGATCACTGGAAACATCACGATCACTGGCTCGGCTATTGCGTCAATGAACTGACGCGTCACAGGCCCGAGGAGCGCTACTTCCGTTTTGCCATCCGCAACATCGCTGACTATCTCGATTTCGTCGAGAACCGGATCACCACCTTCCCGACATTGCTCGAATTGATGATGGCCGCACGCCAGACGCTGTCGCGGATTGCTGCCGAACCCAAATTGCACGGCCTACTGAGTGACATCGATTTGGTGCATTTCGAAAGGGCGCTTGAGAAACGCGCCCGCCATCTGCTTAACGGCCATTTCTGGCCGGAAATGGCGATGTATTATCGCAAGCCCGACCGTATCGCCGGCTCATTCTTCATCCGTCACCATGCGTTCCGGGTGCGGATAGACGATGTCGAGCACTACCTTTCCGGCCTCGTTGCTTATCGCAGCTATCTTAGAGAGCGGGCCGCTTTCCGCGAACTTGTACGCCAACATGCCGCATCTGACAGGCTCCGTGTCGCCCGATTATCGAAGTCAAAGGTCATTCCTGGTGGCAGGCAGTGGAATGCGGCGCATATCGCTGCCGCGACGGGCGGCACCTGGGTTCGTCAACCGCCCCACGGCTGGACTGCAAAGGGTCTTTGCACCTACGCACCTGCCATGCAACCTGCAGACATGGTCGTCTTGCGTGGCAATGAGGACGCAACAGGCGTGCCGGTGAATGCCCTGATCAATAGGGCAAAACCGGCAGGTTTCATGACAACAGAACCGGATCTTGCCAGTGGCCAGCAGGGGCCGGTGCTGAAGGTTGCGGACAATATGCAAGCCGTTCTGGCGATGGGCGACTATGCGCGCAGCCGGATGACTGGCAGTGTGTTGGCCGTGACCGGTAGTGCCGGTAAGACGACAGTTGTCGCCATGCTTGCCCACGCGCTTTCGGCCTGGGGCGATGTCGCCAAAAGCAACCATAATGCGAACCTGCCCGCCGGCGTGGCGTGGAACCTTGCTTCCATCCCGTGGGAGACTCCACATGTGGTGCTGGAACTCGCCATCGGCAAAATGGCCATAAGTGCCCGTATGGCGCGTCCGAAAGTCGCTATTTTTACCAATGTTCTACCTGCCCACCTAGGCGAAAAAAGCACGGTTACCGACATCGCACGGACCAAAAGCGCAATTTTTCTGGGCATGGAGCCGGGCGACACGGCTGTCCTCAACCGCGATATGCTTGAATGGGACACGGTGCATGATGCGGCTTCTCGGCGAAAGCTTGAGATTGTCACCTACGGCACCTCGGAGGAATGCATGTGCCAGCTGCTGCGCTATGACGCGGCAAGCCGGCACGCTCATGCGCGGATCAGGAACCGGGAGGTCAGCTTCTTGATCGGCGCGGCCGGGTCTCACATGGCGCTGAACGGCCTGGCCGTTCTCGCAGCGATCTCCGTACTCGGTCACCCACTCGAACCAGCGATCGCCCAACTGGAAAGTTTCGCGGCTCTGCCGGGACGCGGCGAAGAAATTCACCTCTTGCTTGACGGACGCCGGCTCACCGTGATCGATGATGCCTATAACGCCAATCCGGGTTCGATGCGCGCTGCTCTGGCCCGCCTGGGTGATCACATAGGTGGGCGGCGGATTGCTGTTTTGGGAGAGATGGCGGAACTTGGCCCCGGCGGGGCCGCCTACCATACCGAGCTCGCAGCCTTTATACAGGACCGGTCGATCGATGAGGTGTATGTTACGGGTGACCTTTATAGCGACTTCTGGAAAGCGCTTTCGCCGTCCTCGCGTGGTCTCTATGCCGAATCTCGTCAGGCACTGAAGGAAATTCTTCGTGAGCGTCTGGTAGACGGGGACACGGTTCTTTTCAAGGGCTCGCACAGCACAGGAATGCACGAACTGGTAGAATGGTTGAAGAATAACGCCGACCGCAGCACCCTCACATAGGCCAGTTTGCACGCGGCCAAAGCGAACCGCTATTTGAATTGTTCAAGTTCCATTTCATGCACGGCACGACGGATTTCGACCGGGGACTTGCCTCGAGCGATCAGGGCAGCAGCGAGGCGACCGTGATATGCCAGAATATGGCGTTGGCGGTCCGTCGCCTGAACGTAGACGTGGTGTGGCTCAAAGCCTGCGGCGCGCAGGCGCCTGACATAAAAGAGCTGACTGAAAAATGGTACGGTACGATCTTCCGGATCGGACAGAATATAGATCTCTGGCCGATGATCGGCCGGAATACGGTCGATTTCATCAACGGGATCGTAAAATTCTGATGAATTGTAAAGCAGTTTGCCAGGAACCCGCCGCCGCCGCTCCCAGAAGGCGGATACCTGCTTTACCGAAACCAGACCGGAGGTGATAACGGCTGCCGAGATGTCCCTGCGCCGGTTCATGAGGGCGGCAACAATCTGTCCGCCTGCGGAATGACCCGCAAGGATGAAAGTTGATACCTTATGCCTTTCTCTGATCAGGTCGAGCGCGCGATCCATCAGCGCAATTTCGCGCAGATGGCGACGTTTGTTATGGTCGCCAGAAGAACCATATATGCCCGGGCGGGCAATGAAGATTGCGGGATAGCCGGATTGTAGCGCCCAATCCGCCATTTCTGCTGCTATCGTGGCAGGTGACTGGCGCAGATAGGAATCTGATATGAAACGCACGCCTTTGGAATTGCGTAACATCACGTCGCCACCGAAATAAACCAGGGCCGTCTGGTTTTGGCCATCTACCAGCGCCTGCGGATAATACCGAATGCAATCGCCCTTGCCGTCGACTTCGATCCACAGACCGTGAGGGACGGCGGAGCATGATCTTGCCGATGCGTAAGACCCGTTCAGAGCCTCAAAGGGGCTGAAGTTCTCGTCGTTCTTGAAAATGGTCAGTTCACGCGGCTTTGGGAGTTCGAAAGGACCAAGTCTTGGTGCATCGGCCAGCGCGGATTGCGATGCCCCGGGAATAGCGAGCGCGAGCAAAACCCAACGCGCGATCCACCAGGAAAGCCTGGGCTCTTGCCTGTTCATGGTTTCACTCCGTACGTCATCGCGTTCGTATTATTAGGAACAGTCACCAATGTTAGAGCTCCGCCAGCAATCCTTGCATCATTTTGCCAAAAACATGCCGATACGTCACCTCCTTGATTACCGCGCACGTCGAGGCGCGATCGACGATCTGGATCGAGACAAGCTACCCTGCTTCATCTTCACAATGCTCACCATCGCGTGATGTCGATCGCGGCCCAGCGAAAGAAATACCAACCGCACGAAGCGCCGTAAAACGCCATGCCTACTCGACCCAGCTTGGAGCGCGGATTCCGTGGAAGTCGGCGTGTGGATGACATTGATTGCCGACGCCATTTGAGGTTGCGCAGCCTAACGTTCTTCTCGAGGTGGGATAAGCTGTCTATAAATCCGGAGTAATTCAAAGCACCAGCCTCATGCAACGCTCAGGAAGAACAACCTTAAGGCGAATACACATAATATGAAAACTAATCGTTGACGCGACGATTTCGGTACATTATACATAAACCATCGATCTTTTGCTTGCCGAGCTTTGTCTACCGCGCGATTGGCACCGCGCTTTAAGCGAACTTCCATTTCAAAAATAGTCGGTTTCCTCGCTGCGCAGCATCAGCTTCGCGGTCCTACACTCTATGCTTTGAAAGGGTTCAACATGACCACTGGCACAGTAAAATGGTTTAATTCCACCAAAGGCTTCGGCTTCATCCAGCCTGACAATGGCGGCGCTGATGCGTTCGTTCATATCTCCGCTGTCGAGCGCGCCGGAATGCGCGAGCTCGTTGAAGGCCAGAAGATCGGCTTCGAACTCGAGCGCGACAACAAGTCGGGCAAGATGTCTGCTACCAATCTGCAGGCCGCATAAATCAAGATTTGCTTCCCTTTGACCACGGATGTACTGGCACTGTCGGAAGCTGCTTCATTAAGGTCAGGCGTTTTGCCTGGCCTTTTTCGTTTCGGTTTCAAGCCGAACCAATTGAGATTGCAAGAGCAGAAAAACAAAGTGGATCCGGCTCGCAGACGACGATCTGCCTCACCGGCATCCAGATGTTATTTTCTGTCAAAAGCAACTTTGCGGTAGTGTCGGAATACGGCGCTCACACCCCGTAGACCGGATGGCTGCCAGCGGCACGTCTCGCCAAGAGGGCAGGGCACTGCTCCATCATAAAACGCGCCAAAACGCGATGATCTCTCTTCCACTCATTATCAGGATATCCATGAAGAACGCCCGAAACAATGACGTCGCCGACCGTCGCGCCGCATCTACCGAAGCCAAAGCTGCTCTGCTCAATGCGTACCGCGCGGCAAAGACCGCTTTAGAACCTTCCAGGCTGGCAAGACAGGCAGAACGAGCAGCCATTGCCACAGCTCGAGAAGAGCGACGTCTACAACGCGAGCGCACGAAGCTTGAGGAACAACAGCGTATCGAGACCGACGCTTTGGAGCGCCAGGCAGCGATTGAGGCGGTCGCAGTCGCAGAAATCGAAGCGCGGGAGAGTGCCGAAAAGGCACGTATAGCCCGGGTCATTGAAGATGAGACGATGCGAAAGGCTGAACGCGACCGGCGCTACGCTAACCGCAAGGCAAGACAAGCCTAACCTTGCCCTTGCACGCCGACCCCACAACATGACGGCGTCATGCTGGTGACACTCTAACGAAAGCAGCCCCATGGCACCGGATAATAACGAGCTCCAGGCAATCAACACGTCGTGGCAAATCGCTATCCAGGAGATCCTGCGCATGGTCATTCGCGACATGTACCATGACGGTGGAGAAGCGAATTTCAAGGCCCATATAAAACGTATTGAAGAAGCTGCGGTCGACAGCATCCACTCCGATCTGCGACTTCGAGGAACCGACGAGTGGACTGAAGTGCTTGTAAAGGAGCGGGCGAGCAACTTCGTGACGACATTGCTGACGTCCTTCACTTACGACCGTGCCTGACCGCTGGACGTCGGTTTCAACGAGGAACTGAGCCAATTACCAAGGAGAAGTGCGCCACCTCCGGGTACGATTTTCTGATCAGGGTTTGGTCGAGGGATTGGCTTTTTCTCCTTTCTTCTGTGCCAGGGCGACCGCGCTGGCCTTAAAGCCGAAACTGTCGTTCCCGGTATTCCACATCAGTGGATCGAGCTCTCGGCTCCTTCAGAAGCGATCAACCAAACCCTACCCCCGCTTTGCGAGCCCCGCGGGGCGGTGTACGGTGAAGGCAGACAAACGAGCTCCTGGCTCAGGGGTAGCTCGCCCCCTGCTGCCAGCGCGCTGCCTTACGGGAGATGAGACCATGTTCACGCACATCATGATCGGAAGTAATGATCTGGAGCGGTCAAGAAACTTCTACGACGCCACGTTTGCTGCATTGGGCGGCACGCCCGGCGAGATGGATGCGAGAGGCAGACTGATTTATGTCCACGAAGGCGGACGACTGATGATCACGAAACCGATCGACGGCAAGGCGGCGACCGTTGCCAATGGCGGGACAATCGGAATCGCCGCCCTGAGCCGCGAGCATGTTCTGGCGTGGCACGACGCCGGTGTTACGCACGGCGGCACATCGATCGAGAGCCCGCCGAATGAGCGCCCGAACGGGGCCTTCGTCGCTTATCTTCGTGATCCGGACGGACATAAACTGAGCGCACGGTCTCAGCCGACAAAGTAACGCAGCGCCAATAGCGCTGGTATTCTCACAGCGGTGTGGGTTGGTGTTTCTGCATAACTTTTGCAGCCGGATCCACCACATTAATCGCAACATTACGCTCAACATCCACGCATCTTGGAACCTACCATCGGCGGATTAAGTCGGGCAAAGCCCTCCTGACGATGATAGGGGAAATGCGGATATGGCGGCGTCAAGACGCTCGCATTGTCCAGGAGAGCAATCTGATCATCGGTGAGATGCCAGCCGACCGCTCCGAGGTTCTGCCGGAGCTGCTCTTCGTTTCGCGCTCCCATGATAATGGAAGACACCGTGGGCCGGCCTGTAAGCCAGTTGAGCGCCAC
>Ga0075368_10000380_pt1 | contig 13039 bp, 18 predicted proteins | sample EndMethybrTD3033_FD_71518 | JGI IMG/M metagenome (GOLD analysis project Ga0075368, IMG submission 71518) | Populus endosphere microbial communities from Tennessee, USA - Endosphere MetaG P. TD hybrid TD303-3 | ecosystem: Host-associated > Plants > Roots > Endosphere | place: USA: Tennessee... | reverse complement strand
ACCGGCAACGGCACCGCCAAGCCGAAGGGCTTCCTCAACTACACCAAGGTCGCCAACGCCTCCTGGACCTGGGGCAACATCGGCTTCATCCTGACCGGCGTCGACGCGGCTTTCCCGACCGCCTCGGCCAGCGTCAACCCGGCCGACAAGCTCATCGACCTCATCTACACGGTCAAGGCCGGCTACCGCGCCAACGGCACCTTCGTCTTCAACCGCGCCACCCAGGCCGCCATCCGCAAGCTGAAGGATGCCGAGGGCGACTACGTCTGGCAGCCGCCGAGCAAGGCCGGCGAGCCTTCGCTGCTGATGGGCTATCCGGTCGCCGAGTCCGAGGACATGCCGAACATGGCCGCCGACAGCTACTCGGTGGCCTTCGGCGACTTCCGCCGCGGTTACCTGATCGTCGACCGGGTCGGCATCCGCGTGCTGCGCGATCCCTACAGCCAGAAGCCGTACGTGCTGTTCTACACCACCAAGCGCGTCGGCGGCGGCGTGCAGGACTTCGAGGCCATCAAGCTCCTCAAGTTCGGCGACTAGTCGAACCGGAGTTGCTTTCTGTCATCCCGGAATTTCGCGCCAGCGAAATATCCGGGACCCAGCCATCGAGCACCTTGCTCGCCGCCCTGGTCCCGGCTCTAGGCGCTGAATAGCGCTCCGGCAGGGATGACACGCCTCATTTCCAGATCGGGGTCGGGCCGACGCGCGAGCTGATGTTGCGGCCTCCGGCCGTGACGCTCTCTCTCATCGGCCCGACCCCGTGCGAGCTGCGCTCGCCGTGCCGACCCCCGCGGCTTCGGCGAGCGCCGCGGGCGGGACTGCGTTCCGTGCCCCTCCGGCTGCAGTCCCGCCCGCCCCTCTCTGACACACCCGTCATCCCCGAGGCCGACGCGCAGCGCAGGCTATCGGGGACCTCGTGCGGCGTCTTCGCACGGTCCCGGCTCGCGTGATCGCGCTGTTGGCGCGATCCCGCGGCCGGGATGACGGGTAGAAGCTTTCCGAAGGAACATCCACATGGCCCTCGTGCTCACCTCCGGCCCCGCCGTCGAGCCCGTCTCGCTCGCCGACGCAAAAGCTCACCTGCGCGTCGACGGCAGCGCCGAGGACACGCTGATCTCGAGCCTGATCATCACCTCGCGGCTGCACGTGGAGGCGGCCCTCGGCCTCGCCCTCGTCACACAGAGCTGGTCGCTGTTTCTCGACGCCTGGCCATCCGGCCCGCACGTCCGCCTGCCGCTCCGCCCGGTGCAGAGCATCGACGCCGTCCAGCTCTACGCGCCCGACGAATCCGTCGAGACCCTGAACCCCGACATCTACCTGCTCGACGGCGCCGGCATCCCGGCCCGTCTCATCCGGCAGGGATCGCTCGCCTGGCCAGCCCCCAAGCGCATCGCCAACGGCATCGAGATCGCCTTCACGGCCGGCTACGGCGGTGCCGTCGCCGACGTGCCGGCCCCGATCCGCCAGGCCGTCCTGCTGCTGGTCGCGCACTGGTACGAACACCGCGAGCCGATCGAGATCGGCGCCGCCCACACCGCCGTGCCGCACATGGTGTCGGAGCTGCTGCACCCCTATCGCCGGGTGAGCCTATGACGACCTCGCTCGGCGCGCTCGATCAGCGCCTCACCCTGGAGAGCCCCAGCCGCGCGCCCGATGGCGGCGGCGGCGCCATCGTCACCTGGCAGGCCGTCAGCGATGTGTGGGCCAGCGTCCATCCCATCTCGGGCGACGAGCGCCTGCGGGCCGACCAGGTGGCCGGCCGCATCACGCACACGGTCGTCATCCGCCGCCGCGCGGGCGTGACGCCGGCCATGCGCTTTCGCACCGGCACGCGCGTGCTCGAGATCGTCGCCGTGCTCGACGCCCACCCGCGCAGCCGCCTGCGCTGCCTGTGCGAGGAACGCTACCTGTGAACATCACCGCCCGCCTCGCCGGCACCGCCGACCTCGCCCGGCTCGACGTCTCGCGCCTCGTGCGACGCCTCACCACCGCCCTCGAGCGCGAGGTGGGATCTCCCTCTCCCCGCTTGCGGGGAGAGGGTCGGGGTGAGGGGCAGCCAATTGCCCTCTCCCCGCCTGCGTCCATGCGGAGCATGGCTTCGCCATGACGAGAGGGTCGGGGTGAGGGGCAGTCAATTGCCGCTGTAGTACCTGGCCGCCCCTCACCCTAGCCCTCTCCCCACTGAAGAGTGGGAAGAGGGGACACGGAGCCCCTAATGCCATCTGCCACCTGGTCGCTGCAGAAGGCCGTATTCGCGGCCCTCACCGCCGACGCGCCGCTCCTCGCCCTGCTCGGGGCCGCGCGCATCTACGACGACGTGCCGCAATCGTCGGACTTCCCCTACCTCACCTTAGGCCAGTCGGTCGCCCGTGACTGGAGCACGGCAAGCGAGGATGGCTGCGAGCACACCATCACGCTCAACGTGTGGTCGCAGGCCAAGGGCCGCAACGAGGTGCACGAGATCATGGCCGCCGCCCGCACCGCCCTGCACGGGCAGCCGCTCACCCTCGATGGCCACCGCCTGATCAACCTGCGCCACGAGACCTCCGAAGCCCGCCGCGCCTCCGACGGCGAGACCTATCACGGCATCGCCCGCTTCCGCGCCGTGACGGAACCGCAATGAGCGCGCGGTTCTGAGCTATGCTGTGGTCGGCGGCAGCCGAACCATGGTTGGGGAGCGACAGCATATGCAGGAGACGACACCGGGCGCCGGCACGCTCGAGCGCTTGATCAGTCGCTTGGTGATCGTGCAGCGCAAGGAGGTGCCGCAGCTCCTCGCCTCCTTCGCCTTCTTCTTCTGCGTTCTTGCCGCCTACTATGTCATCCGGCCCATACGCGAGGACATGGGCGTCAGGGTCGGGCGCGAGTCGCTGCAGACGCTGTTCGTGATCGTCTTTTTCGTCATGCTGGTGGCCGTGCCGCTGTTCGGCTGGGTCGTATCGAACGTCGGCAAGCGGCGCATCGTGCCGGTCATCTATGGCTTCTTCATCCTCAACCTGCTCGGCTTCTGGCTGCTGTTCGGCTCGGGTGGGGTCAGCGTCGCCGCTGCCGGCACATTCTTCGTCTGGGTCAGCGTGTTCAACCTGTTCGCGGTTTCCCTGTTCTGGAGCACGATGGCCGACGCCTATTCGAGCGAGGATGCCAAGCGTCTCTATGGGCTGATTGCGGCCGGCGGCAGCATCGGTGCCGTCTCAGGCCCTCTGATCACGCAGAGTCTGGTGCACGTTCTGGGACCCACCAACCTGCTGCTGGTATCGGCCGCCTTCCTCGGCGGTGCGCTTGCCGCGGTGCAGGGGCTGCGCGGCGCAAGCGGCACGGGAGCAGGGCGCGATGAACCGTTGGCGCAGGGTGGACTGCTGGCGGGCGCGGTCCATGTATGGCGGTCGCCTTATCTGTTTCGCATCGCGCTCTGGGTGCTGGTGGCCAACCTGATCGGCACCTTCTTCTATTTCGAGCAGGCGCGCATCATTGGCGAGGCCTATGCGGTTGCCGCCGACCGGGTGCAGCTGTTTGCCCGCATGGACCTTGCCGTCAACACGCTGACAATCTTGGGCCAGGTGCTGTTGACGGGCCGGGTGTTGCAGCGCGTTGGCATCGGCGTGGCCGCGGCGGCGCTGCCCGTGTCGGGGATTATCGGCCTGCTGGCGCTGGCTGTCGCCCCGGTGGCGGTGGTCATCGTCGGCGTGATGATCGTCGAGCGTGCGGTCACGTTCACCATCGCCAACCCGGCGTTGCGCGTGCTGTTCACGGTGGTCCCGGCCGAGGACAAGTACAAGGCGCAGAATTTCATCGACACGGTAGTGTTTCGCGGAGGTGACGCGGCCAGCGGCTGGTTGTTCGGCAGTCTGGCAAAGGGGCTCGGCCTCGGCATGTCGACGATTGCCCTTGTGACGGTGCCGCTGGCGGTGGCCTGGGCTGGCCTGAGCCTCACGCTCGGGCGCCGCCAGGCCGAGCTGGCAGCCACTGATTTGTCATCCCGGCCGAGGGCGTAGCCAAGCGCCGGGACCCAGGGTCGCAATGACAGGCCTCGGCTTTGCCAATCACCCGTCCGCGCCAGTCCTCGTCTCCGCGCATGTTCCCGGCTCGAACGGCTCGCGGCGAGGCACACGCGGCAGCCGCTGCACGCGAACCTGCAAGGCTTGGCGACTGAAAGTTTCGATGGTCGGCCGATGGCCGGCGCAGCCGTGCTGGAAGGTCCTGGGTGCCGCGAGCGTGGTCGTACCGTTGACGAACGCGATCAGCGCGATGCCGAGCCGGGCCATTTGTACGCGGTGTCCCACGGAGCAGCTCCTCGCCGATGCCGGACGGGGCGCGACGTGAAGCAGATACGTTCGCACCCTCATCCGGTTTGACGCGGTGAGGGGATCGTCGGTTCAAATGCATGTGCGCAGTTCGTGATCGGCAGTGGGGCGTTGGCGCGGCGGAAGGTTCTCGCCGCCCTCGCCCTTACCTCCGACGTGTCGAAACGGCACGATCCCGTCCGGCCTCGGGTGCCCTATGCCCATTGCCCGGTGATGCCCACGCCGGCTTGCCGGCTGCCAGCGCGCCCGCGTTTCGATTTCGCTGCCTTAACGCGCCCTCGTCCCCCCATCGGCAGCACCGGGCTGCTTCGCAAAGCGGCATGACCCCGCTCCGCCTCCGCCAACCGGCCCCCCGGCCTCGCCTACCACTCGCCTACCACTACGCCCGACCACTCCACCCGTCGTCCCGGAAGCCGACGCGCAGCGGAGGCTGTCCGGGACCCAGCCCCAAGGAACACCCAATGTCCGCCCAGAAAGGCAAAGACCTCCTCCTCAAGGTCGACAGCGACGGCACCGGCACCTTCGTCACGGTGGCCGGCATGCGCTCGCGCTCGCTCGCCTTCAACACCGAGATCGTTGACGTCACGCACGCCGAATCGGCCGGCCGCTGGCGCGAGCTGCTGGCCGGCGCCGGCGCCAAGCACGCCAAGGTGTCGGGCGCCGGCATCTTCAAGGACGCCGCCTCCGACGCGCTGATCCGTCAATATGTGTTCGACGGCACCATTCGCGACTGGCAGGTCGTCATCCCCGATTTCGGCACTGTCGAGGGTCCCTTCCAGATCGCCGCCTTCGAGCTCACCGGCCGCCACGACGGCGAGGTCGCCTTCGACCTCTCCCTCGACTCCGCCGGCGAGCTCACTTTCACCGCGGCCTAGTCGTCATCTTGGAATTTCGCGACCGGAAAGTCCGGCTTGTAGTCCCGTCGCAGCCCTATTTCTGCTTCGTTGCGATGCCGATCAGGACATCGAGCTTTCGACCGATTGCTTCCAGGGCTTCGGCCTAGCGCGTCGCTATGGCGATCAGCGCTCCAGCTTGGTGATTGTCCATCCTGCACTCCTCTCGTTCTCGAATAGTGCAAATATGTAGGATTTCTTGAGGAAGGGAAGCGCTGGAGCAGTTTCCGCCCGGAAAATCCACAGTGGTGCCTACGGATGCCCCCCGGTCGCGTACACGTTCTCGGCCGCCGGGTGGTGCTGGTTGAAGTGCGTACTGCGCAGCTTGTCCATCGTGAAGTCCGCACTCGCCAGGCTGAACAGGTCGGCCAGCTCCGCCCGCAGCCGTTGATAGTCATACGCTGACAAGCCAGCGTCATTCTGCTCCAGCTCCTCGAGCGTGCAGGCGGCCGCCAGCGCATATCGTGCCGCACGCTTTCGCATCCCGACATCGGCGATGGCGCGCTTGGCCTGCTGAAACGTGTAGTGCTTGGCAGAGCCGAAAGCCTGCTCCAGCCGCAGCGGTAACTTGCCGACGATCGGCTTCAAGCGCCGGTACGCGAAGTATCTCTCGAGCAAGTCGAACATCTCGATCCTCCGATCCGATGGATGCCGGCCTGCACGCTGCCACGAACTTCCACGCACTCTCAGTTTCGCAGGAAACAGCCGATCCTCCCTCTCCCCGCATGACCAATGGGGAGGGGGAACACTGGAGACCAGCATGCCAAACCCGCACCGCGGCGAAATCGAGGCCTGCCTCGACGGCCAATCGTTCAACCTATGCCTGACGCTCGGCGCGCTGGCGGAGCTCGAGCACACCTTCGGCCACGAGGACATGCTCTCGCTGGCCGAACGCTTCCAATCGGGGCGCCTGTCCGCCCGCGATGCGCAACGCATCATCGGTGCCGGCCTGCGCGGCGCCGGCCATGAGATCTTCGACGAAGCGGTCGGCCGCATGCAGGCCGAGGGCGGCGTCGCCGGCTTCGTCGATATTGTCGCCCGCCTGCTCGGTGCCACCTTCGGCGGCCCGGCCGGACCCATCGTCGGCGCCGTCGCCGGCAAGATTGCCTCTTCCGCCATCGACGCTCTCACGGGAGAGGGACGCGGCAGCGGGGGCAATGTGCCCGGACCTTTCCCTGGGCCGAGGTGATGGCGGCCGGCCTCGGCCTGTTGCGCCTGCCGCCCGCTCACTTCTGGTCCATGACCCCCCGCGAGCTGGAAGCCGCCCTCCGCGGCCAGCTTGGCTCGCCTGCGGATGACGCTCCCTTGCCCCGCTTCGCCCTCGCCGACCTGATGCTCCGCTTTCCGGACTAGCCACTCGTCATCCCCGAAGCCGTCTACACCCGTCATCCCCGAAACCGAGGCGCATGCGCCGAGGCTGTCGGGGACCTCGTGCGGCAAACTCATCAGATCCCGGCTCGCGGGGAAGCGCGCGCCGCGCGCGATCCCGCGGCCGGGACGACGGGTAGAGTTGGATACAAAAATGGCCGACGACACCGCGCCCACCCTCACCGTCGTCATCGACGCCGACACCAGCCCGCTGCAGCAGCAGCTGGCCGACGCCGCCAGGCTCAGCGCCCGCTTCGGCAACACGCTCGGCAACGCCTTCGTGGACGTAGCCCTGCGCGGCAAGGGCCTCGGCGACGTGCTGCGCTCGCTGACGCTCAGCCTGGCGCAGCTCACCCTCAAGGCCGCCTTCAAGCCGCTCACCGATCAGATCGGCGCCGGTCTCGCCGGCCTCCTCGGCGGCGTCGCCTTCGCCAAGGGTGGGGTGGTGCCGCGTCCGCTGCCGGTACCGTTCGCGCAGGGTGGCGTGATCTCGAGTCCGATCGCCTTCCCGCTGCCCGGCAACCGTCTCGGCCTCGCCGGCGAGCGCGGCTCCGAGGCCATCCTGCCGCTCGCCCGTGGCCCCGACGGCAGCCTCGGCGTGCGCGCCGAAGGCGGCGGCGGCGTGCACATCACCTTCAACGTATCGACCCCCGACGCCGCCAGCTTCCAGCGCTCCGAGACCCAGCTCGCCGCCCTCCTCGCCCGCGCCGTCGCCCAAGGCCACCGCAACCTGTGAGAGTAAATAGTGAGTAGAGCCGTAGGTTGGGTTAGCGCGGCCGCCTTGCTCGCGATGGCAGTGACGCTGATCCGCGCGTAACCCAACATCTGCTTGTGCTTGGAAGCCTTGGGTTACGGCCTTCGGCCTAACCCAACCTACATGTGAACCCTCATCCAAATGTTCCATGACACCCGCTTCCCCACCGCCATCTCGCGTGCCGCCCACGGCGGCCCCGAGCGCCGCACCGACGTGGTGGTGCTGGGCTCCGGCGCCGAGGAACGCAACGCCCGCTGGGCCGACTCCCGCCGCGGCTACAACGCCGGCTACGGCGTCAAATCCCTCAACGACCTGCACGCGGTGATCGCCTTCTTCGAGGAACGGCGCGGCCGCCTGCACGGCTTCCGCTGGCGCGATCCCACCGACTGGAAATCCTGTCCGCCCGAGACCACACCCACCGCGCTCGACCAGGACATCGGCCTCGGCGACGGCTTGTCCGCGCTGTTCCAACTCGCCAAGACCTACGGCTCCGACTTCAATCCCTGGACCCGCGACATCACCAAGCCCGTGTCCGGCACGGTGCTGATCGCCGTCGCCGAGGTGACGCAGACGCCCGGCTCCCACTACGGCGTCGACCACGCGACCGGCGTCGTCACCTTCGCCCCGGCGCACATCCCGGCACCCGGCGCCGTCATCACCGCCGGCTTCGAGTTCGACGTGCCCGTCCGCTTCGACACCGACCGCCTCGAGATCAACCTGCAAGGCTTCCGCCACGGCGCCATTCCCAGTATCCCCATTGTCGAGATCCGAGAATGATGGCGCGCCCCGTACCACCCGTCATCCCCAAAGCCGAGGCACTAAAGCCGAGGCTATCGGGGACCTCGCACGAATACGTTCCCAGGTCCCGGCTCACGGCGATCGCGCACTCCGCGCGATCCCGCGGCCGGGATGACGGGTAGGGTCCTTCATGAAACTCCTCCCCCCAGCCCTGCAAGCCCACCTCGACACCGGCAACACCACGCTTGCCTGGTGCTGGCGCCTGACGCGCGCCGACGGCGAGCGCCTCGGCTTCACCGATCACGACCGCAACATCGCCTTCGACGCCACCACCTTCGAGGCCGCTGCCGGCTTCACCGCCACCGACATCAAGGATGCTGTCGGCCTCGCCGTCGACAACCTGGAAGTCTCCAGCGCACTCCGCTCCGACACCCTCAGCGAGGACGATCTCGCCGCCGGCCTCTACGATGACGCCGCCGTCGAGATCTGGCGCGTCAACTGGGCCGCACCCGCCCAACGCGTGCTGATGCGGCGGGGGTCACTCGGCGAGGTGCGTCGCTCCGGTCTCTCGTTCGCCGCCGAGGTGCGCGGTCTTGCGCACTACCTGCAGCAGCCCAAGGGCCGTCTCTACCAGTACGGCTGCGATGCCGACCTCGGCGACGCCCGCTGCGGCGTCGATCTCGACGATCCCGACTTGCGCGGCACCGGCGTTGTGACCGTGCCGTCCAGCCTCCGGTTGTTTGCCGCCAGCGGCCTCGGCAGCTTCACCACCGACTGGTTCACGCGCGGCCTCGTCACCTTCACTTCCGGGGCCAACGCCGGCCGCAAGCAGGAGGTGAAACGCCATGTCGCCGGCAGCGAGGCCACCTTCGAGCTGTGGCAGCCGATGGCGCACGTCATCGAACCGGGCGCCACCTTCACCGTCACCGCCGGCTGCGACAAGCACTTCGCCACCTGCCAGGCCAAGTTCGCCAACACCGTCAACTTCCGCGGCTTCCCGCACATGCCGGGCAACGACTTCCTGACCGCCGTCGCCCGCCCCGGCGACCCCGCCAACGACGGCTCTTCCCGGTCATGATTTGTCATCCCGGAGGCCGCGCAGCGGCCATCCGGGACCCAGGGCCGCAGGCGCCATCACCCTGGGTCCCGGATATTCGCCTGCGGCGAATTCCGGGATGACATCTCCGGCTACCCCCCAATGCCCCACCGCCCCGACATCATCCGCCTCGCCCGCACCTGGATCGGCACGCCCTACCACCATCAGGCGAGCGTACGCGGCATCGGCACCGACTGCGTCGGTCTGGTGCGCGGCGTCTACCGCGAGCTCTATGGCGAGGAAGCTGAGGCGCCGTCCGCCTACTCGCGCGACTGGGCCGAGGGGCAGGGGCGCGAGACGCTCCTCGACGCCGCCCGCCGCCACCTGATCGAGATTCCGAAATCCGACGCCCGCCCCGGCGACGTGCTGGCGTTCCGCTACCGCGCCCGTTCGCTCGCCAAGCACGCGGCCATCATGGCCGGCCCCGTCAGCATGATCCACGCGCTCGAAGGCGCGCCCGTGTGCGAGGTCGCGCTATCCCCCTGGTGGCGCCGCCACCTCGCCGCAGCCTTCGCCTTTCCGGAGATTGCCCCTCTCCCAGTCATTCACGGGGAGAGGGTCATGACGGAGCCATGCTTCCAGCATCAGGTGAGGGGCAGCAACAGCGGTGAGGGCCGTAGAGACTAAGCCCCGAACAGCTGGTGCAGTTTTAGCGCGCGTTCACGCAGCGCCCGTCCTTCCACTTCCGATCAGGGCCGCATCTTCCCGGGTTCTCGGGTTCGTAGCTGACGTACTGCTGAGCCCAGCCCGGCGCTCCGATGCCGCCGCGGCTGTTGTAGGAGTAGGCTTGGTAGTCGGAGGCCGGCCCGCGATAGAAGTCGGCGGGCGCCACGCGATAATAGTGGACGCGGTGGTCGGCGGCGCCTCCGCATCGGCAACGGGCTTCGGCACCGGCCACGGTGCCAAGCAGGCTCACTACCGCTAATGCACCGACAATCTTTGTGCGCATCGCGCGCTCCTGTACCAGATGATGGCCTGCGAAAAGAATCGCTCACCCTCGGCCCCAAGCCTATCTGAGCGGCTCGCACCCAGGCCAGGCGGCGAGCAGATCTGGCTTACCGGCTCGAGCCGCAATTTGCGTCAATTGCCGTCCTCTTCGCGCATCTTCGCAACGCAATCTCGGAAGAACTCGCGCTGCGCCGTCGCAACGCCGTTCATGGTGCCGATGCGCGGCGTGGGGTAGGTGTCGAGCGCCTGCTGGCGGCAGATGCGCGCGACTTCCCCGCTTGGTGCAGCCGCATATGCAGGCCCGGCCAGCGTCACCGCTGCAGCACACGCCAGCGCGGAGGTGATGCTCTTCATCGCCGCGTTCCTTCGTTCCTGCGAATGACCATTGGATGGTCCCCCGCCGCGGCATTCAGCCAACCGCAGGCGGATTAAAAATTAGGCCGCATCGATACCGATCGTCCGGCGATTGACGACGAAGCGCACCCAGATCGTCAGCAGGAACTCGCCGAGACTGGCGGCCAGCATGATGGCCAGCGCGTTGAGCTGGAACGCCGAGAACGGCAGATGTCCCAGCATCCACTCGATGGCGGTGACGAGCGCGGCAACGAACGGAAAGATCGACACGATCGAGTCCAGCACCCCCAGCACCCTGATCTGGGTCGCCGACACCAGCAGTAGCAGCATCTGCGCGAACAAATAGGCGAACGCGATCCATCCGGGGATTGACCAGGCGATGCCGCCGGCCGGCTGGAAGGTCGGCGTCAGCCAGAAGAAGCCGGTCGCCAGAGCCGTGACGCCGAGCGCCAGCAGGATGCTGAGCCACTCTTCGGGATGGGTGGACCGCTGCGGTGCTGCTCTTACGTTGTGCGTATCGACGGCCACCATGGTTGGTCTCCTGTTAATGACAGTGCCGACCTGAACCAACGCGCACCCCGCGCACCCCGTTCCGCGACCAGCCCGCGCCCGCGATCACGCTCGCGTGCAGTCTTTGCCTCCCCCTTTGAGGGGGGAGGGCGGCGCGCCATGAGTTAGCGGCGCTCCCTAGCACCAACGCGACGTTCAAGGGCGATGTGCGCCGCTAACTCATTCGGCGCGCCGGGTGGGGGTGATTTCACGGCCGCAGCGCCTGCGATCTGCGCGTGCGATGGCTTAAGAATCCATGCTTCTAGCCACGAGGCTTCAGGCGCTTTGACATCACCGGTCTCTGGCGGGGGAAGAACTCCGAAATCGGCTTGTCGACCTCCCCGCCATGGCTCGACGCAGTCAACCGGGCGCCAATGGATTGATTGGGCACAAGGAGTATGGACGCATCGCTAACCCGGATTGTTCCGGCAAGATCGAGAGCGTCTAAATAGAAACGCATGCGTACCGGCTCAGCCTCAAAATACTCACCGCTAGACCTGTCAGTGAGCGCGACAACCAAGTGTGACGGTTGGGGCCAGTCGGAAATCGTGCTCGAAATCTCAACGATAAAGCGTTTGGTCTGGCGTTCCTTCAGCAAGAAGCGCAAATTCTGACGTTCCGAGGCGACGATCCTCTCGGCCGTGTCGATGGTTGCGGAGAGATCGGACCTGATAGCTTTCAAAGCATCAATCGTGCCTCGCACCACCAATTCAGAGGCGTTTGGGATGTCTGGAAACTGGCTTGGCACGCCGACGTATGTATAGCGTTGCCACCAATCACCGCCCTCATCAGTGACTGTGATCGCACCAGGCTCAAGCGACGGCGTAAAAAGTAGATAGAGGGCCGGATAAGCCCCGAGACTGAACATTTCGCCGTTCAGAAACCACGCCATGCGGCGGCCGAAAGCAACAGCATCTTCAAGGCCCTTGAGATACCGGCTCTCCCGAAGGCTTGCGCCCTGAAAGTGGCGGATGTCGTTGATGAGCGATGGCCGCCCGTCCTTCATCATGCCCCTGCGTCGAACCCTGAGCTTGTGCTGGGTCGCTGCTGTCGCTCCTCTCAAACCTACGCATAACAGACCCCCATGGCCACCCTCGCCCTTGCCGCAGCCGGCGCCGCCGTCGGCGGCGCGCTCCTGCCCGCCGGCGTGTCGATCCTCGGCGCCACGCTCACCGGCGCAACGATCGGCTCGCAGGTCGGCGCGCTTGCCGGCTCGGTCATCGATCAGGCGCTGCTCGGTGCGTCCGGTCAGTCGCGCACCGTGCAAGGCCCGCGCCTGTCGGAGCTGCGCGTCACGTCTTCTTCCGAGGGCGCAGCGATCGCGCGCCTGTATGGACGCGCGCGCCTCGGCGGCCAGGTGATCTGGGCCACCAACCTCGAGGAAGAGGTGGTCCGCCGCAGCGACAGTGGCGGCGGCGGCAAGGGCGGCCTCGGCGGCGGCGGCACCACCACCGTCGAATACCGCTACTTCGCCAACTTCGCGGTGGCCATCGCCGAAGGCCCGATCACCGGCCTCGGTCGCGTATGGGCCGACGGCCAGGAGCTCGACCTCTCCACTGTCACGTTCCGGCTGCACCTCGGCAGCGCCGACCAGCTGCCGGACAGCCTGATCGAGGCCAAGGAAGGCGCTGGCAACGCGCCCGCCTATCGCGGCGTCGCCTACATCGTGTACGAGCGCCTGGCGTTGGCGCCTTTCGGCAACCGCCTGCCGCAGCTCTCCTTCGAGGTGCACCGCGCCGTCGACACGTTCGAGCAAAGCGTGCGCGCGGTCACCATGATCCCGGGTGCTGGCGAGTTCATCTAACACGGCCGTGTCGCGCAAAGTCGGCGCCGCCACCAACATCCCGGAGAACGTCCACACCCTGCAGGGCGGCACGGACTGGTCCGTCTCCCTCGATCAGCTGCAGGCGACGCTGCCCAACGTCGGCTGGGTCTCGCTGATCGCCGGCTGGTTCGGCACCGACCTGCGCGCCGCCGCATGCCAGATCCGCCCCGGCGTCGACTCCGCCGACAAGGTCACCGCCCCGCTCACCTGGTCGGT
>Ga0075368_10000378_pt1 | contig 13056 bp, 11 predicted proteins | sample EndMethybrTD3033_FD_71518 | JGI IMG/M metagenome (GOLD analysis project Ga0075368, IMG submission 71518) | Populus endosphere microbial communities from Tennessee, USA - Endosphere MetaG P. TD hybrid TD303-3 | ecosystem: Host-associated > Plants > Roots > Endosphere | place: USA: Tennessee... | reverse complement strand
GCCGGGGCGGCCCGGCACGGCGGCCTGCCAGTCCTCGAAGGTCTGGCGGTCCCGGTCCGACCACTCGAGGAACGCGTCCTCGGTCACCGTCCAGACCGCCTCGTAGTCGTCGGAAGTCGCCTCGCGGACGGCATAGCCGTCCGGCAGCTCGCGCTCGGCGATGGTGGCGCCGTCGAGCAGCTCCAGCACCCAGCTGTTCCAGCGCACCCGGTAGCCGAGCTTCTCGAGCAGCTGGTCGGCCGCCTTGCCCTGCGGAACCGGCGCGCCGAGCACCGTCATCCCCTGAGCCCGGGCGCAGTCCTGCATCCAGCCGGCGACCGCGGTGCCGATGCCCTGCCGTCGATGCTCGGGATGGACGGCGGCGTCCCCGCGGTCGTGGTCGACCATCCCGAAGGCGACCACGGTGCTGCCGGGACCGTCGCCGTGCCAGACACCGAGGGTCTGGGTGGTCAGATCGAACGACGGACGCTGCCAGTCCGAGACGTAGTCGGCCTCCTCGATGAGGACCTCACCGATGTCGTGGAGCTCCTCGGCGCCGACCAGCGCGGTCACGGCGGGCGCGTCTTCCATGACGAGCGGGCGGGCGGTGTAACCCTGAGGGAGGGAGATGGACGGTGCGGTCATGGGGGACTTGATACCCGTCTTCACCTCCGCGGCGCTCGCGGTTTTCACCTATGCAAGCGCTTGCGCACGGTAGGAAGAGCCAACCCACTCGGGACTCACGGGGGAGGAGAGGTCCTGATGTCGGTGGTCGTGGTCGCCGAGAACGACCCGGACGCGCTGGATCTCGCCCTCACCGATCTGCGGTTGGAGGGCCACGAGGTGCACGGTGTGATGGACGCCGCCGCCGCCGAGGCGCTGATCGTCTCGCTCTCCCCTGACGTGGCGGTCCTCGACCACCGGATGCCTCCGGGCGAGACCGGGATGTCGCTGGCCGAACGCCTGGTCGTCGCACACCCGGGCGTCCGGGTCGTGATGTACAGCAACTACCGAAGTGCCGAGCTGACGGCCCGAGCAGCGGCCATCGGCGTGCCCTTCCTGGCCAAGGGCAACCTGATGGCCCTGCGCGCTGCGGTGGCCGGCTCATGACGGCCGCACGGCGGTGGGCCTGGCCGGTCGCCGCCGCCTGTCTGGTGCTCGGCCTGGTCGTCGCTCTCGTCGTGATCGCGGAGTCGCGGGCCCGCGTCGACCTGACCGACGAGCGCGACGCGCGCCTGTTCGCCACCCGCGCGGTTCCGCCGGTCGTGCAGGCGCTGCGCGAACAGCGCGACGCCGCTGCGGTCGCGGGCGGCCCCGGGTCCAGGGACGCCGCGGTCGGCGCCGCCGACGGCCCGTCCGCGGGCGTCGCCGAGCTCGCGCGTGACACGGGTGCTCCGGTGCTGGACGACCGAGACGGTGGAGTCGTGGTCGTCGCCAGCTACGACCCGCCCGGGCCGACCACGGTGGCGGCACGGCGGGACACGATCGTGGGCTACCGGCTGACGCCCGTGGATCTCTCCGAGGCGCTGGACGACGTGACCAGCGACGACGGTGCGATCGCGCTGTTCGGACCGACCAGCCGGGTGACCGCGACCGATGGCTTCGACGAGATCGTCTCCGAGAGCGACGAGGTGCTCCTCGACGTCCCACTGGACGAGTCGATCGCCGCAGGCTGGCGCATCCAGGTCGTCAGCCCGGAGGGCGGGATCCCCGCTGGCGCCTGGTTCGGTGCGGTGGTCGCCGTGCTCGTGGGCCTGGTCGGTGGAGTGGTGGCCTCCCGGAGATGGGCCCGCGCGACGCAGGTCAGGGAGGCCTCCGAGCGCCGGGCGCGGTCCGATGCGACGCTCGCCGAGCTGTCGTCGGTGGCGCAGTCGAGCCTCGACCTGGCGGAGGTGCTGCCGGCGAGCTTCGCGGTGATGGAGTCCGCGCTCTCGCTCGAGGGGATGACGCTGCTGTCCAGCAGCTCGCGGCCGACGTTCGTCTGGCGGGACGCACCGTCCGAGCACGACGAGGCACGCACTCTCCGGGCGCCGGTCCCGAGTGGGTCCTGCGTCGACGTACCCCTCGCGCGGACCGGTCGGTCCCTGGGCGTGCTGCGCGTCCGCCCGGGTCGCGACCTCGACGGCATCGACGTACGCACCCTCACTGCCGCCGCGGAGACCCTGTCCTCGTCCATCGCGAACGCCGAGGCGTACGCGCACCAGCGCAACCTGATCACCCGGATGCGCGCCCTGGACGACCTGAAGACGGTCTTCGTCGCGACCGCGTCCCACGAGCTCCGGACGCCGGTCGCCGCGATCATCGGCTACGCGAGCATGCTCAACGAGAGCTGGGACGAGCTCGACTCGGACACCGGCCGCCTCTACGCGCAGCGCGTGGACAACAACGCGCACCGCCTGGCCGCGCTGGTGGAGCACCTCCTGGACTTCTCGCGGCTCGAGCAGCACGGCGCCGACTCCAGCGAGAAGGTCGTGCTCGACCTGGGTGCCGAGGTCCAGGAGGTGCTCGACTTCAACAGCGACCTCACCCCGGACCACCAGCTCCTGGCCGGGATCGAGCCGGGCGTTCGGGTGGAGGGCTCCAAGCTCGCGATCGAGCGGGTCCTGGTCAACCTGGTGGGCAACGCCGCCAAGTACTCGCCCGCGGGCAGCACCATCCGGGTCCGCGTGGAGGGTGGCGCCGAGGCCCACCTGATCGTCGACGACGAAGGACCGGGCGTTCCCGAGGAGGAGCGCGAACAGATCTTCAGCCGCTTCTTCCGCGGCAAGGGCGACGCGGTGGTCCGCACGCGAGGCGCCGGCCTGGGCCTCGCCATCGTCACCGAGTTCGCCGCCTCGATGGGCGGAGCAGTGTCCATCGACAGTGCACCCACGGGTGGCACCCGCTTCGAGGTGACCTACCCACTCACGGCCAGAGGAGTCCCCGATGAGTCTGCGTGAACGACTGGTCCCGCTGATCGCCGCAGCCGCCGTGCTCGGCGTCGCGGCGGTGGTGGTCCTGATGCTGCGCAGCGCGCAGGCGGACGGGATCGACGCGCTCGAGGACGCCAAGCTCGCCCAGGTCTCGACGACCGCGAGCAGCTTCGACGCCCGCGTCGAGTCGAGCCTCGGCTCGGTCGCCGCGCTCGGTGCCCGGCCCTGGGAGCTGAAGCAGGGCAGCGCCGCCGACCAGGCCGTGCTCGACACCTACGCGATCGACCCGCAGGCCCGCTCCGGGCTGTTCCTGGTCGACGCCGACGACACGATCACGTCGGGCGTGCTCCTGCAGCCCGACCGCCTCGGCAGCACCTTCGACGACCCCGGCTGGGCGGCGGCCAAGGAGCAGCTCCTGACCACCCCGGTGGCCGTGCTGCCCATCACGGCGACCGGCGTCACCACCGATCTGCCGACGTACGCCTTCGCGATCGCCATCCCCGGTACGACCCCGGGCACCCTCCGCGGAGCCTTCATCTTCGAGACCGCGGTCACCGAGGACTCCACGTTCAACCAGGAGATCCAGGCGTTGGCCGACAAGGAGGAGTCCTCGGCGACCTGGCGGTTCCTCGACAGCAACGGCGTGGTCGTGGCGACCAGCGCCTCGTCGGGGTTGGGCGAGATGGCCACAGACCTCGACGTGGGCTCCCTCGACGAGGGGCGTTCGACGGACGACGGCCGCCTGGTGTTCGTGGCCGACGTCGACAGTGTGGGCTGGACCGTCGTCTTCACCCAGGAACGTGACGAGTTCGTCGCCCCCCTCGCCGGCCCGCTCCGGGTCGCGGGCCTGGTGCTCGTGCTGCTCATGCTCGCCGTCGGTCTCCTGCTCGTCGGCAACCTGATCCGCCGGCTCCGGCACGCACAGGAGGAGGAACGCCGGCTGCGCGAGCTCGCGCGGTCGCAGGAGGAGTTCATCTCGGTGGTCTCCCACGAGCTCCGGACCCCGGTCGCGGGCGTGCTCGGGTTCCTGCAGACGACCCTCGACCACTGGGAGCTGATGGGCGAGCAGGAGCGGCTGACCGCCGTACGACGCGCGTTCGTCAACGCCCGACGCCTCCAGGCGATGACCCGCGACGTGCTCGACACCGAGAGCATCGAGGCCGGTCGTTTCGACTACACGATGGTCGACCTCGACCTGGCCGCCGAGGTGAACACCGCCGTCGAGGGGTTCCTCGGTGGGGCGCCCGACCAGGTCCAGGTCGACGTGTCGGCGGACCACGTGCACGTGAACGGGGACCCGGACCGCTTGCAGCAGGTACTGGCCAACCTGCTCGACAACGCGCGCAAGAACGCGCCGTCCGACAGCGCCATCCGGGTGTCGCTCGACCAGGTCGACGGCAAGGCCCGCCTGGTCGTCGAGGACGACGGAGGTGGCATCGACCCGGACCAGATGGAGCGGATCTTCGAGAAGTTCGTCCGCGGCCGGGACGGCACGGTGACCGGCACCGGACTCGGTCTCTACATCTCCCGACGCATCGTTGAGGCGCATGGCGGACGGGTCTGGGCGGAACGTGCGTCCGGCGACAAGACCAGGTTCGTGGTGGAGTTGCCTAGCCAGGAGGCCCCCGTGGTCCTCACCGAGGCGTAGCATCCAGCCATGTCCGACATGGGTGACGACGGGACGATGACGGTCCTGATCGTGGACGACGAGGAGATCATCCGCGAGCTCGCTCGCCACGTCCTGGAGCGCGCCGGCGCCACGGTCCTCGACGAGGCCGAGAACGGCGTGGTCGCGCTGGAGCGCTATCGGCGGCACGACCCGCCGAAGCGGCCCAAGGTCGTGCTCCTCGACAACCGGATGCCCGGCCCCAGTGGGCTCGAGGTGGCGGCCGAGATGCTCGGGGAGCACCCGACCCAGATCGTGGTGCTGTTCTCGGCACACCTCGACCAGCGCATCCGGGCCGAGGCCCGGGGCCTCGGGGTGTCGGCCTGCGTGTCCAAGAACGACGTCACCAAGCTGCCCGGCATCCTCGACGACCTGGTCGCCGCCTCCTAGTACGACGCACAGACCCCCGCCCGATGGTGCTGGGCGGGGGCCGGAGTCGAGCGGGTCAGGCGTTGCGGATCGCGCTGATGTCGAACTCGAGCTTGACCTTCTCCGAGACGAGCACGCCGCCGGTCTCGAGCGCTGCGTTCCAGGACAGGCCCCAGTCCTTGCGGTTGACCGTGACGTCGCCCTCGAAGCCGACGCGGACGTTGCCGAACGGGTCCTGGGCCGAGCCGGTCTGCTCGAAGACGATCGCGACCGGCTGCGCGGTGCCCTTGATGGTCAGGTCGCCGGCGATCGTCCACTCGTCGCCCTCGCGTGAGACCGAGGTCGAGACGAAGGTGAGCTCGGGGTGGTTCTCGACGTCGAAGAAGTCGGCGGAGGAGAGGTGGCCGTCGCGGTCCTTGCTGCCGGTGCTGACCGTGGCGGCGTCGATGGTCACGCTGACCGAGGAGCGGGCCGGGTCGGCCGCGTCGATGTGGGCGGTGCCGGAGAAGCCGGTGAACTCACCGCGGACCTTGGTGACCATCGCGTGCCGGGCGACGAACCCGAGGCGGCTGTGCGAGGGGTCGATCGTGTAGTCGCCGGTGATGTCGGCGAGGTGGGCGGTGGGGGCGTCGAACGTGGTGGACATGGAGTCCCTCCTGAGGAGTGAGTGGGCGGGTCGTACAGACTTCAACCACCTGTAACGGACCGCGGTCCGCTTTCATTCCCGGTCGCGAGAGAAATCTGCCCGGACATGCCGAACGCCCCGCCGAGCTCGGCGGGGCGTTCTCTCGTGGGCTGTCTGGGTCAGGCGGCCTGGGTCGAGGCGGGCGCCTGGCTCTGGGTGATCCAGACGGCCTCCATGTGGGTGCGCCCGGACTCGTCGGTCACGGGGACCCAGCGCATGGACAGCTGGTTCGTCTCCATCTGGATGCCTTTCGTTCACTCTGTGTTCACCTAGCGTACTGCAGAAGCTCTGAATCCGCACGCGAAAACGCGATGCACGGAAAGTTCCTGCCCGAAAACGGGCAGGAACTTGCCCTTTTCCGGCCAATCCCCTTCCCTGGTCTGCGTGCACCGTGAACGGGACCTGGTCCGCCACCTGGTGGCGACCACCGGGCTCACGGAGTCGGAGGCGGCCAAGGTCGTCGACGACGTGGTCGCCTACCTCGCCGAACCCGTCGAGGACTACGTCCGGCGACGGCATGCGGAGATGAAGACCTACGGCGCCAAGAACACCCAGATCTTCGAGCAGATCGCCACCGAGCTCGCCGGCCGGGTGGTGGCGGCGCCCGAGCTCACCGAGCGCCAGCTGCGCCGGATCGTCTACGGGTGAGCGCGTCGAAACCGAGTTGTTGGAGAAGGAGTCAGGACATGTGCGGAATCGTGGGCTACGTGGGCGGCCAGCAGGCCGCGCCGCTGCTGCTCGAGGGGCTCGGTCGCCTTGAGCACCGCGGCTACGACTCGGCGGGCATCGCCGTGCTCAGCACCAGCAAGGGCCTCAAGGTCGCCAAGAAGGCCGGCCGGGTCCGCGACCTGGAGGCCGAGATGCCCAAGCGCTTCAGCGGCAAGATCGGCATCGGTCACACGCGCTGGGCGACCCACGGTCCGGCCAACGACGTCAACGCGCACCCGCACGTCGACGCCGCGGGCGAGGTCGCCGTGGTCCACAACGGGATCATCGACAACGCGGCCGCACTGCGGGCGGAGCTGACCGGGGCCGGGGTCGAGCTGGTGTCGGACACCGACACCGAGGTCATCGCCCACCTGGTGGCGCGGTCCACGGCCGACACCCTCGAGGGCAGGGTCAGCGAGGCGCTCGGCCGGATCGAGGGCACCTACGGCCTCGCAGTGCTGCACGCCGGGTTCCCGGACCGGATCGTGGTGGCGCGCAACGGCAGCCCGCTGATCATCGGTGTCGGCGACAAGGAGATGCACGTCGCGTCCGACCTCGCCGCGCTGGTCCGCTACACGACCACCGTCGTGCACCTCGGCGACGGTGAAATGGCGACGCTCACGGCCGGCGGCTACACGACGTACCGCGAGGACCTCGTCGCCACCGACCGCGCCGCCAAGAAGCTCGACATCGACCCGGCGTCGTACGACGCGGGGGACCACGACTCCTTCATGCACAAGGAGATGCTCGAGCAGCCCGAGGCCGTCGAGCGCGTGCTGCGCGGCCGCCTGGACGAGCGCTTCGGCACCTCGCACCTGGGCGGTCTCAACATGGACGCCCGCGACCTGCGCGCGGTGCGCCGGGTCAAGATCCTCGGCTGCGGCTCGGCGTACTACGTCGGCCAGATGGGCGCGCAGCTGATCGAGGAGCTCGCCCGCGTCCCCGCGGACGCCGAGGCAGCGAGCGAGTTCCGCTACCGCAACCCGATCGTCGAGCCCGACACCCTGTACGTCGCCGTCAGCCAGTCCGGCGAGACCGTCGACACCCTGCTGGCCGTGCAGGAGATCCACCGCAAGGGCGGCCGCTGCATCGGCCTGGTCAACGTGGTCGGCAGCGCGATCGCGCGCGAGTGCGACGGCGGCATCTACCTGCACGCGGGCCCCGAGGTCGCGGTCGCCTCGACCAAGGCGCTCACCACGATGTACGTCGGGTTCGCGCTGCTCGCGCTCCAGCTCGGCCGGGTCCGGGACCTGTCCATCGCCGACGGGAAGCGGCTCGTGGCCGGGCTCCAGCGGCTGTCCGGCGACCTGGAGAAGGTGCTGGCCCTCGAGGACGAGCTGGTCGACGTCGCGAAGCGGCTGTCCCAGGCCGAGTCGATGTTCTTCGTCGGGCGGGTGCGTGGCTACCCGGTCGCGCGCGAGGGCGCGCAGAAGCTCAAGGAGGTCACCTACCGGCACGCCGAGGCCTATCAGACCTCCGAGCTCAAGCACGGTCCGCTCGCCCTGATCGACAAGACCGTGCCGACCGTCGCGATCGTGCCCGAGGACGAGCTGGCCGACCGCAACGTCGGTGCGCTCCACGAGATCGCCGCCCGCGGTGGGCCCCTGGTCGTGATCACGCACCCCAACGTCGACCTCGGCGACGTCGCCGACCGCGTCCTGCGCATCGACGTGCCGCGCAACGAGGTCGAGCTCGACCCGATCCTGCTCACCGTGCCGCTCCAGCTGCTGGCCTACCACGCAGCGCTGCACCTCGAGCGGGACATCGACAAGCCGCGCAACCTGGCGAAGTCCGTCACGGTCGAGTAGTGGTGACGGACCCCACCGCGCCCGCGAATCGGGCCGGGGTCGACACAGCCCCTACCGTTGTTGGGTGACCGACACCGAACCGCAGAGCTTCGCCGACCTCGGCCTCGCCGACGGCGTGCTCGCCGCGGTGCAGGCGGCCGGCTACGAGTCGCCCTCGCCCATCCAGGCCGCGACCATCCCGCCACTCCTCGAGGGCCGCGACGTCGTGGGTCTCGCGCAGACCGGCACCGGCAAGACCGCGGCGTTCGCGCTGCCGATCCTGTCGCGGCTCGACCTCTCCCAGAAGAGCCCCCAGGCGCTGGTGCTCGCACCGACCCGTGAGCTCGCGCTCCAGGTGTGCGAGGCGTTCGAGCGCTACGCCGCGCAGGTGCCGGGCGTGAAGGTGCTGCCGGTCTACGGCGGCCAGGGGTACGGCGTGCAGCTGTCTGCGCTGCGCCGCGGGGTGCACGTGATCGTCGGGACTCCCGGCCGGATCATGGACCACCTGGACAAGAAGACCCTCGACCTGACCGAGCTCCGCTTCCTGGTCCTGGACGAGGCCGACGAGATGCTCAACATGGGGTTCGCGGAGGACGTCGAGACGATCCTCGCCGACACCCCGGAGGACAAGCAGGTCGCGCTGTTCTCGGCGACCATGCCGGCCCAGATCCGCCGCCTGTCGACCCGGTACCTGCACGACCCGGTCGAGATCACGGTCAAGAACACCGCGACGACGACACCGAGCATCACCCAGCGCTACCTGTCGGTGTCCTACCCGCAGAAGGTCGACGCCCTCACCCGGATCCTCGAGGTCGAGAACTTCGAGGGGATGATCGTCTTCGTCCGCACCAAGAACGAGACCGAGACCCTCGCCGAGAAGCTCCGGGCGCGTGGCTACTCCGCGACCGCGATCAACGGCGACATCGCCCAGAACGTGCGCGAGCGGACCGTCAACCAGCTCAAGAAGGGCGAGCTCGACATCCTGGTCGCCACCGACGTCGCGGCCCGCGGCCTCGACGTCGACCGGATCAGCCACGTCGTGAACTACGACATCCCCACCGACACCGAGTCCTACGTGCACCGGATCGGCCGCACCGGCCGGGCCGGCCGCAAGGGCGACGCGATCTCGTTCATCACCCCGCGCGAGCGCTACCTGCTCAAGCACATCGAGAAGGCGACGAAGCAGACGCTGGTCCAGATGTCGCTGCCGAGCGTGGAGGACGTCAACAGCACCAGGCTCGCGCGGTTCGACGACGCGATCTCGGCGGCGCTCAGCGAGACCGAGCGCGTCGACTTCTTCCGCGACGTGGTCGCGCACTACGTCGGCGAGCACAACGTGCCCGAGGTCGACGTCGCCGCGGCGCTGGCCGTCGTCCTCCAGGGCGACGAACCCCTCCTCCTGGACCCGGAGAAGGAGAAGCCGGTCCGGCAGCCGCGCGAGGAGCGCGACGAGCGCGGCGAGCGCGCGTCCGGCGCCAAGGCGGAGCGCCACCGCGCCCGCAGCGACAGCGACCTGGCGACGTACCGGATCGCGGTGGGCAAGCGGCACAAGGTCGAGCCCCGCCAGATCGTCGGCGCGATCGCCAACGAGGGTGGTCTCTCGCGCAAGGACTTCGGCGCGATCAAGATCCTGCCCGACTTCTCGCTCGTCGAGCTGCCGGCCGACCTGCCCGCCTCCACCTGGGACGCGCTCCGGTCGACACGGATCTCCGGCAAGCTCATCGACCTGAAGAAGGACAGCGGTCCGCCGTCAGGACGACCCACGCGCAAGCCCGACGAGAAGGCCGACAGGAAGCCGCGGCACAAGAGCCGCTAGCCCGCCGAGGATTTCATCCTTCCCACGGCGCGCAGTCGGCGCTTGGATGAGCGTGGCCACATCGGGGTGGCCCGGTCACTCTCGGAGGCCTCATGCTCAGGTCCGTTCTCCTCTCCCTCGTCGCCTCGGCCGCCTTCGTGGTCGCGGCCCAGGCGCCGGCCCAGGCGGCGGCTCCGTCGTACGTCGCGCTCGGCGACTCGTACTCGTCGGGCGTCGGCACGCGCAGCTACATCAACGACGGCACCTCCTGCCAGCGCTCGACCTACGCCTATCCGAGCCTGCTCGCGGCGCAGCGCGGCTACGCGCTGAACTTCCGGGCCTGTTCCGGCGCCAAGGTCGCGGACGTCACCAACACCCAGCTCAGCGCCCTCAGCGCGACGACGGCGTACGTCACGATCTCGGTCGGCGGCAACGACGCCGGCTTCGCGGACGTGCTCACCGAGTGCGCCTACCCGGGCTGGGCGAGTGACTGCAACGGGGCCATCGACGGTGCGCAGTCGTTCATCAACAACACGCTGCCGGGCCGGCTCAGCACGCTCTACTCCTCGATCAAGAGCAGGGCGTCGACCGCGCGGGTCGTGGTGGTCGGCTACCCGCGGATCTTCCAGGGCGAGGACTGCAACGCCGGCACCTGGTTCTCCCCGGCGGAGGAGACCCGCCTGAACCAGACCGCCGACCTGCTCAACAGCAAGCTGTCCGCGGCCGCCTCGGCCCGCGGGTTCAAGTTCGCGAACCCGACCAGCAAGTTCATCGGGCACGCGGTGTGCGACGACACCGAGTGGCTCAACGGGCTCTCGAACCCGGTGAGCGAGAGCTACCACCCCAACCGGCTGGGGCACTCGTCGGGCTACGTGCCCGTCGTCGGCGCGCAGCTCAGTGCCGCTGCCAAGCTGTCGGCCTCGGCGTTCCGCACGGCGCGGCGGTCGGCCGACGCGCAGGCCGCGCTCCAGCGGCGGTACGCCGCGGCCGACCGGGCCATCAAGCCGATGCCGTTCCGGGCGCCGGACGTGCGGGGCCGGCGGATGCGGGACGCCGCCGCGGCTCGCGGGATCGACCTGGACCGGTGGGTTCGCACGCATACATAAGGTGAAGAGGTGAAGGCTCGCCTCTCGGTCCTGCTGTTGGTGGTCGGCCTGCTGGCCGGCTGCTCCGGGGACAAGGAGGACGGACCGGACCCGGACGAGAAGCCGTCCGCCGAGACGGTCGCCCAGGCCTTGGCCGCCGGGCTCTCGTCGGGCGACCTGGCGCGCGTTCCCTTCGACGCGGCCACGGCGGCCGACGCGCAGACGAACTACGACGCCATCGTCGAGGGCCTGGGTGAGATCCACCCGGCCGTCGAGATGACCGGGGTCACCGAGGACGCCGACGGCACCGCGAAGGCGACGCTCGACTGGACCTGGCCGATCGGCGACGAGGGGTGGAGCTATCGCACCTTCGCCGACCTCACCGAGGGCGCGGACGAGTGGCAGGTGACCTGGGCCGACGACATCGTCGAGCAGACGCTGACCGACGCGGAGTTCCTGGTCCTCGGCTCGGCGACTCCCGACCGGGGCGACGTCATCGGCGCGAAGGGTCTCGCCCTGGTCACCGAACGCGCGGTGTCACGCGTCGGCATCGACAAACCGACCGTGGCCGGGTCGGAGGCGGGAGCCTCGGCGCGGGCACTGGCCAAGCTCGTCGGGATCGACCCGAAGGAGTACGCCAAGCGCGTCGAGGCCGCCGGCCCGAAGGCGTTCGTCGAGGCGATCGTGTTCCGCCAGGAGGAGCTGAAGCCGGCGACGGTGCGCGCGGTGCAGGGCATCGACGGCGCGCGGATCATCGGCGGCTTCCTGCCGCTGGCGCCGTACCGGGACTTCGCGCTGCCGATCCTCGGCCGGGTCGGCGAGGTGACCGCCGAGATGATCGAGGAGGACCCCGACAGGTACCACGTCGGCGACGTCGCCGGGCTGTCCGGGCTGCAGGCGCGGTACGACGACACCCTGCGCGGCACGCCAGGCCTCCGCGTCGAGGCGCGCGACCTGGACGGCAGCCACCGCGAGCTGTTCACGACCAAGGCCGGCGACGGCACCGACCTGCAGCTGACCCTCGACCTCGACCTCCAGACCGAGGCCGAGTCGCTCCTCGCCGACGTGGGCCCGGCGTCGGCGCTGGTCGCGCTGAGGCCGAGCACCGGCGAGATCCTGGCCGCCGCCAACGGACCGGGCAACGCGGGGGTCAACCTGGCGACCTTCGGCCAGTTCGCGCCGGGCTCGACGTTCAAGACCGTCTCGTCACTGGCACTGCTGCGCGCCGGGCTCACCCCCGACTCGACCGTGCCGTGCACCTCGAGCGTCGTCGTGGACGGCAAGAGGTTCACCAACTACGACGACTACCCGTCGGGTGCGCTCGGCAACATCCCGCTGCGCACGGCGGTCGCCAACTCGTGCAACACCGCCTTCATCTCGCAGTACTCGAAGCTCAGCGGCACCGACCTCTTCGACGCCGGCGTCTCCCTCGGCATCGGCCTGGACCACGACCTCGGCTTCCCGGCCTACTTCGGCAGCGTCGAGCCGTCGACCTCCAAGACCGAGTCGGCCGCGCAGATGATCGGGCAGGGCACGATCCTCGCCTCGCCGATGGTGATGGCCGCGGTGATCGGCTCGGTGCAGTCCGGCCGGCTGGTGATCCCGCGGATGGTCGAGGGCGTCGACGTCACCACACCCGAGGGCGCCAAGCCGCTCGAGAGCTCCGAGGTCGAGGCGCTCCGCTCCATGCTCCGCGGCGTGGTCACCGACGGCAGTGGCCGCGGGCTTCTCGACGTACCCGGCCCGCCGGTCATCGCCAAGACCGGCACCGCCGAGTTCGGGGAGGGCAAGAACCTCCAGACCCATGCCTGGATGATCGCCGCCCAGGGCGACCTCGCCGTCGCGGTCTTCGTGGACATCGGGTCGTCCGGCTCGGGCACGGCCGGCCCGATCCTCGAGGCCTTCTTGCGGGCGGCGCAGTAGCGAGGTTTCCCCGGTCGACCGGGGAAACCGCCCCGGCCCCGGAGAACAGGAACGGGGCCCGGCCGCAGCCGGGCCCCGCACTCCTGGTCGCGGCACGCTGGGGGGATAGAGGCCGCGGGCAAGAGCGGACCCCCCGCTGCATGGGGT
>Ga0075368_10000375_pt1 | contig 13079 bp, 9 predicted proteins | sample EndMethybrTD3033_FD_71518 | JGI IMG/M metagenome (GOLD analysis project Ga0075368, IMG submission 71518) | Populus endosphere microbial communities from Tennessee, USA - Endosphere MetaG P. TD hybrid TD303-3 | ecosystem: Host-associated > Plants > Roots > Endosphere | place: USA: Tennessee... | reverse complement strand
GACGGTCAGGATGCTGACGTCGGCACCGCGCTCCTCGAGCGCCTCGGCGAGCAGGCCGGTGTTCTCGTCCCAGCGCACCCACGTGTCGCCGTGGGACGCGACGAAGCGGTAGCGGGTGTCGGTCGAGAAGGCGTCGACGTTCTTGGCCGGGTTGCGGTCGTCGGGAACCGGTCCGCCGTCGAACGCGTCCTTGATGATCCGGTTGGCACCGGGGACGGCGTCCATCTTCGTCGGGTCGACGGCCGGCTTGACGCCGTACCAGCAGGCGGGTGCGGCGACGCCGTGGGTCATCGCGTTGAGCGAGACGGTGCCGCCCATGGAGCCGGAGACGAACAGCCGGACCGGCTCACCGGTCTCCTCTTCGGCCCACCTGATCAGGTCGATGGTGTCGAGGGTGGACGCCTCGTTGCCCCAGGACGCGGTGTGGAAGTCGGACGAGGCGACGATCCAACCGCTGCGCATGAGGCCCTGGAGCCAGGGCTCATCCATGCGGTTGTCGACGCCACCGGTCTGCCCGTGGAAGAAGATCGCCACACCCTTGGGGTCAGCCGTGGGAGGGATGGACAGGCGCACGTCCTGACCCCGGAAGTTGTCGTAGAGGACCTCACCGGTCGGCGCCTCCGCAGTCGCCGTCGCGGTGGCCAGGACCATGAAGAGAGCGGCGACCACGGCGAGCGGCCGGAACCGCAGCAGGTGGCCGAGCACACGGTGCGACCGCGCGCGACTCCACAACGCCCTCACCGGTATCCCTCCCACGGTATTGCTGGTGACGCCCGGAACAACGGCCGAACGGCCCGGGGGTCACGCCAGCGAGTGGTTGCGCTCGGTCAGTGCCTCGGTGAGCAGCGCGACGAGCGCCTCGAGCTGGACGTCCACGGACGACGAGATCTCCTCGTCGGAGCCGTCGAGCGCCCGCGCGGCGAGCCCGGCCTTGCTGTCGATGAGCTCGGCGATCTTGGTGTCCAGCGTCTGCGAGGCGATGATCCGCCACGCGGTGACCGGCTCGGCCTGGCCGATGCGGTGCACGCGGTCGATGGCCTGGGTCTGCTCGGCGTCGGTCCACGAGAGCTCGGCGAGCACGACGTTGGACGCGACCTGGAGGTTGACGCCGACGCCGGCCGCGGTGAGCGAGCAGACGATGACCTGGACCTCGGGGTCGTTCTGGAAAGCCGCGATGCTCTCCTCACGGGCGTTCTTGGACTGGTTGCCGCGGATCGCGGAGTAGCGGATGCCGCGCTCCTCGAAGACCGCCTCGGCCTGGTCCATCACGTCGATGTGCTTGGCGAAGAACACGACCTTGCCGACGTTGCGCGCCAGCTGGGCGGCGTAGTCGGCGGCGAGGCCGGCCTTGGCCTGGCCGATCTTGCGCATCATCGTGAAGACGTTGTCCTCGGACTTCGTCGTCGTCGTGTCGTCGCGCTCCCAGGTCGCCACCCGCCGGACCAGGTCGTGGTCGATGCCGTCCGCGCCGGTGATCGTCGGCCCGGAGGTGCGGGTCTCCAGAGCCTTGTTGTAGCGGTTGACCAGGCGCCGGGCCAGCTCCTGCTCGGCCTCGCGGATCGAGCGGCCGGCGGCGTCGTCGAGCTCGACCGGCATGTCGGCGACGCGACGCGCCGGGATGTCCTTGGCGACGTCGATCTTGCGACGCCGGACGATGCCCATCTCGATCACGGCCTGCCGGGCAGCGCCGTAGAACGCCGGCTCGGCCGGGGTGAGACCGGAGTCCTCGAGCGCCTGCATCAGGTCGCCGAGCGGGCGCTTGTCGTCGATCCAGCCGAGGAACTGCCAGATCGCCCGGAAGTCCTCGATGTCGTTGATCAGCGGTGTGCCGGTCATGGCGATCAGCAGCGGGCGCGCCATCCGGGTCCGGATCCGCTCCGAGAGGGCGAGCACGTTCTGCGAGCGCTGCGAGCCCTTGTTCTTGATGAAGTGCGCCTCGTCGACCACGATGCCGCGCAGCCCGAGGTCACCCAGCCAGCCCACGTGCCGGTCGAGGATCTCGTAGTTGACGACGATGACGTCCGCGAACGCGTCGATCTCGTCGCCATCGCCGTGGATCACCGTGACCGGACGGTGCGGCGTCCAGAGGTGGGCCTCCCGGGCCCAGTTGGCCTTGACGACGTTGGGCACGACGACCAGCAGCGGGAACGCCTTGGCGGCCTCGGCGGCCAGCAGCGCCTGGGCCGTCTTGCCGAGTCCTGGCTCGTCGGCGAGCAGGAAGGTCCGGTGGCCGGCTGCGGCCGACTCGACGACCTGGGACTGATGCGGCATCAGCTCCAATTCGCCCGGGGTGCGCAAGTCGCCCGCGGGAGGCAGCGTCATGCAGCTGACGGCCCCGGACGACGCCCGCTCGAACGAGCTGAGCAGCGGCCCGATGAGCTCCCAGGTCGCGAGGCGCCGCGGCTCGGAGTTGCGGTGCTCGGCCGCGGTGAAGTCGGGGACGAGGAACGGGTTGGCGAGCTGGCGCTGGATCACCGACTGCGGGAGGACCCGCTTGGTGGCGGCGGCGCCGGTGGCCTCCTCGATCGCCGCGGGCTCGTCCTCCGGCACCTCGGCGCCGGCGGCGACCATCATCTCGCGCTTGAGCTCCTTGGCGGCGTCCGAGACGTCGGCGTCCTCGGCCAGGAGGGACAGCAGGGAGGGGTCGCGGGCGGCGGTCTTGGCGAGGATCGTGGCGACGCCGTCCAGGCGCTTGAGCTGCTCGGCCTTGTGGGCCTCGCTGCTGCCCTCCTCGGCACGGACCCGGGCGCGCTCCTCACGCACGAGCAGCGCGACGACCTGGAACTTGGTGCGCAGCGAGCGGCGTACGTCGCCACGCGCGACGCCGTTCTCGACCTCGCGCACGGCGCGGGCGAGGATCGGGATGATCCCCTCGTTGTCGAGGTCGCGCACGCGACGGGTGCGCTGAGCGGTCCGGGATCCCCCCGACCGACGCTGGCCCCTACGGCCCACTGACTCCTCCTCCGGAGCAACTGCTGGTCACGCGCGTTGCCGTTGTCGCCCTGTCACGGCTTCCGGCACACGTCGCGCATCCGCCGGGGCCGCTGCGACGACCGACCGGCACCACCTGGGACGGAGAGCGGGGATCCGAAGGAGTCGGGCTCCGAAACGCTCGTGTCGACCGTGAGTGGTTCGAACTGCGGCCATACTACAACGCTCCGCCGTGTCGACGGGCGTGAGTCCACGGAGCGCTGGCTTAGGGTCACTGGATGAGCACACGTTCCCGGCTGGCCGCGCTCGTCGGCGCCGCCGCTCTGGCCGTCACCGCCATCGCCCCCGCGGGTACGGCGGCCCCTGCGGCCCAGGCCGTGCGGACGACACCCGCCGCATCGGACCGCGGCGTCGACCCGACCGACCTCGGCCGGTGGCAGGTGACCCGCGAGGGCGCCGCCCTGTACCGGGTGACCTGGACGTCGCCGCGGCGCCTGCCGGTCACCTCGGACCGCCCGACGATCACCGGCACCGGGCTGGCGTTCGGACCGACGACCGGGGTCGACCGGCGTACGGTCACCGCGGTCGTGCGCGCCGTCCGGGCTCCGCGACCGGCCGACCTCGACGTGCTGCTGTCCGGCGACCGGCTGGACGAGGCCGGTTCGGACGTGGCCCAGCGGGTCGGGGACGTCTCGCTCGGACAGAAGCCGCCGACCACTCCCCTGCCGGCGACCGACCCGGCACTGCCGGGACCGTTCTCGACGGTGAGCAGCGACTACACACGTCCGGGCGTGAAGCTCCCCGGCATGAAGAAGCCGATCGAGATGGTCGGGCACGTCGTGGAGCCCGCCCCGGCCGAGGTGACCGGACCCCGGCCGCTCGTGCTGTTCATGCACGGGCGGCACGGCGTCTGCTACAACCCCGACAAGAAGAACGACTTCTCCGACAAGTGGCCGTGCAAGGGCCGGTTCGAGGAGATCCCGAGCCAGCTCGGCTACATCTACATCCAGAACGTCCTCGCGTCGCAGGGCTACACGACGGTGTCGATCCGGGTGAACGGGATCAACGCCCAGGACTACCGACTCGACGACGGCGGCGCCGACGCCCGCGCCCAGATGGTGAAGGCGCACCTGAGCTACTGGACGACGATCGCGGCCGCCCACCAGGCCGACCTGTCGAAGACGATCCTCGTCGGCCACAGCCGCGGCGGCGAGGGCGTCGACCGGGCCTCGATCGAGATCCCGCTCTCCGCGCCGTACAAGATCGTCGGGCAGGTGCTCATCGCGCCGACCGACTTCGCGTCGCACACCGCCCCCTACGTGCCGACGATGACGCTGCTCCCCTACTGCGACGGCGACGTCTACGACATCCAGGGCCAGAAGTTCACCGACACGGCCCGCGACCTCGCGGCCGACGACACGTCGCTGAAGAGCTCGGTCCTGGTGATGGGCGCCAACCACAACTTCTTCAACACCGAGTGGACGCCCGGGCTGTCCGCGGCCCCGTCCTTCGCCGACTGGGCCGGCCCGCCCGGAGAGGTGTGCGGCAAGAAGGGTCCCGGCAGCCTGTCGCCGTCCCGGGAGCAGGCCGTCGGCAAGGCGTACGTCGTCGGCTCGGTGAAGACGTTCCTCGGTGACAACGCCTACCTGCCGCTCGTCGACGGTTCGCACGTGACCGTGGCCTCGATCGGCAGCACCGACGTGCGCAGCCACGCCATCGGCGGCGGCCGCGACATCCGGCGGCCCGGCATCGAGGCCACGCTCACGCCAGCGTCGGGGGGCGCGCACTCGCGACTGTGCACGGGCGTCATCTCGTTCCGTGCGAAGAAGCCCGAGTACTGCGGGAGCGGCATCAAGGACGCGATCGGCCCGCACTGGACGATGGACGGCGAGCGCACCCCGGCCCGCAAGTTCTTCGAGATGGCGTGGACCAGCGCGAACGCGGCCAGTGGCCTCACCTTCGCCAACCCGCTGGACCTCACCAGCGACCGGCTCGAGCTCCGCACGATCGTGGACGCCAAGCAGGGTCCCGTCGACCTGCGGGTGCGCCTGACCGACGGCAGCGCGGCCTCGGTGACGCTGGACCCGGTGGGCGGCCGCGCCGTCGACACGCTGGTGAAGGCGAAGTACATCACCAAGCTCTGGGCGCAGTCGCTGCTCGTCGACGCCAGTGGTGCCGTCGGGATCGACCTCGCCGACATCCGGAAGGTCGAGCTCGTGTCCGGTGACCCGAAGGGCCGGGTCTGGGTGGCGGACCTGTCCGCGGCACCGGCCGCGCTGGCCCCGGTGCCGGCGACCCGGCTGCCCCAGGTCAACCTCGGCGACGTGAAGTTCCCCGAGGGCAACCCGCCCAAGGGCACGGCGCACCAGGCGAGGTCCGCGCAGCTCCCGTTCACGATCACCGGCACGGTGACCCAGCCGGGCAAGCTCCAGGTGGTCACGGTCGGCGAGCGTCCGGGCGACCTCAAGTCCATCGTCGTCAACGTCTCGCCCGGCCAGACCACCGGCTCGATCCCGGTGCCGTACGACGCGGACCGGCTCGACGACGACGACTACCCGGTCTCGGTCCAGGCCTGGCCGCTGCTGGGGCTCGCCACCGACGACTACCTCGGACGGTCGGTGATCAAGGATGACGACCCGGACCCGAAGCTGAAGGTCACGGCGCCGGCCAGGGTCAAGGAGGGGAGGCCGGTGGTCTTCACGGTGTCTCTCACGCACCCGTCCGACGACTGGTTCGCGGACCTGCAGGTCCGGCCCGGCCCGGGTCGTGAAGTCCAGGGCGGCGACGTGCCGCTGGCGTTCCTCAAGCGGTTCAACCAGGACCCGAACCTGACCAAGCCGCTGTACCTGAACGGCGTCTTCCTGTTCAAGAAGGTGAAGGGCGGGGTCTCGACGATGACGTTCGCCATCCCGACGAGGGCCGACGGACGGAACGAGCCGCCGGAGACGCTCACCGTCCGGATCGGCGCCAAGCGGCAGAAGCAGGTCGTGACCGTCACCCTCGTGGACTAGAAGAGCACGCGTAGGTCCGAGACCAGGCTGTTGGACGCGAAGAGGACCAACGCGGCGAAACCGGCGCGCGCGGCCCACGGCACGGCCGAAGGCAACAGCTGCCACACCGTCTGGTCGCTGCCGATCCACCGGTCGCCGATCGCGGACACGAGGGTCGCAGCGAGCAGGGGCACGGCCAGGGTGAGTGCCACGGCCAGGACGGTCGGCTCGAGCAGAGTGAAGTCGACCCCGTCGGAGTGGACCAGCAAGGCACCGGCCACGGCGCCGACACCGAGCGGCATGCTGACCAGGCGCCACCAGCGCGGCCCGAAGCGCAGTCCTCGGATGGTGACCCAGACGAGCCCGCCGACAGCGCCGAGCACCGTGGTGATGATGAGCAGGTTGAGGGTCCCCTGCAACGTCACCTGCCCGATGGTGAAGTCGTCGTCGCTCTGCACTCCAGCGGCCTCGGGGTTGAGGGCGGCCAGGAGCGACATGAAGAGCCGGCCGCCGACGCCGCCCGCGAGGAGCCCCGCCAGTGCGCCTGCCAGGACGCCGAGGGCGATGCGGCGGGCGAGCTCCTTCACAGCACCCGCTCCCTCTGGGCGATGCCCAGCCGCGCGTCCGCGGGGACGCTCCCCTCGATCCGCAGTGTGACCGTGTGTGCTCCGGGTGACAACAGGTCTCCGATGTTGACGCTCCCCAGTGGGTACAGAGGAGGGTCGGTGGTGATGGGCACCCCGTCCACGACCAGACGGACGGCACCCGTGCCGGAGCCGGTCGCCATCAGCTGGAGGATCGTCTGCTGAGGGTGGTCAAGCTCGACGGTCAGCGACCCGTCCCCCGGCTCACTTCCGTCGTACTGGACGACGGACCACTCCTGACCCAGGGCAGGCTCGATGGGCAGCACCTCGAAGCCGGCCAGCACGGCCACCGGGGGTGGCATGGCGTAGACGGCGGCGACCAGGATCGCCTCGGACGGGTGCACGACTGCCGCGCCGTCCGCCTCGGTGAGCCACGCCCGCAGGGTGCGTCTCTCTCCGGACGACGCGCCGGTCGGGATCCGGTAGCCGGGGGGTTCGAAGCCGGGCGCCGGGGACTCCCCCAGGCCCGCGAACAGCGAGCACGGCGCCTGGTCGGCGAGCACGCCGTCGAGCGAGTAGTGCACGACGTACCGGGACCCGACGCCGGTGCACAACACCTGCCACTGGGAGCCTCCGGTCGCCGTCGCGGTCAGCTCGAGGGTGCGCCCCTCGGCGGTCTCGGCCGACTCGATCAGGGTGCGACCGGCGAAGCCCGGTGGGATCCGGACGGTCGGCAGCTGGTCGACGGGCTCGATGTCGTCGTCGGCACGGTTGAACGGGTTCACCGCGAGCACCGAGAAGATGGCGACCACGACGAGGCCCGCTGCCACGACGGTTGCGCGGCGGCGCGACCGGTTGTTGTCGGCCTGCTGCCGCGCCAGCGCGCTCAGTCCGGCGGGCACGGTCTCGACGTGGTCGGCGTGCTCGCGGAAGGTCTCGCGGACCAGCTGCTCGATGCTCATCGCGTCGCGCTCCTCTCGGGAACCAGCGCCTCGTCCGACCGGAGCTTGGCGAGGGCCTTGGCGGTCTGGCTCTTCACGGTCCCCAGCGAGCAGCCCAGGACCCGGGCCGTCTCCACCTCGGTCAGGTCCTCGAAGTAGCGCAGCACCAGGACCGTCCGCTGGCCGCGTGGCAGCCGGCCGAGCGCGGTCCACAGGTCGTGGCCGCCCAGCTCGTCGGCGACGTACCCGGCGTCCGGCAGGTCGTCGCTCGGCTGCTCGTCGCGCCATCGCCGCTGCCACCAGGTGGCGTAGGTGTTGACCAGCACCTTGCGGACGTAGGCGTCGGGCTCGTCGACCCGCGACCAGGCCATCCAGGTCTTGGCCAGTGCGGTCTGCAGGAGGTCCTCGGCCTTGCCGTGGTCACGGGTGAGCAGGTAGGCCGTGCGCAGCAGCCGGGTCGAGCGGGCGGCGACGAACGACTCGAACTCGTCGGCCGTGGGCACGACGCCTCGGCCGACGTGCATGACCTCGCTGTGCTCCACTGGCAGCTCCTCGGCGCCGATCCGTCCTCATGAGGAGGGACCAGGTGGCCTGGGGAGAAGGTTGCCCGACTAGTGAGGCACCAGGGAAGCCGCGCGAGCCACGACCAGGGAGGCCTCGGTCTCGGGGTGGCGGGCGATCCAGGCCCGGCCGCTGGAGAAGACCACGGCCGCCAGGATGGTCGAACCCGTCATCACGACGCCCATGGGCACCGCGGAGCCCCCGCCGATCAGGCCCGGCAGTGGGGTGGACAGGGAGCTGAGCCCGAACATGAGCAGGCCGAGCATCGCCGACCCGGCTCCGGGCAGGCCTCGGGCGTGCTCCATGGCGAGGCCCATGCTGTTGGCCATCACCAGGTTGGCGCAGACGGCGTTGGCGAACACCGGCACGACCAGGAGGAGCGGCCACGCCGAGGCGGCGGCGAGCGTCACCAGGAGGCAGCTCGTCACGGCGGCGGGCAGTGCCCAGGCCACGGTGCGTGCCGGGTGGACGTGCCGGCGGGCCAGCTGCGCGGAGACCAGCCCGCCGAGCGCCATCCCCATCGCGTTGACCGCGAAGCTCACCCCGAAGGCGAGTGGCGAGAAGCCGAGCACGTCCTGGTAGACGAACGAGGACGCCGCGACGTACGCCATCAGCGAGGCGACCGCGCACCCGACGGTCAGCCCGTGCGCCAGGAAGCCGGGCCGACGCAGGACCCGGCCGAGGTCCCCGTAGCTCAGCCGGGTCCCCCGTCGGGTGCGGGGCAGCGTCTCCTGGACGAGCAGGACGCTGACGACCAGCTGGACGGTGACCATGCCTGCGAAGACCGCCAGGACGCCGCGCCAGGGCAGGAACGACGCGAGTACGCCGCCGAGCAGCGGCCCGACGACCGGCGTGATCCCGTGGATGCTCATCATCACCGACAGCGCCCGCACACCGGCGTAACCGTCGGCGAGGTCGGCGATCATGGCCCGAGCGATCACCATGCCGGCCGCCGCGGAGAGCGCCTGGACGAAGCGCCCGGCGACCAGCCACTCGATGGTCGGCACCAGCGCGATGGCGACCGAGGAGGCGACCGTGACGCCGTTGGCCACCAGCAGCGGGACCCGCCGCCCGAACCGGTCGGACAGCGGACCCCAGATCGGTTGACCGATCGCGATCCCCACCAGGTAGGCCGTCAGGGTCAGCTGCACCATCGCCGGGGTGGTGGCGAGGTCCCGCTGGATGTCGGGGAAGCTCGCCAGGTAGAGGTCGACGGCGAGCGGCGAGGTCGCAGCGACGAACGCCAGCAGGAGCAGCCGCCGGACCGCGACGGGCGTCGCGGGGACGACGAGCGCCGGCGCCGCGCAGGCCGCCGTCATGCGCCCCTCGTCGTCGCGGCCCCCTCGGCGTAGACGCTGGCCGGGCGCGGGAGACCGTAGTGGTCGCGCAACGTGGCGCCGTCGTACTCGGTGCGGAAGAGGCCGCGCTCCTGGAGGATCGGGACGACGCCGGAGGTGAAGGCGTCCAGCAGCTGCGGGTAGAGCGGCGGCATCACGTTGAAGCCGTCGGCGGCGCCGTTCTCGAACCAGTCGGAGATGATGTCGGCGACCTGCAGCGGCGTGCCGGCCACGACGTTGTGGCCACGCGCCCCGGCGAGGCGGTGCAACAGCTGGCGCAGCGTCAGGCGGTCGCGCTCGACGATGTTGGCGACCACCTGGATGCGACTGCGGTCGTTGTCGAGCACGTTGCCGGCGTCGCCGAACACCTCGAGCGGCACGACCTCGTCCAGCTCGAGGTGGTGCAGCGAGATGCCGCCGAAGCCCTGGAGCTGGGCCAGGCCGTACGCCGGCACGGTCAGCGAGTTGATGTGCTCCTGGAGCTCGCGCGCCTCCGCCTCGGTGTCCGCGATGAACGGGCTGATGCCCGGCAGGATCTTGATGTGCTCGGGTTCGCGTCCGAACGTCGCGGCCCGGGTCTTGATGTCGCCGTAGAACGCCTGCGCGTCCTGGATCGTCTGGTGGGCGGTGAAGATCGCCTCGGCGTTGCGGGCCGCGAACGCGCGACCCTGGTTGGACGAGCCGGCCTGCACGAGCACCGGTCGGCCCTGTGGGCTGCGCGGCGCGGCCAGCGCGCCCTCGACCTGGAAGTAGCGGCCGTGGTGGTCGATCTGGTGCACCTTGTCCGGGTCGAAGAAGCGGCCGCTGTCGCGGTCGGTCAGGACGGCGTCGTCCTCCCAGCTGTCCCACAGCTTCGTGACGACGTCGACGAACTCCTGGGCGCGGGCGTACCGCTCCTCGCTGGGCGGCAGCTGGGTGAGGTTGAAGTTGCGTGCGACCTGCTCCGACTGGGTGGTGACGATGTTCCAGCCGGCCCGGCCGCCCGACAGGATGTCGAGCGAGGAGAAGAGCCGGGCCAGGTTGTAGGGCTCGTAGAACGTCGACGAGGCCGTGGCGATCAGCCCGATCCGCTCGGTGCGCGCCGCGATCGCGGCCAGCCGGGTGATCGGCTCGAGGTGCGCGGTCGGCCGGTACGGCGTCGCGGCCCACAGGCCGGGGATGTCGGCGAAGAAGACGCCGTCGAGCTTGGCGGCCTCGGCGCGCTGCGCCTGCTCGACGTAGAAGTCGATGTCGAAGACCCGCTCCGCGGCGGAGTCGGGGTGCCGCCACGAGGCCTCGTGGTGACCGGTGTCGTGCAGGAACGCGTTGAGGGAGAGCTGGCGGGGCTTGCTGGGCATGGTGGTGCTCCTTCGGGGTAGTCAGGCAGAGGTCAGGCCGTGCGCCAGCGCGAGAACCGGCGCTCGAGCCAGACCAGGCCGTAGTTGACGGCAAGGCCGAGCGCCGAGGTCGTGAGGATCGCGGCGTACATCTTGGGGATGAGGAAGTTGGCGTTGGAGTAGCTGATGAGGAAGCCCAGCCCGGCGTTGGCCCCGACGTACTCGGCGGCGATGAGCACGAGGATCGAGACGGCGCCCGAGATGCGGATCCCGGTGAAGATCGTCGGAATGGCTGCCGGGAAGACGACCTTGCGGAACGTCGTGACCGGCGACATGCCGAGGACCTTGGCCGAGCGCAGCAGCTGCGGGTCGACGGTGGCCACACCGGCGATCGTCGCGAGCAGGATCGGGAAGAAGCAGGCGTAGAGGACGATCGCGATCTTGGAGGTCTCTCCGATCCCGAGGATCAGCGTGAAGACCGGCAGGATCGCCAGCGCCGCGGTGTTGCGGAACACCTCGAGGGTCGGGGTCAGGAACTCGCGGACCGGGCGGTACCACGCAATGGCAGCGCCGAGCGGAATCGCGATGGCGATGGCCAGACCGAAGCCGGCTCCGGACCGCACCAGGCTCGACCGCACGTTGCGCCAGAGCTCACCGCTCTGCGCCATCGCCCACCACTCCTGCAGGACGACGTGGAGAGGCGGGAAGAAGTACGGGTTGACGAGCTCGAGCCGCGGCGCGTACTCCCACGCCAGGGCCAGCGCCAGGATCCCTGCGAGGCCTCGACCGAACGTCAGAGCGCGACCACGGCCGAACGCGACACCCTTCGCCTTCGCCGCCTCCTCCTGCCGCGGGTTCGGGCGGGCCGCGGTCCGCTCCTCCAACAAGGTGCTAGGCGACACGGTGCACCTCCTGCCCGACCTGGGCCAGGGTCGGTCGCTGCTGCTCGCGCAGCAGCGACCAGATCTGGTGCCGGCACTCCGCGAACTGGCGGGTGCCGCGGAGGTCCGTCTCGCCTGCCCCCTCGCGATCGAGGTCGACCGCGATGACCTCGCGGATCCGGCCGGGCCGGGCGCTCATGACGGCGACGCGCTGGCCGAGGAAGACGGCCTCGTCGATGTCGTGGGTGATGAAGACGACCGTGGTGCCGGTGCGTTCCCAGATGGCGAGCAGCTCCTCCTGGAGCCGCTCCCGGGTCTGCGCGTCGAGCGCGCCGAACGGCTCGTCCATGAGCAGCACCTCGGGCTCGTACGACAGGCTCCTCGCGATCGCGATCCGCTGCTTCATGCCGCCCGAGAGCTCGTGCGGGTAGCGGTTCGCGAACTCGCTGAGTCCGACGAGGTCGAGGTACGTGCTCGCCCGCTCGGCGCGCTCGCGCCGGGTCAGCCCGCCCTTGGCCTCGAGCGCGAGCTCGATGTTGGCCTGGGCCGTGCGCCAGGGCAGCAGCGTGTACTGCTGGAACACGACGCTGCGGTCGAGACCCGGCCCGGTGATGGGTGCGCCGTCGATGGTCAGCGTGCCTGCACTCGGCTTGGCGAGGCCCGCAACGAGGTCGAGGATGGTCGACTTGCCGCAGCCGGACGGCCCGACCAGGGTGACGAACTCGCCGGCCGCGATGTCGAGGTCGACACCGTCGAGCGCGACGAACTCGCGCAGCTTCTTGTCCTCGTCGCCGCGGACCCAGAAGGTCTGACCGACCCCTGACAGCTGGATACGTGAGCTCATGCGTTCCGCCTCACTTCGCGTAGGGGTTGTACTCGTTGGTGTAGACGTCGGACGGCTCGATCGCGCCGGTGTCGACGTCGCCGCGGCTCTCCAGCCAGTCGAGCCAGAGCTCGATGTCCTGGTCCGCGATGACCGGCTCCGCCGGGACGCCGAGGGTGCCCGGGAAGTTGGCCTCGATCGGCTCGATGTAGTCCTCGTAGCCGTTCTCCTCCAGGTAGGGGAACAGCGCGTCGAAGACCTTCTGCTTGTCGTGGGTCTCGATGAAGTTCACGGCCTTCGCCACGCCCTCGACGAGGGTCCTGGTGGTCTGGGGGTTCTCCTGCATGAAGTCCTCACGCATCGTGAACCCGCCGCCCGTGTAGGGCCCGACCACGTCGATGTCGGTGACGAGCGTCCGCAGGTCCATCGTCTCCGTGGCGGACTTGTAGCCGACGTACGACATCGCGGCCGCGTCGACCTGACCCTTGTCGAGCGCGTCCGGGGTGTTGAGGGGCGGCAGGACGACCAGGGTGATCTGGTCCTGCTCGTCCTTGGTGAGGCCCTCCTGGTCGAACCACGTGTCGAGCACGGCCTCGCTGTTGGCCCCCAGGGTGTTCACGGCGATCTTCTTGCCGATGAGGTCACGGGCGGACTTGACGGGCGAGTCCGCCGGGACGACGAACTTCTGGTTGAGCTCGTCGTTCGAGCCGTAGAC
>Ga0075368_10000374_pt1 | contig 13110 bp, 13 predicted proteins | sample EndMethybrTD3033_FD_71518 | JGI IMG/M metagenome (GOLD analysis project Ga0075368, IMG submission 71518) | Populus endosphere microbial communities from Tennessee, USA - Endosphere MetaG P. TD hybrid TD303-3 | ecosystem: Host-associated > Plants > Roots > Endosphere | place: USA: Tennessee... | reverse complement strand
CGCCGCCTTGGCCAGCAGCGAGCCGAGGGGATCGTCGGCGACCGCGAGGGTCGCCTCGGCGCCCTCCAGCGCCACGAGGGTCTCCGCGAGCCGGTGCCGTACGGCCTGGAAGGAAGCGAGCGGACGGCCGAACTGGACGCGGTCCAGGACGTGCGCCCGTGCCAGCGTCAGCATGGCCCGCCCGGTACCGACCAGCCACCACCCGACGGCCCGGCGGCCGGCATCGAGCGGTACCGGCTCTCCCGTGGGTACCGGGCGCAGCGGCAGCTCCTCGTCGAGCCCCGTGCTCACCACGGTGGAACCGCGTTCCCACTCCACCCACCTGCCGCCCGCATACGGCAGGGTCATCGTGTCCACGACGTCGACGAGCACCGACGCATGCGCCCCCGTCTCGCCCAGCAGACGGAACACGGTCGGCAGTGCCGCATCGGGAAACTCGGCCAGCAGCTCGGACCAGCCCAGCTCCACGAGTGCCGCGTCCAGCGCGGGCCCTGAAGCCGTGGTCGTCATCGTCTTGCGCAGCGTCTGCGACAGGAGTTCCACCTCGGCGGTGTCCATGGTCACTCCCTCCCGAGTTCGAGGAGCCGGCGGGCGACGATGTTGCGCTGGATCTCGGCGGTGCCGCCGTAGAGGGTGGCCGCCCGCGAGTACAGGTACTCCGAGCGCCATGGCGAGTCGTCCAGCTCCAGCACACCGGGCAGCAAGTCCCGTACGGTCTCGAAGAGTTGTTGCTCGGCGGTCGCGAGCAGCACCTTGTCGACCGAGGTCTCCGGGCCGAGTCGGGCGCCTTCGGCCAGCCGGCGCTGTGTGGCGTACGAGCGGCAGCGGACGGTGTGCAGGGCGAGGTAGGCGGCGCCCAGGGCCGCGTCGTCCGGGACGTCGGTCTGGGCGAGCAGGCGGTCGAGGCGGGTGTAGAGGTGGGCGACGCGGTGCCAGAAGCAGGTGGAGCGCTCGTGCGGGAGCAGGTCCATCGCGAGTCGCCAGCCGTCGCCGGGGCGGCCGAGCATCCGGTCGGCGGGGACGATCACGTCGTCGAAGAAGACCTCGGCGAACTCGTCCACGCCGTGCATCGTGCGCAGCGGGCGGACGGTGATGCCGGGGGTGTCCATGTCGACGAAGAACGCGGTGATGCCGTCGTGGCCGGGTGCGGTGCGGGTCAGCAGGACGCAGCGGGCAGCGAACTGGGCGAGGCTCGTCCAGACCTTCTGCCCGTTGACCACCCAGGTGTCGCCGTGCCGGACGGCCTTGGTGGTGAGGGAGGCCAGATCGCTGCCCGAGCCCGGTTCGGAGAAGCCCTGACACCACTGTTCCCGGCCGCTCAGCAGCAACGGGACCATTTCTGCGGCCAGTTCGGGACGGGCGTACGAGATCAGGGTCGGGGTGAGGACCTCGACCATCGAGTAGATGCCGGGTTCGGCGAGGCCGCGGGTGGCGACCTCCTCGCCGAGCACCGCACGGAACACGGCGGGGCCGGCGAGCCCGCCCACCCGCTCCGGCCAGCCGTAGCGCATCCAGCCCGCGTCGAACAACGCCCCGCGCACTCGCCCCAGTTGGGCGACCTGTGCGTCGAGCGACCGGTCGGGGCCGGGGACGAGGTCGTGTGTGTCGAGCCAGTCCCGCACGGCGGTACGGAACTCCTCGACCGTCGTGAAGGCGCTCATACGGCCGGTCGCTCGAAGGCGTGCGGCCGTCCCGAGTCGTGTGCGCCGCTGCGGCGGATGAAGGTCATCGCCCGGGTCCGCAGCCGCCAGCCGTCGGCCGTGCGGAGGTAGGTGTCGTTGTAGTAGCCGATGCGCGTGTCGTGCGTGGCGTGGTCGACGAAGCAGAGCGGCTGGGTGCCGGTCGCCGTGTCGCCGGACAGCTCGACCAGGGGCGTACCGGTGAGGAACAGCCCCTTGGGGGCGGCCGCGACCAGCGCCGGGAAGTCGGCCAGGGGGTAGGTGTCGCCGAAGGCGCTGTAGGTGCCGTCGGGGGTGAAGACCGTGAGCAGCCCGTCGATGTCGCCACGGGTGATGGTCACCGCGTAGCGGGCCAGGAGCTGCTGGATCTCCACGAGGTCGTCGGTGGCGCGGTCAGCGGCCACGGGCCCTCCTCTTCTCCGCACGCTCGCGCGCGTCGGGTTCGGGCTGGATGCCGAAGGCGTTGAAGGCCATGGCCATCAGGGCGTACGACCCCACCGCGAACACCAGGTCCATCAGCTGGCGTTCGTCGAGGTGTTCGGTGAGCGCGGCCCAGGTGCCGTCGGAGATGTCGGAGCCCTCCTCGAGCTCGTCGACGGCCGCGAGAACCGCGCTCTCCAGCGGATCGGCCGCCTTGCCCTGCCCGGCCGCCTCGATCTCGGCCTCGCTGAGACCGAGATGCTGGGCGGCATAGACGTGATGGGTCCACTCGTAGGCGCAGTCGCGCCGCTTGGCCACGCGCAGGATGACCAGCTCGCGCAGCCGGGGCGGGAGCGTGGAACGATCCAGGACGTAGGTGCTGTAGGGGAGGAAGGCCCCGGTCAGCTCGGGATGGCGGACCAGCGTCGACAGCAGGTTGCCCGCCGCTTCGGCGTTGCGCATGCGCCGGGGGAGCAGCGGGGCGAGGACCTCTCGGGCCCGGTCGTCCCACTGGTCGTCCGGCAGCGGAGGCAGGCGAGGCGGCATGCGGACTCCCTCGGCAGGCGGCGAGAATGCAATTCTCAATATTGAGTGTCAGGTTTTCACCTTGGCTGTAGCGGCGTCAACCGTCATGCGCGCAGCTTGCCGAAGTCCCAGCTGACGATCTTCTCCGGGTGCAGCCGGAGCCAGGCGTGCCGGCCGTCGTACCGGAACTCCCCGCCGCCCATGTACTTGTCCGCGAAGAGGGCCTCCGGTCCGGCGAGTTCGGTCACCGCCGCACCCTTGCGGGGCACCTCCCCGACCACCTCCGCAGTGCCCATCAGCTCGACACCGCGCAGTCGCAGGAACTCGAAGCCGCCGTCGTCGACCAGCACGCTGAGCCGTGGGTCGCGGCCGAGATCGGTCCAACGCTGGCTGCGGATGAGTGAGTTGAGCCAGAGGGCGCCTCCGTCCCAGACGAACCAGAGCGCGCCGGCGTGCGGATGCCCGCCGGGGCCGACGGTGGCGACGCGGCAGACGGGCTGTGTGCACAGAAAGTCGTCCCGCTCCCCCTCGGTCATGGCGATCGCGGTTCCCCTGCGTTGACCGGGCATGATTCCTCCCACTCTCATGTGAATGCCTAATTCTCCTGCACGACAGGTTGCTTCTCATCTGGCGAGAAGCTACTTTCCACCGCAGACAGGACCGTGGCAAGCAGGCCCTGTGACACCCACCAGAGATGGGGAGCCGTGAGTCTTTTCCATGAGGACCGGCTGTTGATCGACGGGGAACTCGTGTCTGCGGGACGCAGCTTCGAGACCGTCGATCCGTCCACCGGGAAGGTGCTGGGGACGGCATCCGACGCGGAGGCCGGCCATGTCGAGGCGGCCGTCGCGGCTGCGCGCCGGGCGTTCGACACGACCGACTGGATGCGCGACCGTGACCTGCGGCTGCGTTGCCTGCGCCAGCTCTACGACGCCCTGCACGAACACCGCGAGGAACTACGGGAGTTGACCATCGCCGAGGTGGGCGCGCCCCGCTCCCTCACCCACGGGGCGCAACTCGACGAGCCCATCGAGATGGTCAAGTACTACGCCGACCTGCTCGAACGCTACGAGTTCCGCGAAGAGCTCGGTGTCGCCGAGAGCCGGGGACGCCGGCACCGGCGCTGGGTGGAGAAGGAGGCCGGCGGAGTCGTCGCGGCGATCCTGCCCTACAACTTCCCCAACCAGCTGGCCCTCGCCAAGCTCGCCCCCTCGCTCGCCGCCGGCTGCACCGTCGTACTCAAAGGCGCCCCCGACACCCCGTGGACCACCCTCGCGCTGGGCCGGATCATCGCCGAGGAGACCGACATTCCCGCGGGCGTGGTCAACGTTCTCACCTCCTCGGGCCCCGAGACCGGCGAGCTGCTGACCACCCACCCGGACATCGACATGATCACCTTCACCGGCTCGACGCCGGTCGGCAAGGCCATCATGGCGGCCGCCTCGGCCTCCCTGAAGCGGGTCTTCCTCGAACTCGGCGGCAAGTCCGCGATGATCGTCCTGGACGACGCCGACCTCACCAACGCCGCGGTCCTCGCCGCGTTCACCATCTGCTCCCACGCCGGCCAGGGCTGCGCCCTCACCTCACGACTCCTCGTCCCGCGTGACAAGCACGACGAGATGGCCGGCCTGGTCGCCGCCATGCTCGGCAAGGTCAAGTACGGCGACCCGGCCGACCCCGCGACCAACATGGGCCCGCTCATCAGCGAGAAGCAGCGTTCCAAGGTGCACGCCATGGTCGAGCGCGCCGTCGCCACGGGCGCCCGCCTGGTCACCGGCGGCCGGCCCGCCGAGCGCGAGGGCTTCTTCTACGAGCCGACGCTGCTCGCCGGCGTCGACCCGCGCGCCGAGATCGCCCAGGAGGAGGTCTTCGGCCCGGTGCTCGCCGTCATCGCCTACGACGACGAGGACGACGCCGTCCGGATCGCCAACGACTCGGTGTACGGGCTCTCCGGCGCGGTGATCGGCGCCGACGACGAGCGGGCGACCGCGGTGGCCCGCCGCATCCGCAGCGGCACCTTCAGCATCAACGGGGGCAACTTCTTCGCGGCCGACGCCCCGTTCGGCGGATTCAAACAGTCCGGCATCGGCCGGGAGATGGGTGTGGCGGGGCTGGAGGAGTTCCTCGAGCTCAAGACCTTTGCCGTGCCGGTCGGTTGACGGCCGGTACGCAGCAGTTCGGGGACACCACCGAGGAGGAACCCCGTGAGAGTCAAGGCAATCCCCTCCGCCCTGGCGGCGGCCGCACTGCTCGCCGTCGCCGGGTGCGGCGGCCACGACAGCGCCGGCGATTCGAGCGACGGCGACGCGACCCCCACCAAGGCCGCCCAGCAGACCACTTCGGTCGATTTCGGCGACCTGAAGAAGGTGTGCGGTCCGGGGGACGCGAAGAGCGCGCCCGCCCAGGGCGTCACCGCGAAGACCATCGACGTCGGCGTCTTCTCGGACGTCGGCTTCACCAAGAACCCCGAATTCGGCGACACGGCCAAGGTGTTCACGTCCTGGTGCAACGCGGCCGGCGGCATCAACGGCCGCAAGCTCGTCGCCACCGTCCGCGACTCCAAGCTGATGGAGGTCCGCCAGCGGATGCTGGAGGCCTGCAAGCAGGACTTCGCGCTCGTCGGCGGCGGCGCGGCCCTGGACGCGCTGGGTGTGCAGGACCGGCTCAGGTGTCTGCTGCCCGACTTCCCCGCCCAGGTCAGCCAGATCCAGAACCAGGGCTCCGACCTCCAGCTCAACGCGACGGGCGGCGCCTCCTACGACCGCTACGCCGGCTACTACCAGTGGCTGGTCAAGACCGCCTACCCCAAGTCGGCCTCGTCCGTCGGCACCATCGCCGGGGACGCCGCCGTCAGCAAGGTCATCGACGCCCGCGAACAGGAGAGCCTCAAGGCGACCGGAGCGAAGATCACGTACCACGACCTCTACCCGGCCGCCGGGGTCTCGGACTGGACGCCGTACGCCCAGGCCATCAAGAGCAAGGGCGTCAAGGGCCTCATATTCCTTGGGGACTTCGCGAGCCTGTCCAAGCTCGAACAGGTCCTCACCGGCATGAACTACAAGCTGGACTGGATCGACGCCAACAACAACGCCTACGGTCCGGCCTTCCTCCAACTCGCCGGGAAGTCCCTCGACCACCAGAACAACTTCGCCGACCTCAGCGGCGTTTACCCGCTGGAGCAGGCCGCCGGCAACCCGGCGACCGAGCAACTGGTCCAGCTCTTCAAGAAGTACGCGCCGAACGCGCAACCGACCCTGCCGGGTGTCCGCGGCTTCGCGTCCTGGCTCCTGTTCGCCAAGGCGGCCTCGTCCTGCGGCGACGCCCTGACCCGCACATGCCTCTACGAGGCGGCCCGCAAGGAGACCGCGTGGACCGGCGGCGGCCTGATCGCCCCCGTCGACCTGTCCCAGGCTGACGCCCCGCTCAGGTGCTTCAACATCGAGAAGGCCACGTCCAAGGGCTGGCAGCCCGCCGACTTCAAGCCCAACGACGGCGCCTACAGCTGCAACGCGCCCACCTACAAGTTCAAGGGCACCTACGGCAAGCCCCTCACCCTCGCCGATGTCGGCAAGAGTCTGAGTGATGTGAAGTAGATGGAGCAGTTCCTGACCTTCGGGATCGTCGGCCTGAGCACCGCCGCCATCTACGCGGTGATCGGCAGCGGACTGGTGCTCACCTATGTCACCACCGGTGTGTTCAACTTCGCGCACGGGGCGGCGGGCATGCTGGCGGCGTTCTGCTACTGGCAGTTCACCGTCGGCTGGGGCTGGCCGGTCCCGGTGGCCCTGGCGCTGGTCCTCCTCGTCCTCGCCCCCGCCTTCGGCCTCGCCGTCGAACGGGTCCTGATGCGGCCCGTGCAACGCCTCGGCGAGGCCGAGCGGCTGGTGATGACGGTGGCGCTGCTCAGCGGCGCCATCGCCGCCGCCCGCTGGATCTGGGACCCCAATGTCCCGCGTCCGCTGTCGGTGTTCTTCGCCGACGAGAAGCCCTTTCACCTCGGCCCGGCCACCCTCACCTGGCACCAGGCCCTCACCATGACCGTCGCCGTCGCGGTCGCCGCCGGCCTGTGGTTCCTGCTCAACCGGACCCGCACCGGCGCCGAGATGCGCGCCACCGTCGACGACCGCGCCCTCGTCCGGCTCACCGGCGCCGATCCGATCCGTGCCAGCCGCGTGGCGTGGATCCTCGGCACCCAACTCGCCGCGATCGGCGGCATATTGATCGCCCCCACCGTCGCCCTCGACGCCTCCCAGCTGTCGCTCCTGATCGTCAGCGCCTACACGGCAGCGGTCTTCGGCAGGCTCCGCAGCCTGCCCCTCACCTTCGCCGGCGCGGTCGTCGTCGGCTGCCTGGAGAGCTACCTCACCGGCTACCTGCCGCAGAACGAGTACCTGCCCGGCCTGCGTCTGGCCGCCCCCGCCCTGCTTCTCTTCCTGGCTCTTCTGCTGTTCCGCCACCCGGGCCTGCGCCATCGTGACCGACGCCTGGTCCAGGTCCCGGCGCCCAGCCTGCGCGGCACGCTCGTCTTCGCCGCGTCGACCGTCGCGTTCGGGATCGTCCTGGCGACCGTGCTCGACGAAGCCCAACTCGCCACGTACGGCCCGATCTTCTCCCTCGGGATCGTCGCTCTCTCCTACGTCCCCCTCGCCGGGTACGCCGGTCAGATCTCCCTGTGTCAGCTGAGCATGGCCGGCATCGGCGCCGTCACCTGGGGACACCTCGGCGCACAGGGGGAGTTGTGGGCGCTGGCCGCCGCCATCGCCGCATCCGGAGCGGCCGGCGCGCTGATCGCGGTGCCCGCGCTGCGGTTCTCCGGGGTGTATCTCGCCCTGGGGACAGCCGCGTTCGCGGTGATCCTGGACCGATGGATCTTCACCCTGCCCTCCTTCCACCTGTTCGGCGCGCGCATCTCCCTCTTCGACCAGGGCTCGGTCGACATGAGCGGACCGGACCTCTTCGGCCTCCGGCTGGACTCCGCCGCCGAGTTGACGGTCGTGGCCGCCGTCTGCCTCGGTCTCGCCTCCCTCGCGATCGCCTGGCTGCGCCGCAGCGGGTTCGGGCGGCGTCTGATCGCACTGAGGGACAGCGAAGCCGCGTACGCGACGCTCGGCGGCAACCTCCTGCTGACCAAGGTGGCCGTCTTCGCGCTGTCGGCCGGCATCGCCGGACTCGGCGGCGCCCTCTACGGCATGCAACAACGCTCCATAACGGCCGAGCAGTTCAACCTCGTCGCCGGGCTGCCGATCTTCCTGGTCGCCGTGATCGGCGGCCTGGGCGCGGTCGGCAACGGTCTGTTCGCGGGGACGGCCTTCCTCGGTCCGAACGTCCTGATCGGAGTGGCCTCCTGGACGCAGAACATCGTCACCGTGCTGCCGGCCCTGGCCGGAATGGGCCTGGGCCACAGCCCCGAGGGCATCGTCGCCCGCTTCCGCCGCGAGTGGGAGCCCCTCGGCCGTGACCTGATCGCCCTGCCCACGCTGCTGGGGGCCCTGGCGCTGGGCTGGGTGCTGCGGCTGACCGACGCGATCAACGGCTGGACGTTCCTGGTCGGTTCACTGGTGGTGGCGATCGCCCTGCGCTCCTGGGCCGCCGCACGCCAGGCACCGAAGACCGAACCGGACGTGCCGGTCGAGTGGTGGGGCGTACGACGTCCCTGGCGCCCGCAGGACGGGGAGGTGCTGGCCCGTGCCACTGCTGGACGTTAGCGGAGTGACCGTCGCCTTCGGCGGCAACCGAGCCCTGGACGGCGTCGGCATGAGCGCCGACCGGGGCAGCGTCACCGGGCTCATCGGGCCCAACGGGGCAGGCAAGAGCACCCTGTTCGACGTCGTGTCCGGACTGCGCCGGCCCCAGTCCGGAAAGGTCGTTCTCGACGGCCGCGACGTCACCCGCCTGGGCCCGGCCCGGCGTTGCCGGCACGGACTGGCCCGCACCTTCCAACGCCTGGAACTCTTCGGCCGGTTGACCGTCCGCGACAACCTCCTCGTCGCCGCGGAACTCGGCCCCGAGCGGCGACAGGCGGCGCGGGTGGCCGACGGTCTGCTCGACCGGCTCGGCCTCACCGGCATCGCCGAGACCTGCGCCGACAACCTGCCCACCGGCGTCGCCCGCCTCGTCGAGGTCGGCCGCGCCATGGCCGTACGGCCGCAGCTCCTGCTCCTGGACGAGCCAGCCGCCGGCCAGGACGGCGAGGAGACCGAGCGGTTCGCTGCGCTGCTGCGCTCGCTCGCCGAGGGCGGCACCGCCGTCGTCCTGGTCGAGCACGACATGGGGCTGGTGATGGGCGTGTGCGACGAGGTGTACGTGCTCGACCTCGGCAAGGTCATCGCCGTAGGACCGCCCGAGGTGATCCGCAATGACGAGACGGTGCTGGCGGCCTACCTGGGGGACGTGTGAACGCTCTGCTCGAACTGCGCGCCATCCGCGCCGCCCATGAGGGCATCACCGTCCTGCACGGCGTCGACCTGAGCGTCGGCGCCGGGCAGGTCGTCGCGCTGCTCGGCCCGAACGGCGCCGGAAAGACGACCGTGTTGCATGTGGCGGCCGGCGTCCACCCGGCGCCGTCGGGCCAACTCCTGTTCGGTGGCCGGGACATGACCGGCGCGGACCCCCGCGACCTCGCCCGGGCCGGGGTCTGCCTGATCCCCGAGGGCCGGGGTGTGTTCCCCAACCTCTCGGTCCGCGACAACCTCCTGATGATGACGTTCACGGGCCGCTCCCGCGAGCAGATCGAGGAGGTCGCCTTTGCGCGCTTCCCGGTGCTCGGACATCGGGCGAACCAGGCGGCAGGCACGCTCTCCGGAGGCGAGCAGCAGATGCTCGCCCTAGCCCGGGGCCTGGCCACCGACCCCGCCGTACTGCTCCTCGACGAACTGTCCATGGGACTGGCCCCGCTGGTCGTCTCCCGGCTCTACGAGCAGGTCGCCGAGATCGCTCGGCAGGGCGTCGCGGTCCTGGTCGTCGAGCAGTTCGCGGCCGCCGTCCTCGGCATCGCCGACCACGCGGCCGTGCTCGTACGCGGTCGCATCGAACGCCAGGGCCGCCCCGACGGCGGGCTGCGCGACGAACTGTCCGCCCTCTACCTGGGGAGCTCCGCATGACACCCACAGAGCCGCTTCCAGACTCCCGCGATCCACGCACGGACTCCCGGGCGGACCGCTTCGTCCGCGAACTCGCCGACCTCAAGATCCCGGACCCGGCGGCCGCCCGGGCCGGCCTCTGGCTCCGCCTCGGCGGCACCCTGATGGCCGTAGGGCTGGCCCTCGCGATCTCGGCCTACTTCCTCTCGCACAACACCCAGAACCCCCTGGACCAGCGCGACGGCCTGGCCCTCGGCCTCGGCGGCATCGCCGCGACGGTCGTCGGCGCGGCGCTGTTCCTGCGCTACTCGCTCACCGGCTTCCTGCGGTTCTGGATGGCCCGCCAGTCCCACGACCTCGCCGTGCTCGCCGACCGCCTGTTGGAAAGGGACCTGAACCATGACCTCACCAGCACCGACGCTGCGCCCCGGTGACCAGCTCGCCAGCACGGTGTGCACCACCCGCGTGGTCGTCGTCCGCGCCCCCGCCGACCGGCAGCCGGCCCTGACCTGCGGCGGCGCCCCGCTCGTGGCCGCCGCCACGACACGATCCGCCCCCGCCGCGGACGCCGAGCCGATCACCCTCCTCGGCAAGCGCTACGTCGACGCGGACGGCACCCTCGAGCTGCTGTGCACCAGCCCCGGAGCCGGCGAGCTCGCCTGCGACGGCGTCCCCATGACCCTCAAGGCCGCCAAACCCCTCCCGGCCTCCGACTGACCGCCGTCACCCCCACCGGCTTCACCAGCGAAAGGTACCTCGCATGAACAAGGACGACCTGATCCTCATCAGCGTCGACGACCACATCATCGAGCCGCCGGACATCTTCGTGCACCACCTGCCGAAGAAGTACCTGGACGACGCGCCCAAACTCGTCCACCGCGAAGACGGCAGCGACCGCTGGCACTTCCGCGACAACAGCGTCGGAAACGCCGCTCTCAACGCCGTCGCGGGCCGGCCCAAGGAGGAGTACGGCCTCGACCCGCAGGGCATGGACGAGATCCGGCCCGGCTGCTACGACGTCCACGAGCGGATCAAGGACATGAACGCGGGCGGGGTGCTCGCACAGATGAACTTCCCCTCCTTCCCGGGGTTCTCGGCGCGGATGTTCGCCACCGAGGACTCCGACTTCTCGCTCGCGCTGGTGCGGGCGTACAACGACTGGCACATCGACGAGTGGTGCGGCTCCTACCCGGGCCGCTTCATCCCGATGGCGCTGCCCGCGATCTGGTCCGCCGAGCTGTGCGCCGACGAGATACGGCGGTGCGCCGCCAAGGGCTGCCACTCGATGACCTTTCCGGAGAACCCCGCCGCCCTGGGCTACCCGAGCTTCCACGACCCGTACTGGAACCCGGTCTGGCAGGCCGCCTGCGACACCGACACCGTCCTGTCGGTGCACATCGGCTCCTCGGGCCGCCTCGCCATCCCGTCCGTCGACTCGCCGCCGGACGTGATGATCACGCTCCAGCCGATCAACCTCGTCCAGGCCGCGGCCGACCTGTTGTGGTCGCGCGCCCTGAAGGACTTCCCCGACCTGAAAATCGCCCTCTCGGAAGGTGGAACGGGCTGGATCCCCTACTTCCTGGAGCGTGTCGACCGCACCTTCGAGATGCACGCCGCCTGGACCCTGCAGGACTTCGGCGGGAAGCTGCCCTCCGAGGTCTTCCGCGAGCACTTCCTGACCTGCTTCATCACCGACAAGCTGGGCGTGAAGCTGCGGCACGACATCGGCATCGACAACATCTGCTGGGAGGGCGACTACCCGCACAGCGACTCGCTGTGGCCGGACGCGCCCGAGCAGCTCCATGGCGTGCTCGAAGAATTCGATGTGCCGGATGCGGACATCGTGAAGATCACCCATGAGAACGCCATGCGCTGGTACTCCTTCGACCCGTTCTCGCACATCCCGCGCGAGCAGGCCACGGTCGGCGGCCTGCGCAGGGCGGCCGCGGGCCACGACGTCGGCATCCGGCCGCGCAGCCGCCAGGTCACGGAACCCGTCGACAAGTTGGAGGCCTTCCGCCAGCGGGCGCGCGCGGCCGTCGCAGCGGCGAGCAAGTAATGGCGTACGAGAACGAGCTGTTCGACCTGACCGGTCGCTCGGCGCTGGTCACCGGGGCCGCGGGCGGCATCGGTGCCGCCGTGGCCCACGCCCTGGCCCGGGCCGGAGCGGCCGTCCTCGTCACCGACGTGGACGGGACGGCCGCGGCCACGGTCGCTGGAAAGATCACCGCGGCCGGCGGTACGGCGGACAGCGCCGCCCTCGACGTACGGGACCGGAGCGCCGCCGAGGCCGCGGCATCCCGGGCCGCCGCACTCGCCGACGGGAGCCTGCACGTCCTCGTGAACAACGCCGGCGTGACCGCGCCGGCCATGTTCCCGGACCTCGACGAGGACTCCTTCCGCCGACTGCTCGACATCCATGTCCTGGGCACCTTCACCTGCTCCCAGGCCGCCCTGCCCCACCTGCCCACCGACGGCACCGGACGCATCATCAACGTCACCTCCTCGGCCGGCCTGACCGGCACCCTCGGCCAGGTCGACTACTCCGCGGCCAAGGCAGCGATCATCGGCATGACCAAGTCCCTCGCCAGGGAACTCGCCCGACGGCAGATCAAGGTCAACGCCCTGGCACCCCTGGCCGCCACCCCGATGACCGAGACCATCCGCACCAACGAGAAGTTCGCCGCCACCATGCTCGCCCGCATCCCCCTCGGCCGCTGGGCCGAACCCGAGGAGGTCGCCGGAGCCTTCGTCTTCCTCGCCTCGGACGCGGCCTCCTTCGTCACGGGCCAAGTGCTGCCGGTCGACGGCGGTCTGGTGATCTGATGCGCGACGGACCCCTGTCCGGAGTCACGGTCGTGGCGCTGGAGCAAGCCGTCTCCGCCCCCATGTGCACCCGGATCCTGAGCGACTTCGGAGCGCGGGTCATCAAGGTGGAGAACCCGGACGGCGGCGACTCCGCCCGGCACATCGACGACGTGGTCAACGGCCTGGCCGCCCACTTTGTTTGGGCGAACCGCGGCAAGGAGTCGGTCGCCCTCGACCTCAAGTCCCGGGCGGGGATGGCGGTCCTGCACCGCCTGCTCGACCGTGCCGACGTCCTCGTCTCCAACCTCGCCCCGGGCACGACAGCCAAACTCGGCCTGGCACCCGAGGACTTGGCGGCCCGTCACCCCGACCTGATCGCCGTGGAGATCGACGGCTACGGTCCGGGCGGCCCGCTCTCCCACAAACGCGCCTACGACCTCCTGGTCCAGGCCGAGTCCGGCGTCTGCGCCGTCACCGGCCACCCGGGGGCACCGGCCAAACCCGGACCGCCCATCGCCGACACCGCCACCGGCCTCTACACCGCCTTGTCCATCGTGTCGCTGCTCTACGCGGGCGACCGCGGACGTTCGGTCGCGGTG